>Ga0268298_10000271_pt1 | contig 68274 bp, 60 predicted proteins | sample WWTPWeurt_MetaG_FD_194462 | JGI IMG/M metagenome (GOLD analysis project Ga0268298, IMG submission 194462) | Activated sludge microbial communities from WWTP in Nijmegen, Gelderland, Netherland - WWTP Weurt | ecosystem: Engineered > WWTP > Aerobic digester > Activated sludge | place...
TGCTTCATGCTGCTTTTTTACCAGTAATATGCTTTATGCCCTTGCAGTTATAGGGTCGATGAAAAGGATTTCCCAATTCGTTTACTCTCTATGTCAGCGCGATCTGTGTTCGGTAAATACCTTCCCCATGTCAATTCTTGCCAACGCTGAAAACGACTGTAGATCGCTATCCACTTGCCGTAGTACCCTGGCTTGTCTTTAGTACACACAACAATCTATTTAGGAATTGCTATAGGCTGATTCACTTTTTGTATACACAAACCCTTGCGAAATTATACAATTAATTTGCCCTGCTATTATTACAGAGTGATTGTCAGGACAAGAGTGTTAATAAATCAGATTTGTTGTAATAGATACTAGTTAGCGGACGACTGGAATGTAATACCATCTATACATTTCATCCCCACGTGTGTGGGGAATACATGCAAAGCGCTTCAGAAAACCGATGCGCGCAACGGTTCATCCCCACGTGTGTGGGGAATACGTAATAAGGGCGGTGCCGATGGCGTACCATCCCGGTTCATCCCCACGTGTGTGGGGAATACATAGGGTCAGTCCGATCACCTGTCCGCGCCTGTCGGTTCATCCCCACGTGTGTGGGGAATACGCCGGGTTGGATGTGCGCAGTATTCTGGCAAAGGCGGTTCATCCCCACGTGTGTGGGGAATACGCTTTCCATTTCTGTAAGGTTCGCGCCTTCTTCGGTTCATCCCCACGTGTGTGGGGAATACTCCAGCGGCGCGACTCCCTCAGCCCTGAAAGCCGGTTCATCCCCACGTGTGTGGGGAATACGGAAGCGCCCAAACCATACTGGCGGCCTGTCTCGGTTCATCCCCACGTGTGTGGGGAATACTGCGAGGTAGTGAGCAGGTCTGGCGGGGTGCGCGGTTCATCCCCACGTGTGTGGGGAATACGCGATCTTGCCCTCGGCGTGCCGGTTGAAATACGGTTCATCCCCACGTGTGTGGGGAATACATTGACCACGTCGCCCATCTGCACCATCACATCGGTTCATCCCCACGTGTGTGGGGAATACGATCGCCGCAAAACAAAAAGCGCGGGGCAAACCGGTTCATCCCCACGTGTGTGGGGAATACGCCAGCGCCGAAAGTTCCATCACCGCGTCATCCGGTTCATCCCCACGTGTGTGGGGAATACGTTCGTTTCCTCGCCGCGGTCGCCCATCGCCATCGGTTCATCCCCACGTGTGTGGGGAATACTCAAAATGAAGCAGAAGCACGATTACAGCACTCGGTTCATCCCCACGTGTGTGGGGAATACATGATGATATTTGACCCGACAAGATAAGTGTCACGGTTCATCCCCACGTGTGTGGGGAATACGCTGGGATTTATCACTTGAAGGCTTAGCCCAACGGTTCATCCCCACGTGTGTGGGGAATACGATAAAGTACCTGGCAAGGCAATGGGGACATATCGGTTCATCCCCACGTGTGTGGGGAATACTTCGCCGGGGCCTCGGCCTCGACCGGGGCTTCCGGTTCATCCCCACGTGTGTGGGGAATACTAGTAATTTTGCCTCTACTTGATAACCACAATCGGTTCATCCCCACGTGTGTGGGGAATACATGTCCAATCAATAAAGCATCTGAAATCCCATCGGTTCATCCCCACGTGTGTGGGGAATACGCGAGCGCAGCGAGCGCGAGATCACGCGCCCCCGGTTCATCCCCACGTGTGTGGGGAATACGAAGGGTGCTTCCTGCGGAAGTCGGTGTGTATCCGGTTCATCCCCACGTGTGTGGGGAATACTTTGTGACCATCGGGGCGCAGATCATCGAAGGCGGTTCATCCCCACGTGTGTGGGGAATACTCATGGCTGCAATTATAGCGTGTCTTAGAACACGGTTCATCCCCACGTGTGTGGGGAATACATAGATGCAAGGTACAAAAATATTCGCGACGCCGGTTCATCCCCACGTGTGTGGGGAATACGTTGCAACAGGGACAACGGATACAGGGTCAAGCCGGTTCATCCCCACGTGTGTGGGGAATACGATCAGGTTCGGCATTCGCAGGTCATGATTGCCGGTTCATCCCCACGTGTGTGGGGAATACGCGGAGATCAAACTTAATAAAGAGACCGAAACGCGGTTCATCCCCACGTGTGTGGGGAATACGGGCAGGGGCAAGGATGCCGTTCGGGTCATAGTCGGTTCATCCCCACGTGTGTGGGGAATACTCGACGGCGCAACAATAGGCGCCAGCGGCGGGAACGGTTCATCCCCACGTGTGTGGGGAATACAACACCGAGGCCCATCCACCATTCCCAATTACTGGTTCATCCCCACGTGTGTGGGGAATACAACATTTTTACAAAATAAAACTTGCGCCACCGCGGTTCATCCCCACGTGTGTGGGGAATACTATTGGCCTTAAAAGGCACGCCCTCGGGCATGGCCGGTTCATCCCCACGTGTGTGGGGAATACGAGTGATCGCTTAAAGGCGCTGTTCCCCAGGTACGGTTCATCCCCACGTGTGTGGGGAATACATACGCCGGAACCGTGGGGCGGTGGGAAGGTGACCGGTTCATCCCCACGTGTGTGGGGAATACACAATGAGGTGCTATCGGAACGGATGGCGGACCGGTTCATCCCCACGTGTGTGGGGAATACGTCGGATCGGGCAGCATTATTCGGCTCCCTCGTCGGTTCATCCCCACGTGTGTGGGGAATACATACCAGCCTCGCCAGCCACCGCCTTCCCGCGCACGGTTCATCCCCACGTGTGTGGGGAATACGGAGCGGATGAAACGATACAGCCCGTAAGTGGTCGGTTCATCCCCACGTGTGTGGGGAATACGCGCCACCAATCCGGATCCGAATCGCTCAACACGGTTCATCCCCACGTGTGTGGGGAATACGATCAACCACATCGCCAGCCAATCCTCAAACTCCGGTTCATCCCCACGTGTGTGGGGAATACCGAGTCAGGGCAGCTTTGGCGTTTTCCATACCCGGTTCATCCCCACGTGTGTGGGGAATACTTGGTGCTGCCGATGGCCATTGAGAGGCTCGGCGGTTCATCCCCACGTGTGTGGGGAATACCCTTATTTTTTCGTAAAAAAAGAGATTTAAGGGCTTTTTTTAATTTTCGAACTGCTTGTATTTTCCGATTCGGCGGGTGGAATAGTATTATTTGGGATGTAAACCAATTGTAACCCTTCCATGTCTACCACGGATCGTTTGGTGTTACCGTCCATTCGCATGGTGAAGTGCTGTTCATTGTTTGTATTCCATGCCTGCACTACTCCGCCGTTCCCACATTCTGTTTTGCATTTTTCCCAAAGAAAGTCACGTACTCTTGCAGAGACGTGCCCGATGAAAACTCCTGGCGCGGGTTCCAACATCCAGCGAGTGAGTTCGCCGCGCAACTTTTTCGGGACGTTTTGTAGGACAAGCATCATCATAGCGGGGAATCTCCCTCATGGACAGTATCAGGCCAGAGGTCGGTGGGAAGCGCGGGGTCTGCATCCACATCCAACAACTCGTTAATCGGTTCTTCTTTGATTTCGAGGATGTTGTCAATATCTGGCAGGATTCTCTCCAGTAATTTGACCTCGCGGAATTTTTCACGGCACGCCATACGGGCGCGTCTTTCTATGTTTTGGTTTGACTCTGCTACGATAGAGAAAGCAATCGGGATGGTGAGATCGGCCTTGTAGAGGTCGGCAATATCGTATACGAAAGAGAGTTGTTTGCCGGTATGAACAAAACCGATTGCAGGCGAGTAGCCTCCTGAAACAATCGCCGCATGGCAAACGGAGTTGAGTGTGGCATTTGCGGCAGAGAGGGCGCGGTTGATTGGGTCGCTGCTGCCCCAGTTGAAACGATCGTAGATTCTGCCATGCCATTGCACTCCATATTTCTGACTTGCTTCCTTGTAGGCGCGCCGCACGCGCACACCTTCGAATCCGCGAATTTGTGGAAGCGTAAGAGATGGGTCAAGCGTTTCGGCAAATCGCTTTTGATACATGCGGATGCAAATCTGCGTATGTTTGACAGGATTGCAGGCGAGTTCGGCTTGTTGCAAAAGATGATATGCTTTGCGTGTTTCGCCCAACCCCTGAGCGTAAAAGTGGGTCATTTCTTCGCCTGTCCACAACATGCTGCAACCGTTCTCCGCTAGAATCTTCACAGCCGCATGGGATATTTTTGTGCCCGGCCCCATCATCAACACGCAGAGCGACGCGGCTGGCACAAGCATGCGGCCATCCTTTTGCCATAATTCGATTGCATGGTCAGCCCGTTCGATCACTGCGTGCTCAACGTAGAGATACGAAAGGCTGTCACGCAATTTGGGTAGACCATATAAATCTTGCATGAAAGCCTCCTTGTAAATTAAATCAATAAATAACGAAGATGGAAAATATTCAGTTGTTAAGGTGCAGAATTATTTATATCGTGGCGAGGAGGTGTTCTATTCGATGAAGAAGCCCTTTATTATCAGGAGTCCGCTTCGGCAGGAACATCTCGTGGCGACATTGTTTTAGGCGCGCGCCAAAGAGAGCAAGCCAAAGCCCAGGCCTTTTGCGCTTCCGAAGCCTGTAAAGATATTGCTTGCAAGGTCTTCAGGATTTTTCACCTGTAGAACACCGTTGAATTGCACAGAAAGAAAATTCATCCTCTTTTCTTTCTCTTTCTCTTTGAATAACTTCCCATGTATGAATTGCTCATTGACGATGTTGACAGAAACCAACGCCGCGCCAGCAGATTCGAGTTTGCGCGCGATCCATTGACGCTGGTCTTCTTCGTGAATGAGGCCGATTCGCTTCGCGCTTGTTTTTTCCCGTTTGGTGGGATTGGCGCGCAGGTGAAACGCGAGCGCCTGTCCTTCACGCAACTGCAAGTTGAATTCTTTGCAGGATGGATTCCCTACATCGAGAGGCAGGTCATTTTCTCCGAGCAGGTAGTCTTTCTTCTCTGCGGAAAGAAAATCCCAATTGGGTTGGAAGCGCGACTGTACCAGCAAAGTGGGAATCCGCGTGCGCGGATGAACGTCCACGCGGAAGAGAATTCCACTTGATTCGTTTTCTGCATAATTCGCCTCAGGGAAGGCTTTGCAAACTGTGCGATGCAGTTCATACGGGTCTGCCAGTTCGTTCCGCGCATGTGGCGAACGCGGGTTGAGGATGAGTCGGGAGAGGTACATTAGGCAGTCTCCTTAATCGATTCGGGCACATCATAAAATGTGACTGATACACGGCGCGGGGCGAACTTACGCCGTTCGCGCGAGAAGGAAAGCGGTTGGTCAGTACGGACGATTGCGCCGTTTGTATCTTCCAAGACCACGCGCAGTTTTTCTTTTTCTGGCTTGCACAGGGGCGGGCAACTTTCGAGACTCAGAGCCTCTTCGAGCGTTTCGCCTTTTCGCAAACCGACAGGCAAGCCAGAATCATCGGTTATCACAATCGATTCAGATGGCACAAAAGACTTGCGCCCCAGAAACAAAGCCCAGACGGGTTTTTGCAGCGCGGCTTGAATTTTTTCCAACAGGGCGAGGTCTTCGCTTTCCAGCCCGACGAGGAAGACGGCATTGGCAAGATAATAGCGGTTGGATAGTTCTGTGTCTTTTATGTCGGATTTTGTAATGGCTTTACTTTTTGCTCTCGCCATTAAAACATCCTTTGCCGTATGAAAGTCCACTCGCAACAAACCTTCCCTTTCCACGCGGACTCCCATGCGAAGCAGGGTGAGCGGCTGCAAGCCCGCGTCATCCTCGCGGTCAATGCCGAGCGCCGCGCATAGCAAGCCAAGCACACCGCTCTTGGATGGCTCCAAGCCCGTGTCGCGCACAGTGAAGCGGCTTTGCGTCCCCCAGGATTGCATGGGGGCGCTTAAGCGAATGAGAAGCGTGTTCATGGACTACTCCAATGAACCAAGCAGTTTATCAAGCCAGCCTTCCATGTTGTCATCCCCATCGAGCGAGAGTTCAGCAGAGATCATGCCATCGCCGCCATATACTTTGCTCAACTTTGCCCAATATTCTTTCAACTTCTCAATGGAGGCAGACATCAAGCCGCCATCCCGCCCAAGTTTGACAGGCGTTTCAAAGGCATTTGCAAGTGACCAGGATTGTCCATCCTTGCGGACAACGCCGAGCATGAAATCGGGCGGGTTCTGCGCGGCAAAACTGTTCTGCTTGCCAGAAGGAATCGCCAGCGCGGCGGCACGCAAAAAGCCTTCCACCGTTTTGCGGGCAAGTTCCTTATCGCCACCGAGATTTTTGACGAGCAGGTTCCAGTCAATGCGGGCGTAGCGATAGAAGCAGGCGCTGTTGAAGGCGGTAACGCCAATCATTGCCGCTCCACTTTCTTCATCTCTTTGCAAGTCATCTACAGCAGTAAAGTAGTCCAATTCCATGTTGACCCGATGGGTGGAAATGGCGTGAGAGACCTGGCAGGCGGCATCAACGTTTGTGGCAGGGCGGTCTGCCAACATGCGCCCAAAAAGAGCAATGTCAGGCGCGCCCGCTTGTTTCGATGTACGGTCAATTAAGCCGTCTACAATATCTTTCAATGCAGGCGGAATGTTGGCTTTTTTCTTCTTCTTTTTCTTATCCGTTTCTTCGCCTTCATCTTCTTCATCGGCAATCTGGATTTTTGAAGCATCCAAGAGTTCGCTCCATTTTCCGAGAATTTCCGCTTTCAACCATTCCACATCCGAATTCGTCAGATACACAGGAACCATCGTGCGGTCTGGGTCATCAGAATCCATTTTGCCCTTCTTGCTGGTGAAAAGCGCGGCAATCGCTCTGGTAATGGCGGCGGATTCTTCGGCGGGTTTCTCGCTTTTTTCGAGCAACTCATTCAATTTTCTGGTCAGATAGCGGGTGCGGAATCCAATGTCGGTCTGGACGGTGTTTTTAAACACGTCATGCTTGCGCATGGCACGTTTAATCGCCTGTGAAGAAATCCGCGCGCGGCGCACGCCGCCAAATTCGGTATCCTTGGGGTTGCCCGTGTCGTCGCGGTTGAGATTGGAAGGGGCAAAGTTCTGCAAGATATGAAGTTCGATGAACATGGTTTATTCTCCTTGATTGTCTGAATTATCGGTTGAATCGGTTGATTGATTTTTGCGCCAAAATTCCCGCGCCCATCTTTTTTGAACGGAATATTTGGGGTCGTCTCGCTTTTCCCAATTTTGCAAATCCTGAACCAGTCGCAGCCAATTGACAGGTTCTTCTTTGGATTTGAGAAAACTCACCGCTTGCCGCAGATAATCGGGCAGGTCGTCGGGGTGGGCGGCAAGCAGGGCGGTGAAGCGACGCTCCAGCGCATCCGCGCCAGCATCGGTGCGGGTCTTTGCTAAATGCGTTCCCATATTGCCTTCATCGGTGGACTTTGGATGATAGGCAAACAATGCCGCCACCAAATAGAAAGCGGATTCCTTATAGCGTGCGCCGCTTTCCATTCCGCCGAGAAATGGTTCTACATAACGGTACATCTCTGCCACCGTGCCAGGCGGTTGACCGAGTCCGCGCCGAAGGGAAGCCAACGCGCCGCGCTCGCCTCCCTTCGCCAGTTTTTGCAGGCGGTCTATAAATTGGTCATCCAAATTGCTCATGCTGTAGCCTCCTTTTGGGGTTGAAGTTCTAATTTTTTCAGTTCAGAAGCCAAAACGCCTTCGGCTCTGGTTGCGGCTTTGAGCGCCTTTGTATTTTCGCCCGCCATGCGCTCCGCGCTTTTCAACGCCTCCCACGCGGTTTCTTGCAGGGTCTTCTTCCAGCGGGCAAGGGCGGATTCGGGGTCGTCTGGCAATTCCACTACCAACAAACTAAACGGCGTTTCCAGTTTTGACCAATAGTTTATTTCTATGCCCCAGTGAGCCAGCATTTGTTCAACATCGCCTGAATCTGGTTGCCGTCCGTTTTTTTCTTCCGCCGATGGGGAAATAAAATTTTTGGCGAGCGTAAAAGACGCTCTTTTTAGCACAGACCTGACTTGCTCGGTTAAAGTCGCTGCTTCGGTCAACTTTGAGACCAAATCGTTATTTGCCAGATAAGAAAGTGGCAACGGCATACTTTCATGACGATAGAAATAGATTTTGGCGTCTTTGTAGTGTACGCCTGCGCCTAATGCCATATACCGATACATCTGATTCGGCTTTAAGCAATCTGCTTCTTCCAGAAGCAGGGCAAGCCAATTCGAGGATTCTGGTGGACGGATGTTGTCTCGATCGGTTCTCCTCATCAATGTGTGGCTGTCTCGCCATAGACTGCGTTCTCTGGTGAAGGGCAAAAACCTCCAGCCATCTTCTTTTTTCAGATATAACTTGAATGGGTCTTCCACATCCTTGTCCAAATCAAGACCTCTCATAATTTTCATGGAACTTACCGTTTCTTCCTCATCGCTTGGAACGAGAAGGACTTTTCGGTTTTGCCATGTCAAATAATCCAGATACCCGTTGGGCTTTTTGCGTGGAGTGAAAGGCTTTTCGATTTCCCATGTTGGTTCATCTGTTCCAAGAGTTGGCATGGGTTTATCTTTGGCGTATTGCAAACAGTTAAGCAGAAGAGTCTCGAATAAACTGTCGCCTTCCACCAGAAACGAAACACCGTTGAGAAGTGGGGAGCGGGTCAGATTCGGCTTTCCTGGATATACCAACCCACCCAGCCCAAAATTCTGTCCAACCAGCAACATTCGGGCGGCTTGTTGAAAACAAATTGGGTTAGTTTCAACCACCATTTGATGTTCAAACAATTCGTTGGCGGTGCTCATGCCGTGCGGCAATAGCAAGGCGCTCTTTTCAACCATCTCTTTGTCTTTAAACTGATAAAACGGACGCTCTTTATCGAACAAGTCAAAGCGCGTGTTCCACTTTTTGAAATAGGCGTCGAACTTGCCCATGTCAAACTGCTTCGCGTTCCACAATTCAGCCCATGCGCTTTTGTTTTTCGGACCGCGCAAGGCGCTGTGAATGACCGCCAGCAAGAGGCGGTAGAGCGAGGCAGTTTCAAGGGGTGAGTCGCCTTGCACGCCGCGCAATTCATGCGCCTGCGCCAACGCCTCCCGCAGACTGAATTCTTCCATGCGCCCGTCCATCTTCGCACACGGAATCCAGGATTGATCAATCAAGTTGAATGAATAGGTCATTGCTCCTCCTTTTGAATGGTGAGACCTGTCTGGCGGTCTAAAATCAGGGCGTACTTTGTGCCTGTCAATGGATACCTGCCATGTTCAAAGACAATCGGAAATGCGTATTTCAATGCAGCAACCTCCTTCCAATCCTTCCATGAGAGTTCGGGGTTATGGTTGATGAAAAAATCCACGGCTCTGCGATTTTGCACGTTGATACTTTGCCTGAGTAATTGCCTGACCACATCCTTCTCTGGCTTGCACGATGTGTCCAGCGGGCTTGCTTCGGGGTCAAGGGAGATTCCATCTCCAACGCGGTGCAGGCAAATCAACGTGACGCTGGGTTCAGCGTTGCGCGTGGCGGCGCGAAAAGCATGATGAACGGTTGGGTCATCTTCATCGAGATTTTTGTTATTGTTGGAAAGCAAATCTTCTTCTTCAGGACAAGCGATTAATTGTTGCTTTGCCTTGAAAACATCTGACCTTGTACTTTGTCTCTCTTTTTCGACAGCCGCTTCTAATGCGCTCCGCAAGGCTTCCTCTTGAATCTCCACATCCCCGCCATACACCGCTTCGATGAGCGTGGTGGTTTCTTCGGGCAGGGTCATTGCTGTCTTGTCTTTCAACGCCAGCCAGGTTTTGAGCATCACCGAGCGGTCGTACACAAACTCGTCATGTCCAAATTCGGGGATGTCTTTGGTCTGCGGGAAGGCAATTAACAGCGTGGGCGTTTTCAAATTTTCAGGTCGGGTCGCATCATTTTGGCTGTGACGGTGTAAACGTCCTGCCCGTTGGATGAGCAAATCCATCGGCGCAAGGTCAGAGACCATGAAGTCAAAGTCTAGGTCAAGGCTTTGCTCGATAACCTGTGTGGCAATCACGATGGATTTTTGCGGGCGATTGGGATTCTTCCCGCCGCTTTTGTCCTTGCCAAATTTGCCCAATACCTTCTCTTCGATTTCTTCGCGCCAGGCAAACGGAAAGCGGGCATGGAAGAGAATCAAATCTTCTTCTTGCACAAGTCCCGCTGCCTGAATTTCCTTATACAACTCCTGCGCCCGCGCCACGCGATTACAAATCACCGTCGCGCAACCGCCATTTTGCAGGGCGGTTCGCAAATGCCCAATGATGATCTGCGGTTGAACATCGCAGGGCTGTAATTGAACGGTACGCGAAGAAGGCGTATCGAGAGAGATACTTTGAATCCCTGTATTGCTGGCAATTGTCAGGCGCGGATATTCGGCAGGCGGCAAGTCCACATCTTCGCTTCCAAGATAGGCGGCAGCCAGTTCGCGGCGTGTTTTTTCTGGCAGAGTTGCCGAAAGCAAAATCACCGAAACACCAATTTGCTTGAGCCACGCCAGCAAGCGTTTGAACAACTCTGACATATATGTATCGTAGGCGTGGATTTCATCGAAGATGACCACTTTGTTTTGCAGACCAAACATCCGCACAAAGAAGTGACGGGTTTGCAGAACGCTCATCAAAGCCTGGTCCACCGTCCCTACGCCGAAAGGCGCAATCAGAGTCCGCTTGCGTGGCAGGAACCAAGCCTCGGCGCGGATTCCACCTTGCGAGTCAGTTTGATCTTCATCGTAAACGCCTTCTGTCCGCGCTTTGTTCTCTTCGAGCAACGCGCCGCCGTGAACCAGATGGAAGTTCAAACTCTTCTCATCGGGATAACGCTTCAAAAGAAAGTCGCTCGTGCGTTTATACATTTGATTGCTGGTCGCCTGAGTTGGCATGGCGATATACATCCCGCTTCCGCGTTGGGATTGAAGCCAGATGTCCGCCGCGTAAAGCGCTGCTTCGGTCTTACCCGAACCTGTTGGCGATTCGAGAATCAGCAAGGCAGGCAAAGAAGTCTTTGCAACTTCATCCACAATCTTTTGCTGAACGGAATTAGGAGAAGGAATGAACGGGAACATTTCCTTGAAGGTCAAAGTTCTTCCATCTGCCCGCCAATTGAACCAACCCAATTGGGTTAATGCCTTCTCGGCATTTGTCGCAGAACATAAGGCGTATTCTTCCAGAGGTATATTGACGCTTTTCTCATAAGGAAAATATTCGGTCATCGAGCCGATCCAGTCCGCGACGCTGGTAAAACCAGAGAACAGGGTCAGGAAGGTGTTGAGTTCTTTTGGGTCTGGTTTATCAGGAAGCGTGAATTCAGTGGAAGGTTTGAAAACTATCATCATCGCTTCGACAAGTTCTTTGCGGGTATCATTCCAGATGGAGTGCTTCTCGCCAGTGTCGTCTGAAGTTATTTGTGGTGTTTGCCATTGTGCGGGAACGGGCCATGCGCCATGATGCCCGCCCAATGCCTGTGCAAGCAGTTTTGCAGAAGACTTACTTTGGTTCAACAATTCTTGCAAAAGAGTTCGCAATGCCCATGTTGTCACTATGCCATGCTGTGAAGCCTTTACTATATTCGTTGGTAGCCAAAACCCTGCTTTTCTGATTTCATCCTGCATCCCCTTGACCTTGACTTGAAACGAAGGGGAAGCCTTGCCCAAATCATGCAAACTTATAAGGAATGCCAGCGTTTGCCCTGCTGTTTCTTCATCACAACCAAGCCATTCACAGAATTGGCGTTTGGATTCTGTGTCAATTGCCTGTTTCCACATGGCAAGTGCAACCTGTCCTACATCAATGAGGTGATAGACAAGGCGATGTACTTTGCTCTCATCCTTTTTGTCCGCTTTTGCCCAAAGAACTGAATAAGGTTTTGTTTCTGACGCCATCACTTTGTATTGGGTTGCCATATCTCGCACATGCTGAATCACCTCTTTTCTTAATCCTTCGGGTTCCAAGACCTCACAATCCGCACCCCAGCCGCGGATCCAGGGGAGCATCTCGCGCCACTCGGCGATGTCCACGCTCCAGATGCAGCCGCCATCTTCGGTAACTTCCACTTTTTCCAGCGGGTGCCAGATGCTTTCTTTAACGCGGCGCGTGACCGAAGCGGAAAAACGCAGTTTGACCGTAATGGGATCTTTCTCGCCGACCCAAATGCCCCATGCGTGTTTCAGCAGTTCTTCTTCGTCAAAAGATTCGGGGATCTCAAAAGATTCGCCGGAAACCGTTGCCGAAAGGATACGATCCATTTTGAAGGCAAAGATGCGGTCGTTAAAATCGCTTTTGGCGATGACATATACATTCTCGTTCCAAATGGATGGCTCGATCAGATACGGGCTGATGGTGTGACGGGTCAAGCCGTCGCTGCCCAATGCCTGATACTCAATGCGGACTTTTCGCTGTTCCACCCATGCCTGCGCAACCGTCTCAATGATCTTCACTTTATCAGGATTCTTTTCCCGCTCTGTTACCCGCTCAGCAGATTTCAGCAGGCGCTCGGTCATTGGCTGGCGGAGGGTGGCTGCAAGTTTTTCCACTGCATTGACGGTATGCGGCTGGTGAAAACGGGTCTGACGCGAAGTTTTTCGTCCTGCCAGGTAGAGAGTCAATGCCTCGTGCAGGTTGAGTTTAATTTCCGAGATCAATTTCGTCTTGGGGATGTGATAGCGCCCTTGCTCATCCTGTTCGATGGGATATTCGAGGCTTAGGTCTTTTCGGTCTCGAAAAATGGTCTCGCGAGCTACACCCAGTTTTTCCGCCAGTTCCATGTCCGTATAGGCGCGCTGGATATACAGCCGCTTCAGTTCTTCAAGACGCTCTGCCTTTGTTTTTCCGCTCATACCTACTCCATGAATTTTTTCGAAACTCCCTGCAGGCTCCCCTTACTGAGGAGTGTTACAGTAAAGCCTGCGGGGCAAGCCGGTGGGTAATTCTGCATAACAACACAGTAACACACCGAATTGCAGAATTCCGCAACGTTTTGGTTTTCGTTGCGAGCCTTTGGTCATGAACCTTGCGATTGTTTCTTCTGGTGGGGGTACAATCCCCCTTCTTCGTCTTCGTAAATAAGCAAACCTTTACTCTCCAATGCCGGCAGCGAACGAGTCACATCCGAGCGGTTCAACCCTAAAAGCCTGGCAATGAACCCGGCTTTTTTGCCTGGGTTTTCCTCCACCTTTTCATAAATCTTCTCCAACTTCTTCTCTTCTGTTCTTCGGGCCATTTATGCCTCCGTATTGTGGATATGTGTCCACTTTACGGGGGGCATGTTGCAGGTACTGCAACAGACTCTCTTGTTCCCTGTCAAAAATAATGAAGATACGATTGGAAAAGGTGATCTTTAAATGCACAAATCCGTTTAGTTGCCTCCGTGACTAAAAAGCTCAAACCGCCCACGCAATTTGCGCAGGCGGTGGAGTTTTCCATTCATCCCCATCCGCTACGCGCCCGACCGCGTAACCCGGCAGGTCTCATTATGGAAACCCTCGAGACCTTGATGTAAGTATAGACCCGGCCTGATATTCTGTCTATTGGAATTTTATTGCAAACAATCTTCTAAAACCTTCCATCCCCAATCGGGGTAGCCTTTGTAAGATCAGTTCTTAACAGACAGCAGATCGGTCAAATTTTCCAGGAAGTTGTGAATGGCGCTCAAGGTCGCTTCGATATAACGGGCTACTGAGGCGTAGTCTTCGCTGTGGAGTTTTGAATCTGCCATGCTCAAATTCGCGCTGATCAAGGCGCTGGTGTCATTGAAAAGATCCGGGGCAACTTCAAAAAGTAACCTGGCCTTTTCGCCGGTATCGAAGAAATCCCGGTAGATCCTGAAATATTCATCAAGGGTTTTGGGGAGCGAGTTGGCCAGTTTGGGATCCTGCGGTTCCAGGGTCGTACGATAAGCGTCCACATAATGATCGTTATAGATCACCACCAGGGAGACCCAGGCTTCCCGCGTCTGCCTGCTGACCTCCGAACGGATCTTCAAGATCCGGTTGCAATTGACAACATCGCTGGCATCCTGCCATGAAAATTCGCCAAAGTAAGACCCGATCGAAAGCACAACCTTTTCACGCGGGATCTTAAATATCCAGCGATGGACCCTGATCCTTCGCGAGAGATCGCTTAAAAATTCATCACGGGAAATATTCAGGGATGCGATATCCGCCTCTGCCTCCGTCAGATCGATCAGGATCGAGTCGCTTTTCCCTGAGGGAAATGCCTGATATAAAACACGGTTTTCTCCCTTGACAAGGGCGCGCCGGTTCAGAATGGACAGCAAGCCTTCTGCCAGCCCGGCAGGCTCCAAAAAGTTGAGTGCCATATTGTAAGCGCGCTCAATCGACCCGGTGCGCAGGTAAGCCGCATAAAACTGTGCTATATAACTGATGGCACTCTCATCATCCGCGGCGCCGTCGATGGTGATCAGGTAGGGCGCCGCCCCTAGTAATTCCGGGGTGGATTCGGAACTGTAACAAGCCATGAAAATCACAGCCTTGCGATTATGGGAAGTATCATGCAGCAATTGAGCGATCTTTTCTGCAGGGATCGGAACCTTCGCGCCAGTATGTCGATCCTCCAGGAAGATACCCTCTTTATAGCCGTGGCCGGAGAATTGAATGATCTCGAATTCACCTTCCTGGAGGACCCGGGTGAGATCTTCAATCGAGGTTGCGTGGACCCGTCGGATCAGCGAGGAATCAAGGTGAAGGTCACGCAAGACATCATCTATCGCACGTTCCTCCCGTCCCAGTCCGAGGCGGGGCAGATTTCCTGGCAGGCTGTAAAAGATCAATATTCTCGCGTTGTCTTTTGAGTTCATTCCGTACTCCTGAATAAAGTTTACTGATCTATTCTTGCGGCATCTTCCGCCATTTTCAGAACGGCATTGGCATCCGTGGTTTCCCCCGGCACGCAAATCCCGACTGCCAGGTCCATCAAGTCTTCTTTATCCCCATTATTCCGGCGGATGAAACCTTCCTGTTGATGAATATAGTAATACTGGGCAAAGGCCATATCGGCAAATCGATGTTTGAGATGCTCGCGCACTTGCGGCGCGCTCGCAGCGGAGACGATCACCCAGAAGCGATTCCCTTCGGCACGATCTATACTCTGAAGATCCGGGCTTAGCGCATTGAGCGTTTCGGTGATTAAACCCTGCAGGGTAAACACGATGTTCTTTGCCGCCGCTTCATCATAAATTTCACAAAACGCTTCGAAATGCCGGATCTGGAGGTTGAGTAATGCCCAGCCCTGGCGTGACTGCAATTGCTGGAGGCGCTGTTCGATCAGAGACGCCGGGTTGAATATTAAGGCAGCCCGATCTGCGCGCCTTCGTTCGTCTGCAAGATCCAAAAGACTTTTTATATCGGTAAAGTCTCGCTCGGATCCCAAGACCACCCCGATCGCCAGATTTAGCAGGGCGGTATTGAATGGCTCTGTATCTGTTGAGCCAATCTCCAATTCCCGTTCCATCGATCGACAGAAAGGATGGATTTCTGCGAAAAATCGCTCCTTCAATTTTGTGTTTAAATCGTTAGCCTGCTTTTCTGGAACAAGGATAATAAAACGGCTGGTCTCCAAATGGCCGACGAATTGCCTGCCTAGCCCAAGGATCGACAGCACATTTTTGATCAGGTCCGCTGTCAGGCGTAACAGGTCATAGGCTGCCAGAAAGCCAAAGGCTTCTTCATATTCATCAAATGCCCCCATACTGACGTCCAGCAAGGCCCAATCTTTTTGCTGTATCAATTCACCAATTCGGGTTTCTGTATACTCCCGGGTGGGCAAGTCAGTAATGGCAAGACGCCCATATCCCTTTGAAGTGGCAGCCAATTGAAGAATGCTTAACTTCATTCCTTCCGGATCAAAATAGATTTTGCCGTTTATTTCGTAAATTTCCTGGTGCTCATCTGCGCCGCACGATAACCCTTTAAGTTTAATGTCGCGATCTGCTGTGTGAGAAAAAATCACCGGCATTAACCGTGTTTTGAAGTTGGCGCGGATGCGTTGGCAGACCTCAAATCCATCCATACCCGGCAGGGCAGGATTAAGCAAAACGGCATCTGGAAGATTGCGTTCTATTTGTGCAAAGGCGTTTTCACCTGTATGTGCAATATGTACCTGCCAGCCCAGCGCTTCGAAATAGACTGTTAGGGGCAGGAGGGTTGCAGCAGGGGAATCCTCTTCAATGATCAGGACGGAAACGTTGTCGTTGACGGTGTTTATATTGGATGGGGTGTCAGGCATTTGCATCCTCCCGGCGGGAAATGCCCGCCTGCATGGCCAGGACACGTATATTGGCAGCGCCGTCCCCTGCTGGTCTAGCAATCCCAATGGCTAACTTCATGAGAGGGCTTCTTTCATCGGTTGTGCCGGGATTTATCAAATACCCCTGCATGCGATCCATGAAGTTGTAGTGGGAAAGGATTTCCTCTTCAAAACGCTCCTTCAATCTTCGCTTTAAATCCAATGCCTGTTCCACAGGCACGCAAACAATAAAATGATCGTCATGGACATGTCCGATAAAATTTTTCGAAAAAAAGTTCCTGCCCTCAAGCACTTCCTCTTTTAGGACTTGCGCCGTAAATCGAAGAACATCTTCTGCTGCGAAATACCCATACGAATCCCTGAAGGCGTTGAATGACAAGGTCCTTATGTCTAATAAAGCCCAGCCTTCAGGTTTTTCGAAAAGCGCTCGCAGGTGATCCACGATCAACATGCCGGATGGCAGACCTGTAGGTGAGGTCAGCCCCAGGAGGGATTGTCGCCGCTGGATCAAATTTTTCACCCGCAGGCGTAATTCTTCGATGTCAAAGGGTTTTGACATATAAATATCGGCCCCGGACTCCATTCCCAAAAGCCTATCGCTCCGCTCATCCTTTTGCGTTAGAAAAATGAGGGGGATTTTGGCGGTCAGGTAATTTGCGCGCAACAACCTGCAGACTTCAAAACCGTCGATATCCGGGAGCATGATATCTTCAATGATCAGGTCCGGCAGCTGATGCCATGCCTTTTCTACCGCATCCATGCCGCGGTTGGCTATATCTACTTCATACCCGTATCCAGCAAAGTAGATTTTCAGCATATTGCTGATATCAATATCATCCTCGACGACCAGTATGCGCCCTTTGTACATAACACCTCGCAACCAACTTCCCTGTCTCGATAACTTGCTTGAATACTGAAATTTCAGCAGGATCTTTTATGATGCCCGATGAATGGGCAGGGTGAAAGAGAATCGGCTCCCATTTCCTGAAATGCCCGAACTTTCCATCCAAATCCGGCCCTTATGCAGTTCAACCAGATTACGCACAATGGGGAGCCCCAATCCGGTACCCGGAGTGGATAATACCAGCGGATCTTCGCCTCGGTAGAAACGTTCGAAAATATGATCCTGTTCGCTTGGCGAAATACCTATACCGGTATCCTGTACATCGATTTGAATCTCGGATTCACTGACAGGTTGAATGTCAATCCGAACCGCTCCTTCATTGGGGGTGTATTTGCAGGCATTATCCACAAGGTTGAAGAGAATTTGCCGTACCCGTTGGGCATCGGCATACACAGGCGGTAGGGAGCTAGAAGTATTAAGCGAGAATCTAAGCGGCTTATTTTCTGCAAAGGCGCGCTGCTGGGCTTCCCTGATGACTTCTTCGGCGATCGGGCGGAGCTCCGTAGATTCCAATGCCAGGGTGGCAGACTTGTATTCGATTCTCGAAATATCCAGTATATCGTTGACCATCGTGTCCAGGCGTTCTAGGTTTGTGGTCACAATGTCTAGAAAATGAGCCTGGTTTTCGTTCACAGATCCAGCTGCGCCCATTCTTAGAATATCCACATAGCCTTTGATTGAAGTCATTGGGACTCGTAGTTCGTGACTGACCGAGGCAATGAATTCTGATTTCAGGCGATCCACTTCCACTTCGTGAGTGATGTCGCGGAAGATGGAGACAGTACCGAGAAAATCATTCTGGAGGATTACGGGAGCAAGGTGTACCAGCACGATTCGACCGTTTTCCAGCTCAAGTTGTTCCGCGTAGGAATCCCCCGACTGATACGAGGCCGGGTTTTCAGACCATGCGTGAATGGTTTCCTGCCAGGCTTGATCTGATTTTCCAAACATGCCGCTAAAAGCATCCAGTGGCCTTCCTAAAAGGGAGGATTCTTCCAGCATTAGGATTCTTTCGATGGAAGAGTTGATAAATGTTATGCGATTATCCGCTCCAGTTACAAGCACACCATCGGCTACGGCTTGCAGTATGGCTTGTGAACGACTGGCCTCCTCTTGCTCTTTGCGGAGCATAAGGCCCAAACGCTCTGCCTGCATCCTGATTAGTTCATATAGCTGGGCGTTGTTGATCGCCACAGATACCTGGTTTGAAATGGCTTTCACCAAATTAAGCATTTCCGGACTAAAGAAGTTTTTTGAACGATGAAAAACTAACAAAACACCAATAGCATCCTCGGCGACGATTAAAGGCGCGGCGATTGCGCTACAATGGTCCTGGCCAATTTGTGGGGATAAAATCCATCGCTCGTCCTGCCTGACATCACCGATGAGAACCGACTCGCGATTTGCAACCACCCAACCCGCGAGACCTTCCCCCACCCTCAATTTAAAATCATGCCCCATAGTATCGTTGGAGTCATTAAGGTAGCCGTAACCGGCGCGGTAATGCAGCAGGTTGTCCTCCCAATCAATCAGCATGATGGTACCCTGCTCCGCGCCGATAGATTCGTTGAGAAGGGATAGCGTACGAGTAAGCGCACGATCCAGGTCAAGGCTGGATGAAACCTCAGTCAGAATGCGAAGAAGCGTCTCGGTATTTTTTTGTTCGCGCATCAATTGCCCGGTTCGTTCGACAACGCGTTGTTCAAGTTCCTCGGCCAGTCTGCGGGTCTCATCAAAAATACGCCCAGTCTGAATGACCACGGCTACCTGATCTGCAATGGCCTTAACTGTTCCCACCAGTTCGGCCCTGAAAAAATTGGGTTTGAGATGGAAGACCATTAGAACCCCGGCAACATCTTCCTCTGCTACCAGAGGGACTGCGATGGCGCTTCGGTAAACGGGAGTGGATGGAGTTTGAATCCAACGCGGGTCCATTAATAAATCCTGGATCAATGCAATTTCCCGGTGTTCCATTACCCATTCCGCTAGTCCATCATTCCGGCCCGCCTGGGATAGGTTGAGATAATCATATCCAGCCTTATATTGCAATATATTTTCTTCTGCGTTGAATAATAGGATCGTGCCTTGATCTGCTCCAACCGCCTCATTGATCAAGGTGAGGGTATGATTAAAAGCCAGTTCCAGATCCAAATAAGAGGAGATTTCCGTTAGGCTGCTTAGAATATGCTCCAGTAATTTGTCTTGTCGGGTGCTTTCCTGCAAAAAATCCTGTTCCAGATCGCTGAGCGACTCGTTCTTCCGAACATTAAGCCACCTTATCAAATTTTCAAGCCGCGCACCTCTATATAAAAGACCACTGTCTCGCCCCAATTTTTCCCATTCCTTGGCGCTTTCAGTAAATTGATTACGGACCCCTAAAAATTCACGGTCTTCCTCGATCCACTTCGAGAACTGGGACCACTTGTAAATTAATGCCTCATGAATAATTTCAACATTGTTCTGCTTGAGGCTGGTATCATGGCCCGCTACCAGCAGCCGGGCTTGAACCAATTTTTGGACCACCTGTTGGGCAGTGTCGGTGTGAGTGAGATCCTCATATTTCTTTATGCGTTTCGTGTTTGGGATGCCCTGTATCTCATCGCCGAAATTTACCAGATCCGTCAAGATTCGCCGGGCCGCCAGACGCTCATCTTGAGTGAGGCTGTAATAGGCATGGTCGGCCCATTGGGTTAATCCGCCCGATACCCCCCCAATGGATTTGTAATTGAGATGTGTCATAACATTGCCCTGTCTGGCATCCCACATTTGGGTTAAAGCAAATTCAAGTAGCGGCAGGATGGTACTTCGTATTTCTCCCTCGGATCTGTCTACCACGCTGGCATCGGACACGATCAAATCTACTAGGCCTTCCTCGAACTTCACTCCTACTTGTTCGGAGGGGCCAACGATCATGGATTGGATTTCTTCCACATTCAGGGCGGGTGGAATATTCACCAACCCGAGCTCGAGCCAACCAGCTAGTGGGGGGGCCTCTTGAAGAAATCGACTGTAAAAGTCATCCCGCATTGTGAAAATTAGAGTGACAGGCAGGGCTGATTCGAGGAGTCCAGCTATATCCGCAATGAAGGCCTGCCGTATATCCTTGGGTGTTGTGATAAGCAATTCTTCGAACTGATCAATAAAAAGAACCAAGCGCTTGATAGTTGGGTGGCTGGCAAGCCATGTTATTACGGAATTTTCCAGGTTGTCTTGGATATCGACCAGCATACCTTTTAACTGCAAGTCCGGTCGTATGCCAGGGCGAATCGTTATGGTATGCCACTTTTCACTTCCAGGAACCATTCCCTCCTTTAGGGCGGGAATAAGACCGGCCCGTATCACTGAAGACTTTCCACTTCCGGAGGGACCCAGGACAGCCAAAAAGCGCAGCTTGCCTTTCAAACTGTTAATCAACTTTGAAATAACCTGGCTCCGGCCAAAAAAGAACAGTTTATCGTTCTCGGTAAATACATCCAGACTGCGATAAGGGCATATGGGAATAGCATATTCCGCAAGCGCCGGGTAGGAGTCGGCAAGGTAGCGGGTTGGAATGCAAAAGGCCGTCTTTACATCTGGATTGGCTTCAGCAGCAACCACCATTCCGACTACAGCTTGTAACTGCTCATCCCAAACCGGCCCGCCGCTAAAACCAGGTTGAATGGTAAAGCCGGTTTCCTTCACATCTTCGATTTGCAGCCACCCATCCCCTGTACTGCTTCTCAAAACCCCGGAAGCCCAAACACCATTTGCATGCCCCCTAGGATACCCAAACACCCTGAACGAATGTCCCCATAAATTTTCGATGATGGTTAATTTTGCGGTATGGGAATTGGCTGGTAGGCTGGCCTCGACCAACAGACAAGCAACATCCCGGTCATGGTCCATGAAGACCACTCGGCATGTAATGGATTTCGCACCTTTCACTAACGGTAAATCAATTTGGAGCGATCTACCTAACTCCCCGGTTCCAGTAGCGGCTTGTACCACATGGAAGCAGGTCATGACCAGATTGGGGGACACCAAGAATCCAGCCCCGACTGGTTGGTCATGGGTCCCAAAAATACGGACGATGAAGTCCTCCGGAATGGTCATTGCTTAGTTTTTGATTTCTGTTTTTCCTGTGGCTTTTTCCATTTTAAAGTGACTTCATAATTCATTTCTCCACCCACTTTTCCCACAGCGAATACACCGGCTTCACCGACCGCTTTCAACCCAAACTTTACTTCAGCCTCTTCCACCCGTAAGGCATCCATTTCCGCGACCAATGCTTTCAATGAGCCTCGGATGCTGGTCAGTGCATCGGTAAAATTCTTCCCGGCCTTTACCACATTCAGTCCGCTCCCTCGGGATGCTCGTACAACCCCCTCCGTGGATGATTCTGCTTCCACCAGGACTGTCGATCCATCTTCCATTGCGTACTCGAAATAAGTGGGCATTAGGAACCTCCTATTTGGCAAAATGGAATATCTCTTCTATTGTAGTCTTAAAGTCATCTTCTTTGAAGAATTAAAACGTTCTATGGAAATGGTAGGGTATCGATTAGGGTTCTGATTCGCAGGTCACTTCCTTGATTAGGGTACTAAAAGAAGCAATCATTAAAAAGAAGGATACAATGAATGATATTATTTTCTCATGAAGATCTGTCTTTCTCATTATGGTTGGATGGTGACTCGTCACCTTGTCAACAGCAATCAATTGCGGTTTGGCACTTCACCTCGCAATGACCTGCTGCTTGACCTGTGGACGGGGTTGTATGCACCTTACGAGAATTCAGCGCTGGTAACCTCCATGTTGACAGAAGGCTTCTTGATGCGGATCGATGAGGAAAACGGCATTGAAGAAGTCCAACTAGGTTACAAACGTAATCCCTTTGAATATGTTGATAAAGTGATTTTCGAAATCACCACGGTTTGTAACTTGGATTGTAACCATTGCTACAATGCGCAAGTTCCGCGTTTGACCGAAAAAGACCCACGGCTTCTGATGAAAGTAGCAGATACATTTCTGAACATGGGCGTCCGACGTTTTGATTTCATAGGCGGGGAGGTTTCGCTTTATGGCACAGGCTGGCTGGAAGTTGCAAAACACATTCATTCCCGGGATGCAGATGCGCATATTTCACTGTTCAGCAACGGCTGGTGGTTGGAACATGAAGGGTTTCGCGCGGCGGGGAGGCATTATGAGAACACTCAAGCGTATCTTGAGGAGTTGCGGGCGCACGGAATCAGTCATGTGGTCTTCAGCCTGGATGGTCCTGGCGAAGAGCACGACCAGTCGCGTCATCAATCGGGATTGTTTGAAAAAATCCTGCGTGGATTGGACACGGTTCGAGAGGCGGGATTAATGCCACGTGTTTCGCTGCTGGTTCGACCAGATTGGGCGCCTGCCAAAAGGGAAGCATTTTTGGCAGAGATCGCGGCTCATCTCTATGAACTTGATCCGGGTTTTCCCACCCAGAAACGAGCCCTGCGACTGGCATTGGATCCCTCAAATTCCGTCAGTAATTTTATCGATACAGGCAATGGAGCAGGCGACTCGCGCATCCAGTTTCCAGTGTTGGATCATGGAGAACTTCCGCCTTTGTACTGCCGTAATTTCTACCGGCTTAGCCCATCCCTGACCATCAAAGCCAACGGCGAATTGGCAACCTGCCGTCTTTCCCAGGCGGGAGAGGGATACGGCAATATCCATGAACGTCCTTTGGTTGAGATCCTCAATGATTTTGATCAGGCGTTCGTTTTCCAGTTGCATGCCTCACGAAACCTTGAGGAGTATCTGCCCTTGGTGGATCGTTCGATCTTCGGTTCATCCTTTACCCATCTTTGCAGCCTGCGTTCCATTGTTACTTTGCTGGCCCGGAAACTTCATGAGCAGCAGGTGGCATGGGATGATAAAGCCGCCATTCAAAGGATCAACCGTGAAGTGGCAGCGGTAACAGGATATCCGGTTTAATATGAGGACATCCAACAGACTACCTGACTTATCGAGAAAGATGTTTGCCCGTACTAACGAACAGACCATTGTTCAGCGTGTAAATCTCCTTCGGGAATTTGCGCCTTCCGCCCGCTCTGTGGCTGAAATATGTTGCGGTGATTGCCAGCGCCAATACCACGCCTACAAACAAACTCTTGGTATGAAAACTTATCGCGGATTGGATTTGGAACCATCGATTGTTGCCTCCAACCGTGCCAATGGGATTGAATGTCATGTGGGGGATGCCTTGAATGAAAAGGTGATGCAGAACTATGCACAGGATGATGTTATCTTTTTTGGTCCACCGCTTTCTGATGATTGTGACGGCCATCGACTGGTAGGGTTTGATGCGGTGGTGCCCAGTTTCCCTGATTTCGCCCGCCTTTTATTGGGTACGCTACATTATGACGGGCTGCTGGTCTGCATCTGTCCAAATTCCACAGATATGGGAAATATTTCGCGCCTGTATCAGGATATTCGAACCTATCGTCTGGATGTTAACTTGAGGCTAATTCATCATAGTCATTCAACCATCACCGGTAGCGGTGATGTGACAGGGATGCGTCTAAAGTATATTGAGTTGTGGTTTTCCAGCGCATTGGAAGACCTGTGGGAGGTTCGGGAAAGCCATGGCTTACCCTAACAACTGCCCCTGGAATTAAACACATTTCATTACTTTTCCCCACTCAATGATGGGAAGTTTTCCAAAGTGTCTTTCGTGTCCCATAATGACGGCTGCATCAGCGGGTAGATTTTTCATACCCCACAGAGAGTATCTTTGAACCCAATTTGGGCTCAATTGCGCAAATATAAGACGAGCACCCGTTCTGTGACAGAATAACAACGCCTGCTCCAGTCTTGTGCGGGTATCGACCTCGATCTCGTCCTTTCGCTTGTGATTATCCCCAACCTCCAGCCAAAATAGGGTCTCGTATCCTTGAATGCGCCCCCATGCCAATGCATCCGGACGAACGGATATGCCGGGGATGTGGACTTCACTCCAGCCCATCCAGATCTCTGCTTTGGGGTAGGCAGTTCGCAGCCATGCAGTCCACATGCGTGATACATGGCGGTGGGGGGTGCGGATGTCATTGGGATCTCCGCCTTCTCTCCTGCCTGTGAAATCGATTTTCGGCGGCGCGTTCCATTTTCGCATCGTGTAGGACAGACCACTGCGAGTCAATTTCCAGTACGGACCATCCATCTTTGGGTTCTCCTGCTCAGGCGCTAGAAGAAGGAACTTCTTTTTTTTCAAAGTTTCAATGGCATTCGTCACTGCAGTCTCATCGAGATCCGCAAGAGAGGCAATCTCGGAGATGAGACCTTCCTTGATCCTTGCCAGCACACGCATGCAATTCAACTCATCCGTGGAAACCAGATCGGGCTTGGGTTGCAAGACTGGAGGCTCGGTGCATTTGGAATACCATGTATCTGGACGGTGGGAGAATGCCGCCCATTCCGGAACTTGCGCGGCGGTAGTCACCACATATGGGACTTTGAACCCGCGCGAGAAGGAATGTTTCACTTCCATCTGATACCATTCCCCAGGCGCTTCAACCTGGAGCCATAGAGAGGCTCCGCGACGTTTATTATTCAAACGCGCTGTCAGGCGTTGCAACAAAGGTCGATAGCCAAATGGCGGCAGTCCATTCAAGGCATCGATATGAAAGATGAAGGTATCGGTAAAACCCTCCTCATATTTCAGGCTTGTCCAACCGGAAAAAGTCACATTTCCAAATCGAATGGTCATGGACTAATCCGAACATCCAATGTAGATATATTCATCTTCAGTAAAGAAATTCTGCGGATTGAGCCAGATAGCGCTTTGTTCACCCGTCTTCTGGCGAATGCCATAATGTAAATGTGCGCCGGTGCTATTACCAGTGTTGCCGCTCAATCCCACCACATCGCCGTAAGTGAGGATCTGTCCTTCCACGACCTGGATACTGCTCAAATGAGCAAGCCAGACCTGATAGCCAGTATTCTCCACCACCACCAGATTTCCCCAGGGACCGTTTGAACCTGCCCACACGACCTTGCCTGCGATGGTTGTATGAATAGGCGTACCCTCGTTCACTGGAAAATCTGCGCCAGTATGGGTTTGGTAATGCGGATCTTGGAATACACAACCCAGTAAAGGTTTGTCATACGTATCACCCCAATGGCGAATGGGACCAACCAGCGGCAAACCATAGATTGCTGAACCAGGTCCAACATAGCCATCGAAGGGAACAGCGCTCATTCCGGATGGCAGTGAATTGCCATGGGAACCGTTGTCACTGGTCTCCGCATATTGGGGAATATCGAACAGCCACTGTTCCACGCCAGGCTGCGCCCATGCCGGAAGTTGGGGGATGGTGAGGACCACCAGCATCACATATCCCACCACCAAAGCCGCCCCGCATAACAACGGGGCGGTCATCAAGGCAATGGAAAATCGGAAGAAACCTTTCATTACAAGACCCGCCCAAGACGATCCAGACGAATCTCGCCCTGCTGTCCGGCTTGCAAGCCCATCGAGGCTTCGATGGACAAACCGTTGCGGATCATGCGCATGGACAGCCAATAGGAAAAGCCTGAGCCGATAATCACTGGGGATAAGAACAGGGGATTGCCCGAATACAACTTTCCGACTTCGGGAGTTGTGATGGCGATCAAGACCAACACAGCTGGCGGAAAGAGGGCTAGGAAACGCGCCTGCCATTCCACCCCCTTGGCAGCGGCGCGGGCGCGGGATAGTACTTCCACAACCGTCCCAAGAGTCTTGCGGAGGGATGCCACCAGCGGACCGATCTCGATACGTCCTTCGATGGATGCAAGTAATGAAGTGGCGACAATATCCACGGCAGGATTGTCCCAGGCGGTGGTCCATTCACGAACAGCCAGTGCCGCTTCATCGGCGGGTGCGGTTCTGAGTCGTACCACCAGATCGCCCAACACCATCCTGCCATCGGGACCCACGGCTTGTGCTGCATCGTCAAGGGCATCACCTAAAGGCTTACCTTGCGAGAGTAGAGTCTCCACAACACCAAGTCCTCGCAAAATATCCTTGGCTTGTTTCAAGCGGAATTCCTGGCGCTTATCGGAAAGTGTGCCTGCATACAACAACCCACCGGCAATCGCAAACAGGATCGCAGGAAAGAATCCCAGGAACATGCCGCCTGCCAAACCGCCACCTACCCAAGCCAGAAAGCCATAAGCGATCTGGTTGAATGCCAATCCTGTTCCAGTCTGACGCGCAAATTTTTCCGGATCGAATTTCTTCTTCGGTTGGGCGATGCCCATTGCACGCGCCATGCCCGCTTCATCCACGGTACGGCGCCAACCAAAGGCAATTGGGATGGCGGCCAGCGCTAATGCGCCAATAATTGAAATCAATGTGATCATGCTATCTCCAGGTAAACCAGAATGCGAGTTCCTGCGCGCCGCCATCCGCAAGCCAGACGGCAAAGTAAATGCCTACCACTCCAAGAAGAACAGTCAACAGCGGATAGACGCCAACTTCGTTCCATGCGAGATCAATGGGGCGGGTATGAATCGCACTTGGATCAAATACCGGTGTCGGCTGTTCGTGCCGGGGTGAAGGTCGTTCCACCTTTGGTCTTGGTGATCGATCCGCCTCGGTCTTTTTGCTTGCCACCTGCTGATTGACATACTGCCTTGTTTGCATCGCATATCGAAAACGGCGCATCAGCCAGACTTCGGGCGGGACGCGGTCGGGTCCAAGGCGTAGTAGAGCGAGCGCCATGAACCCGACCAGTACCAGAAAACCGATCACCACCTTTCCAGTGAAGGATAGCGGAAGGAATAAGCATAGCACTGCTAGTAGTGCGCCAGTGCCGAGGATGCCAAGATCGCGGTTGTTGAACATACCTCTCCTAGAACGGCGGCTTGGGTTGGAAGCTCTTCAGCATCTCACCCAGTTGCGGAAGAAAAAGAAAGGCAAACAATACGATGATGATGAGACCTACCACCCCGATGATCGCCATCGAAGTCATACGGCTGCCGCCGAATGCCATGCCTGCTGTGCCCTGCAGGATGTAATAAAGACCGCCGAGCAGTGCCACAACAATCAAGAGTCCAGCCATGAACGCCCAGGCGTCGCGGGCGATGGACAGGATCTGTTCCATAATAGGATCGAACATAGATAATCTTCTCCTTTGAATTTTCAACAAGTACCGAGGAACCAGGCTGCCAGAGGAATGGCGGCACTGGCGAGGATCATGCCAAAGAGTGCTTCACCGCTTTCGATCAGGGCATTGGCAAAGGATGTTGCCCCGCCGATGGAGGCAGAGAACATCGTGATAAATGCTGCCTTTAACATGCGCAGGGCTGCCAGCCCACCGATCAATCCTGATGCCAGTGCGCCCAGTTCACTGATCGGTCCACATCCACCTGCACCTGGTAGAGTCGATTGCAGGGCTCTCACGATCTGCGGGATACCAAGGAAGGCAAACAAACCAAGTACAACGATGGAGATCAGGGCGGAGATGGATTCCCACACCCAAAGATTTGCACCAAGGACAGAGGCGGAACTGACACGCAACATCTGGGCAATACCAGCCAGCAGCGCAAATGCGACAAATGCGCCTGCCAGGGCAACCCAGGCTTCACGCAGGAATGTAAGTAACAGGGAGGTAACTTCGCTCATGAGGACACCATTGGATCGTGTTTACGGAATTCCGCATCAAGCGCGGGATAGAACCGTTCGCCCCAGAATTGCATCGCCCAGCGTCGAGCCGGTCCGGTGCGGTCCTTCAAGGTCAGAACTTCCAATGGAGCGCAACCGCAATCGCGGACATCGCCAGTACGGTTCACGACCAGCACGCGATCCGCCTCATAAGGAACTCGTTCATCGCCTAACAAGGCAGACAGATCATCGCCATCATTGAAGCGTTCGGATTTGAGGGCAGCAGCCGCAATGATCGCCCAACCATGATGACGCGCCATCTCGCGTAAGGCGGCAGCCGCTTCGCCACTGCGACCTTCTTCATTCATCATGCCGGTCAAGCCCACTACCGGGACTCGGTTGAGATAATCCACGGCGATCAGCGCCGGTCCTTTGACTGGAAAGGCATAATCATGGATCAACATATCCTCCAGCGCACGCACGGTATCTTCACGGGAATTGAGCGAGAGCAATACCGCTTCACTGGCACGAGCCAGGGCTGCCTCAACCTTCTCCTGTGAGGCAGGTTCATGTGGACCGGAAATTACCGCCTCCATTTGCCGATACAGGCGGAAACGCAATTCCTCCGGAGTGTGTTCATAACAACCAATGGCAGACGGGATGCGTGCGCAGGCAGCCTCGAAGATCATCCGCAGCAGCCAGGAAGTCTTGCCAATTCCTGGCGCTGCGGCAAGTAGAGTTGCGCCGCCACCCCAGAAGGACAGGCCAGCAAAAACACCAAAGGGAGTGTAGGGCTGTGGGTTGCCCAAGGTTCCGGAGCGCGGCATGAGGATATATTATTCAATTGCAGGGGAGGGAGGAAAGGCAGTGTCGCCAGGAGTTGTATAATTCTAATAACTACCCCTTGGGAGGGTCTAATGAAAAACCATCTTCAATTCATCATTGGTGTAACCATACTTCTGACGGCTTGTGTGCCCGCACAGCACCAAGATGCAAAGGTCGCGACAACTGCAGCAGCATTACCTATTCCCACTATAACTGTCATGCCCACTCTCACGGCTGGCGCAATCATACAGACGCAGGCGTTGCTCTCCAGTTTTCCCGGTGATGATTATTGCACGATCGAGGCATCTCTCCCCCCAGGATCGCAGGTTGATTTGATCGGCACCTATCATGATTACGTTGCAGTCGCATGGGATGGTAGCGATGGGAGGCAACAAGGCTTTGTTGCCAGATCCAAACTTGACGCAGTGCCTCCGGGCATCCCGGAACTCACGGCAGCAGAGGTGCCTTGGCAGCCCCTGCTGGATTTCAGCACATGGACATATTACACTCCGGAAAACAACGGTAAGTTGGTGATCCAGCCCGCCACCGAGGAACAAAGCGATTGGGCGGTTGACCCTGGTCGCCATCCCGTCAAGGTCCCGTTGCGTATGCACTTTGGGCTGCAGCGCACGTACGGAAATTGGGCGGGCATTCGTATCTATGGCACATCGGATATCGCAGACCCCTGGTGGAAGGGCATTAATCGCATGGATATCACCGTCGACCGGGAGTATTATCGCCTGTGCATCCGCGATGGCTCTAGCGAAAGTTGCAACGCGGATATCACATTGCCGATCCCTTCTGATCAGGAATTAACACTGCAATTCATGGATGTGAATGGCAGCCAAATTCAAGTGCTGGATCAGAATGATAATGTGCGCCAGGAAATCGATCTTACAAAACGGCCCGGCCTGAATCTGCCCAACGGGCTTTTTCCCGAAGGTTGGTTCCAATTTGGGACCAGCGTTGGCATTCCCGAAACCCTTACGATCATTCACCCATCCATCACCACCTTACCTGTGGGGATATACCAGCCCTCCTGGCTGGAAGCGCAAGGATTGAAGGATCTGGCTGCATCTCATGGCATTCAGATCGGAACCGAATTCAATCCTGAACATCTTGTGGACGCGCGCCTCTGTTCGGTTTTCAAGCATGACTATAATGTCGCCATTATTAGCGCATTTAGCGACCCGAAACTATGGACCGGACCTGGGCGGTATGATTTTGCCACGCTTGACCGGATCATTAACCAGACTGCACAACTCGGTGTGACGCTATACGCCTCCCACCTGGTTTGGGGAACCAGCGATGAGGAGGGTGGCATCCCCGCCTGGATTCGCAACGGTAACTATTCCAAGGATCAGTTATTGGAAATCCTGCACCAGCACATCACCACCCTGATGACTCGCTATCGTGGCAAAGTAAAGATCTACAGTATTGCAAATGAAGCGCCTCAACGCGACCGCTATCCTGGCGCAGATTTTTGGTTTGACCATATCGGACCGGAATATATTGAGAAGGCATTTCAATGGGCGCGCGAATCTGATCCGGATGCGATTCTAATCCTCAATACCGACAACAACGAGAGCCCGCGCGACACGGATACGAGTTATAACATTGACGCTCAGTATCGTATTGTCAAGCAACTCAAGGAAAAAGGTATTCCCATCGATGCAGTTGGCATGCAGATGCACCTGTTTCTGCCGTGGAATAGCCGCGTCGTGCCAAAAGAAGCGGATGTAGAGGCGACCATGAGAAAGTTCGGCGACCTGGGTATGCAAGTCATGATCACCGAGATGGATGTGAACCTGCACGAGATGCGCGGCACTCCGGAGGAACGGGCAGCCCTCCAGAAACAACTCTACGCCGAGATGATGACCGCCTGCATTAACTCCAAGGTTTGCACATTATTTGCCACATGGGGTATTAGCGATGCGACCAGTTGGGTCACTGCTCGCGATATCCATGCAGTCTATTCAAGTTACACGCCTGATGCAGCGCCATTGCTTTTTGACGTGGATTACAACCCCAAAGACTCTTACCATGCTCTTATTCAGGTTCTGAGCACCCCTTAAGTGCTGTGTTCATCTAATAGGATTTCATTCACCAACAGGGACTTGACCAAACCTACTTGATCGCCGATCTTTGGGAATCTGATCAAGTAGGTTGGTTTTTTCGCGGCCTAAGGCTTGCTCAGCTCATTAGAATACGCATGGAGAGATAGATCATTAATCCTAATAGCATTCCGGGTAGGGCTGGGATCGATCCTGTTCGTCTTCGTATCCAAAACCTGCGCCAAAGTTCCAAACCAACCAACGAAGAAAGGACTGCGGACATAGGAAAAAGACAGGCCAGCCCTGAGATTGCAAGCAGATCCGCCCTACCAATAATGCCTTTGCGATACCCATAGCCGGTGAGCAATACCGTCCAGACAGGTGGATAGAACAACAAAGGGAAGGCGAGCCATCCGGTTAGTTTGCGGAAAATGCTCCAGAGACAAGCCAGCAATACGATCCCGGTTTGAAGGGGAGTAATTGGAAAAGACAACAGGATCGTTCCAAGCAGAAATACTTCGATCCCCGGCACCAGGCGATAACGCAGATCGGCATAACTGAATATGGAGAACGAGACCAATGCAAAGATTTCTGTGAGGGTCATGCTTGATTTTCTTTGTCGGTTTGTTTATTCGGCATAAAAGTTAATATCTCCTTCAGCCGTGATGCATTGCCAAGTTCAGATGCCCGCATCAAAGGATTGCGTGCAGTCATGACCTCATCCGAATGATCCAGATAGGCACGTGTTATCTGCGCCGTTTCCTGCGGGTATTGCGCGGCGAAGACATTGGGGTCCATCCCGTGTTGAGCGATGTCGGCGGACATGGACTGAAAGCCCTGCTGGAACTCCTGTGGAGACCCGTTGAAATTGTCTCGAATGGACGCATTCACCGATGGCGAGAAACCAAAATCATCGGAGGGAGATGTGGACGGAGCGCCATTAAAGCGCTGCATTCGTTCCCCCAACTCCGCCTGCCGCGCTGCCAATTCATGTCCATGCGCCAGGGAACGATTGTAGGCAGCGGGTGCTCGTAGCCCCATTGCTTCCAGGTTTCCCGCTTGCTGTGTCAATTGCTGTGCGGCATTGAGATGTCCCATTGCGGCTTCCGCCCCAGTGAGACCGCTTGTGGCAGCAGATGTCGCAGATGCGCTTGCTCCTGTTGTGGCTCCGGCTGCGCCCACTACACCCGCTCCCACACCATTGGCTGCCAACATCCCAATGGAAACGACCTGTTGAGCTGCCTTGATCATTCCGCCAAAGGCATCTGCGGTGGTGGAAATAGTCATCTTGCCAAGGATGCCTGCCAGGGAAAGCAATAGGCCAGTTGCACCCCATAACCAAATCACCCGCAAAATGGCAGACAGAATTCCCTGTTGCCCCATCCAAGTACTTGCTGCCATTCCTGCCTTGAAGACTCCACCTGCCACAATGGGAAGAAGCGCGATCAATACAACTGCCTTCATCCACAGGGAACGCAACCATGTTGCCTGAGGTAGGACACTTGTAATGGCAAGAGGCGGAGCAAGTACAGCGAGGATGAATAAAACTGCATTGGCGGATGCAAAAGCAAATAACATGCCGCCAATGGCAAGTAATGAACCGATGGAAAGACCGATATTCAGCAGACTACCCAGGAATGTTTGATTGGCAAGTCCCAACAATATGGATGTGGCTGTCGTGTTCTCCACAAAACTGACTGCCAATGCACCGGTTTCACCGATCACCTTCCCCACCATCCACCAACCGAGGCGCACCATGAGATCGAGGAAGGGACCAGATGCAAGGGCAAGTACGCCAGCGGTGACCCAATCCCCGATCACCCGTAATCCGCTGTCATCATCACCAAGTAATCTGCCCCAATGATATAGAGCCAATCTCAACAGGAATAAGGCAGGCGCCAAGGCTGCCGCTACCGGCAAACTGAACTGTGCCACGGTGCTGTAATCGCCCTGGCTGGGAGCCTGCACGATCTCGCCAATCACACTGGTCCAGCGCGCCACCTCCTCACTCATGGCGAGTACTTCCTTGTCGGCGGCTTTATCAAAGATGCCAGCTAATGCTTCCGAGATGGTTTCAGCCGGAAAGACCAGATGATTGAAGATCTGTGAAATGGTTGTTGTAGTTGTGTTTCCTCCGCCTCCTGTAGGTGGAGTCGGCGTAACAGTGACCGTCACCATGGGGGTGGGTGTCAGGAGCAGGTTTGTGTTGGAGGCGTAAACAGGAGTGGTTGAAAGCGCCATGCCACTCATGAGCAGAATGGCAAGGAAAATCATAAGGATGAGTAGGATTCGGATTTTTTTCATAGATTCTTCAGGGTGTGTTGGGAAATGAAATCCCTTTCGAAGCACAATTGCCGGTATCCGCAATGTTTACAGGCGGATGGCTGCTGTAGGGCTTTCATGGGCGGGTGCGGGCCCTTCTTCGCGAGATTGGAAAGGGACTCCACTGTTTTTTCCAGATCCCGATCAGCAAGGAGTTGATCGAAATGTCTTGCTTCACCGGTTTCCCGGTCCAGGGAATAGATGGCAGGCGTGTTGGGCCAGGGTTGCTTTTCGAAGGTTGTACATCTTCTTAGCAGGGAAAACCGCAGTTGATCCTGCTCGCGTCCGGATATAAGGGCGCCTATCTTGGTTTCCGTGACATGCCCTACCGGAACCTGCCAAATCCAGATATCGAATTGGACAGGCAGACGCACACCGGGCAGAGTCAGGCAGACTTTTTCTGCATTCAAACGGTAGCCAGCGTCGCGTTCTATCTGCATGGCGATGCGCCAATCCTGGGAGAGGAATGCCCAGGTGCGAACGTAAGCAAAGAGATTGCGCCAGTCACCGCCGAGATTGTGGATCGCATTCTGTGAACCAAACCTGCGGCTTACTGATATATTCCCACCGCGAAAAAATGGCAGGAGTTCAGGAGCCTGGAGATTGCTATGCTGTCTGCGATATTCCTCCACTTCCTGGATATAGGTGCGGATCTCGTCAAGGAGATTTTCAAACCCATATTGGGTCAGGAATTCCAGCAGGGTCTTGCCGGTGGAAAGGTCTTCAAGGGACTTCCAGATGGGATCGAAGGGTGGAGTAGGGTCGGCGCCCACCAGCCACCAGCGCGCAGCAGCAGGGCAGAAGGTGTAAATCAACGCAGATAAGACCGGATTCCCGCGGGCGTTTTTTGGGTTGAGCATGGCAAGGAATAGATCAGTATGCATGCCAGACTAATAACAGAAAGGGAATGGTCCGCCATGCGGCGGGGGATTGCATGCCGATCAGGGATTGCTTCTGAATGAGTCTCCAGATGAATTGCATGACCCCTGTGATCAGGAAGGAAAGGAATACAAGCAGGATTAGGGATGGCACATTGGAATCAGGTAACGCCCAAAGGATTGCCATCCACAGTTTGACATCCCCGGCGCCCATCCAGCCGCTAGCCCAAGCGGAAAGCAGCAGAAAACATGCCAGCCATAGATCCATATGGCCAGGGAAGTGGGCCATCATGCCCGCAAGGATCAATGGATACGTAGCCCAGTTTGGGATGCGATGGGTACGCAGGTCATACAGGCTCACGGCCAGAAGATAAATGAGCAAACAGGTCATTGGTTGCTGATGATATATGGGTGGATGGGTGGGTATGGGAACTGTGTCGCTTTGATTCGAGTTCAAGGTCGACGACAGATGTTTTATTTCGGATGAGATATTTGGTAAAATACCTTTGCAACGTTCAGGGTGCCCCCCTCACCCTGGGCGTTGCATTTTAATTGAGATTATCAATCGCAAAATGATTTAAGGTATGTTCTGTGGAGGAAAACATTGAAAAAAACCGTGCTGTTAGATTATTTCCTCGATACACAACTGCAAACTGGACTGCATTGATGCATGTGATTTATTGATTATGATGACTTAAAGGAGTATATTATTCTCATGGCTAGGAGGAGTCCGTGAGAAAAATACATAATCAATTTATCAGACTGATTGGCATGGCAACCATTATCATGACCGCCACAATCACTAATACCGAGGTGTTGTCTGCACCCTACAATCAAGTGGAAAACTCTCCTTTGGCAGACCAGACGTGGGTACGGCTTGGTGGTCCTTTAGGCGGGATTGGCTACGATATTAAGATGAATCCGACAGATCCTGATGTTATGTATGTCACTGATGCTTTTTCTGGAATCCATAAAAGTATTGATGGTGGAAAAACCTGGTTCCCAATAAACAATGGAATCGACATAAGAGCAGGTGAATCAAGGGACTCAATACCAGTATTCTGTGTAACAATAGATCCAAATAATTCAGATGTTGTATGGATAGGGTTGCAAAATACCGGTGCGATTTATAAATCCACAGACGCAGGGAATACTTGGGTAAAAAAAATCAGTGGTATTGTGGAATCAAACGGCTTTACAGTCCGAGGAATTAGCATTGAGCCTGGTAATTCGGATATTGTTTATGCGGCTGGAGAAATAAACAGCACACTATGGTCTGGTCAATATAAGAGCTTTCAAGGATTTGATTTTGTAAAAGGGGTTGTTTACAAGTCCATTGATGGCGGAGGAAACTGGAAGCCAATTTGGCGTGGAGATAATCTGGCTCGCTACATCCTTATTAACCCCGATGACCCCAATATCCTTTATATTTCCACAGGCATATTTGATCGCTACGCGGCAAATTCAGACCCTGCGAATGGGGTGGCGGGTGGGACAGGAATCTTTAAGTCAGTGGATGGGGGAGCGACATGGAATCCAATCAACAATGGATTAAAGAATCTGTACGTTGGTTCTTTGTATATCAGCCCTGTGGATTCCAATACCCTTCTTGCTGGAACCGGATATGCAATGTCGGACGATGAAGGTGGAGGAATTTATAGATCGACGGATGGTGGCTTAAATTGGCAATATATGGGCGGGTCTCCTCGTGTAGTTTCTGTAGAAATCTCAACGGCAAACCCACAAATTGCTTATGCGGCTGATGTTGCTCACTCAAACTTTTTCAGAAGCGATGATGCAGGATTAACATGGATCGACCTTTCGGGAAATGGCGAAGAAGGGTGGGGACCAAAGGATATTTTTGTAGGTTTTCCAATTGATTTGCAGGTTGATCCGCGTGACCCAATGCGGATATTTGTTAATAACTATGGGGGCGGGAATTTCCTTTCGGAAGATGGAGGAATCACGTGGAGTCCATCTTCAACCGGATACACGGGTGCTCAAATCCACGACTCTGCAGTGGATTTGAAAAACGAGGCTATTGTTTATGTTACTGGCAATAGCGGGACCTTCAAGAGTGTAGATGGTGGAATAACCTGGCAAAGTTTAGGTAAATTCTTAATTTCAGGCGTATCCATTACGAATAATCCCAACCGCCCTAATAATCTTTTTTTTGGACGTGGTCATTTAATGTTGTTCCAAAAAAGTGAGGATGGAGGTGAAAATTGGAAGCTTGTCATGAATTACGAATCTCAATTAATGAATTTACAAAGTCTCGGTACTTCCGCCGATTGGCAGGGCGTATCTGTCGTGTCTTTTGCTCCCTCCGATCCAGATATTGTATTTGGAGGGATTACTCAACATTTGTGTTTTAAGTTTGGTGATTCGTGCGATGTTCAAACAATATTTAGTGTGGCCAAATCGACAGATCAAGGAGATACGTGGCAGCCTATTTACGACGCGCCATTTAATGGGACTTCGGTAACAGATATTGTTGTTCACCCTGAACAATCCGAAGTGGTCTGGGCAGCGACAGCAGGAATGGGAGTTTTTAAAACATCAGATGGTGGACTTACATGGGTTAAGACAACCCCGGCAGGTGGTATGGATACTGCGCGATCTTTACAAAGCAACCCATCCTCCCCGGAACATTTCTTGCTGGGAACAGATAAAGGCGTATACGTAAGTGAAGATGCAGGACTTTCATGGAAAAAAAGTTCCTCCGGAATGGACCCAAACGAACGCATTTGGGAGATTGTATTTGACCCTGCAAGAAGCAACATAGTCTATGCTGGAAGTTTAGCGAGCGGCATTTATTTAAGCGAAGATTTTGGACGGACCTGGAGACAAATCAACACAGGGCTTACAAATAGAAATATTTACACATTGTCTATTTCCTCAGATGGTGAAACCCTGTACGCTGGAACAGGCGGTGAAGGCGTCTTTCGCCTCAGTACGCATGACCAAACCTACTTCAACTCTCTTGCGCCAACTCCAATAGCAATTTCTCCTACCAGTACTCCAATAAGCGCGGCAACAAAAATCCCTGTTGAAACATCAACGCCAGTCTTACCAACTGTCACATCCACTACGACAGAATCATCATTCATTCCAATCTATGTTGGCGGGGTAATTGTTTTGTTGATTGGGCTCATCGCTTTTGCTCTATGGAGACGTAAATCAAAAGTCGAGTGATGATATGAAACGCATATTGACTGCACTTATATGCTCAATGTTCCTTTTGGCATCAGGATGTAAATCCGTTGAGTCCACGCCTGCCTCTGCAACAGATTCAGCAGAACCAACACAGTCAGTGAACTCAATTTCTGGTGTTGTTTTGGATGAAGCGAATACACCTGTTGCAGGCGCAGTTGTGCGAGTTAAAGCAACCAAAAAATATACCACTACAGATAAAAGCGGAAAATTTGAACTTGCTGATTTACAGCCAGAAGAATCGGTCATTCTCACCGCGTGGGCAGAAGGATATTACATTGGCGGCGGCAAGGACGAATATGCCACAGGCTCAACAGACGTAAAACTTATACTAAAAAAATACGCACAGGAAGATAACCCAGACTATGAATGGTTGAGCGCCTTTACCAGTGAGGGGAAAGATGGGAATTGCGAGAACTGTCACTTTAATCCCGATACTCCAGAAGCGGCCCTGCCATTTATCGAATGGCAAGCGGATGCGCATTCACTATCGACACAAAACATACGCTTTCTCACCATGTATCTTGGTCAGGATGTTCAGGGTAATCAAAGCCCGCCAAGGGAATATGGATTCAATCGAGATTACGGGCGCATCCCGCTAAGGCCCGATCTCACTCAGCCGTATTACGGCCCCGGCTATAAACTTGATTTTCCTGAAACTGCTGGCAATTGTGCGGCTTGTCATGCGCCTGCGGCAGCAATCGATGCAGCGTATGAAATAGACCCAGCCCAGGTTACAGGTGTAGGCGCGGAGGGAGTAACCTGCGATTTCTGTCATAAAGTTTGGGATGTGCGCATTAATCCATCCACTGGCTTGCCGCAAGTGAATATGCCAGGTGTACTTTCTTTTGAATTCCGACGCCCATATGCAGGTCATCAATTCTTTGCGGGACCATTTGATGACGTTGCGCCAGGGAATGACACATACACACCCATTCAACAGCAAAGCCAGTTTTGCGCGCCTTGTCATTTCGGGAGATTTTGGGATACTCAAATTTACAATTCTTTTGGTGAGTGGCTAGAAAGCCCATATAGTGATTCGGAGACAGGCAAAACCTGCCAGGATTGCCACATGCCTGCAGGGAAAAATGATCATTTTGCCCGATTGGATAAAGGCGGGATTATTCGAAGTCCGCAAACAATTTTCAGCCATCGCATGCCGGGGGCTGGTGATATTGAACTGTTGCAAAATGCAGTAACCTTGACTGCAAATGCGGAAATTGACGGCGAAAATTTAATTGTTGATGTTCAAGTGGAAAATGACAAAACTGGTCATCATGTTCCGACCGACTCTCCATTACGGCAGTTGATTTTGTTGGTTCTTGTAACTGATGAAGATGGAAACCCTCTTTTATTACTCGAGGGTGAAACTATTCCAGACTGGGGTGGGGTTGGTAATCCGAATTTAGGGTATTACGCTGGACTGCCAGGCAAGGGGTATGCAAAAATAATGAGTGAATTATGGACGGAAATGGAACCGACTGGCTCCTACTGGAATCCCACTAGGATAGTCAGTGACAACCGTATTACAGCGTTCGAATCGGATATTTCAACATACATATTCGCTATGCCAAAAACTAGCAGGGTCGATATTAAAATTTCCCTGTTTTTCCGACGTGCCTTCAAGGAATTAATGGATCAAAAAGGCTGGGATGCACCTGATATTCTCATGGAACAGGATGTGGTAACTGTATGGGAATAGTGAATACAAATTTAACTTGTACTATCCTGTATTTGTAAAGAATATTTGCGGCTTTTCCGAAAAAATAAATTCATTTGACACAAGAACACTTGTTCTACTATAATTCACTCCGTATGTCTATCTGGGATCGTCTTCTGTACCTGATAGGCTTGCGTCCTACGCCCGGTCCTCGAACCTACCATTTTGATGCGAGTGAAAGCCTGCAAGCCACGCTTTCCACCTTATCCTCTGACGAAGGCCGTCCTGAACACGATTTGATCCCTGATATCCTGGCCGCAGGTCTGACCCAATACACAGCCAATGAAAGACTCTGGAACACGTGGGAAGCGCTTTCCCCTCGTGAAAAAGATGTTGCTGCGCTGGTGTGTCTGGGCTATACCAATCGAGAGATTGGGGCGAGGTTGCATATCTCGCGGGAAACGGTCAAGGATCGTTTGGAGTCTGCCTTCCGAAAATTCAAAGTGAACAAGCGCAACGATCTTCGCGTTCTGTTGTCCCACTGGGATTTTAGCGAGTGGGAACGCCAGAAATAAGGTCCCACCCCCTGCTCAACCCCAAATCTAGTACCCCCATCTCCCCCCCATCTGATACCCAGGTGGGGGCTGTTGTTTAATACTGAAAAATTGTAATCTCACAGAATGGATATCCTTCCCGTTCTTAAAACCGGTAAATTAATAGTCGTTTATGCTCAAGATGCTGCACGTCATGAAAGCATGACCCTGATTGCCGAACTCGGCCTGCGCGGGGCAGTCACCATCCTGGATGGTGGCAACCGTTATCGACCGTATCAGGTTGCCACATTCCTGCGCAGGAAAACGGTGGACATTTCATTTGCCGCGAATCGCCTGTTCAGTCGAAGGGCTTTTACCTGCTATGAGATGAATACCTTGTTATGTTCCATGCCTGCGCTCAACCAACCATATCTAATCCTGGATCTGTTAAGCACCTTCTATGATGATCATGTTTCGATCCACGAAGCCGACAGGCTGTTGAAATCCTGCCTCACGCAAGTAAAACGCCTCGTACTTGCTGGTCCCGTCGTTGTAACGCTTTCCCCACCTTTGGCAGAGGAACGCGGTTTTCTGCTTGAGCAGGTCTGCAGGCAGACGGATGAAGTGCTGGTCAGGGAACTGCCTGTCATCGAGTTCATCCAGCCTGCACTCTTCTGAAGACCATGGGGCGTACTCTTATCACCATCACCCAATTACTCAACGAAACCGAAGCCAACCTGTCGGCATTTCGGCGCACCTTGCGTCGCAGCGATCAGTATATCTTCGATGGTCTCTTTGCTGCTGCGCGGCGGCATATCGCCGCCATCGGGCAGGCGGAGTCGCTGTTGCCGTTTGAGTCGGCGCTACTTGCCATGTTACTGGAGCAGTCGAAAGAAATCGCTGTTCTTGAACAAAAGGTCGAAGAACTGATAAACAAGAACTCGGGTTGACTGGCGGAGCCGTATCGAAACATGGCGGAAGTAATTGGCTGGCTCATGGATGTATATGCGGAGGAGGATGGCATCACCCTATGGTTATTGACTGATGACAAACGCCTGTGCTTGCACATGGAGTTTGAGGTTACATTCTACGCGGCGGGCGAGTTCTCCTTGCTGCGGCAGGCGTGGAAATATTTGAGGGAGAAGAACGTCAGGCTGGAGCGAACCGCCCGCCGCGATCTATTCCTTGGTGAACGGGATGTGATGGCAGTCACCATTCCTGATCCGGCGAACATCCAAAAACTATTCGGGGACCTGCAACGGCAATTTCCATCGTTGGATTATTATGATGCAGACATTCCCATTACTCTGCGTTTTATCGCACAGACGAATACACATCTGTTGGGACGTTGCCGCATCCGGCTGGATGATGGCTGGGTTCAGTCTATTGAACCATTATCCTCGCCGTGGGAGATCGATCCAACGCCCATCCCCCTGCGCATTCTGACGCTTACACCGGACTGTAATCCAGTAGTTCGGAGCCCCAGACAACTGCATGTGAAATATAACCAAAGGGAATACAGCTTCTCCCTTGAATCGCCAAGACCATTCCTGATTAGCTTGAAAGCAGATCTACAGCGCATCGACCCCGACCTGATCCTAACCGATTACGGTGACACTTGGTTGTTTCCGTTGTTGAACCAATGGTCTGAGGAAACCGGGATTGAATTGAACCTAAATCGGGATCAGGAGAGAAAGGTATTAACAAGAAAGGCAAACAGTTATTTTGCCTATGGCCAGGTGACCTATCGCGGCGCACAGGCACATCTCTTTGGGCGCTGGCACATTGACCGTAAGAATGCCATGTCTTTCGGCGAGTATGGATTGGAAGGCGCGATGGAGCAGGCGCGGGTGACCGGCATTGGCGTGCAGGAGATGGCGCGTAAGTCACCCGGCGCTGGCATCACGGCCATGCAAATGCTGACCGCCCTGCGTAACAACATCATGGTCCCAACGCAAAAGCAGCAGGCCGAAGGGACAAAGACTCTGGCGGAATTGATCCGCGCCGATCACGGCGGGTTGATCTATCAGCCCATCATTGGATTGCATGGGAATGTGGCGCAGATCGATTTCTCCTCCATGTACCCGGCGATCATGGTGAAACACAATATCTCCCCGGAAACCGTTGGGCTGGAAAATGCACCGGAGGGATTGATACCAAAAACCCTGCGGCCCCTGTTGGAAAAACGCTTAATGCTCAAGAACATCCTCTCCGATCTCGACCCGCGCGATTGCAGAGTTGGCATCCTCAAATCCCGCGCTGCGGCGCTCAAGTGGCTGTTGGTGGTGTGCTTTGGATATTTGGGATACAAGAACGCCCGCTTTGGAAAGATCGAATCCCATGAAGCCGTAACGGCCATGAGCCGTGAGTTGATGCTGCAAGCCAAGGAGGTGGCGGAGGATATGGGCTTTACAGTTCTGCATATGTATGTAGATTGTCTGTTTGTTCAACAGGAAGGTTTTCACAGACCATCAGACTTTACGCTACTTATGAATGCCATCAAAGAGAAAACAGGCATCCCGATTGCCTTGGAGGGGGTCTTCAAGTGGGTGGCATTCCTATCGTCCAAACGGGATGCACGCGTCCCAGTGCCCAACCAATACTTTGGCGCCTTCCAGGATGGCTCACTCAAGTATCGTGGGATCGAGTTGCGTCGAAGGGATACGACCCTGTGGGTGGGAAAGATTCAATTGAAGGCGTTGGAAATTCTGGCACGTGCGAATACTCCGTGTGAATTTGCCAACCGCGTTCCAGAAGTTGTGACGTTGGTGGAAGGCGCAAAACGGGATCTCAGAATCGGACGTGTTCCATTGCATGAGTTGGTTATCCGTCAAAGGCTAAGTAGGGTGGTTGAAGCATATAAGACTCCATCTCCAGCTGCACTCGCTGCCCGGCAGTTGCACGCACACGGCAGACAGTTCGCTCCGGGACAATCGCTGGAATTCCTGTATGCCCGTAATACTTCCGGAGTCCATGCCTGGGAACTGGGGGAGACATTGGACTCCGGGAATCTGGACACAAAGCGTTATGACAGGCTTCTGGATCGGGCGATACAAACGGTGCTTGATCCATGCAAGCCTTTGATTATGCCGGAACGATTGTTGTGAACAGATTATTGCCCCGGCCAGCCGATCTGCCCTTGTCCTTCACGCACTGCCCAATAGATGATCCCGCTCCAATTCCAGGAGCGCTGATAGTGGGGATTGCTGATACTGCCGGCATCGTCCATACGCCTGAGGGTTAGGTTGGTATTCCAATAAGCATCGGGGGTGCCATCGTTGTTGATATCCGCCGATCTCCCGGCAGGCAGGTTTGCGACCGCAGAGGGCGGGATCTCGCCGCCACTGGAATGGTTTCGCCATTCATATCCCGTGATGCCGCGATGTCCGGTTCCACCTCCACAGTTGGTATTGCCGTTGCCATTCGGGCCGGGCAGACAACCCATGATGGCCTCGTATTCCTGATAGCGCACCTCCCAAAATAACTTGTACGGAGCGCGCCCATTGCCGACAAACAGGGGCATGTCCCCAGGAAGTTCATCGAGGCCACTGACACTGCCGGCGAGGATGGTTGCGCCGACCGTTGGATGGGACGGTACCTCCCATTGAATGGTTTGAGATGACCCATTGGCCACCATCAGGTCTCCGATCCGGGGCAGGGTCACGAACATCGGCCCCGCCGGTCGCAAGGTCAGGATCAGGCGCAGATTCTGCCAGTCGCCCGCTTGGGGATGACCGGGGGAGCCGCCGCCGTTGGGAATATAGTTCACACCCCCAGATCCGGAAGACTCCGGCAGGCCGCCATTCCGAAGAGCGGTCGGCCAGCGCACCAGGGTTGCCGGATAGGGACGCACATCCAGGTACATCTCGGGAAAGGAAACTCGCGCCGTGACCTTCCAACCATCGTTCGTGCAGGTTACGCCCCCTGCGTCAATGCTAAAAAATGTACAGGGGTGCTGTGGGATCGAGGAGGAATTCTGCAGGTCACATGGCAGGGTGGTGGGCTGCTCCCAGACCTGGAGTACAGCGCCGGTACAATTGTCCACCTGGATGGGAACCGCGGTGCAAATATTGGAGGTCTCATCATAGTCGGTCACAAGGAAGGCCAAATGACTTCCGGGCGTGCAGGCCGTGCCGCCCCCACTGTTGTCGTTATCGCCCCCGTTTCCATCCCCGCCATCTTCCCCTTCGCTTCCATCACTGCCGCCCCCCGATGTGCAAATAATGGTGCCATCCGGCTGATAAGAACAGGCGGGTGCGGATTGCGCTGCAACGCTGGAAGAAGGAAGGGAGACCAGGAGGAGGGCCAGAAGGAACAGGCTGATCCGTTTCATTGGGCCTTCCCGGATAGATCAGAGAGAATGGCCTGTTTCTCGCTTTCCGCGCTAAAGGATTGCCAGCCCTCCGGCAAGGGTTGCAGGTCGAGATGATGGGTGCTGCTCAACCACCTGGCATCCCAGGGCTGTGAGTCGTACAAGGTCGCCACGGTCAGACGGTCGCTGGCGATTTCCCCGGCATTGACGATCTCCAGTTTCGGCTCGGTCTGCGTCCCCAGCCAGACCCACTGCCCATCGCCCAGGTACCCAAAGAGCAGGAAGGAACGCATGGGGGTGGCAGGCGCTGTGTACAGGTGCCCATTCAAGGCATAGAGGATATGGGTGTTCTCGGCATCCTCCACCACCACACAGATCGCCGGATACTCCCCGCCCCAGATCTCCACACGATTGCCTCTCACGGAGGAGGTTTCGAAACATCCGCGCAAGGCATAGGTCACCCCTGCCTGGCCATGGGCATCAAGCCGCCATTCCCTGAAGTCAGGATGGGTGGGGATGAAGCCGACCGGTACATCGATGAGTTCGTTTGAATCCTTGGGGATGGTCACCGTTTCCAACTGCCGCATAGGCATCGCGCTGAACCCTAGCAGGTCGGTGGCTTCGGCGCGGCTGTACCCCTCACGCACTGCCAGGGCCCAGGCTATGGTCTTCTCCAGTCCTTGATACACACAGGCTGGTTGAATGACCCGATAGGTCTCGCTGATCCGGGTTGGCGTAAAGGACCACTGGCTTGAGTCGGTTGGGCAGCCGGAGGAGGCTTCCGCTCTGGCTGTTTCTGTAACAGGAATTTCTAGTTGGATGGGGGATGGTGTTTCGGTTGGGATGGAGACCACTTGTGGCATGGCCTGTACGCGGCTCATCATCCAATACCGATTGAGCCCAGCCAGGCCGACTGCCATCAGGAGTACAAACAGGATCAAGCCGGTGACAACCGTGTAAATGCGCGGTTGCCTTTTCCCGGCCAGGTCTTTATAGGTCAATCCATCCAGGATCGTTTTCCAAAGGGAATTCATTCTTCTCCAAAAAATCATTGATCATCGCGGGTCACGCCATGCGCCAGATAGCCAATGGCGCGCACGGTCACCCAGCGGGCGGGGAACAAGTACCCCGCCGATTGAACTTGCGCAGTGACATAACAGGCAGGCCGCCCTTGATGTCGTCCACAGGAGACCGAGGTAAGTTGTGCGGATCCCGGTCGCTGTGAATTGAAGTAAGTAGCGGCGATCCCGTTGCCAGCAGTGGTGGCGGTGATGGTTCCATCCGGCAACACCGTGATCTCCTGCGCACCGGCATGGGCCGCAAGGTCGGCAGCTGCCACGGTTTCCATCACGCGCGCATTGGTCACCATGTAATCGAGGATGCCCAACAGAAACAGCGACATAATGGGCATCAGGATGGCGAATAGGGCAACGGATTGGCCCTTTTCATTGCCATGAGTTTTAGTATGAGGTGTCAGGTGATACTCTTTAGGATCTTGACCTGATCCCTGACATCGAAGAACTTGAACCTTCCTCATCGCCACTTTGCCTTCCAGGTTTCCGAGCGTGAGATGAACCATTCGCTATTCCAGCCGCTTTGACTCAGACCAAGCAGCCCCTCAAACAAGGTCGGTGCCTGAAACGAAACCAGGCACTGGCCCGGCTCTCCCGGTCCACTGGGTGGCGAGACCTGCACCCGATACTGCACTCCCGCCGTGGCGGACCAATCCGCATTCAGGGTTTGCCAGGCGACATTCATGGCGTTGGCTCGAGCGCGTGCCGGGTCAGGCGATTGCGACAGGAACTGGGAACAGGCATACGCAGCCGCGGTCGCAGCGGTGCGGGCTCGATGGGTCGGTATCCAGGCGAGGAGACCGAATGCCATGATGACTGCCAGCATGGCGAATAAAGCGGTCTCTGCCAGGGCTTGTCCGCGTTCACATTTTAGGGGCTGGGTTTTCATTCAAACCCTCCGGCAGGAGGCGGACCGGGGTAGAACCGCCAAAGACGAAAGTTGGTCTCGGCCCGTTGCGCTTCGATCAGGCGGATGCCAAAGATCCAATTGCGCGAGTCCTCCACACGGATCAGCGAACGCACCTGCCGCGGACCGGTCTGCCCGGTGTGGATCTGATCCGCCAGATCCGGCCATAAGACATTATTACGGGCATGCTCAATGGCGGGTGTGTGGTATGAACCCGAAGCCACACCCGTGATGAACACACCCCAGTCCGTGGCGGCGGAACGGAAGGCGTAGAACGCGGCAAAGGTCATGCCGATCATAAGCAGGATCAGGATCGGCATGACCAGGGCGAACTCCGCCATGGCCTGCCCTTTTTCCTTCCAGCGGAACATCTCTATCCGCCTCGCGCCATGCGCAGGGCCTCGATGCCGGCTTCGAAGGCGGCGATCAGTTCGTTGCGATAGCGGGCGATCACGGCAATCGCGACCACGCCAATGGCGCCCAGGATCAGGGCGTATTCGGCAAAGTCCTGACCCTCCTCTTCACGGATGAAGCGTTTGAACAAAGTGAACATGGAATCTCCTTATGAAAGAAAAAATCGGCTGACAGTTCAACTGTCAGCCGATATCATAAAGAGTTATGGAAAGGGGATATCAACAGGTGTCGCCAGTGTCTATGACGAAAAGGGGAATTTGCTCTTCCTGTAAGTTTGGTTTTTTTTCCCTGATATGCTATAGTTTTATCATATTTAAAATTTCTTCCATTTGCATAATGAATGGAAGAAATTAATACATGCCAAACCAATCTCAGGAATCTTATGATCTCAGTTGCAGATAAAAAAATCTCCTTGGTCTTATCGGGGCTCATGGCAGCGACTGTTACGGTTTTGTTTTTTGTCAGGAATGGCGTTTTTGGGGGTGTCCTCCTGTTGTTGCTTGGAGTTATTTTCATCAGTTTCATCATGGTGATTGCCTACATAAGGTACAAAACTGAAGAATTCCTGAAGGCTGGCAAAACGTTACTGCATAAGTTGCATGACTTCTTATCCTGGTTTTGGACCGACTGGCTATCTGCAAGGATTGGGGATGCTCCAAATGCCTACTGGAGGTTGTTGACTTGGTTCTGCCTGGGGGTTGCCATCTTGGACGGGTTTTCCAGTTTATTCTTGACAGTTCAAGATTTTGTTGTGAATTCAGAACCACTCAGGAATGGAATCTATTTATATGTTCTTCCGATTGCACTGGCTGGATTCATTATTTACAGGTTGTCCTTTACAACGCGCCCTTCACGATTGACCCATCCCCTGGCTACAATTTTCCTGGCAATTGCAGCAGCCGCAATGACAGTGATTGCAGCGGACTATTTACTTCGCCTGCCCAGTCAAATTGGAGGCGCTTTAACCGGGCTGCTGAATATATCCATCCCCAACATCCTGTCGGCTTTATCGATCACCTTGATCATCTTGATCCTTGCCCTTGAATACCCACCTGTTGGCATTGGTCTAAAGTTGTTTTTGATCGGGACTATTGCCGGTTTGATCCTCTCTTTGACGCTTTCCTACCCGCTATTTAGTTGGCTGTACAACAATTACATTCCTGGCAGCCAAATTCATGGGAGCAATCATGAACAGATCCTTTTTCTTTGCAATTTACTCGCAGGTATCGTCGCTCTTCTGATCGGTCCCATCGTTGTATGGGTTGTAAAACCACGGACCATTGTACAAAAGATGTTTTTGGGTTCGGTAGCGGGGGGAATTGCAGGCGGTTATGTATTTGGTTTGTTGGGCGGTCCAATCTCAGGAATTATTGGGCAGGCCGTCTTACTGCCCATCGTTATATCACGGGAGGGTTTCAGAAGCGATTTATACATATACAAGATTGCTCAGGCGGTCAACAACTCATTTCCTTGGGTGGTGGCTGCAACCTGGTTCTTTATCGGGGGTCTGGCAATCATCGGTGCCCTGTCTACGTTATTATTCCCGATGCAGTCAGCCAAACATAAAACCACCGAAATACCCACATGGAATTCCCTTTTAACCGAGCTGGCCTGGCCCGGATTGTTTTTACTGGAATCTCTTGTTTTTGTTGTCGTTGCAGCAGTATGTGCAATACTGCCAAGTTTAGTCCAAAATGTTTACGATAGTTTCGGGATTATCCCTCAGATTTCCCCGGCTACAAATTTTCAGATCATAATTTTCCAGCATTGGGTCCTGATTCTCCTTTTGCAATTCTTTGCTCTATCCTGGATTCGACGCCGAATCTTCCCGTTCAAGTTGATCGGTGGCAATCCAATTTTGGTGCAAGGTAGTATACAGGCGGCATATATCTTCGCGGGTGCCGGTTTAATGATAGCACCTCTGATATTCTATATCGTTCCCAGCTTGTTTGATAATCCAGCTTCCCAGATTTTTGGCATAATGTCAATTGCGCTGGGCCTTGAATCTCTCATAGGACTGATCCAGCTAAATCGACCTGGAGCAGCCTCATCCATTCCATCCTCTAAGATTGAAGAAATGTCAAAGGATTTTTCGGAGAAGTCGGTCTGGCATGCCGCTTCACTTCCTCTGGGATTCTTTGCAACCATTCTAAATGTACAGTTCTTATTGAATGCCCTTAGCCTGGTATTGGTGGCTGTAGTATTGATCGGCGAGATCACTGATGTTACCTCCCAGCCTGCCGGCATTGAATGGCTGAATCAAAAAACCGTTCTGCCCCTGTTCCAGATTTCCTCTGTAGCTTTTCTAGCCATGCTGGTAGCAAGCTTGATCATGTCCCTGTCCGGACGCGACCCTTATTTGCTTCCAAAAGATGACGAGGAATACAACCCGCAAGATATGAATAGATTTCGCTGGCCGGAAAAAATATCGAACCTGCTCCAGCCGATGATCCAGATGGTAGTCAGATTGCTGGGACCAACTGCGGGGGAAAAATTACTGGTCGTGCTGATATTGCTGGCTGGGTACATTATTTTTGTGAATCCGGTCTTCATCCTCTTGGCTGTCTCCTATTTGATAGTCAGTGAAATGTTTGTGCGCCGGTTGCAGACGAATGCTCTTTTGGCATCCTTTTTAATCACCCTGATCAGTCTGCTCGTCCTGGCACATGACCATTCGACATTAAATAGTGCAATTCGATTGGTGTTCAACCTGGCCTTTGCAACCGGAGCGGTCATTTCCTACCAGGCCATTCAACTTTATTCCCCGGATGATCGCCGACCTTTCTGGAGGCAAGTCGCCCTGATTGGAGTCCTTGTTTCATTTACCCTGGTTAGCTATTTCAGTCAATTTAGATTGCAAAAGCAGGGGGGCATCGCGGTCTACGACGGACAGGGATGGAATGTTTATTCGCGAAACAACGGGGAGGAAGATGCGATGATCGTGGGTGTTGCCAACTATTCATTCTTCCAGGACTCCCGCAATCGTTTATGGTTTGGAAGCGGGACGGGTGCTGTGATCGAAAAGGATTCAAATCTTTGGAATGCATACCTCCTTGGCAGCCCATCCGAAATAATCAGTGCCAATAAAGCTCAAGGACTTCTGCATGCCATTTTTCTGGAGGATCGACAGGGGTTGATATGGGTGGCGGACGGATGGATGTTTGGACTGCTCGATGAGGAGTATCGGCTCAATAAGGAGGACATCCAGAGTGGAAACAGCTATTCCTCCCTGCTGAAACCAACCAATGCCCTTGAAGAGACTTTGGAGTTGAAGGAACCCGTCATCGACGGGATCAGCGACACCAAAGGTAACCTCTGGCTGCTTACCAATACGAGTATCATTCAGGTGATTCCGACCGGCACCCGCGGACAGGCGGAATGGACTTCCCTGACCATTGATGATGGACTGCTGTCCGTTTACTTCGATCACGAGGGTCGCCTCTGGGTGGGCGCAGCGCATGGGATATATCTGCTGGAGGAAGGAAAAGCAACCCTTAAATTCAGTAACAACTCCTCACCGGCTTCAAAAGTGGTTTTCCAGGAAGATACCAAAGGTGACTTGTGGTTGGGCATAAATCCTGGTGGCTTGTTTATTTGGCAGAATCCATCGGGTGGGTTCAAGTCCGTGGATAATTGGCCGCTTGATGTATCAGTGAATACGTTCTTTATGGACGACAAGGGAATCTTGTGGGCAGGGACAGATCATGGTGTGTACAGAATTCAGGGAGGAAAGTGGACCGATATCCTGCAAAGGGTCGTTGTAAACAAAATAGTGCAGGATGCAGCCGGGAATCTCTGGGTCGGAGGTCAGCAAGGCCTTGTAAAAATCCCTGACGAGGGGGGGACCGTTGTTTTCGATACCACGAATAGTGGACTGACGGATGACCAGGTTCACGACCTGATGGTCGATTCGAGCGGCAACTTATGGACATCCAGTTATTCGGAGACCCAAACTCAACAGACCATTCCCTGGATTGACACGCTGGTAATCCTGTTTTTTGGTGTTCTTTTCTATTTGACACGCAATCGCTATGAAAAAAGTCCGGCAACGCGTGCCCGCAGGCTGGCTGAAGATGTATTGGCTGAACCAGACCGACTGCTGCCCATGATTTACCAGATGGACTGGGGCCAAGATGGTGGAATTAATTTGGCCTCCGAACTGGCACTCCAACTGGAAAGGAATCAGGATTTGCATGGGGCACACATCGCGCGTTCCTTCGCGGAATTTCAGTCCCAGGGGAGCGGAAATGGTTTGAAGGAATTGGCCGCTTCGCTTGAGGTGGATGAAATTCGCAAAGACTCCCTGGAACTTTCCCGATTCTATTCGATCGCAGCCTGCCTGCAGGAAATAAATAACGTGCCGCAGATTGCAGATACGGATTTGATGGTCAATCCGGCCAATGGAACAAATTCGATTTCCATCCACTCTCCAAAATCATTGATGGTTTTGATGCCTGGTTTTATGGCTGGGAATTCAGAGGATGTCTGGCGCGAATTGGAAAAGACTGCCAGTATATTGAAGAAATACATCCGGGTGGATCAAGTCACGGACCGTCTGGGGTATCTTACACAGGCATTGGAATCCCTGGATAGGTCTCAATCCTTGACCCGGGAAATCCCATTCCCCGACAGATTCATTCTTCAGGGCATTATCGAGAAATGGCGCTCCCTGGCGAAGGAGGAGATCGACCAGATCAGCGGGAGAGCCGAGATCAAAATTGAATTATTGACCCGGCAGATCCACGCAGCAGACCTGGTCACTGCGGTTTTTCGCCTGCAAAATATTGGCAGGGCGGCGGCAGAAAATCTGCATGTCACATTGACCCAGGCTGAAGGGTATTCCATTCATGGAGATGGTGAAGTGGGTATTGAGCGCCTATCCTCCGGGAGTTCCCAATCGGTGGAGTTCAAGCTTGCATTGGAGGGAGGTAATCAGGCGCGGCTGGTTTGCAGGCTGGACTGGGACGATCGGATGGGAGCAGGGCACCAGATCGAATTTGCAGACGTGCTTAGTCTGTACCAGACATCCCAGGATTTTAAAAGAATTCCCAATCCCTATGTGGTTGGGCACCCATTAAAAAATGCCGATCTATTTCAAGGACGTGAGGATGTCTTTGACTTCATCAGGGAGAACCTGGGCGGAGCCGTCAGTGACCGGACCCTGATCCTTTATGGACAACGCCGGACTGGAAAAACCTCGGTCTTATATCAATTGCTTGCAGGCAGGCTGGGGGAAAAATTCATCCCTATCTTGATCGATATGCAGGAAATTGCAGCATTGGTCTCCAACAACGCAGACCTGCTGGGGGAGATCGCCTACCAGATCGTACGGACATTGGGAAAAGCCGGGATTAAGGCGGATGGTCCTGCAGAGAATGCCATGAAGGAAAATCCGGTGCGGGCTTTCAATCGTTTTATCGATCATCTGGAAACCATCCTGCAGGACAGGCGATTGATTCTTATGTTCGATGAGTTTGAACTGATCGAACAAAAAATTGTCGAAGGCAGGGTCGATGTAAACCTGCTGGACTATTTCCGCAGCCTGATGCAACATCGTGAACACCTGGTCTTTATTTTCACTGGTACCCATCGCCTGGAGGAGATGAGTCATGAATATTGGTCGATCCTTTTTAACATCGCTCTTTACCGCCGCATCAATTTTCTGGATACCGGGGATGCCAGGAAACTGATTCGCAAACCGGTCAGTGATTATTTAAGCATCGATGATTTGGTCGTTGAAAAGATCACAGACCTGACCAGCGGACATCCCTACTTCACGCAGTTGATCTGTTGGGCGCTGGTAAATCACTGCAATGACCGGCAGCGGAATTATGCCACCATCAATGACATCAACGATGTCATCGAGGAAATCCTGACAACTGGCAAGGCACATTTTGCCTATATCTGGCATCAGTCCGCCGGCAATGAACGCCTGGTCCTTGCGGGTATTGCCCATCTGGCGCGTTCCGGCAGGTCCTGGGTTCGCCCTGATGAGATCTTGGATCTTCTGGAAAAGGAAGGGGCTTTCATCACACACAATGAACTGATCGCCATCCTGGACCGCTTTGTATCCCAGGAAGTCCTTGAACAATCCACCGAGGGATATCTTCGTTACCGGTTCGAGATCGAACTTTTACGGCTCTGGATTGACAAAAATAATTCTGTGACTTCCCTGATCGAGAAAGGATCAAGACCGGAATCGTTATAGAATTCGGTCTAAAGTGAGAACTGGCATGAAGATTTGTAAAAGCATCAATTATGTGACAACCGGGAGATTTCGATGAATCCCTTTGTCTCCCGCGCCATGATAAAGGATCCCACCTTGTTTTCCGGACGAAGCGGGGAACTTCGGAACATCAAGAGTCTGCTACTGACCATGCAAAGTTGTTCGATTGTCGGTCCACGCAGGATCGGCAAATCCTCCCTGCTATACCATATTTCCGATCCGGGATATTATCGTAACGAATTTCCTCCAGAGTACCTGTTCGTTTTTCTCGACCTTCAGGAATTATCCGGTTCCAAACCCGATGACTTCTTCCTGACCATCATTGACAGACTGAAAAGGCTGGGAACGGGGATTGATCTGACCGACGCGGAGCAGGAAGCCACAATTGCGGGTTTTCGTAAATTACTTGGAAAGTTGACTGATGCAGGACTAAGACTTGTCCTTTGCCTGGATGAGTTTGAAATGTTGAGCCAGAACTCCAATTTTCCGGCTGAATTCTTCACCTTCCTGCGCGGGTTATGCAGCAATTACAACCTGGTCCTGCTGACCTCCTCACGGCGGAGTCTCTTTGACCTTTGTCATCAGGGGGACATCCAGACCTCCCAGTTATGGAACATCTTTGTTGAGATCCAGCTCGGGTTATTGCCGGTTTCCGAGTCGATGGAAATGATCGCTTCCTATTTACGCCGGGATGGGATCGAAATCCCTTCCGAAATTGTGGCATCCACCCATAACCTTGCCGGTGACCATCCATTCTTTCTCCAGATCGCATTTTATTATTTGTTCGATGCCAGTCAAGGTCAGTCGGAACCCGAGATGAACACTGTCCACAACCTGTTCTCAGCAGAGGCAAGGCGTCACTATATTTATGCCTGGGACCAGTTGACGGATACACACCGGGAATACCTCCTCAAATTAAGCAGGCAGCTTGTTGCTGCCGATATAACCATGTTCCAGTTCCTCAAAAATGAAGCCCTGCTGCAAGGTTCTCCCAAGGAACCGAGATTTGCATCGTTGGGATTTAAGGAATTTGTGAAATCACAGGATGTTGACGGTGCCGGCCCTGATGAGCCCATGAACACCGCGACCGAAATCCCCGCCCGGCGGAGGTCCCCTGCGTTGAACTATCTGGATTTTGATTTACTGATCGAGGAAATTCAAAACGAATACAGGGTCCGGGTACTCAATTCACCCGCCGGACAGGCACTTGCCACTTTTACTTTGCCATTTCAGAAGTTGGAGATAGAAAACTTCTTCCTCCGCATCGGACGCCCGCGGCGGTCAACGCGTCGCATCGAATCTTCGGAAGTGGATGCGATCAAGGACTTTGGCACCAGGCTCTTTGGTGCAGTCTTTAAAGATGAGATTGTCCAGAGTTTTCGGGGGAGTCTTGATGAGGCTTATCGCCGGGGGGCAGGGCTTCGCCTCAGGTTGCGTCTGGTGGATGCTCCCAAACTGATGGATTTGCCATGGGAATATCTGTATAACCAAACCTTGAACCGGTTCCTCTCCCTTTCGCTTGAGAGCCCAATAGTGCGCTTCCTTGATTTGCCCGAGCCCATCCGCCCGCTTCGGATCCCCGGCCCGGTCCGCATTCTTTTTGTGGTTTCTGCCGCAAAAGATTATATGGAACTGGATGTCGAACAGGAATGGAAAAAAATTCATTCGGCGCTGGGTCCCTTGATCGAAAAGAAACTGGTGGAGATCGATCTGCTTTCCCATCCCACACAGACCAGGTTATTACGTGCCCTGAGGAATACGGAATATCACATCCTTCACTTTGTCGGTCATGGCGGGTTTGATGCAAAATCCGATGAAGGCGTCCTCATCCTTGAGGATGATGCCGGCAAGGGTTTTCCGGTATCAGGCAGCCGCATTGGGACCATGCTGCACGATGAACGAACCTTGAGGCTGGTGGTGTTGAATGCCTGTGAAGGTGCACGTACTTCCATTGTAGACCCGTTCTCAGGAGTGGCACAAACGATCATTCAGCAGGGGCTTCCAGCTGTGATCGCCATGCAGTTCGAAATTACCGATATGGCAGCGATTGCCTTCTCGCAATCGTTTTATACCTCCCTGGCGGAAGGGTATCCGGTTGATGCCGCTCTCACCGAGGCACGCAAGGAAATCTTTGCCAACGGTAACGATGTGGAATGGGGCACTCCGGTGTTATACCTGCGTGCACCAGACGGAAAGATCTTCGAACTTGAGTAGGGGAACTATGTTTTTCCTGCTTTTTCAGCGGGCGGATATGTAAACAATACTTCAAGCTGGGAAATGCTTGCATCCCTTCCCACAGATTCAATACAAGACGGCTGGTTCGACCAATTAACCTTTTTCCCTGGCGATCAACGCCTGCTCTTTGTAGCAGGGTAACACAAGGAATTTTGGCAATACAACCTGTATACCCCAAAGCTCATACGCGTCTATGAAAACATAACAGATGAACCGCTTCATACTCCCGTTTTCTCCCCGGATGGATAAATGTTCATCTTTGCCAGTTCGACCTGTGCTGCAGTGAAAACCAGGCAGGTATGCCGGCCGATTCTGAATTTTTACGACACTGATACGGGGAACTAATCTACAGACTTCCAAAAAACGATTTGGACAGATGGGAGGATATGAGTATCTATGCCTTCAGCCCTGATGGACAATAGGCGGCAGCAGGCGGGGACGATAACAGGCTTCAAGTCTGGGATATCAGGGGTGGAACGCTCAAATGTGAATCGCAACAGGAAAGCGATGTATCCAGCCTTTCGTTCAGCCCAAATAGCACTGTTCTTGTTTCAGCCGGATTGGATGCCGCAGTACGTTTTTGAGATATGAAAAGCGGCAACAATTTGCACGTCCTGCATGGAAAGTTGGACGAGTCCTATCAGAATGCGGCCTATATCGCTGGCGCTTCTCATGGAAATTCCTGACGGTGGCAGCAACTTTGGTATTCCCCCGGATGGAACCGTGCTCGCAATCGGAATAAGCGATGGTCGGATTGATTATTGCGGCTTGACCAGGGAATAACCCTGGAGGGTGGATTTTATTAACCTTCGGGCAATTTGTCCACCCAATCCTCTCCAATCTGCATCTCGATATCCACACTCGAGGTCGGATCGGGTTGGACCGTGATCTGCTGACCCTCCACTCCAAAGAGATCCATCAAATATCGTAGAGCATATAGATTTGAAGAATACAGGATGATCCGGGTATGACTGGCAATTCCGGTCGGTGCGCCAATTTCCACAGCCTGCATCCCTTGGGCGTTGAGGAAAGCGGCAGTGTGTTGTTCAAGTCCAATAACATAGGTGTTGTTGATTATCCTGACCTTCGCCTGCTCAGACTGCATCAGCATCATTGCATTGCCCTGTGCCAATGGGCCAAGCGGACCGCCTGGCACGAAGATCTCATCCCTCAAAATGCGGATCAGATCTGGAACCGGGCGCAGCACATTGGCGGGCACTCCATTGATGGTTGTGTTTGCAGGGATCGCCATCGTGTTGTCGATCACGCCCCGCTGGATGTCCTCCACCTGAATGTTCTTCGCCAATACTGCCAGTTGGATCACATCCTCCAGCGGCATGTTGGTGTGGATGCCCGATGAGAATTCTGCATACAACTGCGGAGCTTGGGTAATCAAGGTGGCAAAGGTTTCCCCTTCAAGCACTTTATCCCGGATCGCGAGGATGACCTGCTGTTGGCGTTTGGCGCGTCCCACGTCTCCGCCCGAACAGCCCTGAGACTCGTGCCGGCAGCGCGCATACGCCAGGGCACGCGGTCCCGTCAGATGGCGGTAATCTCCCGGCTTCAACACAAAATGATCCGCTCCTTCGCCTTCCGGGTCGAGCACCATGCGTTCCTCGACATAGACATCAATGCCGCCGATCCGGTTGATGAACGATACGAACGTCCCAAAATCCACCTGCACATAGGAATGAATGGGCACCCCGATGAACTGCGAGACGGTTTGCATCGCCAGTTCCGGTCCACCGCCCGGCAGTTTGGCATTCTCGCCAATCGCCCAGGCAGTGTTGATGCGGCTGTATCCTGCGCCAGGAATGTTGACCCACATATCACGCGGGATGGACAACATGCCCGCAGTTTTTGTGACCGGATCCACGGTCAGAACCATGATGGTATCGGTGCAGGTTGGGCAGCCTGCCCCTTGCCCGTCGTCGCCGCGCAAGCCAAAGAAAGCGATGTTGATCCGGCTGGCGCCGTCCCATTGAGGCAGGTCCATTTCCGGCGCGGATATTTCAACAGCAAGGACATTTGAGGTTGTTGGATCGGGCAATGTCGACAAGTCTGAGGATGGTTGATACTGAAGTGAACACTCCGCTGGTGGAATGCCTGGCAGGGCGGTGAGGGTCCAACAGAGAGTCAATTTACGGGTGATGAAAAATGCAGCCATCACCGCCGCTGTGATGAAGATCCAGTAGGCAAGCGAACGCCAGAAAGGATGATATAGATTCGGAGTTCGTGAACCTGGCATTACATCAACCCCGACCCCACACCTGCACTTGCGCCAGGGGCAAGTGTGAACGGCGCGATGATCGCCAGCACCAGACCCAGCACCGCCATCACGCCAAACAAGCCGGCACGCTGGCGCACCAGCGCTGCGCGTTCTTCCGTTGCTTCCACCACGGAACGATGGACCGACTCTTGCAAGCCCTGCACACTGGACAGGACTGGACGATTGTTGGCAAAGAAGTCATGGATGTCACGCAGGAAGAGACCCGCTTCCACATCCTTCGGATCAGGCAGATGGGCGCGGGTGACATCAATGGCTTTGGTGAAGTCCTCCACCTCCATGCGAGCCACGAGCAAGCCAAGCAGATTACAGAACGGCCCGCCCACGGTGGAGGCACGCCGCAACGCCTCCTGCACGCCCACGCCGGAAGATAACAATGAACTCAATACCGAGAGACCGATCAACATGTTATTACGCAACGACTCAGCGCGTTTCCTGGCCAGCGTCTTCAGGCGCACATACGGTCGGCGCAAGCCCAGGAAGATAAAGATCAATGCGATCACCGGCGCGGCCATTAGCATGTTAAGAGCCGCCATTGCACCGGCAAGTAATCCTCCCACCAGCAGAAAGGTCGAGAAGTCACGCATCGCCACAGCATAGAATTCTCCGGGCGTATCGTAGGGATAGCCGGCACGACGCAGCAGGCTGATCACATCCCCCATGTTCTTCGCCTGGTCCGGATCGAAGCGACCCGGTAGGATCGCCACCAGCAACGCCTCCCAGGTCGACCGCCTCCGGACGGGTGTCTGGGACCGAAGATCCATCAGGCGGTTGCCGCCAAAGGTGCTAAAGGCGGATTGAAAAACGTTCAGCAGTTCAAAGGCGAGCACGCTCAAACTCAACCCACCCAGAAAGGCAAAAAAAGTCATCGGGATTCTCCTTGTGGAATTTCGAGGTGGAAGTCTAATAACTTCTGCAAGGGGGTCTCGCCCGGCTGTCGCCCGCGAAATTTTTTGCTGTACAGGGCGCGTCGTATGGCTTGCATATGCTGCTCATCCCGGAGGACCTGATGCGGCGGTCGCGGCTCGGCAAACTTCAAGGCGCCGCTGCCGGTCTCCCAACTCCCGCCTCCAAAGTTTTCCGGCCAGAGCGGATGAGAGTACATATCCCAACCCTGCGGGAGGTGGTTGTTTTTCTGCGCGCGATGCCATTGCCAGAAGGCTTCAAAGCGCGGTCCCCAAAGCCCCCACACCAGATCGATCTGCAACGATTCATCCCGCAGCAGGTTCAAGGTCTCCGTGCAGTGGTGGCAGATCGGGATGGCGTTCTCCGGTCGCTGGTAGCGCCACAGGATCTCCACCGGAGCGGTTGGGATGGGATTGAGAATCGGCCTCCACGAGGCGGGCTTGCCGCAGCGCATACAGGCTTTGGGAAATTCGTGCCGCCAGGGAATGCCGGCCACGGATGCGGCCACGATCTCATCGAGATAAGGCTCCTCGGCTTGCAGGACGGAGTAGGATAACTTCACCGCGCCATCCGGTAAATTCCACGCCTGCGAAAAATCCAGGATAAAGCCGGCGGAACTCACGATCTGCCCGCGCTCCCAGGCTTCGAACCGGCGGCGTTGGATCTCGGGACGCACCCTGCCGCGATGGGCATCGCGAATGCGCCGGATGTCAGCAACGGCTTCCGCCAGCAATGCGAACAATAAACTGTCCATGCGCAGGCTGGGATCCAGGGAGCCCAGCTGAGGCAGGTCCGGCGCCATGGATAGCACCGTCTGGAGATACGGTCGATAATCCACCTTTGGATCGGTTTCAATGACGTAACGACAAGCCGGCAGTTTCACCCAGCGCCATTTGGTGATGACTTCATCGAAGGCCACCTGTCCCTCGGCGCTCAATGCAATGATCCGCATGGGCGGGCAGAAGCAGGTGTGGAAGGTGCGCCTGCCCTCCGTGGGATAGATAAACGCCAGTACGGTATTGTTCAGAGACTCCATGAACATCGCGCCGCAGGTGCGTTGCTCGGAGGTGATCAGAAACTGGATTTGCATGTTATTCACGGGTTCCTTCGCCAAAAAGAATTTCACGCACAACGGGCAGCCTGGGGTTGTCCGACCCCATCGCCTTCTTCCAGGCGTGCGCGAGCGGATGTTCAATTTTTGTGGGCAGCGCATATGCCCGCGTGGGGGTGGCGTCGATCAAGGCCAGCAGCTCCGCCGGCGGCAGGTCGGCCAGTTGCCGGAAGACTCCGCGTGCCTCGCGCAGGGGATGTTCACGCAAGCGGCTGAGGGCATAGCCCAGGGGATCGGAAAGATTCCCGCTCGCGGGGCTGGCGACGTACAGCACCCACGAAACAAAGGCATGCACGGAAGCCTGGACTTCGAGCAGTTCCTTTTGCACTTTGGGATGCACGTCATTTTGTTGAAGCAAGGACTCCAGTTCCCAAAAATCAGGAGCGACCGTCCCCGCCGTTTGCTTGTGCTGGGTGGTGGCAGTGTTTTTCTTGTCGGTGTTTAAGGGGTGTTTAAAAGAGTTTAAAACACTCCCATTTGCGTCCAGCCTATGACTCCCATTTGCGTCTGCTAATGCTCCCACTTGAGTCCAACTAATGCTCCCATCTGCGTCTGCCCTAGGTCTCCCACTTGCGTCCACCCTATGACCCCCATCTGCGTCCAGCGGTTCGTCCAACAACACCCGAAAAGCACGCGGCATGGACCCCACGCGCAGGTCGGCGTAGGTTTTTGAATCAGGCAGGTCGATTTCCTGTAGAAAGCGGGAGAGGTTGCCGCCGCGTTGTTGCGTGGACCAATGAGGCTGGAGCCAGGCCTGAACGGTCTTGTAGCGGTTGGAGCCGATCAGTTCCGCCATCTCCTGGTAGCCGCGCTTGAAGGTCACAACATCCCGCCGTTCGCCGGTGCGGGCATGGATGAAGGCCATATCGCGCGCGACCGTGATCAGCCAGGCTTGCGCAGGGGTCAGGTTGCAGCGCTGGATGGTCTCCGTGATGAAGTAATGCGGAATGTGGATGTCGCCCAGGCAGCCCGTGATCCGGCGATGCAGTTCCTGCGCCAGGCGCTCGATTTCAGGGGAAACATTTTCACCTGTTTCTAAACGCACCATATCCATCACTGTGTTCATAGGGGGATGAGGTAGTTTCGCATCCACCGGATTGAGCAAGTCCATGACATCCTCGACTGCTAGCATCTGCTGCAGGGCGCTGGTGATGGTTTTGTGTTTTTCGATCAATGCTTTCAACCGCAGATGAACTGCAGTGGCGTCGGCGCGTGTCAATCGCGGGGTCATGAAAACCTGGTAGCGGATTGGCGCGCGATGCGGACGTCCGTCCCGTCCGCGCCGAAAGCGACGCGCATCCTGAGAATCGATCCGTTGCACAAGTCCGGTCAGGTGTCCCTGAATGCCAGTGTGTTTCAATAGTCGCCAGAAGGCGCCGTTGCTCATTGCGCTGAAACGCTTCACCTCATGGCTGTGCAGTGGTTTTCCGGATGCATTGTGCTGATCCTGCACTCTCCACGCTGCCTGATGGAATCCAACATACAACCAGACCGCCTTGGGTCCGATCTCCATCCCCAATCTTCTCAAATAACCCTTCACCACCACCTGCTTGTGCGGCTGGACGATGCGGTCATAATCCAGCCACTGCACCGGCTCGATCTTCAACTCCGGTTCATCCGTTTCCTCCGCTTCGGTTTCCATTTCTTCCGGCGGCTCATCGCCGACAACGAACTTCACAGAGACGGAACGATTCAACATGCCAACCAGCAATCTCTGCACCGTGCTGGTCAGGCGGGAGTCCAGCCAGTCACGGGCATAGGCATTGCGGGTGGCAATGGTCAGTACGTCCTTCTCCAGCGTCATGGCCTCCGTTCCCAGCACCCAGGTTTCATACGAGGCGCGCGGCAGGTCCATCTGAAGTTGAGACAATACGGAACTCCAGGCTTGTTGAAGATCGCTCATGTCGGCCCCCCGATCTTTTCCGCAGGTTTCCCGGACCGTTCAACCAGGATTTCTTGCTTCCTTGGCCTTCCCGTGAGTTGCGCGGTGGATCCGGGGATGGAAGATGGACCGGCCGCAGGCGGCCCGGACAACGTGCGGCCTGCGTTCCTTGGAAAATAGATGTGAACCAATACATTTCGCCGGAACTTCATGATCTGCCTTTGTGCCCCAGGGTGAATGGCATGGATTTCGGTCCGGGTTCCAGCCGCAGCAAGCCGGTTTCATACGCTTCCAGACCCAAGCGCAATAAGGCCGTGATCAATTCCCCGATGGGGACATGCAGGCCTTCTTCGGAGGCCAGCGCGGCCAGTTCCTGTTTGAGTTCGGGCGGGAAACCGCGCCAGGTGGTGATGACCCGCCACAGGGCTTGCGGTCGTTTATGCCTTGAAGACCGTCGGGGGTTGTCCATCGAATTGAAAGAGTCGGATTGTGGAAAGAGGGTCATGCGCATGCGTTCCGGATTGGGCCGGGGGTGGAGATCGAAATCACCGCGCTCATGGGAACGCAGGGCATAGTCAAGCACCCCACACGCCACTGCTCCTGTGGGAACCCGCAGGTCATCGGCTATGGCCTTGACCTGCAATGCCAGTTTGGGATCGATGCCGCGATAGACCACCTTGCGGCTTTGCTGTTGTTTTTCCCACTGACGATTGCGTTTGCGCGGCGCTGCCATGTGCAGGGAGTCGGAACGGCCGGGGGGTTGAGCAGGGCTGGGTGTTTCGGTCTGGTCAAAAGGGTCGTGTCGTCCGTTCATAGCCACTCCTGGAATTTCATGACAAGCCGGGCCAGCGCCTGATACTCCTTCGCCGCGCGACACCGCTCCTCCATTTCAAAGATCGTCCGGCCTTCGGCGGCGCATTCCCGGAGCAGTGGGGAACGATGGATGGGCGGCAGGAGGCACGGATCGAATCGTTCCTTCAGGTTTTCCAGCGCGGCTTCGCCTGCGCGGGTTTGTTCATCGAGGAAGGTCGGCAGGATGCCCAACAGATTGCCGCACCAGTTCTTCCGTTCCTGCAGGATGCTCATCATGAGCAGAACCTTCGAAACCCCATCCACGGCGGGGAATTCGGTGGCGGTCGGCACGATCACCAGATCGGAGGCCCAGACCGCCCGTTCCTCGCAAAGCGCGTCGCCGGCACCGGACCCCGTATCAAGGATGATGGAATGAAATCCATCGTTGAAGAAGCGCTGGATGGATTGGCGAATGGCGGAGATGGGTTTGTCCTGTGCGTTGAGCACAGTCTGGGCTGCCATTGTTTGCTGGTCACCAGGTAATAGGTACAGCCCTTCCCGTCCGGAGAAACGCACCCATGACCGCACAAAGGCGGTCTCCTGGGGCGTGCTTCCCATCGTGATCAGATAAAACGCGCCGGGTTCAGGGTTGAATCCCAGGGCGGCTGCAGACCGCCCCAGGGGATCCAGATCGATCAGCAACACGCGCCGGCCTAGCCGGGACAGTCCATGGGCAAGGGAAACGGCGGTGGTGGTCTTGCCGACCCCGCCTAGTTGATGGGCAATGCAAATGATTTGGTTGGACATGCAATGGGTTTCCTTGAACGGCGGTCGGCTAGCGGAAAAATGTGATCACCAGTAGAAAGAGGATCAGCCCGAGTGCGACCGGGCCCAGACAGGTGGCTACACCGGAAAGAATTCCTGCAAACATGATTTACCTTCCTTTCTTTTCTTTTTTAGCAGGGGGGTGCCATTCACGGGCGGGTTGTCAGACTGGATTGGGATGGAGGCTGTGAGCGGGGTCCGGTCTGGTTTTATCCAGGCGGCCTGGACCCTGGGAGCGCGACCCCCGCGCTGTGTCAGGTCGTTCAGCGCGGTCGGTTCGTGGCCCCGCAGATGGAGGATGATTTTCTTTGCCATGTTCACCTCAGGTGAAAAATAAAAGAGCCGTACAGGGACGGCTCTTTTATCAGGCATGAGTCAAGAAATTACCCGGTTTGATTTATGGGAATTCTATGGAAATTCAATCGTGCAGCTCATCCAGAGTGGGAGGGCATGCAGACCGATATGAAAAGCAGGTTTCCTTTTGGCCGGTGGAATCCAAAAAGATCGAAAACCTGCCTGTGCCATGACGTTTTATCGTTCGGGTTGCGTTTTCCCTGCTGCTTCCTCCCTGGGGTAGGCTTGTTCCAGATTGTCCTACGCGATTTCTTTTTCAGGCTCCTGGTGGTGGGCGGATCTTTTCGCCCTGGCCCGCTGGCGGATTTCATCCATCGCACGTTGCCGCCAGACACTGTAGTAGGTTTGTTCGGAGACGATCGGGGAGCCGTCTGAATTGGTGCCCAGGTGCTCGGCGATCAATTCACCCAGGGTGAAGGCATCCCGGATCGGGTCGCGATTTTCCCATTTCATGGCGATGGGGATCCAACGCTCCAGGGGAAAGGTGGGTTTGCGACCACGACGGGCGGGCAGGGCGGACAAGTCAAAGCGCTCGATCACCCGGGCTTCAGCAGGGTCGGGTGGGCCCTGCCCGGCTTCATCCTGCTTCGATTCACAGCCCCATAGTTTGATGAACGCCTCGGTCCAGCCTCCCATCGGTGGATCCTGGAAGATGGATCTTCTTAGGCGGATCATCTGGTCGACCCAAAAACCGAGGCCGATTCCCATCACGACAAAGATCAACAGGAGGATCATGTGATACATGATGACCACCTGGGCCACGGCGGTTCCCAGCCCGGTTTCGAGGTTATGGTAGGACCAGGTAATATGCAGGAATATGCCTGCCAGGATGAGATTGAGCAGGGCGATCAGGATCAATTTTTTCGGCGAGCCATATTTTTTGGCCCTGATCAAAGACAAAAGTTTCATGAGCGGCGGATTCTACCTGAAAAAAATTTCACAAAGAAGATGTAAATTGCTTACATTTTTGAAATTCGATAAATGAGACATGATTTAAAAGAAAAAAGCACTTGGCTGTGTGCTTCGCTTTTTTGTTTTGGATCACCGAGCGGAATTTCCATAATCAAAGTATCAAACATCCTGAACTCATACTTGACTCCCGTCGTGTAAAAAGAGGGCACTTCAAATCAAAGGTCAAAAGAGAATGACAACTGTGAGTACCGATCCAACCAATGATCCAATGCAGGCCAACCGCATCGCGTTGCGAAGGATGTTCAAGGCGATTGCTGAGTATGGCAGGGAAGTGCGATTGCGCAGACAGGCACATGGGGGAGCGCCAGTCCAGGAAACACCGGATGGGCAGACGCCGATCCGTGCGATCCAGCCTGCCCGGCGCAGGAAGGTTCGCAGGCAGAAAGGTTCCACCTGAAAAAATAAATCATCCATGGGCGTTTTCTGTATGGTTTGAAAGGTATAATCCCCGCTCGGAGCGCAAATATGGCAGATGATGAATGGTTGACAATCGAGCAGGCATCCGCGTTAAGCGGTTATCACGCCGAGTATTTGCGTATCATTGTCCGAGCGGGGAAGTTGACGGCTCACAAATTTGGTTCTGTGTGGGCGATCAGCAAAAAATCCTTGTTGTCTTATCTCATGGCTGCTGAAAAGTCCGACGATAAGCGGCACGGTCCAAAAGTAGTCAAAAAATAAGCCCTCTTTGCCCGATCCGTTGCTTGTCTTGTCACAAATACATTTTACTGGTAAAATGTATTTGTACTGAATAACGGGCGCGTAAAGTGCTGGAACACGATACACGCCCTGACCCAACCCACCGACGAGAGCGGTAGGCGGGCTATTCGTATTATAGCCTCTGCAAACGCCCTGGTGGGATTCCATCGGGGCGTTTTGCTTTCCGGCTGGGGGAGGTGGAACGCCCAAACAAGGAGACAACCTATGGATGTTCAATTTGCGGTTCGTGCGACCCCGACCCTCGCGCTTTTGGATCGGACCCTGGCCTTGGAAAGTCTTTCCGCCTTTCGGCAGGAATGGGAGTCTGTGGCTGGGAATGGAAGCCTGATCGATGTGTCCGCCTCGGTCGGGCTGATGCTTTTCGATCTCACAACCCGCCTGGGCATGACCCCGCAGGAACAGGCACAAGTTCTCGGCGATCAGATCTTCTTCGCTGCACTGCGAAAGGTGAACGGAAATTCCATCTGATGGGGACGCTTTTGGGCCGAGCCAGCCCCGGCCCAAAAGAGGAACACCTACATTGATTTTGAGAAAAGGATTGAAACGATGGCAAAGAGAGCCGTGATCTACATTCGTACTTCATCTGAACAACAGGGTGAAAAATGCAGCCCAAAAGAACAGGAAACGGACTGCCGCCTGTTTGCAGAAAAACAGGGATTTGTGGTTGTCAACGTGTATCGCGATATTGAGCGGTACCGTGTCAAGAAGAAGTGGGTGGAACCTTCTGGTGTGCGCTATGACCGCCCCGGTTTGCTGGCGATGCTGCGGGATGCCGCCGATGATCAGTTTGATGTCATCCTTGCCTGGCGCGAGGATCGTTTGTATCGGGGCATGCGTGCCATGCTCCTGGTGCTGGAGACGATCCAGCAACACAACCTCACTATCATGCTTGCCCTGGAGACCTTTGATCCCGCCACGGCTCCGCTCAAAGCCTGGCTGGCGCAGATCGAACTGGAGAACATCAAGGAACGCATGACGATGGGGGTCAAGGCCCGCCTCAAAGCCGGCAAGGCGAATTCGGGGCAGGATCGGTATGGCTACAGGCGGGTGGGGGAACGGATTGAAGTTGTTCCCGAGGAAGCCGAATGGGTAAGACAGATCTTTGCATGGTACATCGAGCGTGTTCCTTTCAAAGTCATGCGCCAACGTTTGATTGCGGCCAATGCACCCCAGAAGGCTGCTACAAAACCGCGCAAGATCACCTGGTCCATCAGCAGCATCGTCGGCATCCTGCAGGGGGCGGAGGGATATGCAGCGGGCAAAAAGATCCAGACGCGTGAAGGGGACTCTTATGAAATGGATGTCGAGCCGATCCTGGACCCTCAAACCTATCAAACATATTTGCAGGTCAAGCCAAAGGCGCCGGTGCCGGCGCCGGCAAGCGTCAAACAATATGCCTTAATTCAAGGCTTGCTTTATTGTGCCTGCGACTATCGATGGCAGGCTCGCAGTACCACCAGTCATTCACGAATGCCAAATGGGAATTGGCTGAAGAGGCGGACTGTTACTGGAGTCTATTATTGCCCGTGCAATCATGAGGAAATCCGTTCCCCGGAATGTCCCCGCATCATCCCGCGCATCGATGCAGATCGTGAGGTTTGGAGACAGGTTTGCAATGCCATAAACCATCCGGAAACTCTACTGAATGGCGCCCGGGATTTGGTTTCCGAGATCATCCATGAAACGGACCACCAGGAAGTTAATCGTGAACGCATTCAGAAGGAATTGGAAAACCTCTTTTTGAATCGACAATGGATCATTACCCAGGCTCGCATGGGCAACATTTCCGTGGAAGAAATGGAACGCACACTCAACGAATACTCCCAACAGGAGGTCAATCTTAAGAGCGAATTATCTGCGATGCAGAAACGAATTGATGAACGGTTGTTGGTGGATTGGGAAGCCAAAGTGATGGGATTTCTTGCCGACTTGCAGGATGGCGTTCGGGCATTGAGCGATCTATCCGTGAGTGAAGAGGAATGGCTTAAGTCGTTTGACCTGAAAAAACATATCGTTCGGTTGCTGGTGGAGAAGGTGACGATTGACATGAACCGGCAGTTGACGGTGACCATCCATCTGGACCTGTTGGAATTGCTCGAAGAAAGTCAGAAGAATAGCGGCGGTTCCGGTTCGCCCAACTTAAGGCCTGCCAGCGGCAGTCCCGCTAAATCGGACTCGCATCGCAAGTCGTCAATGTTTGCCGGTCGATCACGATACTTATCGATTAGCACGATTTGGAATAACCAATAATCTGAGGAGGAAATCATGAGTAATCGTGCAGTAATCTATGTTCGTACATCTTCTGAACATCAAGGAGAAAAATCAAGCCCGGCGGAGCAGGAGGCAGATTGCCGGCAATTGGCAGCGGATAAGGGGCTGGTGATTGTCAATGTCTATCGTGATATTGAGAAGTATCGTGTTCGCACAAAATTAGTGGAACCTTCTGGTACACGGTCTGATCGTCCGGGGTTGCTTGAAATGTTGAATGCCGCTACAAGGGATGAGTTCGATATCATCCTGGCTTGGCGTGAAGATAGGCTTTATCGTGGGATGCGTGCCATGTTGCTTGTCCTGGAAACGATTCAGGACCATAAAGTGACTGTCCTGCTTGCTCGGGAGACGTTCGATCCCAAGATTGCTCCATTGCGCGCCTGGGTGGCTCAAATGGAATTGGATGGCATGAAGGAACGCATGACAATGGGTGTGAAAGCACGCCTGAAATCGGGAAAGGCAAATACTGGACAGGATCGTTACGGCTATCAGCGTCATGGCGACCAGATTTTGTTGGTTGAGGAGGAGGCATATTGGGTTCGGAAGGTTTTTGAGTGGTATCTTGATGGGTGTCGCCTCATGGAAATTCGAGACAGGTTGATTGCTGGTGGCGCACCCCAAAAGGGGAGTAGTATTCCAAGAAGGATTCACTGGGCCCGATCCAGTATTCAGGCAATTTTAAAATCAGCCAAGGAATACGCTTATGGATTGAAAATTCAGTCCAGAAAGGGAGAAATTTTTGAAATACCGGTGGAGCCAATTATTGATATTGCGACCTATGATAGATTTAGAGAAATGAGAACACGGAAAAAAACTTATCCTGCTCGTAATGTACACCACGATTACCTGCTTGGTGGGTTACTCAAATGTGAATGTGGTAATAAGTGGGGCTCGAGAACTCAGAAAACCAGAAAGAATCGAAAAGGTGTTCTGGTTGAGCGAAAAACTTTTAAGGGGGTTTATTTTTGTCGCCAGAACCATAAAGATCTTGTTTCCCCTGATTGTCCGAGATATATTGGCGCTAAAAAGGCAGATGATGAAGCCTGGGAAAAGATTAGCCGATCTCTCGACAAGCCTGAATATCTGCTTTCACAAGCGATGGATTTGGTTGAACAACTTCGTGCAAACGCCTCTAATCTTCATGAAGAGAGAGATAGAATCGAAAAACAACTTCAAAGAATCAATCACCATCGGCAATGGGCTATTACCCAGGCAAGAGAAGGAAGGTTTACAACCAACGATATGGAACAGCAATTGGCAACTTTGACGTTGCAAGAAATCAGTTACAAGCGTGATCTGTCAGCATTAGGTCAAACGATAAATATCAACGCTCTCAATAACTGGGAAGCAAAATTTGAGGAATACCTGGCGGATTTACAATCAGGTGTTGTGGAGTTAAAAGAAGCCGCTCCTCAAACTGATGAGGAGCGGCATAGGTTGTTCTTACTCAAAAAGCAGGTTGTAGACACCTTGGTTGAGGAAGTAAAGATTGACAGAAACCGTAAACTAAATGTTGTAATTCATTTAGATTTACTCAAGATCCTCGATCAAGATGCTGGTTTAGAGAATATTAGCCCTGCGGCATATTCCAGGCGGGGCGAAATTTATACCCGTAAACGATCAACCCGCGCTCATCGCCATCGTTCCTCATCTTGCGGGTGACCATTTCCACGGGCATGCCGATCTGGACTTCGGAATTATCCACATCGGTCAATTGCGCGGTGACCATGGGACCTTCTTCCAGTTTGACAAGCGCCACGGTATAAGGGGCATTGG
>Ga0268298_10000272_pt1 | contig 68263 bp, 105 predicted proteins | sample WWTPWeurt_MetaG_FD_194462 | JGI IMG/M metagenome (GOLD analysis project Ga0268298, IMG submission 194462) | Activated sludge microbial communities from WWTP in Nijmegen, Gelderland, Netherland - WWTP Weurt | ecosystem: Engineered > WWTP > Aerobic digester > Activated sludge | place...
TCGTGAGGTTCTGCCCGAGCCAAGACACCGCGATCGCGGTGTTGGCGGCCTCGACCTGCGCCAGGTAGAGGTCGCGGGTGTTGGCCTTGGCCTCGAGCAGCCCAGCCTTGATGCCCGCTGGCGGGGCGAAAACTGCGTTGCGCCCGATGCCGTAGATGTCGGCCGCGAGCTCTTTACGCTGCTCAGCGCTGACGCTGACGCCTTGCGGGATCTCGACAGTGAGGATCGAGGCCTTCTCGCTGTGGCGGCCCCAGTCGTCCTCGGCGTAGCTCTTGAGCAGCACCCAGCGCGACGTGCCGCGCCAGAGCCCGTGGGCCCAGGGGCGGAAGCGCCCGTAGGGGCTGAACATGACCCATTCGCCGTCGCCGTCCACCATCTCGACCTCGGCGAGGCCTTCGTCGATGCGGGTGAACCAGCGGCGCGTCGTCCAGTCGAACCGGACGTTGCGGGTGTGCCAGAACCGGAGGCAGGGCAGGATTCGCCCGGTCTTCCCGTCCTGGACGTGCTCCAGGTGCGCCCACTGGAATCCCAGCAGGAGCGCCCAGGCGTAGATCTGGAAAGTCTCGTCCTCGGGCGCGATGCGCCAGAAGTCTTCATCGGCCTCGAGCGCCTTGACGGCTCGGCCGCGCCGGCGGCCGTCGCCGCTCGGCTCGAAGCTGATCGGAAGTCCGAGCACCCCGCCAACGAAGGTTCTGGAGACCGCGCTGACGCGGTCGTCGGCGAGCACCCAGTCGCAGAGGTCTGCCAGGGTTCGGAATTGGCCCGAGTCGGCCTGGAGCAGCGCGGTCTTGATGAGGGCCGGCGACCACGTCGTGCCCGAGCGGACGCTCGGCTGGACGATGGTCTTGCCGACGATCTTCTGATTGTCGGCCATGGTCACTCGGTCAGAGTTCGGAAACTTCGGTCAGTCGAACCGTGAGGCACCTCGGATGATCTCCAGATCGAACGTTGGCGGCTCATACACAGCGAGCCCGACCGCGTCGGCGCGATCTGGTGAGCGCCTCAAGCGCGCTTTGATCGCGTCCTTTTTCTCGACGACGTAGCGGTTGCGCTCGTCCAAGGAGAACTTGGCGGCGACGAGCTCGGCGTAGAGCTTGCCCTCGTTCGGCGGCAAGGCGCCACCATCAGCGAGCCAGGAGCGCACCGCGAAGTGCATCTGAGCCCGCTTGTTTCTGAAGCGCTCCGGGTCATCGGCGGCCGCGCCTGCGTTTACCCCGATCACTTCGAGGTTCGCGGCGGACGCCATGCCCACCAGACAGTCGTATGGGCTCGCGCCCACCCCGATCTCGTCGATCTTCACCCGCACGCGGTCCGAGGGTCTGGGTCGAAGGCGGTTCGCGCATTCAACGACCCGAGCTGCCAACTCGGGGCCGTCGAGCCCGTGGTGGGGCTCGAGCGGGTAGAGCTTGTTGCCTCGGCGCGGCGCGATCACCGAGTCATCGTCGCCGGTACGCGCCACGTCGACGCCCAAACTGAGACCGTCGGTCGCCGGCGTCGTCGCCCACCGGAGCTTGCCGGTCTCGACGAGTGTGAGTGGCACCACGGCATGATCACCCTGCACCGGAAAGCGACCCCGGATCCGGATGTCGAGAAACGGCGATTCACCCGCCGATTCCAAAGCGGCAACGAGCTCGGCGTGGGTGCAGGTTTGCGGGTCCAGTCGGATCCCGGCGTACTCGTCGAGGTGCTCCGTGATGTAGTCGCGCATCGCAATGCCTGGGATCAGGCATCGGTTCGCGATGACGTTCGGTGTCTCGATGCACGAGATCGTGAACGTGTTCCAGAGGTGAGCCTTCTCCGTGAAGGCCTCGTAGAACGTCCCGCTGGTCTGGGTCGGGTTGCCGGTCGCCAGGATCCGGCCGCCGCCGGCGAGGTTGCCGAACAGCGCTGGCCAAAGATCCTCGTCGTAGCCGCTCGCCTCGTCGACGATGATGAGTTGGTTTGGGCTCGAGAGACCCGCCGCCTTCGCGACCTCGTCGGTCGTGACCGCGATGATCTCCCGGTTGCCCGGAAGTTTGAGCCCGTAGGCCGGGTCCGGGCTGAGTCGACCACCGACCGGCACGCGAGCCGATTCGTAGAGTCGAGTAACCTCGGGCCAGAGGATGTTGCGCACCTGATGCCCGGCCGGAGCCGTCAAGATGACGCGGCCGCGCCAGCGGGTCAGCACCCACCAGAGCGCAATGCCCGCAGCCGAGGTGCTCTTGCCGACCTTATGACCGCTCTTGCACGCGGTGCGCTTGTGCTCGACGATCGAGCGAGCGATTGCGGCCTGCTTCGGCCAGAGCTTCAGCCCGCAGAGCTCGTCGAGGCAAAGTACCGGGTTAGGTCCCCACCTCGCCAGGAGTCTCTTCGCTCCCGTCTCCCATTCCGAGCGAGAGGAAGTCTGCGAGCGAGCCGCCAAGTTCCACCTTCTTGGGCGCCTCCACCCCCGAGACACCGGCCAGCGCCTTCGCGGCCTCGACCGCGGTACGGAGCTGGTTCTTCTTGATCGCGCGCTGCGTGATGGTCTCGAGCGTCAGCAGGATCCTGGAGCGGAGCCCCTCGTCTTCCTCGACCGCGGTACGGACGCGCCGGCTCGCTTCGGCCGAGTCGCGCTCGATCGTGTCGAGACTCATTCCCCACTTCGCGGCGAGTTGTGGACCCGTGACTCCTGTCACCCACTGCCCTGAAGCCATCAACTCCGTGATGTCTCGGACACGATCCTTCTTGCTGCGTCGCGCGGGCTGACCGGCCGGGGCCGGTTTGGTGCGCTTTCGCTTTGCGGCCGCCATTGCTCGCACCCTCGTGAACGGTCACAGGGGCGTGAGGCCACCTTGAACCTGTTGTCGGGTGGTGGAAGCCTCTACGCCAAACCTGGACGCCGGGTTGAATCGCGCCGTGCGCGCAGGCGATCCCGGCTTGTCGCCTGAAGGTGTGTAGGTGTTCAGAACCTCGGGCTTCGCCCTCGGTCAGACTAGCTGAGCAGACGAGCTAGACTAGCTAGTCTGCGTCTGCCGCTGCTCTCACACCCTACAGGGTAGGCCGCGGGCACTCGCGGGCACTCGCGGGCACTCGCGCCAGCCCCACGATGGTCTGTACGCGCTCGGCCAGTTGGTTGATATTGTTGGCCAAAGTCTCGTCGCGACGCCAGAGCTCCTCGAGCCTGGGCTCTACGTGATCAGCTACCTGCCGAGCCACAATGCTGCCGATTCGCTCGTCGATCCCCTTGATGTACTCGCGAAAAGTGCTGGCTCCCAATTCTTCCGCGAAGAGCTCCGGGCACCAGCGCCGAAGCGCGGACATGGTGACGCCGTAGCGGCAGCCGGTGCCGCTCTTGGGACCCATGCGGAGCATGATCCTTTTCCCGAGCTTCTTCTCGCGCTTGTCGAGGTAGCGCTTGAGACGTCGGCCCCGTGGACCGTTCCACCCGAGCTCGCGTTGGGCTTCGGCCAGGGTCAGGAGTTGCTTCCTCACACCAACCTCACGGCGGCTCGCGACTGGGCGCGTCGGCGCTCTCGGCTGCACCCGTTCCAGACCCGGCAGGCCTCCTCGAAGAGTTCCGCGGCCTGGGTCTCGGCGGCCGCGAGAAGTGCTCCACGTCTTCGCTCTGGCTTCGAGCGCTGGGCCGCGTTTGCGTTCGCCAGGGCGGCAAGCGGGTGAAGCTTGGGGGACGCCTTTCGAAGCGTCTTCCCGGCCGGCGTCAGGGGCCAGACGCCGAAGAGCCCACAGATCCCGTCGCGGCGCTTCCTGATCGCGATGCGGCGCGACTTGGGCGCCGCGGCGAGTTGGCGTTCGCGTTCGTCCTGGTCCGAGTCGTAGCTCCACTCGGGGCTGAAGTAGCCGGCAAGCACCTGGGCGGCCCGCGGCGCGGCCGCGTGGGTTGCGGCCAGGAGAGCCGTGACCCGGCCGAGCTTCGCCACCGAGGCGTCGTCGAGCAAGACGCTACCGCCCATGTCGCTCTTGACGCTTGAGCCCGTCGGCCTCGCCGTGAGCGCCCGACCCGCGTCGACGTGACAATGGTCGGTTGTTAAGATCCCGCGCCCGCCGCAGGCCGAGCAGACCACGTCGGCCGCTGGCGGGAGCTCGTCGACGTACAGGTCGAGAAGCCTCAGAAGCTCCGCCTCATGCGCGCTGGGGACGCGGCCTCGGCTCTTGCTCGGAACGAACCCGAGACCAGCGCGGCCCGCTGCCGTGTCGCCTCCGCATCGCTCACAGGCGCGCCAGCTTCGCGAGAACAGGGAGGCCCTCTCCCATTGGGCCCCGCTGGTGCTCGCGGCAAACACGTCGGTGCCGCCGGTGCGGAAGTACCAACTCAGGTCGTCCCAGTCGGACCCGACAATCGATGCCGGCGCGGGCGCCAGCGGTTCTAGCTTGATGGCTTGCAGCATCAGTGGAGCTCCTTTTCGACACACCAGCCGGCCGCGTTCGCTTTCGCAACACGCGCCAGAAACCCATGCAAGAGCGCTGCGCTCTCGCCAAGCCAAGCCTCGGGAGACTTGGCCCCCTTGAGCGCGTTACAGGCGGCGCATGCCGGCACCACGTTGTTGGCGTCCGTGGCCCCGTCGCGCGCCACCGGGACAACGTGGTCCAGGCAGAGCAGACGCTCTCGGTCGCCGCAATACGCGCACGCCCAGCCGAACGCGCCCAGGATCAACTCCCATGCCCGTGTGCTCAGGTCACCTGGCGCGCGCTGCCGCGCGACCGCTACCTGAGTCGCGGCTCGTGGCTGGTCGCCGAAGCTTGGTCGTCGCGCATACTCGCTGACGGCTTCCTCCCACTCTTCCGCCGCGATCTGTTGCTGCCACCGCGCGTCGGCTTCGTCCCAGACCGCGTTCCAGTCGCGCTCGGGCGTCTCCGTCTCCTCCTTGGCCCACCGTCGCAGAACCGGCGGAAGCTCGGTTTCCATACTGAACATCTGCGCCGCACCGGCGCGCGATGCAAGGGGTTTCATGGGTGTTTGGCCTAGCATTCGACACCCCGCCCGCTGGTCCGGTTCGCGGCAGCCCAAGCGGGCGGTGTGGACGTGGAGCGTCATAGGATGTGAGGACTCACTGCGACCGGCGCGTCTTCTGGACCCTTCCAATATGGCGCGACGGTGACCAGTCGACCAATGCGCTCGCTCAGCCGCGGCTTCCAGTGTCCCCTAACCAATCGTTGCACTGTGGGTAGTTTCCTCTTCTCCTTCAGCTTCTCGCTCGAGGCTTGCCGTACCCATTCTCTGCAGTCCACTTTCACCGGTCGAGTGAGGCGGAAGACCCATGACTTAGGTAATCCGCGCTTCTCCCTAATCGTCTTGTCGCGCACCGTTTGGTGGCTAATACCGGAGTTGTTCAACTCAGCGACGCATCCCAAAACCAACCGCCCAGCCATGCTTAAAGCTTCACGCGCATCTGGCACGGGCTCCAAGACATCTCCCATCTCGGCTAGTTCACTCCAGTCCTTGACTGCGATTCTCGGCCCCGCAAACGTTGACCCAGCGACTTGGCAGTAGATCACCTTGCCCGCCACGCGTTTGGCACCGTTTTCCGTTGCTCCTGCGTAATTATTGAAGACCCAAATGGCTTCGACCCATTGATCACGAGTCTCTTCGCTTCCGTCGTCGTCGAAGTGCCACATGTTGCGCACGTAGAGTTGCTCTTTGGGTAAAGGAATCACCCACGTCTGCCACGGCATTTCCAGGTGTGGCACACAGTCTGCCGGCATCGTTGTCGCCATCAGCGATGCACTCAGGAGCTCAGATGGCATCACCATCGCGAACGCGCTGCGCGCCCAGTCATATGCGCACCGCACCGCCCTCGCGTGGGTGGCCGCGATCCGTTGGGCGACATCCTGGTCGGTCGGGTTGGGGATAGCCCCCGCGTCCAACAACGCGTTGATCCAGTCCGATGTTATTCGGACTAGTGCGCCGCGCTCGTCACCCGACTCTTCAACGGCCAACAGGGCAGCATGTCCCAGTGAGCGGATATTATCCCAACGATTGCCGACGTGCTGTAGTTGCATCATGTGCTCCTCCCGAAAAGTTCCACCCGGCGCATCCGCGCGAAACTCGCAGGAGCTGCTCGCGCTGCCGCTTCGAACTCGACCCGGTGCTCCTGCTCTAGCGCTAAAGCCACTGGCGCTGCGCGCTCCACATGTGAGCCCTCGGCGGCCACGCGCAGCGGCACGCCCACAACTCTCTGCTCGAACTCTGAGCGCTCCCCTTCTGGCCGCTCGCCTTCGCCCGATATCGGGCGCCCGTCGAGCGAGTAGGCCCTATCGCGCGTTGGCAGTCCGTGCTTGAGCGTGCCTCCGACCAGGTCGATCACGATTGCGTCCGGCTTCCCCTTTGCCGGTCTGAGCACGCGCCCCACCGCTTGCAGGTAGGCGCCCACGAAGGCGAACGAGCGCATGAGCATCACGCACCTCGCTTCCGGTATGTCGATGCCTTCGGTCAGGGCGAAAACATTGGTCAGCACCTTCACGCGACCAGCACGAAAGCGCTCGATGATGCGGTCTCGCTCCCGTTTGGGCGTATCGGCTTCAACTGTCTCGGCGATGACGCCAGCGTCGCGGAAGCGCTGGGCTAGCTCGTGCGCAATCGCCACTCGCGCGCAGAACACGAACGTCTGAGCGCCCTCGGAATGCTCCGCCCACGCTGTGAGAGGGTCCTGCGCGATGTCGTTGCCAAGATGCCTCGCCGGTTGGAGCACCCGAGCCGGCACCAGATGTCCGTCCCTCACCAGCTCCGAATAGTTGGCCGCCACCACCATCCCGTCGAAAACGTCTCCTAGGGGGGTGCCGTCGTCGCGTTGGGGCGTTGCTGTGAGGCCGAGGATCTGGGCTTTCTTGTAGCGCTCTGCCACCGCGCTCCACTCGGTCGCCGGGTAATGGTGGGCCTCGTCCAACACGAGTCGCTCAGCCTCCGGGAAACTCCCACGAGCCAGAAGCGTTTGAACCGTCCCAACCTGCATGCGGGCGCGCTGCGCGAGCGGCTCTCCCGTCATGATCGCTCCGACGTTGCGCGACCCAAACCGCTGCGCCAGGCGCCGCACGGTCTGCGTCACAAGTTCACGGCGGTGCGCCACCCACAGCACGGGACCGCAGTCGGAGCTCAACTCTTCCCCGAGCACCGTCTTTCCGGCTCCCGTTGGCGCCACCAGCAGCACTGCGCGCGTGCCGGTATTCCACTCCGCGCGCACGGCCGCGACCGCGTCGCGCTGGTAATTGCGCAACTGCGTCACGGTTCCACCCTGCTTGGCACCACCGCCCACCACTTGCCGTGCTCGTCCTCGCCGCAGCCGCCCGGCTCCACTGCGTAATCACGAAAAAGCTTCTCCCAACTTGCGACAACGTAGCCGAAGTGGGCGAGACCCTTCTCGCGCTTCCCGAGGAGCAACATCTCTCCGCTCGGCGCGAACCGCACGTAAGCCGGTCCCAGGAGTCGGAGCTTCTCCCGCGGCACGACGCCGGCAAGCTGAGCTAGGCGCTTCGTGAACGCAGCCTGCGCCACGTCGTCTTCATGGGGCTCGACCTGGACCGTGAAGCCGTCGCACTCGAACTGGCGGCGCCGGCCCGACCCGACCTGCCCCGCGCCGAAGACCACGATCGAGTTCATGCCGCCCCCGCAATCCGCTCCGCCACCTTCAACTCACGTACACGCTGGCGCTCAGTGCAGCCTGCGCACCGGACCTTCCCGCCCGCAGGCCCGCGCGAACCACCCCGGCACCCGGCACCTTGGCACGTCGCGGAGGTCCGCGCCTTGTGAACGGCGAGCGCGACTGGGTCATGGTTGATCGCGATGGTGACGGCGCGGCCGAGCGCGGCCTCGATTCCGGTCGAGGCTCCGCCGCCGCCCGCGAAAAGATCGACGATGAGACCGCGACCACCCCAGGGCCGGCTCAGCCCGCTGGGCGGTGCCGGAGTCGCAGAATCAGTCGCTTGGATCCGCATGCGCATGCCTCTTTCGTTTCAGCGGCGTAGGTCGCGCCGCCCTCGGTTTGGGTCGCGAGGGGCAGGACCCGCCCGCCACTCGCTTCTCTGCTCAGCTCGATGTCGCGCTCCCGGTGGCAGTTGGCGCACCGGGACGTGAGTTTGAGGGAGAGGCCCAGAGGCATCTCCCGAAGCGTAGCCCCGCGGGCGCTCAGGCACCACGGCGCCCCCCTCGAACCAGGACCCAGCCCGGAGGATCGGCTACGAGGAACCGGGCCAGGCTCAGCGCGCTCGGCGTCGGGACGAGCCAGACCGAGCCATCCGGCTCCTCCCGTTCGGTCCACTGCGGGACGGCCAAAAGCGTGTCGATGACGTGCAGGCGGTGTTCTCGACAGAGCGGACCGGCCCGGAGCCGATCGATCTCGGGCGTGGCGAGCCACGCGCCGGCCTGGGCGACGCACCACTGGCCCAGCTCGCAGGCCGGCTCGGGGTGCGGGTGGAACACCACGTGCGGCTTGCACTCAGGCAACACGGTGCCCTGCTTGCTGCTGGAGCCACGAGCCGACCTTGTTCATGGTGTCCGCGTTTCGCGAGTGCCCATCGAAGCGACGCAGCCCGTCGGTCAGTGCGACGTCCAGCGCGCCGCGTCGGTAGACCTCCATGCGTGAGCTCGGAAAGCATTCCACCACCCGGAGAGTGAGCTCCGTGCCCGGGATGGAGTACTCGGGCTCGATCGCGTCGCCATCTTTGATCTCGAAGATGCTCTTCATGCTCCCGCTCCCATCAGGTCCGCCGCTCCGTCGAAGTCATCCTCGAACCCGTCCGGCAGATCAACGGGTGCCAGGCTGTCGAATCGCGTGTACTCGCCCGTGAACTTGAGCTTGACCCAGCCCGAGCCGCCGTTGCGGTCCTTGCCCACGACCACCTCAGCGAGGCCGCGATCCTCGCTGTTCGGGTTGTAGTAGTCGTCGCGGTACAGGAACAGGATCGCGTGGGCGTCCTGCTCCACGTTGCCCGATTCACGCAGGTCAGACATGACGGGCCGCTTGTTGGGCCGCTTCTCGACCTCGCGGTTGAGCTGCGAAAGCAGGACGATCGGCACGCCGAGCTCGCCGGCGAGCCGAACCAGGGCGCGCGTGATGCGCCCGATCGCCTGGTCGCGCGTCTCGCCCTTCTCGCGCTGGTCGTCGATGAGCTGCAGGTAGTCGATGACCAGCACGCCGGGCTTGGCGCCGTGGCTCTTCTCGAGCTCGCGGAACAGCTTGCGGGCCGCGGCCCGGATCTGGCTGACCGTGGCGCCGGGGCGGTACCGGATCTGGAGCGGGAGCTTCCCGACCTCGACGGCCGCGTCGGCGAAGCGCTTGAAGTCCTCGGGGCGGAGCTTGCCTGCGCGGAGGCGCTTCGCGTCGACTCGCCCCTCGGCGCAAACCGCGCGCTCCGCGATCTGCTCGGAGAGCATCTCGAGCGAGATGAAGCCGGCGCCGAGCCCCTGCTTCGCCATGTTGACGGCGATGCCCTGGGCGAAGGCCGACTTGCCCATGCCCGGCCTGCCGGCCACGACGTAGACGTAGGGCTTGGGCTTGCCGATCTTGGTGTCGAGGTCGCGCCAGCCCCAGGACGGGCCGGGCGGGGCGCCCTGCTGCTGGCGCTGCGTCGCGTCGGTCACGACGGCGCTGACGAGCTCGTCGATGCGGCTCGGGCCCTCCGGATCCGCGTCGCGCTGCGACGCCGCGAAGACGCCGGCCTCGACCTGGTCGCACCACGCCTCGACGTCCTCGACCTCACCGTAGCCCTCGGCGGCGCGGAGCTGGCACTCCGCGATGACGGCCCGGAGCCGGGCCTTGCCGCGCACCAGGGCGGCATGGTGCGCCACGTTGGCCACCGCTGGGGTCGCGTCGATGAGCTCGGCCAGGTAGGCCATGCCGCCGACCTGCTGGAGCCGACCCGCGTCGCTGAGCCTGCTCGCGACCGCCACGACGTCCACCGGGGCGCCCGCGTCGTCCAGGGCCCAGATGGCCTCGGCCACGCGCCGGTTCGCGTCGGCATAGAAGTGCGCGGGGTTCACGACGTCTCGGGCCGCGTCGAGGGCCTCCCGGCTGAGCATGCACGCCGAGAGCACGGCGCCCTCGGCGGTCAGGTCGTGGGGCGGGACGCGGGCGGTCACGAGGCGGCATCCGTCGCAAACAGGGCTTGCTGCGTGCCCGACTTGAGGCAGTGGGGCGAGAACCAGATCCGCTCTCGCTCCCGGTTGTCGTTGTCCGCGCCGGCATAACCGCGCGCCGCCTTCCACTCGACGCAGGCCCAGCTCTCGGGCATGGCGTGCTCGCCCTCGTAGCCGCAGAGCGCGATGCGGAGGTCCGGGTCGTCGCCGTGCTCGACCGCCCAGTCGCGGGCCAGGGCACTGACGCTAGCGTCGTCCTCCGAGTAGAGCCCAGGGTCTCGGAACTCATGCGAGTAGGGCGGGTCGAGGAACACCGCGCACGGCCGGCGGCCCCCCACGTTCTTGCCCTTGCCGAGCACGCTGGGGCCGAGCACTCGCGTCCAGTCGCCACACGCCACGCGCACTCGGCGGAGCCTCTCCTGGAGCATGCGGAACCAGTCCGTGCAGGGTGCTGCGCTGACACCATGGATGCCGCGGTCGTTTCCGAGCCCAGGGAGGTGCACGCCGGCCCCAGATGACGTCTGCGGGGCAAGGCGTGCACCTCCCTGGGCTCGCTCGTGCGCTCGGAGCAGGCCGTTCGCCACGACACCACGCCCGGTCCCGACGTTGCCGTTCTTGTCGCCGACCACGCCCAGATCGGGCAGTTGCGCGCGGAGTACTCCGCGGTCCATCCCGGCCAGGGTCGGCCGCTTCGCTTGCTCGCTTGGCGCCTCTCCGCGGTGGTCGCGAGGAACCCGCTCCGAGTGGACTCCCATGCCCGTCGAGTCGCCCTGGATGCTCGGCCGCTGGCGTGACCGCACCGCGCGCGAGCGCCCAGCGCCACGCTCGGAATGCACGCCCTTGCCGATGCCATCGAGCTTCGGGTGCTTGTGGTTGTTCGGCTCGGCGCACCAGCCGCCGCCGATCCACTGGCAGATCCCCCACACCCACCAGCCCGCGATCTTCGCGTCGTAGTAATCCGGGTCCGTGTGCATCTGCTCGCGCAGGCGCGGGAGCTCGGCGACGAGCCACTTGTGGCGCGCGTGCAGGTCCGCCTCGTTCACGGGCCAGTCGCAGTGCTCCGCGACGAGCTCGGGCTCGGCCGTGACGGCGCGCCAGAAGTTGGCGATGTACCGATCGCGGTCGTTGACTGTCTCGATCTTGCCGGGACCGCCTGGCCGCGCGAGGAGCACCGCCAGGCTGCCCGCGAAGGGCTCGACGTAGTTGTTCACGTCGTGGCCGAAGGCGCGCCAGACCACGTCGGCGACGCGCCGTTTGCCACCGAACCAAGGGAAGGGGGCACGAAGGCTCACGCGCCGCCCCCCACTGCCGCCACGACGCCGGCCAGCACGGCTCGAGCTGCCTCGGCCTGGCCGCGCACCGGAGCCACGTCAGGGCCGCCCAGGCGCGCCCGCTCCTCGGCCTCCATGCGGTCGCGGGCGGCGCGGGCCCGGAGCGTTGCGGCGTCGGGTGCCTCGGGCTTCTTCGGCCGCTTGGTCGGCTCTGACCAGTCGCTCCGGATGGCCGCGAAGAGCTGCCGGCGCCACATGGCCACGCTCGGCCTGCGGGTCTCGCCGTCGCACCACTTGCCGACCTGGTGGGTCGTCAGCGCGTCGATGGCCCACCCCGGGATCCCGAGGTTCAGCTCCGCCATGGCGCGCTGGTCCTCGGTCAGAGCCAGGTCCCGTGGACAGAGAACCGGCCCGCCCGCCCCCTCGGGGGGTAGGGGGGGATCTCTTTCGGGATCGGGATCGGGATCGGGATCGGGAGTTCGGAGCGTTCGGGCGGCGTTCGGCCGAACGTCGTTCGGGGAGTCGCTCGAACGACGTTCGGTGGGTGGCGTGTTTTCTGCTGGTTCCTCGCTCGGGCCAGAGGGTTCGTTCGGCCGAACGGTTTTCCTAACGGGAGGCTGTGCCGTTCCGAACGCCTGCCTGCGACGTTCGGCGGACGTTCGGCCAGCCTTGCGAGCCGCCTCCGACCTGCTCATGGCCTCGCGCTCGGGCTGGTAGTAGCCCCAGTCGTGGAACCTCCAGCCGCCCTCTGCCGCCTCCCAGAGGCCCACGGAGAAGACGCCTCCGCCGGTGGCCTCCACGAGCTCGCGGGCGAGCGCCTCGGCCTCCTCCTGCCCGACCCGGTTCTTCAGGATGGTCGTGAGCTTGGAGCGTGGCACGAAGCCATTGGTGCGCGCGTTCGTCGCCTTGCGACACCAGCACGCGGCCCGTACCCAGAGCGCGAGCGCTCCTGGGCTCAGGTCTTCGACCTTCCCGTGATCGGCGAAGCCGTCGTCGATGCGCAGCCAGGGCATACTCAGTCTCCCGTGTAGATCGAGATCACGCCGAGCCCGGCCTTCGGAGGCGCCGGCTCCCACCAGCACTCGACGTCGGCGTGTCGAGGGCTGTCGTCCACGAGGAAGCCGAGCCGCAGCGTGGGGACGTAGCGGCGCGGCGTGCCCTTGCGGGTCAGGGGGGGCGGCGGCACGCAGAGCATGTCCACCGCGACCTTGAACCCGTCAGCGAAGCGGTCGGGCTCGACCGAGCTGAAGCGGCAGCACAGCACCTGGGGGCGCCCCTGGAGCGGCGCGGGCCGCGGGAGGCACTGGGCCGCCATGGCCGCCGCGACGTTCTCCTTGAGCAGCGCCAGGACCCAGTTGATGCCGCCCCGCGTCGCGTTCTGCACCCGGAGCAGCTCGAGCGGGAGCACGAAGCGCTGGACGAGCGCGCCGCGCGGCTCGGGCCGTCGGATGTGCGGCCGCGCCGGCGGGAGCGCCCAGGCCGCCTCGGCGAACCTGAGCGCTTCCACGCGGTCGAACGGGGCCCGCTGCCGCGGCACCAGCCTTCGTGGCGCCGCGGCTCGTGTGGGCAGTCCCGTCATTCCGGCGTCCCGAAGAAGAGCGGGAGCCCGGTCGCCTCGGTCGCCACCTTGCACGCCTCCCGGATCGCGTCGTCGAAGACGAGCTCGGGCCGGTAGAGCTCGACCGACCACGTGATGCCGCCGCTGACCCGGTAGCGCAGGCGCACCGGGATCTGGTAGCGCGCCCCCGACTTGAAGACCGGGATCGCGATGAGGAAGGCCGCCGGTACCTTGAGCGGTGCGCCCCGCTCGTCGGTGTGCTGGGTCTCGAAGGTGATCTGGGTCTCGCCCGACGAGAGCTCGACCGCGTTCGCGACCTTGGACGCGACCCGGACGCTGAGCCCGCGCTTCAGCGCCATGAGCTGCCCGGCGTTGGCGAGCTTGGTGTCGAGGGCCGCCAGCATGGCCTTGGCGGCCGCGCCGGCGATGGCGGGGTCGGCCACGTCGAGGATGCGGTCCTCGATGAAGCCGGCGAACTCGCCCTGGCTCATGGCCTCGCCGGAGCGATCGCGCCAAGCCTTCCACTCCTCGGAGAGCGGGAACTCGTAGACGCAGCGGTGGTCGCCGAAGCGCGGGCGACCGTCGCCGCCGCGGTGGTAGTTGAGCACCGCGATCAGGGAGGCCTCGCACCCCGCTTCGTCGTCCACGACGTGTGCGAAGATGGCCGAGTCCTCGTCCTTGAAGCGGTTCACGTGGTCGCAGAACGACTGGAGCGTCGTGACGCGCGCGGTGCCGTTGCGGCGCTCGGGCTCCTGGCGCCACTCGTCCACGAAGCGCTTGATGCTCTCGGCCATGACGCCGCTGGTCGTCGGCCTGAGCAGGATCGGGACCGACTCGAGCATGTTCTCGTTGCCATCGGTCAGGTCGATGACCTTCGCCTGGTTGGCTTCCTTGGTCGCCCTGACGAGGGCCTCGATCTCGCTGGATGTGATCTGCGCGGTCATTGTGCCTCCACGGTGCGGGTCTCGGGTTCGGCGGGCTTCACCTCGCGCACCTTGGGCAGGTCGAGCTGGCGCTCGTCCTGGCGCGAGAGGTTGTGGCCCCGCGTTGCGGTTTCGGTTCTGCTCCCATGATGATCGTGCCCTTTCCTGGCGCTGCGCGCCTCACTCCTGGTCAGCCCAGGTCCAAACGTCGAAGCCACCCGGAACGGCCGAGTAGCAGCAGAGGATCAGGTCCTTCGGGTACGGGTCGGGCGACCCGACGAACGTCAGGCGCCCATTCAGCGCGAGCACGCCGGCCTTGCGGTGGACCCAGTCCCGGTACCAGTTAGCGCCCACGCTCGCCGGCACCAGCATCAGTATGTTCGCGCCGCGCTGCGACTGTTCGTAGCAGCGGCGGGCCCAGGGCCCGATGTCGGCGAACGGCGGGTTCAGCCAGAGCCAGCCGGTGGGCAGAGCCGAGCAAAGTGGCCACCACTCCTGGTGGAGCGCATCCTGCTGGGGCGAGAAGAACGAGCCCGGCACCTTCGTGTTCGCCTCGGTCGCCGCCAGGTCGTGGATGATCCGGCCGAAGCGAGACTCCACCGCGTTGAAGAACGCCGGCGGGGTCTCGTAGTCCTGCCTGCTCTTGCCACGCTGGAGCCTCGCGCCCGTGAGTTGCGCCGCGATCTCGGCCTCGGGGAGGAGCTCGGTCACTTCGCACCTGCCCGGCACTCGCGCCCGTCCCAGGAACTGCCGGCCGCGACACACGCCTTCGCATTCGTTGCTCTGCACGAACTCATTGCTGATCACACGCGCACGGCGCATAACCGCACGCCCCGCATTCGCCGCGTTCACTCGCGGCGACCATCGCTCTATCCGCCGACTCGCGCGCCATCGTCTGCCGAACGGCTCGCTCGACCCACCTGGAGAACTCCAGATTGGCGAGTTTTGCGGCTTCGCGCGCGTAGTCTCGTAGGACCGGGTCCACCCACGCCGACAGCACTACGCGCCCGTCCTTGTGGCTCATTTTCCGACCGCCTCTCCGACGAGACACGCGAGGCACACTTCACACTCGGGACCGCGCTCCTCCCAGTGGTGGTCGCACGGGCACTCGCAGCCGTTCTCTTCGAGCAGCTTGCGGACCGCTCGCAGGCGCTCCTCTGCATCCATCGAGCTCACCACGAGCGGGAAGCTGTCCTCGATGTCCCGCATCACGCCACCCTCCGCGCGATGTGCCGGCCGCCGAGCTCGAGCCAGCGCGTGATGAAGGCCTCCTCCGCGTGCTCGGCGGACCAGGACACGATCTCGACCGGGAGGGGGTCCGGCATGGGGTGCCAGGGGCGCGGAGGCGCCGCCATGACGTCTCGGGCCTCCGTCGCGAGCATGATCTCGTCGGCCAGCTTGACCTCCGGGTGGAGGTCCACGAGCTCGACGCCAAAGCGGAGCCCGATGGCTCGGGCGACGCCCAGCTCCAACTGCTTGTAGACCGACCCCAAGACCCCCTTGATGGGCCGCGGCACGTCGACCACGTAGGCCTCTGCCGCGTCGTGCAGCAGCGCGGCCAGGGCGAGGGGCTCAGGCACGATCCAGGACGCGCGCACCGAGTGCTCCGCCACCGAGTAGTGCGGGCACGTCACGTGGCCGGCGAAGCGGCACTGGCGGGCTAACGCGTGCGCGATGTCTTCGATCGCGACGTCCTCCGGGTTCGGGTCGCAGGGCCAGAAGGCCCGGCCCGTGTAGGTCTGCATCCAGTCGCCGCGGTTGGGTTGTGTCGTCATGGTCAGATCCTCAGGGTTGCGGCGACCGCCTTCGCGTAGGCGATGTCGTCCAGGTTGGAGCCGTGCAGGACGGCGTGGAGCCACGCGACCGCGTCCTCGCTGGGGCGCTTGGCGTGGTGGATGCAGAGCCGGAGCTCGCACGCGTTCACCGAGACGTGACGCCAGGGCAGGTCGCGGGTCGCGAGCCGATCGGGCGCCTCGGCGACGCGCCGGAGCCAGAGCAGCGCGTTCTGCCGGTTGATGAGCGCGACGTCCGCCGCCTGCTCAGGGGTGAGCTTGACTGGTCCTTTCAAAACACGCCCTCCTCTTGCGGCCACAGGGTGGCCTTGACGCCCTTGCCCTCGACGCGGAGCCCGGCGAGCGCTGGGCCGCGCCTGCGGCCGACGCTGGCCAGCATTCGCGGCAGGGCTTGCGTGATGAAGCTCCGGCTGTACTCGTGGCGAATCGCCTTCTCAGCCTCGCCCGTCGTCACGCCGGGGTGCTGGCGCACGTACTCGGTCAGCTCCGCCATGGTGCGCTTGAACTGCGTGCTGTAGCCGCCGCCGTTGGTGCCGGCCTCTGCCGCGTCCTTCTGCTCGGGGTGTAGCCTCGCGTCCCAGGCGCTCAGGTTCTTGGGCGACAGCACGAGGGGCTCTTGGCGGACATTCCACTTGGTGTGGTGGAACTGCCTGCGCGGATCGACCTCGAGCACGCCCAGCCCGAGCACGCCGCAGACGTGGGTCGCCAGCCGGCGCTCGTCGCTGTTGTAGCCCCGCACCGCAACGCCCACGGCCACCCACGACTCGGTGGCCTGCCGGTCTCTGGTGACGTCGATCCACCGCTGCGCCTGGGCTATGACCCCGAGGCCGAAGCTGACCTTGCACTCGACCGCGACGACCACGCCGTGGGCCCGGCCCACCAGGTCGATGCGGTGCCCGTCGACCACGACCTCCTGGAAGACCTCCAGGCCGCGGCCCTCCAGCCAGCCCTTCGCCACGGCGCCGATCTCGGTCTCACGCATGGCGCCCTCGGAGTCGCTGAAGAAGAGCGCGATCCGCTGCGACCTGCTCCTCGAAAGACAGGTGCTCACCGAAGCGACTGAAGTGCCCGTTGAACGGGCAGGGTTCGTTGATGATCCATCGGCTCCGGCCTAGAGCACCAGGGAGCCGGTCCAGTTCGCGCTCCAGTTCATAGTTGCGAGCCCGCTCCGAGAACTCCACCCCCTGCGACGCGAGCAGGGACCTGGCCGCTTCGCGGCCAATCCGCTTGGTTTCACGCATGGTCGAGGGCCTTCCAGTAGGGTTCGATCACGGTGTCGGCCGGGCGGTAGAGCGGGTGCATGGGCGAGCCCTGCCCCGTGGTCCCGAGACAGAAGACCTCACGCCGTTCGAGCAGCGTGCCGAGGATGTGGTCCTCGCGGTCGGTGTTGCCGTTGTTGCCCCACGCCACGACGATGCACTCGGCAACGTCGCCCAGGCTTCGGATCCAGCTGTCGTTGTCCGGCCCGACCGGGTCCTCGGCCTGCCACAGCTCCGACGGGTACGGAGTGCGGAACGCGAACATGTTCGCGACGTCGAGCGCGTCGTATCCCCAGCGCTGCGCGAACGCGATGCACCGGCGGATCGTCGGGTCGTCCTGCTCCGAGTCCGCGGTGCTCGGGTTGAGCATGATGAACAGGCAGCGCCGCTTGGGCTCGGGCACCCACTCGCGCCAGAGCGCGTAGCGGTAGAGCCCGCAGTCCGAGAAGACGGCGCGCGGCGGCGCCGCGGCCAGCATGCCGAGCTGGCTCACCGTCGAGCCTCCGGGAACTCCGCGTGCTGAGCCCCGTCCAGCAGCGGCAGAGAGACCTTCCGCCCGCCCTCGACGCGCTGCTTGTAGAAGAACCGGACGCCAGCCGTGGCGCACTGGTCGCGCAGCGAACGGATCCAGTCCTCCTGCATCGGGCGGGCGCCGCGGCCTGACTCGGCACCGGCGATTACCCAGTCGATGCCACTGAGGTCGAGCGCTCCGAGGTCTTCCAGCAGTGGCTCACACGACAGGAAGCGCACGGCCGCGGTGGCCTCTCGAAGCGCATCGATGCGGAGGGCGTACTTGCGCGATTCGATGCTGACGCCGAGCCAGACGTTGGGCAGCGGCCAGAGCTTGTCGAGCGTGCAGTGGTTGCCCCACTCCCGTCGGCCGCTGACGCACTGGGAGAGCCATCCAGCGTCGCGACGGTCAATCGCGTACCGATGCGCCGCGCTGGCCACGAGGTCCCGGAACCTGCTGGACGTCGACACGTTGCGCATGCGCTCGGCGCGCTTCGTGAGGATCTGGAAGGTGTGCGGGCCACTGAGCGCGTTCGGCATCCGCAGCCCGCCGGCCAGCTTTTTGAAGCCATCGGCGGGGCGTTGAAACTTGCCCGAGGCAACGGCCATCACCCCGAAGACTTCGGCGATCTGCTCGTTCGAGAAGGCCTCGTGGAACAGGTCGCTCATGCTGTTGACGAAGATGCGGCGCGGCTTCTTCCAGTGGAGCGGCTTGTCGAGCTGGTCCGGCACGAACCGCGGGTCGAAGCCCTGCTCGTAGGCGTGCCCCGGGATGCCGCGCCAGCGCTCCGCGAACGTCTCGGCGTAGCAGTGTTTGCAGCCGGGGCCGACCTTGGTGCAGCCGCGCGTTGGGTTCCACGTCGCGTCGGTCCACTCGATCTTGGAGTCAGCGCCCACGGTGGAACCCCTCCTGCTCGGCCGCCTTGGCTTCCAGCTCCCGGAGCGCGATCCGGGTGACCTCGGCCGCGATGCCGAACCGCTGGTGGCGCGTGAGCTGAAGCGCCATGTCGAGCTTCTGCTCGAGCGGCAGCGCCAGGATCTCGTCGCGGAGGCGTTCAAGCTCAGCGCTAGCCACGAAGCCCCTCCGCGTTCTTCCAGATCCGCACGGTGCGCTCGGGTGAGAGGATGCCGAAGTCCTGGTATTCGACGTCGGGCGGGGCTGGCAGCTCCAGCGCGACGCAGCACGGGATCGCCACGACAGCGATGCGGTCGGCCACGATGGATCTGAGCGTGGCCGGCAGCCTGGCGTGCGAGTGGACCGCCACCACCAGCACGCGGTCGGCGACCACGAGGTGGTCCTCGATGTGGCTGGCGGACGGGCTCAGGCGCGCGACGCGCTCCCTGGTCCAGTCGCGGCCCGTGAGCGGGTCGACACTGATGCACTCCCAGCGGGTCCGGAACGCGAACGTGGCCCCGGTGCGGGGCGTGGCCCCGTCGCCCACCGCCACGCACGTGATCGACGGGTCGCCAAGGTCCCAGTCCTTCAGGTGGTTCCGGACCGCGTTGAAGGCCCCGAAGCTCTCGGTCACCTCCTTGAGGTTGGGGAACACGTTGAGCGCCAGGAGGTCCGGCCAGCACCGGAGCTGGAAGAGCTCGGAGACGTAGCGGAGGCTCGACCGGATCCGGTGGTCGACGACCCGTCCGATCTGCTCGACGAAGCGGTCGCCGTCGCGGTGGAGGAGCCGGCGCGTGTCGCGCATCATCTTGCCGCAGCGCGGCGCCAGCGCGACCCGGTCGTCGTCCCAGCCCGATGTCTGGTGGCGGTTCATGGGTTCCACGGGAGCCACCTCCGCAGGACCGCGATGACGTCGTCCCAGATGTGCCGCGGCTTCGCCACCAGGTAGGTCTCGTTCGCGAGCGCGCTCATGCCGAGATCCACGGCGTCGGACGCGGCCAGCCCCGCCTTGAGCTGGGCGGCGCCACGGCCGCCCGAGCCGAGGCCGAGCTCGGCCAGCTTCTCGTTCACGGCCCGCCGCCTGAGCTTCCGAGTCAGGGAGCCCATCAGCGCTTCATCTCCTGCCCGCGCGTGACCCGCGGCTGAGGGCCGCCCGTCTTGTTGACGGTCGGCTTCTTGAAGTCCTTGAGCACCTCGAGCGCGTCCTCGTCGAAGTTTCCGGTCTCGAAAGTCTTGCCCTCCTTGGTGAGCCCCGGGGGCTGGACGACGTAGCGCCGACACCCGAAGTGCCACTCGGTGCGCGCCACCACGATGCCCTTGAAACCGGTCACCCGGTCGCGAACCTCAGCACCCAGGTTGATCTTGAAACCGCTCATGTACCCTCCGATCAGTGAAGTCGCGCCGCTGCAAGTTGCTGGTCGATTCGCGCCTGGCGCTCCACGCGATCGAGCATCTCGATGTGAAGGTCGTAGGCCTCGCGCATCCGAAGCGGGACGCGGTCGAGATCGACGACTTCGAGGAACGGAAGCCCGTTGCCCATGAGCGGGGTGCGGCACGTCGGGCACGCGATGAACGCGCCCACCCACGGCGGCTCCTGCGCGTGCGCGCGAGCGGCCGCCGCCAGGTCGCACCCGCACTTCGGGCAGAAGCTCACGCCGCCGCCTCCGCGGGCGGGTTGCCGAAGAACGCGGCGAAGGCGAGGATTCCTGGCCCGATGTCGGCCCACTGGCGCCGGCGCTTCGCCGCGAGCTGCGCGTCGAGGCGGTCGGCTTTGAACAGGCTGAAGTGGAAGCCGCGTAGCGCCCTCACCTCGGCGCCGACCCGCGGGTGGTTCGCGGTCGCGATGTACTCGTGGCGGCGCTCAGGGTTCTGCTTGAGCTTGGCCACGTTCCGCAGGCGCTTGCCGGGCGGGCACGCGATGAGCCTGCCGCCCTTGCCCGGGGCCTTCGGGCGCGCCGCCGCGCGCTCGCGCTGGTCCTTCTGCCGGCGCCGGTACCACTCCACCACGGTTTCAGTCTTGGTCGCTTCTTCGCTCACGCATGCCTCCTGAAGTCCCGCATCTCCGCCACGTCCGGGTCAGGGCGACCCAGGCCGTGGCGCGCCAAGTCAGTGCGCAGGGCGCGCGAGAACCGCTCGTCGAAGGCCGCTCCGTAGAGCGAGCCAAGGACGCGGAAGACCCGCGCCAGGCGCATCGCGGCGCGTCGCCGCACCCATCGGTTCGGGCTTGGGGCCACGCTCCGAGCCGTACCCTCGGCGCGTGGCCCTGCCCCGGCCGCCGCCCTTCCGGGCCTGGCCTCACTCAGTTTCAGAATGGTCCGGGTCTCGCCCGGTCTTGGTGCCGGGCGTTGCCCGGTCTTGGTGCCGTTCAGTTGTGGTGACGACTGTTGCTTCGTAGCGGCGTTTCCAGCAGCCGTGGCCAGACGACCGCCCTTGGGGACCGGAAGCGTCCCCGTGGCCGCGCATGACGGGCCTCCTTTCATCGGAGAGACAGGCTCTCGAAGACTCATGGGCTGACCTCGAGCCAGGTGTGGCCGCAGTCGAGGCAGCGGTACGGGGTGATCGTGAGGAAGGCCGCGTCCAGCACGGGTGCCGCGAGGAACAGCCCGGGCTCGCGCCGCGCGTGCCCGCACACGTCCTGCCGCGGGCGGCGCTTTCGCTTCTCCGCGTAGGCGTTGACGTAGCCGCTACCGCGCACGGTGGCCTCCCATCATCCGGAAGGCCACCGCGTAGAAGACGATCCAGAACGCGAGGAAGTCAGCGGCGGACAAGGGCGGCCTCCTCTCGCTCCATCCAGGCGTCGAAGGTGACGACGGTGCGGAGCAGCTCGAAGTCCTTCGAGTGCAGCCACACGCCGAGCCCGGTCGTGGTCCAGGAGAAGAACGCCTCGTGCTCACGAGCCGCAGAGCTCAGGCCGATGTTGAGCGTCCCGACCTGGCCCGCGACACGGAGTAGATCGTCCACGAGGCGGGCCGCCGACGGCCACGTGGCGCAGCCCCACCTTGGGCGCCGCGGAGGCGGCAGCGCCTCGACCGCCTTCCGGATCGAGTCCAGGGTGGGCCGGGCCCACGCGACGCCGCGTGCGAACGTGTCAACCACGGCCGGCCCCCTCGCGGTACAGCTTCACGGCCTTTCGGATGCACCGCGCCGAGACCGCGGGACTCACCCAGCCGCCGTCGGGGAAGATGTACTTGCGTTCGGAGTAGACCCAGGCGTCATCGCCGAACACGTCGCCGTCTGGACCCGCGACGTGGAACTGCCAGCCCTCGCCCCGCGAGCGGTAGTAGCACTCGCGGCCGTCGAGCGTGCCCTCGCCCTGGACCGGGCAGGCGCCGCCCCAGGCGATTGCGAGCCCATGCTCGACGAGCAGGCTTGACGTCTCCATCCACGGAGCCAGCTCGACCCGTCGCGCGCCGTGTAGGTAGCGCTTCAGGATCGTTCCTCGCTTGCCGATCCACGCGAGAACCGGGTTCGGGCTGTACTCGACGCGGCAGTGCCACAAGATCCCAATGCGACGGCTGAGGGGGATCGCACCGAAGGTCCCGCTCCCCAGAATGAGACGGGTGATGGAGTCAGCCACAGTCAGCCTCCCCCAAGAGCTCGGCGGCGCACTTGGCGAGGGCGGCCCGCGCGCCAGCTCCGTCCTGGCGCATCGCGGCCCGGTACGCCTCGGCCAGGCTGACGACGTGCGGCGCGGGGCCGGCGGTCAGGGCGGACAGTCCGCACGCCTCGAGCGCGCCGCCGAAGCACTGGGCGGCACGGGTTTCGCCTCGCTCCCTCCGCGATGGCGGTTCGCACTTGGCGAGCCTCGGGCGACTCAACTCGTCGAGGCGATCACGAAGGCTCTTGGCAGGGTCACTCATGGGAGGCTCCTGGGCAGGCGAGCAGTTGGCGGGTCAGGCCGCGTCGGCGAAAGTCGGGACGGAGAACAGATGCAGAAACGAGGCGTGTTCGCGGCCATGCCCTTCTGGGCGCTGGGCCTGATTGCCGTCGCCCTTGGGCTGTGCGGAGTCGGTGGGCTCTTCGGGTTCGTGGCCCTCACGAGCGACGAGCCGAGCTCGGGCGGGCGTCCAGGCCAGGCCACTACGGGCCCATGCCGTCTCGCCATGCCGGGAAGCCAGGGGCGGGTCCCGCTCTTCGAGGCCGAAGCGGACTTCGACGCCTGGGCGAAGGCCTCGGGCGCCGGCGACACGGGCGAGGCCGAACGCATCGGCCGCCGCTCCGGGTTCCTGGTCGAGAGCGGCACGACCTGCACCGTGATCGGCGGAACCTTCGTGGGGAAGCGCCGTGTCCGTGTGGACTCGGGCGCCCAGCGAGGTCGCACCGGCTGGGTCGCGACAGAGTGGAGCGGCGAGTAGCATCAGGCCGCCGCCTTCTTCACGGGCTTGTCCCACAGGCCGGGGTCGATTCCGAGCAGGTCCCTGCACCTCACCGCGAGAATGCGGTTCGGCAGGTACACGCCGCGACGCAGCCTAGAAGCAGTGCCCTCGTCGCAGCGGAGCTGCGCGGCGAGCTGCTGGTTCGACCAGCCCCGCTCCACCCTCTCCCTCTCCAGCACCACGGCGCCTCGATTCACGCTTGTACGTTTACAACCGCGGATCGCGGTTGTCAACACCCAACCGTCGGTGTCCATTGAGCCCGCGTAAGAACCCGGATGGAAGTGCGGCCATGGCACGAGCTCGAAAGTCTGATGCCGAGAAACCGCGAGAACCGCACCCCGACCTCGAGGGCTTCCCGTTTCGCCTCGCAGAAGCGCTCGGGAAGCGCGAACAGAAGTGGCTCGTTGAGCACTCTGGCGTAGACAAGGGCGGGATCAGTCGGATGCTCCGCGGTGAGGCCCTCGTGGGCATCCCGGGCGACACCATCATTCGGCTAGCGCATGGTCTGGCGCGCCGACGAATCGGAGGTCGAGGCCAAGGGTGGCGGCGCGGGACGCGACGAACGAGGCCGAGCCCGTCAAAACAGCCAGAAGTGACCCGACGAGCCGCGAATAGACGCGCGCCTCGACCTTCCCCTTTTTCCCCTCTGAGATGCTCACCAGCATGGTCGGCGTGTACCCTCCCTGTGTACTGAGCAGACGCTCAGCGGCGGCGGCTGTCTAGGCCAAGCAACGCGCTAGTCGGGCCTTTCCTGAACCTGGTTGCGTCGCTATTTGCCACAGCACGACGTTTGTATCTTGACAAGTTGTGCATTCACAACTAGGTTCACCTCATGCCTACCACGCATGAGGCGGCAGCAAGGGCGAAAAAGGCCGTGCTGCTCGTGGATGCAATCGACAGTCTGAACCAGAGGCCGCAGGTTTCCGCGGCCGACGTGGCGGCGGCGGTCCGCGATCAGGATGCGTCCTGGTGGTGTGCCTTGGCAAGTCTTGCCGGCGTTGCCGCCCCCAGCGTGGCGACGCGCGCTGCCGTGTTGGCCGTGCTGGACCAGCGCGCCCGGAGGAGCGCGTGATGTGCCCCTGCGGGTCCCACAACGGCGCGCACGCTGGCTGGTGCTCTGCGGAGGCGTGCCTCACCCAGCCGAGCACGACGCACTGGCGCGTGACCTTGGCGCTCCAGCTACACCTGGACGCCTGCGCGATGTGGGTGGATGCGCTCCGTCAGATCCACCGCGGGGACTTGGGGTCGGCGGCCGCGCACTTCGGCTGGGCCGAGGAGGCAGCCGACAAGGCTCTGGCGTGCGTGGGGCCGGAAGCGAGGGCGGCGTGAGCGCCCACGACATTTGGGGTGACCTGGCGGCGCTGACCCGCGACGGCGCGGTCCGCGATGTGCGGATCACGTGCTCGGCGCACAAGGACCCGGCCAAGCGGAACTTCCTGGTCTCGGCGCACACGCGCCGGCGGCACGTGGTCGTGGACTCTCTGAACCTCGAGCGCGCTGCGGCGCGTCTGGTCGAAATGGCGGTGAGCGATGCCGCCTGACTCACGCTGTCCGCACGGCATGCTCGACCTTGAGCGTGAGGAAACTGGAGGCACTTGGCACGATTCTTTCGTGTGCGTGCTCAAGCTCTGCGTCGTGCCGACGTGCGCCCACTGGGACGGCCGCCGCGACGCCACGCCGACGGTGGTCAGTCGCGCGGCTCGGCTGAAGCGCCGGCGCGACCGGGCCCGCGAGTTGTACGCGGCCCGCAAGGCGAAGCAGGAGCAGATCGCGGACGCGATGGCGGAGGGGGAGTCGTGAAGCTCCAGTGCGTCATGTGCGACGGGTTGGGCTACTCGCTCGGTATCCTCGTGCCCGCAACGCTGGCCGTGCCCTGCTGCTGCGACGCGGGGCGACGGCTGCGTGAGTTGGACATTCAGTGGCCGGCGACTGAGAGCGCTGTTCGTCGCGCGGTCCGGTCCGGCAGGAAGGCCGCGCGCGTGCCCAGTGTCGATTTCGTCGAAGCCAGGCGCGGCGCGGCTCGCCTGCTCGTGCGCTGCTCCTGTGGCGTCTGGTTCGACTGGCGCGCCGCGCGCTTCGTCGGCGTCCAGCAAGACGCCGAGGAGCGGCTCGAGCTGCGCACGCACCAGGCATGCGGCTCCACCCGCGCGATCGTGGTGTGGCGAGCTTCACAGGCCGCGTAGGCCTGCGGATCGAAAGGTAGGAGGAACATCATGGGTCAGCATGTGGTGCCTGCGGGCAACGAGAAGGGTGTCCCGATCGAAGAGGCGAGCGACGCGACGCTCGAGTACTGGTCGAAGCGCATCAGCGAGGAGCTGGAGAAGGGAACAGCGCGCTATCCGGCGAAGGACCGCCAGCTGTGCGAGGCCATGTTCGCCGAGATGGCGCGGCGTCGCGGCGAGGCGCCGGAGGAGCGCCAGCGCGCACCGGAGCCGCGGAGCAACGGCCAGGCACCGGCGCGGGCGGCTGCGCCGCTGGCGCGCGCGCCGCAGGCCGACGTCCTGGTCACGTCCACGCGGGACTCCCACCAGATCAACGTGCAGCTCACGGAGATGCGCGCGAAGTACCACCTGGTCGCGCCCGCGACGGTGTGCGGCTCGCTGCCCGAGGGGTGCGAGGTCGCGTTCTCGCTGGTCCAGGTCAACCCGAAGGACTGCTACTCGGTCGGCGGTGGCAAGGTCGGGCTCGACGGCACGAACCTGAAGCAGATCGGAGCGGCCGCCGGGATCTCATGGGACGACCAGGCGAGCCGGCGGCTCGACGACGGCAGCGACCCGCACTACGTCCACTACGTCGCGGTCGGGTTCGTGCGGAACTTCGACGGGTCGCTCCGCAAGCTGACCGGCACGGTCGAGATCGACATGCGGGACGGATCCCCGCAGGTCGTCGCGATGCAGGCGCGCGCCAAGAACGGCAGCAACTTCGAGGCGCAGCTCCGCGACACGCGGCTGTTCATCCTCCGGCACGCCGAGACGAAGGCCAAGCTCCGCGCCATCGCGGACATGGGGATCCGGCGGTCGTACACGCCCGAGGAGCTCCAGAAGCCCTTCGCGGTCGCGCGGCTCATGTGGACGGGTCGCAGCGAGGATCCGGAGCTCCGGCGCATCTTCGCGATGAAGCAGGCCGACGCCATGATCGGCGGCATCGCCGGGCTCTACGGCCAGCAGAACGCGCCGCCCTACGCGCCGCCGCAGGCGCCGGCCGCGTTGGCGCCGCCACGCGCGCAGCCGTGCCTCGACCCGGGTTGCGCCGTCGGCTCCCGTCCGGCGCTCCACGCCCCGCCGCCGGTGGGCGCCGTGCCGGCTCACGACGACGCGATCCCGACCGAAGGCGAGAAGATCGGGTCGGACCCGCAGGCCGCCGAGGACGCGGGGTACTGATGAAAGTCTGCGGAAAGTGTCGGCAGAAGAAGCCGCTCTCGGCTTTCTATTTGCGGGGTGACAGGCCCGGCTATCCCCAGCGCCGGTGCAAGCGGAGGGCGGCATGAAACTCATTGCCAGCGGAGATCACCACTGGGACGAGCACAGCCGCTTTGCCGAGGCGAAGCGCGTCCACGACTGGATGGTGGGTCTCGTCGAGGAGGAGCGCCCCGACGTGTTCCTGAGCGCCGGCGACGTGTACGAGCGGGGCTCCACCCCGCTCGAGCGCGAAGCTGTAGCGGACTGGCTGACTGAAACCGCGGAGTACTGCCCCATCGTTATCGCCAAGGGCAACCACGACAAGCCACTCGACTGCGCCCTGATGGGGCGGCTCAGCAGCCGGCACCCGATCATCGTCGAGGAGAGAGCCGCCGTGCATTGCATCGGTGGCGCGGCCATCGCCGCGGTGGCCTGGCCGGAGCGCGTCACGCTCATGGCGGCGCTGGGCGCCGTCGGCGGAGAAGTCATCGACCAAGCCGTCGGCGAGGCGCTCTGCAACGTGCTCCGTGGGCTCGGTGACCAGATGGAGCAACACGATGGGCCTCGCATCCTACTCGGGCACTTCATGTGCGACGGCGCCATCACCAGCACCGGCCAGCCGCTCCTGGGCCAGCCGATTCGGGTTGGCCTGGCTGAGCTCGCGCTCGCGCGCGCCCACCTCACGCTGATGGGGCACATTCACAAGGCGCAGCGGTTCGACATAGCCGGTGCCCCGGCGCTCTACACGGGCTCGCCTTTCCGCACGAGCTACGGTCAGCTCGAGCGCAAGAGTGTAGTGATCGCCGAGTTTGACGGGCCACGGCTCGTGGCGCTCCGGGAGGTCGAGACGCCGGCCACGCCGATGTTCCTGCTCGACTACGAGTGGACGGCCGACGGGATGTTCTGCCACGACGGCGCCCAGCTCCACGAGGCCGACTTGCCGCCGCTCGAATCCGCCGAGGTCCGGTTCCGCTACCGCGTCGCGAGCGACCAGCGCGACGCGGCCCGCGCCGCCGCCGCCGAGATCAAGGCGGAGTGGCTCGCGCTCGGCGCCGCCGACATCAAGATCGAAGAAGAAGTGATCGCGGTGAACCGCGCCCGCTTGCCCGAGGTCGCGCGCATGCGCACGTTGGCGGACAAGCTCTGCGCGCTCTGGCGGCACCGCGGGAACGAGCCAGACCCCGAGCGGCGTGCGCGACTGCTGGCGAAGGCGGAGAGCCTGGGCGCCTGTTCAAACGGTGGCGGTTGACCCGCGGGTCAGGAGGAAGAAGTGAGACTCGAAACCATCAAGACGCGTGGCTTCGGCCACGTGGACCTCGACATCGACCTGAGCCAGTACGGTGACGCGAAGCTCATCGCGATCTGTGGGCCGAACGGAGCCGGCAAGTCCACCGCGCTCGAGTTGTGGGCGCCCGGCAGCTTCTACCGGAAGTGCCCGACACGCGGCCCGCTCGCCGGGCTCGCGCGCACCCGCGACGCGATCCTGGAGGTCGGCGTGGTGAACGGGCAGCCGTGGAAGATCCGTCACCAGGTCGACGGCGTGAACGGGAAGGCGGAAGCGCTCGTGCTCGACGGTGAGGGGCGGCCCGCGCTCGCGGACTCCAAGGTGCGGAGCTTCGACGCCTGGGCCGCCAAGCATCTGCCCCACCCCGAAGTGCTGGCGCTCACCACGTTCAGCTCCCAGGGCTCGGGCGGCTTCGCGGCCCTCTCGCGCTCCGAGCGCATGTCCGTGATCGGGCGCGTGGTCGCCGACGTCGAGACGCTGGAGGCGAAGGCCCAGGAGGCGCGGGAGCGCGCTCGGTCGTGGCAGGCCAAGGCGTCCGAAATCGAGGCTCGCCTGGCCGACGAGACCCAGCGCTACGGCACCGGCGTCTCTCGGGTCGAGGTCGAGCTCGCCGACGCACGCGTTCGCGCGGAGCGCTCCGAGGCCACCCTGGCCGACGCGCAACGGGAGCTCGACGCGGCCAGGGCAGCCGAGGCTGCGGTCGCGGAGGCCCGACGCGCCTTCGAGGCCTGGACGACCGAAAGCGCGAAGCTGGACGCGCGGCGCGCCGAGGCGACGCAGCGCGAGTCCGACCTGGCCGCCCGGGTCAAGAACAACAGGGCCGTGCTCGAGCGGGCCGCCGAGATCCTGGCTGCCGTCGCCGACCTGGAGGTGGCGCGCCAGCGCGTCCGGCTCGCGGAGCACGACGAAGCCCAGGCCCGGGCCGCACTGGCCGCCCTGGAGGGCGAGGTCGCCGTCCTGACCGAGCGGCACGCCGCGGCCGTGGCAGCGCAGCTCCAGACCGTGCACCGGGTCGAGTCTGCCCAGAAACGCCTCGTGGACGCCCGCGCCGTGCGCTCCGCCGCCGCCTCCCTGCCCGGCCTGTGCACCGCGCTCAAGAGCCAGGAGGAGGCCGTCGCGGCGCGGGAAGAGGCGCTCGCGGCGGTCCGCGGCGAACAGGTGGCGGGGGCCGAGGCCCGCATTCACGACCTGCGCGAGGGGCTCGCCACCATCGCGCTCGGCGGCGACACGCCGGCGCGGGACGTGGCCGACTCCACCCTCGAAGCCGACGACACGGCGGCAGCCCAGGCCGACGCGCACCCAGGCCGGGTGCGGGAGGCCGAGGAGGCGCTCCGGGCCGCCCGGGACGCGCTCGAAGTGCTGCGGCGCGACCTGGCGAAGACGGAGGCCCTCGCGGCCCGCCTGGCCGACGTGGACGCTGCAGAAGCGGAGGCGGAGGCCGGGCGAGCCGCGCTCCGGGCCGGCCAGGGCGGCGTGGACGAGGCCGCACGCGTTCTCGCGGAGCGCCGCGCTGGGCTCGAGCCGGCCTACGCCGCGGTCCGAACGGCCGAGGCGGCAGCGAGGGTGGCGCGCGACTCCGTCGCCGCCCTGGAGCCGCTGGCCGCCAAGGCCGGCCCGCTCGCGGGCGCTGAGGCCCGCCTGGCCGAGCTCGAGCCCCAGCTCGCCGCGGTGCGGGCCGAGCTCGCCGGCATCGACTCGTCCGCCCGTCCGGCGCCGGCCCATCCTACCCCGGCGCCGGACGTGGCGGCGGCTGCGCGGAAGGTCAAGGACGCGGACCTCGAGCGCGTGTCGGCCCACCAGATCGTCAGTGTCTGGGAGCAGCGCCTCGCCGACGCGAGCGCGTCGAGCGCCCGGATCGACGCGCTGCAGGCCGAGCTCGACGCGGCCCAGGCCGAGGTCGAGGACTGGACGCGTCTCGCCGACGACCTCGGGAAGCAGGGGCTCCAGGCGCTCGAGATCGACGCGGGCGGGCCCGAGCTCGGCGCCATCGCGAGCGACCTGCTCCACCACGCCTACGGGTCGCGCTGGACCGTGTCGCTCGACACGACCCGCCAGAGCTCGGACGGCAAGCGCCTCTTGGAGGACTGCGAGATCACCGTGATCGACACGGTGCGCGGGCGCGAGGGACCGCTCGAGTCGTTCAGCGGCGGGGAGCGCGTCGTGCTCGGCGAGGCCGTCTCGCTGGCGCTCACGACGATCGCGTGCCGGAACGCGGGTATGTCGGATGTCTCTCTCGTAAGAGATGAAAGCGGTGCCGCGCTCGATGAGGCCGCCGGGCGCGCGTACATCGCTATGTTGCGCCGCGCAGCGGATCTGATCGGTGCGAGGCACGTCTTGTTCGTCAGCCACAGCCCCAGCATGGTGGACCTCGCGGACGCCAAGATTGAGATCGGTGCGGCGTGAAGGTGTGCAACACATGCGGGCATTCCAAGCCACTCACCGACTTCCAGCGCGACAGACAGAACCGCGACGGTCGCAAAGGGAAGTGCCGCGCGTGCGTTGTTGCTCGTCAGCGCGAGCTCCGCGCGGCCAATCCAGAGCGCGAGCGGGAATGGGTGGCCGCCAACAAAGACCGGGTGCTGAGTTCAAAGCGCGCCTATCGCGAGCGCAACGCCGAGCGCCTTCGGTCCGACAATCGCGAAAGAATGACCCTCAAGCGCTCCACGGCAGAGGGCGCCGAGCGCGCGCGCCAGATCACGCGTGAGTCGCGGCAGCGGCACCGTGACGAGCACTCCGCGCGGGACAAGGAGCGGCGGCGGCTTGAGCCGGTCAAGGCGCGCGCACGTGAGGCGGTTGCTAATGCTCTTCGCCGGGGTCGGTTGGTGCGGCCCTCTTCCTGCTCGATGTGCGGGACCACCGAGAGGGTCATCCATGCGCACCACGACGACTACGCGCGGCCCCTGGACGTGCGCTGGCTCTGCGCAAGCTGCCACCGAAAACACCACCTGGCCGACGCGCGAATCGAGATTGGAGGAACGTGATGCTGGCGATCAAGAGAGCCTCAGACGGAAAACTCCTCGCCCTGGTCGAGGGCGAGGAGAAGGCGGAACGGTTCCGCGATGCGGTCGGGTGCGAGGTCTGTGTCGTGGCCGTTGGCGCGGCGGAGAAGCGCGCCGTGCTCCAGGAGTCGCGCGACAACTTCACCAACACGCGGCGGGCTCACATGGAGGAGCGCCTCCAGAGGCTGGCGTCGTGAAGCCGCTGCGCCCGTGGGGCTGGGAAGCCGTGGCCGCCGGCTACGCGATGGCGAAGATGGGGGTGGGGCGTGGATGAGCCTTACTGGAGTGAAGTCACGCGCGACCCAGCGACATGGCCGCCAGAGGGCGTGGACTTCGTGGCGTGGGTAGTGGAGCCGTATGGGCGCACCTACGACGAGCCGGGGAAGTCCTATTCGGTAATCGGCCGGCGTGATGGGGAGTGGTTCCGCGGGCAGCAACGCATGGGCGTCATCGTAACGCACTGGTGCCCGCTGCCGCGGCATGCACCCCAAGGCATCGGAAGGAAGGCGGAGTGATGGCGAAGACTCTCTCGTGGCGGTGGGACGGCGTGGAGTTTCAGTGCCTCTACCGCGCGCCGTTCGATCCGGTGTTTGGCGCCGAGGCTCGCTACAACGACGAGAAGCTCGCGTGCGCCACCCCCGCCGACATCATCGCCTGCCTGAACGCGCACCCCACGGTGCGCGCGGAGGTGCTGGCGAAGTGCGGGCCGCTCGCGGGTGAGGACTACCTGGCCAAGCTCGACGCCGCCGAAGCCCGCGCGGAAAAGGCGGAGGCCTTGCACGCCGAGTGCGCCGACATGCACGCTTGCCAAACGCGCACCATCGATGAGCTGCACGCCAAGCTCGCCGAATCCGACGAAGCGCTACACCTGGCTAACCGCGACGTGGACCGGATGAACCTAGCGTGCGAGAAGGCGGCCGAACGCCTCGCCTCCGCCGAGCGCGCACTGGACGCCGCCCGCGCATGGTCCGAGTCCGTCGAGCAGGGGTTCGCGGCGACGCTGCGCCCGGACATCGCGCGAGCGCGGTTCACCGCCGCCCTCCGCGCCCACGATTCCAGCGCTCAAGTGTTGCCCGGAGGCGTCGCAGCTCCGGCGATGGGCGGCCACGAAGTCCCGGCTCGAAACCGGCAACCCGTGGAACCACCGTCCGATCCTGCGACCGGCACGACGCGCCGAGAGCCCCCCGAAAGTGCCACTGGCGCTAGTACGGGGGCCGTCGCTACTCGCGAAGTTCACGCGATGCGTGAAGATCGCAAGGTTCGAGACTAGCCCGCGAAAAACCCGCACCTAATCGCAGGGTTACGCGGTCGGTTGCGCGGCTGCTACACCCGGATCACGGTGAACGGCCCGCGCACGTTCGCGCTGTGGGCTGCCACCGCCGCGAGCACGGCGCGGAGTCGCCTCTCCGGGTCTGTCCGCCCGGCCGTCAGGGTCATGCCGGCCAGCGCCTCCTGCGAGCCCACGGCGTCGAATCCGCAGGCGTTGCGCAGCACCATGCCGGTCTTGGCGGAGAACCCGAACAGGCGCCCTTTGGTGGCGATCAGCATCTCTAGTGCCTGCCGCTCTTCCTCCGACTCGCGCGCCAGGATCGCCCGGATGTCTGCCACCAGCACCGACGTGATGTAGCGATCGACGTCGGTCGCCCTGCGGCGCGTGGTCCGGAGCTCGTGGCGCAGCAGTTGACCGCACCGCCAGGACCCGGCGAACGCGAAGCCCCAGCCGTCGCGAACCCAGCCCTTCGGGTCACGGACGATCTCCTGGGAGTAGAGCTCGTCCGTGCTCGCGCTGTCCCACCCGAGCCAGACACGCCCGTCCTGCTCGAGCCCGATGGCGCAGGTCATCCCGCACCCCCGGTGAGCTGCTCGATCCCGACGATGTGCCGGTTGATGTGGCCGAGTTGCTTGTGCCACACGTCGAGCTTCATGTCGCGGCCCGAGCGGTAGCCGCTGCGCGCGTGCCACGCGTCGCCGGCCGCCAGCGTGCGGACCGTCTCGACCGTGACGCCGCGGTACTCCTTGAGGCTGTCGTGGTGGACGTGCCCGGTGTACCAGTGCCGGTAGCGCGTCTCGCCCCAGTCTGCGGCGCGGTCGCTCGCCATGATCCCGGGCAGGTCCGAAGCCTTCACGTTGTCGCCGTGGGTCGTGCCGATCAGGCAGCGCCCGAAGCGCAAGTAGTAGAAGGCGGCCGGCGAGAGCTCGACCTTGACGCGCGGGTTCGACTCGTAGAGCAGCGACATGCAGACGGACAGCACGGCGGCGCTGTGGTCGTCGTGGTTGCCCGGCACGTTGGCCAGGTAGACCTGGTCGTGCTTCTCGAGCGCCCGCTCCACGCACCGGCGGATCGTGCGCACGCCGGCCCGGTAGACCTTCGGCCAGCGCGTGTCGACGTCGAGCACGTTGCCGCTGCGCGCCGTCTGGTTGCTCGCGTTGTCGGTGTGGAAGAAGTCTCCCAGGTTGAGCAGGTAGGCGAGCGAGCTCGGCGGCGCGAGCGCGACGAGCTGGTCCACGGCGGCCACCAGGTTCCGCTCCGCGATCTCCAGGTCGAAGCTCGCCCCGGTCTCCTCGGCCCACGCGTACATGCCGATGTGCGGGTCGCCGAACGGGTAGACCGTGAGCAGGTCGGTGTTGGTGTGCTCCGGCGGCTTGACCGGATCGATGGCCCCGCGGAAGGGCTCCGCGAGGTGCTGGACCGCGTCGAGCAAGGCCTCGAGCCGGCTCTCCTGGTCGCGCTTCGACTTGACCCACTGGCCGCGCTTCTCGCCGTCCTTCCCGTAGTAGGTCGAGACGCCCTTGACGTGGAAGCCGTCCGGGACGGGCTTCGTCATGTCGTGCGCTGGGCTCCACCCTGCTCGAGCGGCCCCGAACTCGGCCTCGGCGAGCAGGGCTCGAAGGCGCTTCGGGGTGAGCTCGAGTGCCGCCGCCGCTGCGGCCACGCTGCCGCGCAACAGAAGCGAGTCGATGGCCCTCTGCTGGTCGGCCGAGGCAAACGGGCGCACCGCCATCCAGCGCTTCGCGTCTGGCGCCGGCGGCTTCCCCGGTCGCTTGGCGTGCGGCGTCTTGAGCCACTGGCCCGCGTACTCGCCGGCCCTTTTGAAAGCGGCGTGCAGTGACCGCGCGGGCACGCCGATCTCGGCGACCGCTGCCGCGACGGAGTCGTGACGAGCCAGAACCTCGCGCCAGGTCTGGAGCGTCTCGGCGGTGTACTTGAGGTCGAAGCGCACTGTTGCTCTCAGTCTGAGTGCGGCTGCACTCAAAAAAGGAAACGCCCCCACCAGCACGAGCGAGCGTGTCGGTGGGGGCGCGGGTTGGTGGCGCAGCGAAGCGCCGGCCCTGATGGCTGCCGGCCTACGGCCGGATCAGTGTTTGCGTCAGCGGTTGGACCAGAGAAGGACCCACGCGCAGACGGCGATTGTCGCGGTGACGATGAGGGCGAACAGCGCGAGCGCGATCATCTGCCACCGGGCCAGAACTTGATTACGAGCGTGGCGGCGGTCACGAACAGCGCCCACAGCGCGGTCGTCGCCATGAGCCACGCTCGCACCATTGCCTTGAACTCGGCGATGGTCTTGTCGATGCCGGAGACCGTTTCCTCGAGCTTCGAGATGCGCTCGTCCCGGCGCTCGTCGTCCTGCTCCTCGCGCTCTCGGAGCCTACGCTTGAGCTCGTTCGGATCGCTGTCCGGGCTCGACTTGCGGCGGTCGCGCAGTACCTCGGCGTTGACGAGCGAGTATTCGTCGCGGGTCGTCATCGCGCCACCTCCGGGCATACCTGGCTCGCCTGCGCGGGCCGCGAGACCGCCACGGCGACGACGCCGAAGGCCGCGATCGAGAGCACCAGGGCGGCAATGGTGGGCGCCAGGCGGGTCGCTTCGAGGATCGCGAATCGGCGGTTCGTCGTGACGTGATCGCGTGTCACCAGGTTGGCCACGTCCGCCACGGCCTTGTGGAGCGGCTCGAGCTGCCCGGCGATGACCTCGCCAGCCGCGGTCGCGAAGAGCTTGGCGGCGTCGACCTGCGGGTCGCTCGGGGGTTCGTAGCCGCGCGGATCGGTGGGGGTCTCGTGCTCGTTCATGGGCGATCCTTGAGCAGTGCGGGCCAGGTTTGGATGGAGCCGACGACGCCGTCGACCGTGAGCTTGTGCGCCGCCTGGAACGCGCGCACGGCGCGCTCAGCCTCCGCGTCGTAGGTGTCGCCGGCCGCGATGCGCAGGAGCCAGCGACACTCCGCCACGTCCTGGCCTCGCATCGGCGGCACAGTCATCACGAGCTTGCGGCGGTTGATCGGGGTGGGCGGCCTCGACGACGGGGGCGGAGCCGGGTCCGTGTCCGACACGGGGCGCGGCGTCGCCAAGAGGTCCGGACGCCAGACGCCTCGGAGCGGACGCCCCCAGCTCTCTCGGATGTCCTTCGGGCCGGTCATGGCGCACTTGGTGCCGTCGGCTCCACCGCCACCGGCGGCCGTGGTCCAGATGTGACCCGAGCCCACCTCCAGGATCTCGACGTGCCCGTTGAACGCCGCGGGCCAGGTCTTGGCGGTTCCACCGCACCAGTAGGGCACGTCGCCAGGCAAGAAGTGGGCAGGCGTCTTGAGCGGATCCTTGGGCCGCAGTTGGCCCCCGACGTAGGGGATCCAGCACCTGGAACTGAAGCCACCCAGGCCGGTCCACGTCGTGATCGCTGGAGCGGCGGGCCAGCCGTGCTTGGGAACCACTCCGGCCGCGATGGCGCAGGCGCCCACGAAAACGGCGCACTCGGTGCCGGGGCCCACGTGGATGTTCCAGAGCAGCTCGCGCCCGCGCCCGAGCGTCTGCTCGAGGAAGGCCTCGTGCTCGGCGCGTCGCTCCGTGAAGGACATGGTGCCGCGCGCCAAGACCTCGGCGGCGCAGCGCGCCAGCGCCGCGTTGTGGCTCTCGTCGGAGCCGCGAAGGAAGATGAAGGGGGTCACCATTTGGGCCGGCTCGCGAAGTCCTCGGCGTCGCTGCGGAGGAAGGTCTGGGCGCGAAGGCATTCCGCCACCTTGGCGGCACACACCTTCCGCGTCTCGTAGTCGAGCGGGTATTCGGCCTCGATGACGCGGAGGGCCGCGTCGAGCGCCTCAGCCGCCGTCGCCTCGACGTCGCGCGCCATCACGCCACCGCGAGGCAGACCGCGCGCGCCAACTCCGCCAGGCCGCCGTCGTTGCGAATCACCACGTCGAAGTCGGCGTCTGGTATCTCGTCCTGCTCGCGCTCGCTCGCGTGAAGACCGCCCAAGCCTTCGAGCCCGGCGCCGCGACGCACGCGCCAGACGCGCCCGCCAGCGTCACGGATCGCATCGAGCTCGTTGCGAAACCGGACGTCCGGGATCACGACGCCGGCGCAGTGACGAAGCCACTCGTTCGGGACGATGCCCGCCGCCTGGTCGTAGTGGAGCGTGTCGGATCCGTCGAGTGTCCGCGCCACCTTGAGCGCGTAGCGGATCCAGACGCCCTCGTCGCAGGCGCGCCCCCATTCGGTTCCGAGCGTCTGGAGCGCGTGCCGAGGGCTCAGGCATTCCAGGTGCCCATGGGCCCGGCGAGGGAAGCGCGGGTCGGGCGCGTTGCGCGCCGCGCTCGGGCCCCAGAGCTGCTCGTGTGAGAAGCCCCAGAGGCCCATGCAGAAGCGCTTCATGGGGTCCGCCAGCGCGACCTTCACGAAGCCGAGCTCGCGCACCAGCACGTCGGCGGCCGCATCCTTGCCGGAGCCCGCCTTGCCTGAGATCCCGATAATCATCGGAGCCTCCGCAGCGCGGCGCGGATCGCGCCGACGACTCGCCAGATCAGTGCCAGCGTGGACAGGCGCACCCGAGTCACTCCTTGCTTATCGACTTCAGACCCATCAGCTCGTTTGCGAGCTCGTCGCTCGCCTTCTCGGCTGCGACGCGGATCATCTTGCGTACGATGGCGCGCCACGGGTTCTCGCTCTTGAGCGCAATGCCGATCACGTCGACGATCATGGCGAACACGTCTGGGTGTTTCGCGGCGAGAGTCGCGAGCTGGGTTGCGAGTGCGGCGGGGTTCATTGGCACCGCTCCCAGGCGTCGAAGCGCGGTTTCCACGTCGCGATGACGGGGTCCTTGAGGATGCGGGAGCACTTCTCGACCGGGGTCGGCTCGCATGCCTGCTTCAGGTCGATGGCGCGGCCCGCGATCAGCTTCGCAAGCGCGTCAGTACCGCACTCGGGATTCCCCGACTCCGCCGCCATCGGGTCGGCGAACGGGCCGCAGGCAATCGCGGCCAAAAGTGCCGTGAGCGACGCGGTTGTGGCTGCGAATCTCACGACCCACCGTCCCGCTCCAACTTGAGCAGCGTGCGCCCGGCCTGGTGGTCGTAGGGGCAAGCCGCGGCGCCCGGCCCCAGGTCGCTCGAGACCTCGCCGCCGCACAGGATCGCGTGGACGACGCCGTCGGCGGTCTTCATGGTCACGACGACCGCGCCGAAGCCCTCGACCGACGGCGGGGCCGCCTCTGGCTGGGGCTCCGGAATCGGGATGATCGTGCCGGCCGATTGGCGCTCGGGTGGCCGCACGACCTCGGGATTGCCGCCGCACGACTGGAGCGCCGCCACGGTCAGGCCGAACGCCAGGACACCGATCAGAGCGGGCGGGACGCTGGGCGGCGGCTTGCGAGGCGCCGTCGAGGCCGCCGGGTAGGAGCCTCCGACGTAGCGCTTCATGAGCTCGTGCTTGAGCGGGGCCAGAGCCCCGGCGAGCGCACCGTAGAACGCCACTCGAGCGTCGCCGCCGCTGACGTAGGCGCCACAGAGCGCGCCGAGCAGGACGCTCGGGAGGCCTTGCCAGATCTTGCTCGCAAGGGCAGCTTCGGGGCCGAGCAGGGCGAAGCGCTCCCACCACAGCGGGCGCCACTTGCGGATGGCGTACTGGGGCGCGAAGATCGCGAGGGTCAGCGCCGCCCACGGGGCCAGCGGGTGGATCGATGCAAGCGCGGCGTGCGCGCGAGTTAGCAGATCGTGCATGGGTGCCTCCAAGGCGGGAAAGGACGGGGCGCTCTCGCACCCGAGGGACTACACGAACCGGCGGCGGGGACGCGCGGGAGGCACGCGGCGCTGGCCCGTGTAGTCTCTAGGATGCGAGAGCGGTGTCAGAGCGTGAACTGCGAGCGGCGGACGACGAAGAACGCCTCGCCGGCGGCCTTGACCGCTCCGGTGCCGACGAATCGGTAGTGCCAGGTGCCGGCCTCGGCGCAGTCCAGGTCGCGGTAGAACACGCCCTCGCTCGACTTCGTCAGCTCTGCCAGCGCGTAGGTGTAGCTCGTCTCGACACCGGCCGGAGTCTTGACGATGAGCGTGATCGTGCTCGGATCTGTCGCGACGCCGGCCGCGGTGAATGCCGAGCTGAGCCGCGCAACGTCGCCGATGTCGTAAGTGTTCATGGCCCGATTTCGTCGCAGTAGATGTCGTGGATCGTCACGGCGAAGGGCGCCGCGTCAGACAGCGTCAGGTCGCAAGTTCGCTCGTCCCCGATGGCGCAAGCGAACGGCTCGGAGTCGGCGAGCGTCACGGCGTCCACCGCGGCGTCCGATACCGCGACAGCGCTACAGCTCACCGGAGCACCCGTCCCGAAGCGTCACGCCGAACGGCGCCGAGTCCGAGAGCACGACGTGGCCGCGCACGTCGACCACGACGGGGACATCGGCCACAATCCAACCATCCGTGGCGATTGCCAGCGGTTGCAGCGGCAGCAGCGCGAGCCCGAGCGTTGCGACTGACAGCGGGGAGATCATGGGCTAGGCTTGCGGGATGTTCGGTTCGGTGCGTGAGATAGAGGAGGCCTTGCGCCAGACGATGTGGGCCGCTGGCGCGCTGGAGTCCGTGTGGCGGCTCGCAATCGGCATCGCGGCGGAAACCGGAATCTCCGGGCTGTGCGCCGAGGTGGTCAGTGACACGGTGGTGTTATTTCCCGACGCCGATGGCGCGCTCGCGGAAGTCTTCGCCGCGAGGTTCCGTGCTCGCTGTCCGTTTCCCGGCGCGGTCCTGGTGTACCCTCAGCCGCGCGGATATCGCGGTCCCTGGTCTACGTTCGCGTAACAGTGACGGTGCCGGCCGGAGCCTCGGCGACGGTCTGCGAGATCTCGGCGCCCGCGTCGCGCGACGTGGCGGTCACGACCAGCGGGCGCGTCGGGTCGAGGCCGGCCAGGCGGTATAGCTCGAGCAACAGGTTGTCGATGCTGCCCGCGGCCGGTGTGTCGCCCGTCGCGAGCGCCATCGCGTCGCGGATCTGCTGCTGCGTCAGGCCGGCGGATCCGTTCGCGATGGCTTCGCCGAACGAGCCCGCGGCCTGGTACTGAGCCACGAGCGCGTTCCACACGGCCGCTGCTAGGCTGGATGGGCTGAGCGGGTCGGAGGTCGCGACCGAGATCGATGCCGTCATCGAGCCCGGCGCGGTCGGCGTTGCGGCTGTGATCGAGCCGGTACCGATCAACTCGGAGACGATGAGCCCGAGTCCGGTCATTGCCGCGGTCACGTCGCCACTGCCCGCGAGCGATGCAGCCATGTACCACGCACCAATCACGTCGGCCGAGAGCGAACTTGATCCGACCAGCGTAGCGCTGGCGTTGATCGCGCCCGTGATGTCGCCGGCGAGCGCCCCGACGCCGGCCAGGACGGCAGCGGCTTGGAGCACGCCCGCGATGTCGCCGGTCAGTGTGCCCGTGCCGGCAAGCGCGGCCTCGGCGTTCAGAACCGCGTTCAGCGCTCCGGTGATGTCGCCGCTGCCGAGCAGCGACGCGGCGAGCGCGAGCTGGCCCGACGCCGCTGCCGTGAACTCACCTGAGCCCGCCAGCGCAGCCGACGCGATCCCGAGCGCAGTGGCCGCCGCCGTGACGCTACCGGAGCCGGCCATGGCGGATTCGCCGTAGAGCCCGCCCGCCAGATTCGCGGCGCTGACGCTGCCCGTGCCCGCGATCTCGAACCGAGCCGAGAGGCCACCCGCGGTTTGCGGCAGCATCCACGCGCCGGGGGGCCGATAGCCGTCGGGGATTCCCGACTTCGGCTCCCAGTCGGTGTGGCCGAATGCGTTGCGCATCGAGCCGCTGGTGTTCCAATTCGATCGCATCTGCGCAGCTTCGCCGCCCGCGGACGACGAGCCGCCGAAGAACCGGCCAGGGCTCTTGCGGAGGACGGAGTAGGAGCCGAGAAGCACGTCAGCTCCAGCCGAAATCCAGGTGACCGTAGAACGCGCTGGACACCGGCGTAGCCGCGCCCGCGTACATGAGCCACGCGAGGCAAGCGTTGTCGTAGACTCGCGGGAGCGACGGAACCTGATTGAGCAGGTCGCGCTCAGCCGCGACGCCGATGGTCGTCATTGGCAGCGTGAGCAGCGGCTTGCACAAGACATAGCTCAGCGCGCCGGACGTGTAGGTCGCGCTCAGGTTGAGCTGCTGCAACGACCGGATGCCGGAGTCTCCCGCGGCCAACGGCATGAACGGGCCGTACTTGCCCGCGCCCGTGCCCGAGTAGGAGATGTGCCCGATGTTCGAGGCCGTCTTGCCGATCGGCAGCGTGGCCGGCGTGACGTTGCCGGCAGTGCCACCCGAGTCGGTGTACGTGATGCGCATGTTGGGCGTGCCAGCGCCCATGATGGTCGTCGGTGTCACGAAGCACTGCACTCCGGCCCCGTCGGTGTAGCGCGGCAGGCCCGGCGTGATCGTGTGAGTGCCAGTGCCCGCGTCGGTGATATCGATCGTGGTGCCAGCAATCGCGTTGGCCATCGACGATGACAGCTTGCTGGTCGTCGACGATTGCCGGACCGTCCAGTAGTCGGTGGCAGTCGCGAGGCCGGCCGGCAACGTGGTCGTGGTCGTCAGCCGAACCCGCGTGAAAGACGCGATGTCGTAGGCGCTGTGCGTGATGACGTCGGTGCCGGCGTTGGCCGTGAACGTGTCGCTTTCGACGGTGGCCTGATCGCCAGTGGTCGTGCAGCTCGTCAGCGGGTAGTACCCGAGCAGGTCGACGAGCATGAAGATCGCCGGCATCGAGGTTGCCGCGGCCGAGAACGCCGATGCGTTCAGGATGTGTTTCGTATCCGGCGTGACGGCGCCACCGTTTCGGATCGCACCCGTTGACTCGTCGCAGAGCGATTGAAACGACTTGTTCGTCGCGCCCGAAAGCACACCATTGGTCGGGTTGCCGGTGCTGTGAAACAGGCAGATCCACTCACCCGCGACGTGCGCGCCGACTGCGTGCGTGAGCTTGTTGAAATCGGCGCGAAAAAACTTGCCGTCGACGGTCATCGAATTGATGAGATCGTCTTGCGAGGTAAAGCCCATCAGGCACTCCAGGTCGTGGTGATGTCGCCGTGGATCGGCGCCGCAGAAAGCGAGCCGTTGGCCAGGCAAATGAAGTTCAGGTATGCGTCGTCGACGATGCGCGGGAGTGACGGGCGGTCGAGCAGGTAGTCGACCTCCACCGGCGCCGTGATGTTCAAGATCGAGATGTCCGCGAGCGGCTTCACGAGCACGAGCGTGATCAGCCCGACGTCGCCGCCGTTCGTGAACGTCACGCCCTCGATGCTGCGCACGCCGGTATCGCCAACCTGAAGCGGAATGAACGGACCGAAGCAGAGCGCCGTGGCCCGCGCGCTTGTCGCGATCGTGCCGTTGACGACCTGCGTCCCGAGTTGGCAGAGTGCGCTTGTGCGCGCCGCGACGCCGGCCTGGTTCGTGTAGTTGACGCTGAATCGTGCGGGGAGGCCCGTGCCGCCCGCGACGACGACAGCCATCATCTGCACGCCCTCGCCGTCGGTGTAACGAGGTAGAGCGACGGTGTTATCCATCACCTGCTCTTCGTCGACCGTGCCCTCGTCGACGAACGGATAGTACAGCAGATAATCACAGAGGATCATCGGCAGCGGCGTTGCTCCCGCCGTTACCGTGAGCGCCGTGAGCCGCCGCAGGTGCTTGGTCTTCGGCGACACCGCGCCGCCGTGGTAGAGCCCGCCATCGGTCGACTGTTTCAGCGCGGCGGCGACGAGCGGCGAGCTGGCGTAGTAGTTCGGCCTCGGGTTGCCGGGCGCCATCGACAGGTCTTGCCAGAACCCGATTGACGTCACCACGGCCGGCTGCTTGCGCCACGACGAGTACGTCACCGCTCCGTCGTCGACGTCGCGCGAGACGTACTTGGCGATGTTGGCGAACCCGGCCACGGCTTAGCGCTTCTCGGGGCGTTGCCCGACGGACAGCCCGCCCGCGCCTTGCATGCTCGCCACGGCGTTGGCGAGGATCGCCGCGGTGTCATGCTTGCAGCCACGGATCGGCGTGCCCTCGGGAGTGATGGCGACTGCGAGCCCGCAGGCGGCGCACTGGTAGAGTGGAGGTGTCAGCATGGGAACCTTATCCAGCCACACCTAATCCTCCGCGATGCTCAGGCTGCCGATAGCAAACTGGGGCTGAATCAAGTTTGCCACGGCCAGCGATGCCGACAGCGCGCCCGAGTAGAGGATCTGCGTCGAGCCCGTCGGCGTAATGCTGACGTGCGTGATCGTGTTCGTGCCGCCGGTGCACTGCGGGAACTGAAGCAGCGCGGCGTTGCTGACGGGGTTGGTGCCCGACCACGCGGCGCCGCTGCGCGCGACCGTGATCAGCGTGTAGCTGGTGTAGGTCGCCTCGCTGGTGGTGCTGTTTCCGGCCTCGCCCGGGTCTGCGGTGTGCAGGTGGATGTCGAGGTCGGTCGCGGCGTCCCACGAAAGCGCGGTCGCCTTGAAAACCTTGGCGAGAATGTCGACTTCGGTCGTGTTGCCTTTGCTCATGATGCTCTTTCGCGAAAGCGCACGAGGGCGGCCCCGTGCTACGTTTTGGGCATGACCAACCCCACGACGCCGTTCGGCTACGCGGTCGCAGTCAGCCGCGGGCGCTGCGTTTTCTCTGTCCCCCTGCACCGCGATGGCGCGAGGCTCCGCGGCAGCAAGCAGTGCGTCACCACGACGCTGGTCGAGTCGTGGGACCTGCTGGACGGGGCCGGCAACTACGTCTGCGGACTGCCGTGTCGGTCACTGCCGATGCGGCTCACGCCGATCGACATAATGACGTGGGATGTCGACTTCGAGTGAGTCAGAGGTGCGCGCAGCTTCTGGGCCGGAAGCTGCTTCCGCGAGTCGAACGAAGCCGAAGCCGCGACTCGTGCCGACGCGCACCGGCGCCGGGTGGTGGTGACTACTCCGCCGCCTGCGGTTCAGGCTTGGCGTCAGGCACGGCGACGACTGAGGGCGGCGCGTCTTTGGCTTCCGCGATGGCGTCCACGAAGCGCAAGCAGTCGCGCGCGATGCTCTGCTCGATCTTCTTCCCGTCGGCCTCGCCGCGCAGGACGGGATAGCCACCGCTTGGGTGCTCGGCCGCGGCCGCGAGCAGCGCGTGCGCGTCGGGCGTCAGTTCGACGTAGTGCTTTTCCTTGTCGCGCTCGCAGGCGTCCTCGATCCGGATGCCGGCGCGAATGCCGGCGCCCGATTCGTTGAACTGCGTGCACGTCGCCACGAGGAATTTCGCGAGATCGTCGACGCCGAATCCCTCGGGGCCGATGGGCAATCGTGCGGGCTTGGTGATGTACTTCATGTGTCCTCTCCCTACGGCTACGGCACTGCCGCATTGATCCAATCCGCCGTAATCTGCCCCAGGATCGCGTGCCCAGCTACCGACGGGTGCGCCTTGTCGGGGTAGTAGGTCGGATTCTCCGACGCTGCGTCGGTGCCCATTGTCGCGTCTGCGGCGAAGTCCACCACCGCACTGCCGAGCACATTGCGTAGCGCGGTGTTCAGCGTCGCGCGGTCCGCGTTGAATGTCCCTGGTGTCCCAGAGTTCGATCGCGGCAGAACGGTGCCCACTCCGACGCGCACGCCGGGGCATGCGGCGCGTTGCAGGTTGTACGCCGCAAGCAAATTGGCGAGCGCAGTACTCGCGCTCGCGCCGTAGTACAGGTCATTTGTGCCCTCGAAGATGATCACGACGTTGGCGGGGTGATACTCGGACAGTTTACGATCCACACGCACACGGTCTGCGGTGAGCATTGTGTGCGTCGACTGTGCTCCAACGCCGACATTGTAAGCTCTGAAGTTCGGCGACTTCCACGCGGCCGGGGTATTGAGTAGCGACAGGGCAACGGTGGTGAAGTCGGTGCTCCCGGCTACGGCGCCCTGCCCCGCCACTATCGAGTTACCCGTGAAGACGACCGTGCGCAGCGGGAGACTCGGAACGATACTATATTTCGCAAGCAGGGCGTTCTCAGTTTCGACGATCCGGCGCGCGTCGAGCACACTGTCGAACACCATCAGATCCCCGCGGCGCGAATGGTCTACGCGCGATGTTATGCGATCCATGCCGACGTTATCGAACCTGACACTTCCACCGGCCATCAGCGTGATCACGCTCGGCGCCGACGGCTTCTCCGTCGCGGGAGTGCCTTCTTCTTCGCACAGGATTTCCGCCCATTCGCCGTTTATTCGGATCTCACAGGTGCCTCCGCCCTGGACGCCGCGCAGCGCCATTGCAGTGTTGGCTCCTGAGAACATCTTGGGCTGAGTGACGGCCGACGAAAAATCGTAGTATGTGGCGTCGCTGCCGAGCATCGGCGCGTAGGACGGAGGAGTAGCTAGCGCGGTGCGGTCGTAGACGAATAGCATGGTGCGCGCTGAAGTGACGGCACTGGCGAGAGATGGCACTGCGTGAGTACCGCCGTCTAATAGGTAGGCCGCGACACCATTAATAGCGTCGACGGCCGGGCGGTCGCCGCCGCTGGCAGTGGCGTGGTTTGCTGACGTAGAGCGATCGGTGACCTGATCCACGTAGCCGCCGCTGGTGACTAGACCCGTCGTAGGGTCTAGCCACAATATCGCGTCCTCGCCGAGTTCTGGCCTCGCGGCGAACCCGCACTTTGCGCGCCCGATCCTGCCTGCTCCTAGCCGCATATTGTCACGTCGGCGCCGGCTTTTGCGATTCGTTGTTCGGTCTTGGTGAGTGCCATCATGTCCTCGCCTGTTCGATGATTTCCACGTCCGCCGACACCGAGCACCGGTAGTCCTGCGCGCTGGTTGCCTCGATCCGCACCACGCCCGAGCCGCCGTCGGCGAAGTTCAGCGTGACGCCGGCGCCCAACAGCGTCGTGCCGATGGCGCCGCGGAAGCCGCTGCCGATCTTGATTCCGGGTCCGAATTGCATCGCTGTCACGCCGGAGTGATCGTCATCTCGACGCCGAAAAGCGTGAGCAGCCCAACAGCGCGGATCCCGTTGCAGTCCTGCACGGTGAGTTGCACGGTCGAGCCAGTAACGCTGAGGCTTCCGGTGATGCCCGCGCCGCCGACGTTGCCGTGCATCTCCTCGGCGCCGATCCCAGCCGACCCGTCGTTGACGTACACTTGCGCGTTGACCTCGATCGCCTGCTTGCTACCTGCGGCGGGCGCCATCGTCGCGATCTCGCCGTGGACCTTGTAGAACCCGTCCACGCCGCTTGGCAGCGTGATCTCACACCCCGTGATGACCGTCTCGGCAGCGCTGCCCGGGACCACCGTCCCGATCGCTGCGCGGCGCCCTGTGATTGCTCCGTCTGCCATCTCGTCTCCTCAGGGTGTGAGCTGCGTGTGGACGCCGGCTTCGTTGACCGCCCACTCGTTGCCGTCGCCGTCCCAATACTTGATTCCGCCGCCACTCGGCGCGGTCGTCGGGATCGTCGTGTAAGTCTTGCCGAACAGCACGCCAACGCCCGAGCCGAAGCTCCCCGTGGCGTCGAACAGGCTGAAGTTGTGTCCCTCGACGCTCACGATTCCGCCGGCGACGCTGCCCGTACCGGCCTTCAGTGCGAGCTGCGACCCCGTGCCCGTCGTGACGTTCATCGCCTGGAGCGTCATCGTCTGCGGCGTCGTCGCGTGCGTGGCTTGTTTCAGTGTGGGAGCCGTAACCGTCGACTTCCATTCAACAGTGGCGACGTAGCTCGAGATCGCGCTGGCGCTGACAGTGGCGAGGTCTACAGTGTGCCCCGCGCGAAAGTAGATCGTGCCTCCGGCGGGCGCGTTGAGCAAAGTCGCTGACGAACTCTCCAGCAACACGTAGTTCGCGCCGGTCGGCGCAGTGCCCGGAATCAACCATAGCGCGGTGTACGTGGTCGGAGATCCAGGGTACGGCCCCATGGCCGCCTGAGGCGACCCGCCGCGTGTCAAGATCAGTGCGCCCTCGACTATGCTCGCCCCGGCCGGCGCCGACAGCGCGATCGTGACCCCGACCGCATCGCGGTTTGCTCCCGATGCCGAAGCGTATGGTGCCTGCGGCGTCAGCACGAGCGCTGTCGGCGCGGCGTCAGTGGTGCGCGCCGCGTGGAAGATGCCCGCTGCCGTGACGCGCTCGTGAAAGCGCACGCCGGCCGCGTGCAGCCCCAGCGCGCCGCTGGTGCCGTACATGATAAGCCCGCTCGCCGGGTCGCCCGTAGTCGGCGCAGTGGCCGCGTTGGCGATGTAAACCACGCGGTCGCCTGTAAGCGCCGGCATCTCCGTGGTTGTGAGATCAGCGCCGAGCGCCAAAGACACTACTCGGCGTCCGGCCGCCACTTCGACAGCCTCGATCATGGTGCCGGCTGCCGCGTTGATCCCGACGCTGGAACCCACGATGCTGGTTGCGACGGTCGCGTCGCCCAACGTGGTCGTGTCGTTGGCGGTCACACCCCACGTCAGCACCGCGCGATCCGTGCCCGGCGTGTTGCTCTCGCCGTACACGCCCATCGCATGAGAGAGACGGATGGCGCCGGTGTCGGCGGGGTCGGCACCGAGAGCGATGTAGGTCGCGGCCAGCGAGGTGACCGTGGGCGTCGCGGTCCAGGTGTTCGGCGTGCCGCCCTGCAGCACGGTGTTCGCGCCGCCCGACGCGAGCTGCGACGCAGCAATCGCCGCCGAGGCCGAGAGGTTGCTCGTCGTCAGCAGCGTAGACTCGATCGCCGTCGCGCCAGCGTTGACGTGCAGGACGGTGTTCGCCGCGCCGAGCCCGATGCCCGTGCCGCCATTCGCCACGCCGAGCACGCCCGTCACCGCCGCGGCCTGCGCGAGATTCAGCGCCGCGCCGACCCAGGTGGCGCCGTTCCAGGTCAGCGGCTGGTAGTTGGCGGTGCCGTTGGCGAGGCCGGTGTCGAGGGCGAATGTGAGCGAGGTCGTGTTCAGGACGATTGGATCGTCCGTCGTCACCTTGAAGGTGCGCCCGGCGTAGAGCGTGCCCTCCGCGATCGTGACTCGCGTGCCGTCGGAGAACGTCTCGGTGTTGCCGTCGCCGTCGACCGTGCGCCTGAGGATCCAGGGCGTGCCCGCGTCGCCCATCTGGACGACGTCGTAGGTGCCATTGTCGGCTCCGGCGGCGCCATGCCAGAACAGCAACCGCCGAGCGCCCACGGTCAGCGTGACGCCGTCCTGCGCCGCCAGCACACCGTTGGCGTTCGCCGTGATCGTGTCGCCGACCCGCGTATAGGCCGGGAGCGCGGCCGAGCTCGCGGCCGTCACGCTGTCTTTGTAGTCGGAGGCCAGCCCGCCGCCGCCGGCCGTGCTCGAGATCGTGATATTGGTGCGCCCGTTGGCCGCGTCGTCCGCAGCCACGATCGCGACGTTGGATCCAGGGATCAGATTGAACGCCTTACGACGCGGTGACGCGAGCACCGAGTCGACGAAAACGTCCTTGAACCCTAGCAGGTCATCGAGCCAGCTCATGGAGGGATCTTTCAGGTCGGGGAGATGAGGCCGTGGAGGTTCAGGAGACCCAAGCCGATCACTCCGTTCGTGTTGCCCTCGCCGTCGATCTTGACGAAGTAGCGCTGTCCACCGTCGTGAGTCAGGTTCTCGCTCAGGCCGCTGATCGTGACCGCGTGAGGAACCTGGTAGGCTCCCGTGCTAGCCGCCGCGTCGAGCATCGAGCCGACCAGCGTCGGCGCCCCGGAGCTCCCGGGATCTTGGCGATACAGCCAGAGCTTGGGCATGGGCGACGGGAGGGCTCCGTGCCCGGCAGCTCCGCAGAGCACCGCGGTGATCGTGGTCAGCGTGACGTCTTTGGGGTGCGTGAGCTCGAGGTAGAGCGGATAGTTCGTGGTGACGTCGTTCTGGAACAGCGCGCCGGCCGAGCCCGCCGCCATCCACCCCCACTTGCCAGCCGATGCGCCGGTGACCGGCAGGACGATCAGCGGGAAGCGGATCGGGTCGCCAACCGTGGCACCATGGATGCGCTTGCGCAGGTAGGCCGCGCGGTTCGCCGCTCCCTGCATCATGGTCAGGAAGTTGGCTCCGTTCAGCGCGTCACCGTCGGCAATCGCCTGCGCAGGATCGGTGAACGTATCGACGTCAGTGATGTTCTGCATTTGGAGGTGAGTCCTTCAATCGAGGGCCGTGTCAATTCCTTGCGTGATGCCGCCGCAGATCACGCCCGAGCCCGCGACTAGCCCGGTCCCGCACGTCGGCGCGGTCTCTTCGAGGATGATGCGGAGGCAGACGATGTGAGCGGCGCGCCACTTTTTGACGATGCTGCGCAGGGTCGAGACCACGGCGATGCTGGCGCCGGTCCCGCAGAGCACGCTCGAGCTGGCGACAAGCCCAGGTGTGCCGCAGATCGGGATCGGCGCCGGGGTCCATGCCGTTGCCGGGACGAAGACCCAGAAGCGCGACCACCAGCTCGTGCCCGTCTTGGGGTGCGTGAAGGGCGGCCGCAGCCACTCGCCGAACAGGTTGCCGGTGACGGGGTGAGTGCGCTTCGGTGTGTAGACCTTCGAGCCCGTGAAGCCAGCGAGCCCGAGTTGCGTTTCGATCGCTGTCTTGCTGCCGGCGCCCTGCCACGTGGTCCACGCGGTCTTGAGCCTGGACAGGTACTGCGCCGCCGTCTCGGTGGCGTAGCGCTGCATGTTGCGCTCCTCGCCGTCGAGGTCCAGCGCGTCGTCGGTGATCGCGTCGCGGTAGAGGTCCGGGGCGCGCAGCGCCTCCGAAAAGCCCTCGGCGATCACGTCGAGGAGTAGGGCCTTGACACCCATCCAGCGCTCGCCGAAGTAGCCGCGTGCCCAGCGCGGCGAGAGCGCGGTGGCGAAGAACTCGCGGTAGTTCGAGGCCATGGCTCAGACCGAAACGAAGTCGTTGTCGGCCGGCAGCGAGCCAACCACCGCGACCTCGTTGACCAGGAGCGGCGTGTCGCTGTTCGGCGACGTCATGGGGAAGGACTTGACGCCGGGTGCCGACGTGACGGCGCCGATGAGCTCGCTCTTGGGCACGACGCCGGTGGTGGCTGGCGGCAGGATGACGCCGCGGATGTCGAGCCCGTTGATGTAGTCGCGGAGTCGCTGCCGCACAGCCTCGCGGCCCGCAGCCGTGTTCTTGCTGGCCTCGATGAAGATCTGGCCGACGATGTTGATCGTCTTCTCCGTCGCGGCGAACGCCGTCGTGGTTGCGCCCGCAGCCTCGTAGAGCGTGTAGAGCGCCTGCACGTCGGTCACGTTCTGGGCCGAGGCCGTTGCGGTCGGACCGGCCAGGTAGCAGTCGGTGAACCCGGTGTCCCGCGAGTTGGTCTGGTCCACTCCGACGCGCGTCACGCCAGCGACGCCGAGCGCCATGTTCCGGTAGGCGTCGGCGGGGCGGCCCAGCGAGAAGAGCGCCCACTTCGTGATGTTGCGGGTCCGGAGTGCCGCGTCGCTCTCCTCGTCGGCCCCGGCGGTCGTGTACCAGGTCGAGCCCGTGATGACCGGGTTCGAGACCGTGACGCCAGCGAGCGGGGTCGCGAGCACCGTGATGGTGTTCGTACCCACGTTCCGGCTCGAGCCCGCCACCTCGGCCTCGAAGATGATCGTGTCGTTGGTCGTGCCGCCCGTGAGCGTGCCGCCCGTGACGTTCCGGTACGTGTAGCCGTTGGTCGCGTCCTTGACGACGAGTTGGCCGATCGTGATGGTGTAGGGGCCAGAACCCGCGGCCGTGGTGAGCCGGAGCGGCCCACGCGTCCGCACCGCCGCGATCCTGGTGTTGTCGTAGCGGCTCTTCGAGAAATCGGTCAGGAGCGCGCCGGAGGCCAGGGCGTTGAAGCCCGCCTCGGTCATGATCCGGACCGCGATCGTGAGGTCGGAGCCGCCGGTAGCGAACGCCTCCAGCATGGTCCGGCGGATCGAGCCGGACTGCCACGAGCTCGCGTTGAACCCGACCGCACCGAGCTGGTCGATGAGCCACTGAATGGCCTCGGCCTTGCTGACCGGGGTCAGGAGTTGTGCGATGGAGAGCGCCATGGTTTCAGCCGGTGGAGAGCAATTCGACCGTGAGGTTCTTCGGGTCGATGACGAGCTTGATGGGGCCGTCGACGCTCGTGAGCTCGACCGTGATGGTGAGGTCACCCTCGGAGTCGAGCGTGAGGTCGACGTCGGCAGAGAGCGTGCGCTCGTCCTGCTTCGCGACGGCCTCGAGCGCCGCGCGCTCGCGTGACGGCGTGATGCCGGCGTTCAGGAGCAGCGCGACGTCCTTGCCGTACTCGGGATCGTAGAAGAGCCCGGAGTCGAGGTAGCGGCGCGCGATGGCCTGGGGGTAGGCCGTGACGCCATCGACCTCGGAGAGGTTCGCGTCGATGTCCGTGATGCCGGAGAAGTCGGAGCCCAGGTCGGTCACGTGACGGGTCCTGTTCCGGTTCCGGCGCCCGCCGGGCACACGGTCACGCTCGAGACGACGGCGTTGGCCTGCACGTAGGACACGACCGCGACGGCGTGCGCCGTGCATCGCGCCGCAAGCCCGGTCAGTAGAGCCGTCTTCATCCCGGCGCTCAGTGACGGGTCGCCGGAGATACCTCCGGACTCGGCATCAAAGAGCGCCTTCGCCATGCCGGTGCCGACGCCCGCGGCGTCGACGCTGCCTGCGATCATGGGCATCAGGTCACCTTGAGGATGGGAGTGGTGAGGGGGAGCAGGTAGCCGACGTTCCCCGCGCTGAGCACGGCGGCGAGTGCGGCGGCGGCGGTAGCGTCGCCGGCGGTGCCGGCTGGGAACCACTGCGGCGGGAGCAGTGCGAGCGATCCGGAGTTCTGCGCGATCAGCACCGAGCCGATCTTCGCTGTCCCGCCCGAACTCCACAGGGCGGCGAATGGCCGTTTCGGGTCGCCACCCTCGAAGCCGAGCAGGACCCGCGGCGACTTCGAGACGTCGAGTTCGAGCGTGATCCCCGGAAGCCCGTGGCGAAGCGGGATGCCTTGAAGACCGCCCGCCTTGATCGACGCGTCGTCCGGGTCCACGTCCACCGTGTCGCCGTTCTGGGCGCGCACCGTGGCGGGGTAGAGCTTGAGGAACGGGCGCTCGCGCGTCGCCCAGTCCACGAGGGCCTTGAAGCCGGCCAAGAGCTGGTCGAGGTCAGCCAAACCAGACCTCGGAGCGAGAACGCTCGGCTATGAGGTGGGCGACGCGCCTCACCTGCTGCCCCATAAAGGTCACGCCGGGCAGGAGCTCGGCGCGGTCCGTCGCGATGACGGCCACCTTCTCCGACGGGTCGTAGGCCTCGAGCACGTGGTCGAGCTTCTGCTCGGGGTAGGAGTCGCGGCCCACCCAGACCGAGCCGTCCCGCTTGGTGCGCCAGTTGGCGCCGAGCTCGTCGATGACCAGACGGGACAGGACGCGACCGGCGGGGCCCTCCTCCCGTGTCCAGAAGGGGAGCAGCGTTGAGAGAACCGTGGAGTCGGAGTCGAGCGCGAGCGCCTCGCCGGTCTCGCGGAGGATGTCCTCGATGACGGCGCGCGCCAGCGCGGCCCGGTAGTGCTTGGCCGGGAGCGCGTTTGAGAGCCCGCCCGCGCCGCCTACCACCAGAACACGCGCCCGGTTCCCGTGGACTCCGCCGGTGCGAGCGGTTCCCCGAAACTGCAATCCGCCGTCGTCGATCACGACGCGGCCGGTGGGCGCCTCGTCGGCGGAGGCCTGGGCGTAGGCGGTCCAGGGCCCCGTGAGCGCCATTACCAGCCTGGCCTCGAGCAGCGGGGCTCCTGCGAGGGTGGCCGTCATACGGTGAGAACCTCTCCGTTCGTGATGAACCCGTGCCAGCCACAGCCGCCCTTCTCGCGGCTCCGGAGGATCGACGGCGCGAGCGTCAGCGTCTCGAACGTGTCGCCCTCCCGCTGCCAGCCCTGGGCCTCAAGCTGAGGGCCGCCGTCGAGCGGGTTCGCGAACGGCACGTAGAGCAGGCTCTCGCACCCGCACGGGCAGTTGCACATGAGCCCAACACCGCGGCGCTCTGGCATGGGCTGCCCGTTGCGCGTCACGCCCTCGCCGCGGGCGCCGGGGAATGTCGGGTCGAGCTCGGTGAGCCTCACTTGACGTTCTCCTGAGCCGTCTTCGACGGCGGCGCCGCCGTCTTCTTGCACTTCGAGGCGATGGCGGCGTAGAGCGCGCCCTCCTCGGCCTTGGCGAGCTCGAGCGCTGCGGACGTCTCCTTGACCCTGGCCTTTGCGGTCGATAGCTGCGACGTCGAGACGAGTTGCTGGTTCGTCTGAAGCTGCCCGTAGACCGCGATGGCGTCGGCGTTGGCGGCCTGGAGCGACTCGCGCTTCGACGTGGCGGCCTGCGCCTTGGCGGACAGCGCCGCGCACGACTCGTTGGCTCCGACCCCTTTGAGTCCGCCCAGGCCTGGCGCGTCCGGCGGCTTCGGGGTGTACGCGGTCGCCTCGATGTCGATCTTCCACCCGCCCTTGGCGGTCGGGTGGTCGAACTCGATGTCCTCGACGATGATCGCGGACACCCCAGCCGCGGCGCAGTTGGGGTGCTGAATGTCGAGCGGTTTCCGCTCCACCCCTGGCTTCGGGGCAACGATCGGCAGGATGTCGCGGGACCAGACTTCGAGATCGGCCCGGTTGATCAGCACGATCCCGATCCGTACCGTCGGCGAGTCGGCGCCCTGGTCCTTTGGCTTCGCGCCGGCCTTCGCCTTCGCCTTCTGCTTGTCGATCTTGGTGACCGGGAGCTTCACCTTGACGGTGGGAATGCCGGGCACGAAGACGCCGCCGAGCCTCAGCGCGTCCCAGGCGTCGTCGAACGCACCGCTTTCCTCGGGCTCCGACCAGTGCGGGATCTGCGGCACGTCACACCTCGTAGTCGAGCGCGCGGAGCGCGGCGCAGGTCGCGACCGCGACGCGGTGGCGGAGCATCATGTCCTCGGGCCCCGAGAGCGCGCCGCGCGTGTTCGCGACCGCGGAGCTCAGGGCAATCTGCGCCAGGTTCACGAGCTCGCGCGCCCCGTCGTTCGTCGAGCACGTTGGCGGGTCTAGAGACGAGATCCCGGCCGCCTGCTCGGCGGCGCTGACCGTCCTGGTCGGCGCCTCCATCTCGACCCCCGTGATCACGGCGGAGAGCGTCTCGCCGTCCTCGGTCACGGCCACGGTGGGGTAGCCGTCCCGGTCGAAGGTCGCGGTGGAGCCCTCGACCGTCACGTCGGCAATCGTCGCCACGTCACGCCCCCGCTTCGGCCTGGAGCTGGCGGAAGGCCGAGGCCAGGTTCGCCATGAAGGTGCGCTGGAGCTCGTCCACGATCTCGGGCGCGTTCTTCCCAGCCCCGTCGATCGTGATGGGCATGTGGACCGTCAGGGGCCCGCCGCCGAGCCCGCCCATTCCGCCAGCGGCCCCGCCGACGGCTCCGCCGGCCATCTGAGCCGACGCCGAGACGACGCCGCCCGTGCCGCCCTGGAGGCCGCGCTCGAAGCCCTCCGTGGCGAAGCCGCCCAGCTCCTCGAAGACCTTGGAGGGGGACCCGATCTTGAGCACGGTGGCCGCGCTCGTGATCGCCGAGGTCGCCACGCTCTTGACCGCCTCGATGACGCGAGCCGCGCCCGCCGAGATCCCGTTCACGAGACCGTCGATGATCGAGGTCCCGAGCGTCATGGCGGCCGAGGAGAAGTTGCCGAAGAAGGCCGCGATGCGGCCGGGCAGCCCGGCGATCCAGGCCACGGTCTCGGCGATGAACTCGCCGATCGCGACGCCGGCTCGGAAGATGGCGACCGGGATCGCAACGAACACGGTCACGATTCCGGCGAGTACTGCCCCGGTCAGGGTGGCGGCGCCGATGACGAGCGCGAGCGCCTGACCCAGCAAGCGGGCGCCAGAGGCCGCGTCCTTCGCGTCTACGCCGAACACCTTGAGGATCGGCCCCATGGCCTCCGTGAACCCCTTGCCCACGTCCTTGAGCGGGGCGAGCCCTTCGATGAGCCCGCCCGCGAACTCCTTGACGAGCGGCCAGGCCTGCTTCAGCGCACCCAGGACCGACGTGAAGCCGGCCACGATGCTGTCGAGCGCGGCTTTGCCCTCCGGGCTGTCCAGCGCCGCCATCAGGTCCTTGGTGATCGGGCCGAGTGCATCCACCAGCGGCTTGGTGATCCGCTCCCCGAGTCCGATCAGCAACGCGGCGCCCTTGGCCTTGAAGACGTTTGCCATGCCCCTGAGCGTCGACATCGCGAACTTCTCGCCGGCGTCGCCCGCGTTCTTGGACCCAGTCTTGATCTTGATCGCCTCGCCGATGGCCGCGATGCCCTGGTCGGCCGTGATCTTGCCGGCCTGCATGAGAGCGCGGACCTGGTCGTTCGTCTTGCCCAGCGCCTTGCCGAGCGACGTGATGACGAGCTCGGTCGAGACCCCACGCTCCGCGAGCTGCAGAAGCTCTTCGGCCTGGACCCGGCCCTTGGCCTTGATCTGGCTGATGGCGGTGAGGGCGCCCTGGACCTCTTCGGTGCTGGCACCGATGGCCTGCAGGTCGGCGCCCATCTTGAGGAGCTGCTCGGCCATGGCGGGCTTGAACTGCATCGCCAAGAGCTTCTGGAACGTCTTGACGCTCTCTTCTACCGGCAGCCCGAACTTGACCGCCAAGGCGACGACGCGCTCGAACTGTTGGCCCGCGTTCGCGCTCCCGTGCATGAGGAGGGAGAAAGCCAGCTTCGATTGCTCAGCGAACGCGGCCGCCTCGACGACGCCGCGCGCGAACGAGGCGACCAGGCCGAGCACAGCGAGCGTGGCGTTCTTCGCAGCCCCGACGATGCCCATGATCGCGTTCGCCGCAAGCGTGCCGACCGTCACGCCGTGCGTGAGCCCGCCGAACATGTCCTTGAAGGCTCCGCTCGCGCTCGAGCCGGCCTTGTTGATCACGTCCGACATGCCGGACGCCTCGGCTTTGATCTTCGACAGAGCTGTCGCGCCGGCGGCCGACGCTGCTCGAGCGGCCGCCTCGACGCCACGGAACGCGTTCGCGACGTTGCGGACCGGACCTGTCGCCCGATCCGTCGCTTTGATGACGATGTCGGTCGCGTCAGCCATGGGTCAGCGTTTCTTCTTGCCGAGCGCCTCGATGAACTTGCCCACCATGCGCAAGTTGTCGAAGGCCTCGGCGACGAGCAGGGCGCCTGCCCGGTAGCGAGCCGAGGGCGCGCCCTTGGAGTCCCTCTCGCGTTCGTGGAACGCAGAAAGCGCGCGAGCGGCTACCACTGGGTACCGCTGCGAGCGCTTCCACTCGCTCAGGCTTTTTGGATCTCACCTTCGATCTGGCCGCCCGCCATCTCGACGCAGCGGTTGCCGATCTGAGCCGGCAGCGCCGGCAGCTTCTTGAAGACCGCGCGCACCTCGTCGAGGGACGGGTGCAGGATCGAGAGCTGGGCCAGCTCGCGCAACGCGGCCGCCTTGCTCTTGCGCTCCTTGGCGTCGGCGGCCGCGCTGTCCAGGAAGCGCTCGTAGACGTCCTGGTCCGGCGCCCGCGCCACCAACGTGCCGTAGCGCGTGTGGAACACGGCCACCTCTCCGTACTCCCGCGTCCACTCGCCGATCTGGTCGGCGAGCTCCTTTGGAACCGCCGCGGCGGTCCGGTATGAGTCGCTCAATTGTCACCTCCCAGGCCCAGCCCGTCAGAGCTGGCTCAGTCCGTTGATCTTTCGCCGCAAGAAGCTCACGGGCATCGAGGGCATCGTCGGGTCCGGCCCGCTCTCGCCCGTCTCGTCGGAGTCGAGGGCGCGGCACGAGATCAGCTCGACCTTGCGGGTCCGCGTCCCGTCCGCGCTCGTGTAGACGATGAGCACGTTGAAGAGCTTGCGACCCCAGCCCGGCGCGCCCGGCTGCTTCGCCAGGTGCGCCAGGAAGTCGTCGTGCTCCTCGACGCTGCCCCACTCGATGGTGGCCTCGCCCATGCCGAGCTCGCCGTCGGTGCGCGCCAGCGGCTCGGACGCGGCGCCACGCACCACGCCCTCCTCGAGCGCCTGGCTCTGCTGGATGCTCCGGATCGCCGTGAACAGGCGACCCGCGATGTCGATCTCGGCCCGCGAGAAGCTGAAGGCGAAGCCGTCTTTGTCGGGATACGCGACCATCTGGTGCTCCTATCAGGCCGCGGCAGCGACGCTGGCGCTGAACCCGACCGTGACGTTGATCTGCTTGGCGTAGCCGAGGGGTCGCACCGCGAGGTCGCCCGAGACCGTCTCGGTGACGAGCGTCTGCTCGGTGCGGGAGGCGCGGTAGGCGACGCCCTCGTCGGTGTCGGTCTTCGAGACGTGCCCGACCGCCCCCGTCGCGTTCTTCGGCGTCGAGAGCACCGTGACGAGATCCTTGTTGATGTCGGTCTCGACCCGGATCGCCTCGGGCTCGTAGAGCACCTTGGCGCTCGTGCAGCGCAGGCCCGCGGAGCTCCACCGGCGCGCCGCCGCGTACCAGGTCGCGCAGGCCGTGTCCATGACGCGGCCGTGCTGCCAGTACTTGAAGTCGGAGCCGCTCGGGCTCTTGAGCCGGCAGTTGTTCGCGAAGTAGCCCTCCTGCTGGGGCCAGGTCCGCATGGTCGAGAACTTGGCGTCGTCCATCGTGGTCGAGGCCGTGAACTCGTCGTGACCGATCGCGAGGATGTCGCCCTCGGGCGCGCCGGCCGGCGAGAACGCCAGGTCGGTGCTGATGAGGTTCGCGGCCGCCAGGGACGCGAAGTAGTTGACGGTCGGGCGCATCGGGGCGCCCCAGCCCTGGAAGGGCTTGGCGCTCGGCACGTCGTAGGTCGAGAAGCACACCGCGATGCGTCGGCTCGTGGCCGCCGCGAACGCCGTCTTGACGGTGGCGGCCGCCTCGGCTCCGCCGTCCATCAGGGCGCGCGTGTAGCGGTGGTTGTTCGCCAGATCCGTCAGGTGGGTATCCAGGGCCGCGAAGATGGTCGCGGCCCCAGCCCCGGTCGCCTGCCGACCCGCCAGCACCAGGAAGTCCCAGGTGGTGGTCGTGTCGAGCTTGAGCGCCGCGATCGCGTTCGACAGGTCGGTCGCGTTCCACATGGCCGCAGTCGCGTCGAAGCTGTGCTTGTCGCCCTTCTCGAAGTAGGTGGGACCGCCGCCGGCCACGAAGGTCAGGGTGAGGCCCGTGTTGGCGATGGCGTAGGTGCCACCCGCCGGGATCTGGATGACCTCGGAGTAGGTGCGGCCGTCGTCGAGCGAGAACTTGAACTCGCCAGCGCCGAGCGTGCCGGTCTTGGTGACCTCGATCTCGACCTCGTAGTCGTCGAGCGCGGTGCCAGCGACCGTGACGGTCCCGGTGCTCGTGCCGACGCGGACCGGGGTCACGACGCCGTTTGACGCCGCGACGCTGGTCGCCATCTTCATGAACCGGACCGGGCCGCCGGAGCGCGCCAGGATGCGGCACACCGTCTCGACGCCCTGCCCCTGGCCGGAGCCGTTGGCCGCGTCGTTGATCGAGTTGTAGCTCACCAGGACGTTCGCGGTCCCGGCGCTTGCCGGGCCGAGAACGCACGGAATCGACGACGCGGGCTTGACGGTCGCGAGACCGGGATCCTTGATGGTGACCGAGAGCGAGGGGGAAGCCATGTCACTCCTTCAGCGAGGGGGCGTGCGGCGACACGGCGGGGCCGTGGCGCTTGGGGTGACCGACCTTCGGGGCCGCGGCATCGAGCGCGGCGAGGTAGTCGGTCTCGGTGATCTGGATGGGTGCGCCGGCCTGGTGCTCGTGCTCTCGCCAGCCGTGCATCACGGCAGCGCAGGCGTGCTGCCAGGTGTAGTGGGACCCGTTGCCGAGCTCGGGGTCGACGACCCCCTTGAACTCGACCCACTGTCCCTTGGCGCGCGCCCACTCGTCGGGCGAGCGAAGCTCGGCCTTCGGCGCCGGCGGCGCCTTGTTCTGTTCCGCCATGTGGTTCTCCCAGCGCGCCGAAGCGCGCGTCAGCCGATGCGGCGCACGGCGAGCGTGCCGTGCTTGACCGTGAGGTTCGCGGCTCCGCCGGCCTCGACGTAGACCGTGAGCACGTCGTTCTGCACCAGCGTGACGGGGCCCGCGAAGTGCAGGGTCATCCGTCCGCTCGCGTCGAGCTTGGCCTCGGCGGCCAGCGTGCCCTCGGCGTTGCCGTTCTTGCGGAGCCGGGCCACGTAGGTCTCCGCGTCGCCCGAGCAGCTCGCCGTGAACTCCACCCAGTAGTCGGCGCTCGTGCCGATCGTGATCTGGTCGTTGGCGTGATCCGGAGTCGCGCCCGCGCTTGGGCCGTTCGCCGCGAAGCACGCGAGCTTCGTCGGGGTCGCCGACACGGCCTGCGGGGTCGCCCCGTCGATCACGTAGATCCTGGCGTAGCCGCCGAGCACCGAGACGAGCAGGTCGCGGAGCTCCTGCGCCGTGATGGCTCCGGCCGCGTTGCTCGCGAGCAGGCCGAGCAGCGTCGCCTTGGATCGTTCGGTGTCTGCCATCAGGCCGCCTCGCCGCCCATGCGGCGGAACTCGTCAGAGAAGTCGTCAGAGAAGTCGCCGCGGCCAGACGTCGTCGTGGCCGTGAAGGTCTGCGGGTAGACCACCTGCATCGAGCCGCGCGTCACTCCCACGCGCCACGCCATCTCGAGCGCGACCTTGGCGCCGTTGCTGGCCCAGTCGGCGCCCTCTTCGGTCTCGGTGAACCAGGCATACTCGGGCGCGCCCACGAGGGCGGTTTCGAGCACCGCATCGACGGCCCCGATGAGCCCGTCGAGGATGGCCTCGGCGGCGCCGTTGTCCGCGCTCTCGTCGCGCCCTGGGCCCGCCGCCGTGAAGATGACAGCCGTCACCCGCTCGACCCGGCTTCGCACCGGAGCGACCGCGCGACCCGAAACGATCTGGGGCCGAGCCGCTGGGGCTGCGCGACCTGCCCGCCGTCGCGGATCCAGACGACCCGCGTCCCGACGCTGTTCTCGGCGAGGCGCCGCGCCCCGCGCTCGTGCGTCGTGGCCGTGTCGCCCGTGTCGGCCTGGTACCGCGCGATCACCGCGTCCACCAGGGTGTCGAAGCGCGTCGCCATTACCGCATCGCCTGCTTGATGACGCGCTCCACGATGGCGTTGACCCGAGAGGACCAGGCGCCCGGCAGAGCGCCGTCAGGAACCATCTTGCGCGCCGGCATGTGCTTGGTGCCGGTCTGGTGGAACCGGCCGTAGAACGCCGGCGTGCCCACCCGCACCATGCTCGCGGACTTGGACCGCACGAAGAACATGCGGAGCCGCCCCGTGTCCTGCAGGATGCGACCCGAGCGCCGCTTCAGCGGTGCCCAGGGGGCCCCGTAGGGGTCGGCCTGGCGCTCGAAGCCCTCGCGCACCAGCTCGACGAGCTCCTCGCCGACCTGGCCCATGAGGCTGGTGCGCCACTGCCCATCGGCGAAGCGCTCGAGCCGGCGCGCCAGCGCGGCGACCTGGCTCGTGTCGATCTCGAAGTCGGCCACGGGCTCACCAGCCGCGCGGCGCGTCGGAGCAGACCACGGAGGAGTCCCCGTCGTCGCTCGTGTCGGCCGGCGTCGCGTCCACGACGCCCTCGGGGTTGATCTTGCCGTCCCTGACCCCTTCGAGCCACTTGATCTCGTCGAGGTACCGGAGCCGGAAATTGTCGGTCTCGGTCTGCGGCTTGTAGCCGCGGAACGTCATGAGGTCGTAGGCCGCGATGATGATCGCGCAGCGACGCAGATCGGGCCCGAAGTTGGAGAGCGGCAGGTTGTAGCGCCCCCCGATGTAGGAGTTGATCTTGGAGCTGGCCTGGGCCAGCGCCTCCGTGATGCTCTCCGAGCTGACGCCCTGCGTCGACGGGGCCGGCAGGCCCACGAGCGCGAAGTGCGCTTCGGTCGCGTAGGGCGTCATGGCTCAGTGGGAGGCTCAGGGCCGCGACTCGAACTGCTTGGCCGCGTACCAGATCCGCACGCCCTGGAGCATGGTCGGATCGGCCGCGTGGGCCGCCGGCGTCAGCGCCAGGACGAGGCTCTTGGGCTCGTCGGGGATGTCGGCCGCCGCGACCACCGCGCTCACGGTGTGGACCGTGGTGGCGGGTACCGAGTCGGTGGCGGAGTCGGACACGAGCGCGCCGCCGTCCCAGCCCGTCTCGACCGTGAAGCTTGCCGCGTCGATGCCGCCGCCGCCCGCGTTGTCGGTCAGCGCCAGGAGCTCGACGTCGACCTGCTCGCCGCCGTCGAAATCCTCGGGCAGCCCGACCTGGGTCGCGATCGGATCCGCGTTCCCGGCCGCCCAGGCGATCTCCAGCGTCTCGGCCGCGTTGGCGCGCAGGATCGGGGTCGTGTCGGAGGCGAGCACGCCGCCGTTCGCCACGATGTTGCCGACGTCGCCGTTCGCGTCGACCTCGCGGAAGCTGTGGAGCGACAGGACGATGCACTTCTTCGAGGCGTAGTAGACGCCGTTTCGGTTGTGGGGCATGGGTTCTCTCTCAGAGGTCGGCGAGCGCCGTCAGTACGGCGTTGGCCTGATGGGTCGACAGACCCGTGTTCTTGGTGAGCTCGGCGGCGTCGGCGCCGTCCATGTCTTCCTCGGTCGAGTAGCCGGCCGCGACGAGCGTGGCCCTCAGCGGGAAGTTGGCCGGAAGCGCGGTGCCGCTCTCCTGCTCTTGCTTGTGCCGCCACACCCCCTCGAGCCCATCGTCCTCGGCTCTCGCCGCGATGCGCTTGAGGAGGTAGTAGCGACGTGGTGACTTGAACTCGGCCACGGCTCAGCGACCGCGCCGGCCGCCCTTCTGCTTGGTGTCCTCCGCCGGCTCGGGCGGTGGCGGCTCTGCGGGCACAGGCTCGCCGACGGGCTCGCCGACGGGCTCCGCTGACGCCTCCGCCACCGGGGGCGGCTCGGACGCCGGTGGCGGCTCCCGCCGAGCCTCGGGCTCTTCCTTGCGGTCGAGTCCGAGGTCGCAGAACAGCTCGTGCATGGCGCCGTCGGAAAGGCTCGGAAGCCCGTTCTGCATGGCGATGAAGAGCTGCGGCGGCATGCCGCCACGGTGGCGCCCGATCTCGGCGATGATCGCTCGCCGCGCCTCGTCGCGGTCGAAGCCCTCCGGAAGCCGGGGGCGACGCTCGATCTCTCGAAGCGCCGCCTTGTCTCGTTCCGCCTTCTCCTGCCGCTGGCGCTCGACCAGCAGCAACGACGAGAGGCCCATGATCAGAGCGTCCCGACGTAGGACGACGCGTTGTGCTTGAGCACCACGACGCCGGGCTTGGTGCCGCCGCGACGCCGGCGGTACAGGTGGGCGACCCGGTACAGGTGCATGGCCGCGATGTCGGTGTCGGCGAGGATGTTCCCGTCGGTCTTGAGCTGCAGCGCGTTGCGGTTGTACCAGAACGCGCCGGCCCCGCGCTGCACGAGCAGCGAGTGGCACTTCAGGTTCGCGCGGGCCCGGTAGAGGTTGTCCGCGTTGTAGGCGCCGTTCGCGAACGTCGCCGTGATGCCAGTGGCGCCGTTGTTGCCAACCAGCGAGTCGGTGGCCGTGTCGGTCAGCGCGATCGCGCCGCCGCCCGCCGGAACCGTCAGCTGCGCCGACCAGGTCCCGCCACCGTCGGTGGAGAACTTGAACTTCGCCGTTCCGTCGGAGTTGCCGCCGACCGTGATGTCGATGTGGATCTCCCAGGCGCCCGTCGGGGTGCCCGAGAGGCTCACGACCGGAGGCGTGGTGCCCGAGCTCGTGACCGAGCCCATGGTCGAGCCGGTCAGCGGGACGCGGTCGCTCGTGATGAGCGGCACGCCGCAGAACCGATCGACCTCGCCCTCGCGCTGGCTCTGCAGGAGCAGCGGGCGCCCCTCGGCGTCCTTCAGCTTGAGCAGGTCGGCCTCCACCTGGGAGTGGATGACCATGGCGACGATCGACTTCATCTCGTCGCCCATCTTGGACTTGCCGTCGACCACCAGGTTGTAGTCGAGGTAGCGCGGCGTGGTCGCCGAGTACTTGTCGAGCGTGAGCGCACTGGCCGCGAACGCGGTCATGATGCACTTGTCCATCTGGCGCTGAGCCGCCTCGACGGCTTGGCGCGCGCTCTCCTGGTAGGGGTCACCCAGGTTCGGGTCGGTGGCCGCGAGGCCCTGCGCCCAGCGAGTCACCTCGAAGGCGAGGGTGTCGCGCACCACGCTGGCGGTCTCGGAGGTCTGCGCGAGCTTCTTGGGGGTCGCCGCGCTGCCGTCCGCGATGTTCTCCTCGAACTCGCCGATGGTCCCGAAGTAGGGGACCGTGACGGTCTGGCCGATCGCGTCGGGGCCGCCCGTCGGCATGCTGCCGTCGACCACGACGGCCCCGCTCGAAACGAGCACGGAGCCCATGAACGCGTTCTTCTGAGCGAACGCCGCCTGAACCGCCTCGGTGAGGATCTGCGGGTCCAGGATGTCGGATTTGGTGGTTTGTGCCATCGTCTATTCCTCGGTGGTGTGGTTCGCTCAGACGCCCGGCTTGTTCTTGCCGGTGCGCTGGTAGTAGTCGTTGCGGATCTGGTCGAAGGCTTCCTGCCCGACCTGAACCTTGAGGGCGTGCTTCTCTCCGGGGGTCATGTCCCCGTAGTCCTTGCCGCCGATCGGACCGGTCCCGGTCTCCGCGGCCGGCTGCTTGACCACGGTCGGGATGACGCGCGGCGCGTTCTCCAGGAACGCCTTGAGGTCCGCGCTCGAGCGCTTCGCCTTGCCGTGCTCGTCGGCCTCGTTCCAGTACGCGAGCTGGCCGGGCGAGAGCTTGCCGGCCGCGATGCCCTCCTTGATGAGGTCGGCGCGCTCGCGCGCGTCCACGCTGGCCTCGAGCTCGGAGCAGCGGGCCTGGGTCTTCGGCAGCTCTTCGGCGGCCGCCTTCCACGCCAGCACGGTGCCCAGCACCTCGGGCGCCGGCTTGCCGACCGCGTCGAGGATGGCGCGGCCGAAGGTCGCGTTGGCCTGCACCTTGACCACGCACTCGCCGAGCTTCTCGGCGCCGACGGCGTCCTTCACTCCGTTGAGGAACGTGGTGAACTCCGCGATGGCGCGCAGCGCGGACACTTCGTCGGTGACGCCGAGGGCGTCCAGGATGGCTTTCGACATGGGGTTGGCTTGTCCTTGATCAGAGGCAGTCGCCGAGACGGCACTGCGTGTTGGGGTCGTCGAGGTGCGCCGCGGGCGCATGCTTGAGGTTCTCGGCGCGGGCGCGGTTGCGCTCCGCCGTCGCCCAGCTCGCAACCAGGGCGCGCTCGGCAGGGGTCAGCGGGGAGCCGGACTCGACTCGGAGCCGGATCTGCTCGGCGGCCAGCGCGCTCGAGCGCGGGGTCCCGTCGGCGTTGAACGCGTCGTCCTCGACGACGGCCCCCACCTGGGGCTCGTGTCCGGGGCGTGACTCGGGCAGGGTCGCCACCAGTTGCGTGCCGGCGGCGCGGAGCGCGGCGCTCCCCAGCGTCTCGGCCGCGAAGTCGAAGCCCAGGGCCGCCAGCTTCTCGCGCGGCGCGTTCCGGAACTGGAGCCGGATCGAGTTGCTGGCCGAGGAGCTCTTCGGCGGCTTGTCCTTGTTCGGGATCAGCACGTCGACGAAGCCCTGGTCCTTCGCCTCCTGGCCGGTCATCCAGGTCTCGGCGTCCATCATGTCGCGGAGCCGCGACTGCTTGAGCTTGGTGCGGGCCGCGTAGATCCGCGCCAGCATCCCGTCGATCTTGTCGAGGAGATTCGCGGTCTCCATCATGTCGTCGGAGTTGCCGACGGCGAAGCCCCAGGCGTTGTGGATCATGAACATGGCCGACTCGGCCATCGAGATCCGATCGCCCGCCATCGCGATGAAGCTCGCGGCGCTCGCGGCGAGGCCGTCGATCGTGACGTTGACCTTCGCCTTGTGCTGGGTGAGCAGGTTGTAGATCGCGAGCCCTTCGAAGACGTCGCCGCCCTGGCTGTTGATGCGCAGGTGGATCGCGTCGATGTCGCCGGCCTCGGCCAGCGCGCGCGACACGTCGGACGCCACGAGGTCCCAGCCGACGATGCCGTAGAGCGCCATCTCGAGCGCTCGGGGCTCACCTTCGGCGCGAATCACCCGGAGTCCCGCTGCGCCTGCTTCTGCTCGTAGATGTCCCATAGGTCCGTCGGGTAGTCGTTGGGGTCGGGGCGCCAGGGTGGCTCGGTGGGCGCCTTGCCGAACCCGCCTTGCGGCGAGTCGTCAGGCGGGGTCTCGGTGATGCCTCGGCGCTTCGCGCTGTCCTCCGTGAGGGCGCGAACCGAGCTGCGGCAGTTGTGGTGGAGGGGCGGCCAGTTGGCGCTCCAGTACGGGTCGCCGCTCGACAGCACGACGCCGTTGCGCGACGAGCACGTTTTCGTGGTTCGCGAATCGAGGATGGCGTCGAACATCCAGTAGGGCCGGATGTCGGTCACCTCGCGCATCTGCCGGTAGCGCCCCGCGTTGTAGGCGGTCTGCGACGCGTTCCGGAAGATGAGCTCGATCCGGCCTGCCTTGGGTCCGCCCCACTCCGATTCGAGCTTGGCCCTGACGGCCTTCTTGAAGTCGGAGATCGAGGCGCCCGTCGCGACGGCGCGCTCGAGCGCCACGAAGACCTCGAGCAGGATGTCGAGCTGGGCCACCCCGGCGATCGTCCAGGCCCGGTCGCCGGCGTAGGCGCCCAGGGCCGCGAGCAGCTCCTCGGTGACCGGGAAGCGGTCTCGGAACCAGTCGAGGGCCTCCTCGAAGCGCTCGGGGTCGGCGGGGGCGCTCCAGGCCATCGGGGTCAATCCCGGGCCACCGGGCGAACCGAAGCCCGCCCGGTGGCCCTCTCGTAGGGAATCTGGTCAGACCCAGCCGGAGATCCCGGCCGCGGTCGTGTTCGTGGTGTAGATGCGCGTCAGGCGGATCCGATGCCACCCAGCGGTCAGGGCGATCGTGATCTCCGACCCCTTCGCCGTGATGCAGTGCAGGTTGCCTGCCGTGCCGACGTGGATCGCGTTGGTGACCTTCGGGAGGTCCGCCGAGTCGCTCGGCGTGACCGCGAAGCCGTCCACGTAGGGACCACCGGGCGCGCCGGGGAACGGGGTGTCGTCAGTCGGTGCGGCCATCGTCGTCCTTGAGCTCTGGGATGTCCTGGCGAACCGCCAGGTGCCCGCCGAGCTGCGCCATGACGAAGAGCTTCTCGGCCTTGTCGGCCAGCTCTTCGGGGGCGAGCGCGTCGAGGTAGTAGTCCCGGACCTTGACCCGCGCGTCTTCGAGCGAATCAATCCCGTCGATCACGTCGAGCAGCCCGTTGAGGAAGCCCTCGAGCGCCTCGGAGCCGCGCTCGGCGCCCCGGTCCGCCAGGGTGTCTGCGTAGGTCTGGCCCTCCACGAAGCCGGTCGCGTTCCGAACGTCGAAGCCGGAGGCGAGCGCCTTCTTGGCGGGCTTCTTCTCGGGCTTCGCCTTCTCGTCGTCGGGCTTCGGCTTGACCTTGCCCTTCTCGTCGGGCTTGGCCTTCTCGTCCGCCGGCTCTTCGTCGTCGGCCTCGGGCTCGCCCTCTTCCTTGTCGGGGTCGGCCTCGTCCGGGTTCTCGTCGGGGTTCTGCTCACCCGGCACCGGCGGCGGCGCCGGCGGCTCGGGCTCCTTGATCTCGACGATCTCGATCTCGCCGCGCACGAACCACGCCTCGGCGTCGATCGTGACGCCGGCGGTCTTCATGGCGGAGAAGGACTCGGCCCGGAGCTTCGCGATCTCGGCGACGCGCTTCCCGTCCTCGGGGAGCTCGGTCTTCCGCACCGGCCAGGGCGCCAGGTCGCGGTTGCCGTAGTTGAGCTCGGCCCAGCGCGTGAGAACCTTCTCGCGCAGCGTGGTCGACTCGAACTCGCAGAAGCCGCGGATCCGCTGCCCCTCGCCGCGTCCGTGGACCTGGGCGGCAGCGAAGCTGCCCTCCTTCACCTCGGTCGTGAGGTTCTGCCCGAGCCAAGACACCGCGATCGCGGTGTTGGCGGCCTCGACCTGCGCCAGGTAGAGGTCGCGGGTGTTGGCCTTGGCCTCGAGCAGCGCGAGCTTGACGCCGGGGGGCGGCGCCAGCGCCGCGTTGCGCCCGATCCCGTAGAGGTCGGCCGCCAGCTCCCTGCGCAGCGTCGAGTCGGTCCCCATGGGGGTCTCGGCGACCAGCAGCGAGGCCTTCTCGGAGTGTCGACCCCAGTCGTCCTCGGCGTAGCTCTTGAGCAGGCACCAGCGAGCCGTGCCGCGCCAGAGACCGTGGGCCCAGGGTCGGAACCGGCCGTAGGGCGAGAACATGACCCACTCGCCGTCGCCGTCGACCATCTCGACTTCGCCGAGACCGTCGTCCACCTTGGTGAACCAGCGCCGGCTCGTCCAGTCGAACCGGACGTTGCGGGTGTGCCAGAAGCGGAGGCAGGGGAGCACGCGGCCGTTCGACTCGACGTGCTCGAGGTGCGCCCACTGGAATCCCAGCAGGAGCGACCACGTGTAGATTTGGAAGACCTCGTCCTCGGGGGCGATCTTCCAGTAGTCTTCCTCGGCCTCGAGCGCGCGGACCGCGCGACCCTTGCGGCGGCCGTCGCCGCTGGGCTCGAAGGCGAGCGGGAGGCTCAGCAGCCCGCCCACGAAGGTCTGGGCGACGGCGCCGACACGGTCGTCGGCGAGCGTCCAGTCGCAGAGATCAGCGAGGGTGCGGAATTGGCCGGAGTCGGCCTGGAGCAGCGCCGTCTTGATGAGCGCTGGCGACCAGGTGGTCGAGCAGCGCACGCTCGGCTGGACGATGGCCTTGCCGAAGCTCTTGTCTTTGGCCATCAGTCGTACCTCGAACCGCCCTTGATGATGCGGCCGTCAGAGATGCCTTCGTTGAGGAGGTCGAAAGCAGCGCCCAGCGCGTCGACCTGGTCGTCGTGGAGGTCGCCGACCCCGGTGAACTCCCGGAGCTCGTCGAGGAAGACGGCGAGCCAGGGGGCGTCCTCGGGAACCAGGACGCGGCCGTCGTTCCACGCCGCCGCGACATCCTGAGCCCGGACGAACTTGTCGCCCCTGGCCGGAAGCGCCTGGAGGTAGAGCCCGTCTCGGACGAGGAAGTCGCCGACGCCGAGCTCGGGGCCGTAGGCGTACCAGCGGAGCGGAGCGCCGGTCTCGGCGAGCTTCGCCTTGAGGGCCGCCGAGAACTCGGGGGCCTGCACCTGGCGTCGGTCGACCTCGACCAGGTAGTAGAGCGGCGGTGCGTCCGGCCGGTCCTGCCGCCACAGCGTGACGCAGACCGAGAAGTCGCGGTGCGTCTTGGCGGTGTAGGCGAGATCGATGCCGTGGCCGACGCGGTAGACGGCTGGGAGGTGCTTGTAGCGAGCCGGCTCCCCGAAGACCTTGCCGCCCTTGGGGCGCGGCTCGCCCTGGTAAAGCGAGGCCCACCAGTAGGTGTTCTTGCGTTCTTCGGTGAAGAACTCGGGCGGCTTGTGCGAGGGCCAAAGCGCCTCGCCGGGCTTGCGCCGCAGCGGGTCGTCGACGACCTCGCCGTTGTCGTTGGCTGCCCCCTCGGCGATCGCCTTGAGGTTGACGTAGCGCCAGCCGCGGCCGATGAGGACACCCGAGAGATCCTCGGGGTGCCACCTCGTCGCCATGACGACGAAGCTGGTTCCGACGTGACGGCGCGTGAACGCGACCGTGTCGAACCACTCGACGCAGCGAGCCCGGATAGTGGGTGACTGCGCCTCCGTCGAGTCCTTGATGGGATCGTCGATGACGCAGACGCCGTCGATGGGGTAGCCCGTGAGGCTGCCGCCGATCGACGTGAACTTGATTGTGGCGCCGCCGCGGAGCCGGACCTCGTCGAGGACCCCCGACGGTTCCAAGCCGCACGCCTCGGCGAGCAGCCAGAACTTGCGGGCCACCGCGAGCGAGCGGTCACCGTTGTAGGTGACGTAGGCGTGACGCCGCGGCTCGCGACGGACCGCCCACCAAAGGAAGGCCCGGAGCGTGAGCTCGGTCTTGCCGTGCTGCGGGGGCGCCGCGAAGACGACCCGCACGCCGCCGGGCTTGCCCTTTGACGGGCAGCTCGACTCAAGCACCTCCGCGTAGGGACGCAGGTGCTCGGGCGGCTCGAGGTCCGGTGAGACCTCGCTAACGTACTCGACCAGGCCCAGGCTCTTGGCGCGCTCGCGCGCCTTGCGCGCCTGCCAGAGTCGGAACTTCTCGGCCGCGACGTCTTCGAGGCGGACGCGCCGCGGTGCGGGCATTTAGCCCTCCGCTTGCTCGGTGCCCCTGTTCTCGGACGCGGACGCGATGGCCCCGAGCAGTTTCCCGAAGCTGTCGTCATCGAGCACGCGCTCGGCGACCTTGAGCAGCTTCTCGAGCTCCTCGGTCAGGGTGATGTTGAGCTGCTGTCCCCAGCGCTTGGGGTAGCGACGCTCCAGGCGCCATGCGATGGAGCGCCAGTCGTCTCCGCCGGCCTTCGCGAGCCGGGCGACGTCGCGCGACTCGCCAGCAGCCTCCGCGATCTCGAGCCCCTTCGCGAACTCGACGTAGACCTTGTCCTTGCCGAGCGCCGCGGCCTTCAGCCAGTTGCGCAGCGTGCGGGACGTGACGCCGGCGGCCGCCGCAGCGGTCTCCCGGAAGTTTCCGAGCCGGAGTTGGAGCAGGATCTTCTCCTGCACCTCCGGCGTGAGCTTGGTGTCGGCGCCCGGGCCCGGATGCTTGATCCGCCTTCGTGCCCTGGTAGCGCCCTTTCCTCTCCCTGCCACCTCTTCACCTGATGCTATCTGCCAGCGCCTTCAGTCCCGGCGGCGCCTCGGCACCGCCAAAGATGGCGGCCTGCACGGCGGCGCCCGGCGGGGGCGTT
>Ga0268298_10000275_pt1 | contig 67749 bp, 53 predicted proteins | sample WWTPWeurt_MetaG_FD_194462 | JGI IMG/M metagenome (GOLD analysis project Ga0268298, IMG submission 194462) | Activated sludge microbial communities from WWTP in Nijmegen, Gelderland, Netherland - WWTP Weurt | ecosystem: Engineered > WWTP > Aerobic digester > Activated sludge | place...
AAAGCCTTCACTCTTCTGGCAGCCCAGTAAATGGGTTGAAGAGCGATGGATTGTTTGGTTGTCTCTTCAAGCGCTTCTATACCTGCTTTATAATTTTTTTTCACCATATGACATCGGCCAACTCCATACCAGGAGGAAGAATTCATAGGATCAAAACTTATGCTTTTTTTGAAATCGTAAAGAGCATCGTCATAATTTTTTAAGACAAAATTCACATAACCTCTTTTTTCATAAGCCTGCGAATGTTTCTCAAATTTTTCTATGGTTTCAGTGAGAACTTTCAAGGCTTCATGCTCTGATCCCAACTCTTCAGATTTTTTCTTACCTTCCTGATAAAGCATGACTGAAGATTTTTCACCAAGAGGTTCAATGTGAAAATGATGTAGGATTTTTCCACTGTCTGTCATCCATGCGTTAATACTGCCGGAGAAAGAAAATTGAGCACAATACTCCAGCAAGCTGATGGTGTTCTTCCATACCTTTTCGGTTATGTTACCGATATAACGGTTAAGAACCATGGTCTTTTCTTCATCAAAAAAGACTAATTCTGGTTGCTTGAAAACAATTTCCTTTTTGTACAGAACTTCTGCTCTTTGTGTGTATAACTGCAGAACTTTCTGATAAGAGCGGTCATTGCCAAAATCGAGTTTCCCCTGGATGATGACCTTATATAGATTCTGCGTAGACATAATTTGTTTGAATTTGTAGCCTGATGAAATCACCCATTTGCATTCAATCAGTCACAACCAAAATTGCAGAAATTAAAATTATCCGAGATTATGAAAGTTAAAACTGAGATTTGAACACACGTATGGTGGCACAAATTTCGTAAAAAAAAATGACAGTTTAATAACATTAAGTGCTGGAAATCAATAAATTATTAATTCTTAATGCATAGTATGTTAAAAATCACACTTTTAGACATTAATTTTTTATTAATTTAAATATAATATCTTGAAGCTTAACCAATTCTATAAAGAGTTTTCCGTTTAAGCTTAAGCCAAACCATCTAAAGCAGTTAAATTACTACAAAGGTTAATATTTATTTGGTATTTTTATTTGCCATGCATTTATCATATTCCTCTATGATGTTTGTCCAGATGTTTATTTTTTTATCTGAAGAGCCGGTAAAAAATGAATAATAGAATCCATCTTCCTTGTTTTTAATCTTTTTTGCCAGTTTGGGGCAGCTGTCAAAAAACTTACTGACTTTTCTTTCCATATCCGGGACTATATCCTCCCCATTAATGTTGTAACATTCATATTTTTCATGAAATGGAAGAGATACATAATATTTAAAATTGTCCTCATTATAACTGCCTGCTCTGGGGCCAAAACCAGAATTAACTGTACTTTGCGTATGGTATTCAAATAACTGAATTTTTGACTCTGACTTGGTGATTCTCTTTAAGAATCTGATTATTTCTCCACCAAAAATTCCGGTATCAATGCTTTTCGGCTGGTAATAATTATTCCTCACATATACTTCGTTGATATCTTCTACCATGATTTTGGTGTTCTTCTTGCGGCCTTTTTCTAAAATTTCCACATAAGATTTACTTCCCCACGAGCCATCGAGTCCAATGGTTATATTGCCTTCCAGAATTGTGTCATTCAGTAGATAAATTTTACCATTAATGTTCCGCATATTATTTACAGTCGTAAAATGCGTGGTATTGCAAGAAACCAATAAGAACAATGCCAAAGATGACGATAAGAAGATATTCAGATTGAATCTTGCTGTGTAAATTCTATTTTCCATAATATTTAAATACAAGCTAAAATTAGGAATTTATTCATTCCAGACACTTATAGAAAGGTTAAATATTACAGCCTTGTGTCATTATTTCTAGATTTAAAATGTTCAGGATAGGAAGACTTTTGTATTTGATACTATCCACAAAAATTACCATGATATTATTGAACAGATCAAATAACTTATAAGAGCTGTTCAGATATCATCCCAAATCGTCGCTCCCGGGATTGGTAATCCAGAATGGCTTTATAGAGTTGTTCTTTTCTAAAATCCGGCCATAAAACATCAGTAAAGTATAATTCTGTATAAGCTAATTGCCACAACAAGAAATTGGATATTCTTTGTTCACCACTTGTCCGTATAAGTAAATCAGGATCAGGAATATCTTTGGTACTCAGTAAGGATGAGAAATAATCTTCATTTATTTCCTTATTAAACTGAGCTGAAAGTGCATCTGATGCAATCTTTTTAGCCGCCTCGAGAATCTCCCATCTTGAGCTGTAATTCAGGGCAAGGTTGAGCTGCATTCTTTTGTTGGAGGAAGTTTCACGGATGCCCGAAAGTAGGGCATTTCTGGTTTTTTCAGGCATCCCATTAAGATCACCAATCGCATTCAGTCGAATATCATTTTTAAGTAATGTCCGGAGTTCAAGTTTGACCGTATCGACCAACAAACTCATTAATCCTGTTACTTCAAGAATTGGTCTGTTCCAATTTTCTGTAGAAAAGGCATATAATGTCAAATGCTTAACTCCAAGTTCAGCACAGGCTTCTGTTATTTCTTTAACGGAGGTTACACCAACTTTGTGGCCATACAATCGAGGCTGACCATTTTTCTTAGCCCATCTTCCATTGCCATCCATTATAATGGCAATATGTTGAGGAATCTTTTGAGGGTCCAAATGTAATTTTATGTCCGACATAAGTATGGACAAAACTACAAATTAATCAGGCTTTACAGAAATACAGCTTTTTAATTACTGTTTTCTTGCTTTTTTTCTTCCTCAATCGGCTTTTCATCTGAAACATGTTGACCTGAAAAAGGAATTGGCTCAGAGAGTTTGTCTTTGTGATAGGGACTTGGGCCAATAAGTCTTTCTACATCTGATTTAAGCAATACTTCCTTTTTTAGCAATTCAGATGCCAGTGTTTCTAATTCATGACGCTTTTCACTTAGAAGTGTTTGGGCTCTTTCGTATTGACCATTAATCAGATTACGCACCTCTTCATCCATTAGTTTAGCAGTTTCTTCACTATAAGGACGTTGGAAAGATTCATTGGCCATGCCATAAAAAGAAACATTTCCTACCTTCTCATTCATTCCAAAGACTGAGATCATACTATATCCCATTTTAGTTACCTGATCAAGGTCAGATTGGGCACCTGTTGAAATTTTGTTGAAGGTAATTTTTTCAGCAGCTCTACCTCCCATAGTCATGCAGATTCGATCAAGCATCGCTTCTGTACGAGTGATGTACTCTTCTTTAGGGAGATACTGGGCATAACCTAATGTTCCAATACCCCTTGGAACAATTGTCACTTTTACCAATGGAGAGGCAAAAGGTAAGTACCACCCACAGATTGCATGACCAGCTTCATGATAAGCTATAACTTCCTTTTCTTCCGGAGAAATCAGTTTGTTCTTTTTTTCCAATCCGCCGATTACCCTATCCAGAGCATAGTTAAAATCATCCAGTTCAATTTCCTTTTTATTTCTTCGTGCCGCAACGAGGGCCGCTTCATTACAAATATTGGCAATATCAGCACCTGCAAATCCCGGAGTCATTTCAGAAAGTATTTCCGGTGTGACCTTATCTGACAATTTTAATTTTTTTAGATGGACCTTAAAGATTTGCGCCCTTCCTTTTAAATCCGGTGGGTCAATGGAGATTTGTCTATCAAAACGACCAGGTCTCAACAATGCTGTATCCAGAATATCCGGTCTATTGGTGGCAGCCATCAGGATGACTCCTTTATCAGTACTGAAGCCATCCATTTCAACCAGGAGCTGATTTAAAGTGTTTTCTCGCTCATCATTTCCACCCTGGAATTGAGTTTTTCCTCTGGCACGACCAACAGCATCAATTTCATCAATGAAAACAATGCAAGGTGCTTTTTCCCTAGCTTGGCGAAACAAATCCCTTACTCTTGAAGCTCCGACACCAACAAACATTTCCACAAAATCAGAACCCGAGATAGTAAAGAAAGGGACACCTGCTTCTCCGGCAACCGCTTTGGCCAAAAGGGTTTTTCCTGTGCCTGGAGGGCCTACTAGGAGTACTCCTTTTGGAATCTTACCTCCTAAGGCAGTATATTTTTTTGGATTTTTTAGAAAGTCCACCACTTCCATAACTTCTTCCTTGGCTTCTTCAAGTCCTGCAACATCTTCAAAAGTGATGTTGGTGTTACTGTTTTTTTCAAAAAGCATGGCTTTGGACTTTCCAATGTTAAAGATCTGGCCACCAGGACCTCCGGATCCACCACCCATTCTTCTCATAAAAAGCATCCAGATGCCAAGAATAATAAGGAATGGCAGCACAAATGAAAGAATTGGTCCCAGCCAATTTTGTTTTTCAACATAATTAATGTCCACTTTAGCCGGAAGCCGTTCGTTTAACTTATCCATTTTAGTGGCGAAATTTTCTGCCGGTCCAATATTAAAATAATAATGGGGTTTTGAGCCCAGTGTGGTCTTTGCAGCATCCTTATAATCTTCTTTTGCAAGAGACTCTTCTTTCAAATAAACAAAGGCATTTTTATTATTGGTAACCTCCACTTTGGAGATGTCACCTTTTACAGCCATATCTTCAAATCTGGTAAAAGTGATTGGATCTTTGCTGGGATTGGCAATGTAAAAGAGATTAATTCCTATAATTGCCAAAAATATTATACCGTAGATCCAATATGAATTAAATCCTCCACCTGAAGGGGTTGGTTTTTTATCCTGGTTGTTTTCTTGAGATTCCATAATTTGTTGTAATTAATTTTAGGTGAACTTACAGTTCTATTAACGTTAAATTCCGGGTATTGTTAAATATTCTGGTATTCTTTAAACTTACCATCACTCCAAAGATCTTCAAGATCATAATAATTTCTTGTGGCCTTATCAAAAACATGAAGCACTACATCAAAGAAATCCACCAGAACCCATTTAGCACCACTTTGTCCTTCGACATGGTTGGCGCGATAGTTGGATTCTTCTTTAACCCTTCTGGCGACATTATTGGCAATAGCCTTTATCTGGGTTGAACTTTCACCCTCACAAATGATAAAGAATCGTGTAGGAGCATCTGGAAGATGTCTTAAATCGATCTGTATGATATTTTTACCTTTGATGTCTTGGATGGCGTCGATGATGAGGTCAAGGAATTCAGACTCTTCATTAAGAAGTGCTTTGGACCTGGCTTTAGATTGTATCAGAAAATTGAATTTAGAGTAATTAATAAGGAATAACGCAAAAATAAACCACAAATTGATTTCCGAATCCCTGAATTTCGAACATATTCATTTATTAACAGTAGATTCAACCAATAGGTTTGCATTTGAATTTATATCAAAAACCAATCCAATAGATGGATTTTGTGTATTTTCTGACGTTCAGACAGCAGGGAGAGGACAATATGGCAGGGAATGGCAAAGTGAATCTGGCAAGAACCTTTTGGCCAGTTTTATTTTTAGGACCCAATTCATTCAATTGGAGGATATTTTTATTTTGCACCAATTGGCTGGTTTATCAGTCTTAACAGCACTTGATTCGTTTGGAGTGACCGAGGCTGAGATAAAATGGCCAAATGATATTATCATTCATGATAAGAAGATTGCGGGCATTCTTATCCAGAATTCTATTCGCGCCCACGATCTTCAATATTCAGTAATGGGCATTGGACTAAACGTAAATCAAGTTGATTTTAAAGGACTTCACTCTGCTTGCTCAATGAGAACTGAGGCTCTTCAGGAATTCGATTTAAAGGAAATTCTTTCAGTTCTTCATCAAGAGCTTATGGGCAGATTTGAAGACCTTAAACAAGGCAGGTTCAATCATTGGCTGGCTGCCTACAATGAGAGATTGTACCGTTCTGGACAATTATGCTCATTTCAAAGGCCGGATGGGGAAGTTTTCCACGCTCAAATTGTTGCTGTCAATAAAAAGGGAGAACTAATTCTGGAAAAAGAAAACACACGATTGCATTATGATTTTGGTTCGATAAAAATGGTTTGGCCCTTGAAACAACCATAACTAAACAATTAAACTTAATGCTGAAACAGAAACAAAAATTCAGGGATGCAGAGGAGATAGTTGAGTTTCTTCCTCCGGAGGAAAGAGATATTTTTGTCTGTCTTAGGGAACTTATTTTCAAATGTATTCCTGAGGTCAGGGAAAAGATTAGCAACAATGTTCCGTTCTACTGTTTGAAGAAAAGAATGTTGTTTATTTGACCTTCAAGTATTCCCTGGAGTGGGGGTAAAAAAGGGTGTGACCATTGGATTCTGTTATGGTAATTTGTTGATGGATGAAGACAATTATCTTGAAAAAGAAGATCGCAAACTGGTATACATGAAGACTTTTCAGAAGAAATCCGAAATAAACATACCGGTTTTAAAAAAATTGATCTTTGAGGCGGTGGTGGTTGATGGAGGCGGAATCTAAAATTGATTCTGAATATGACCAGAATTGACATTTTTTGAACCAATCCTATAAAATAATTCAAAATGAAATTGCTCTTGCATGTCATTTAATGATCAAATCCCTATAATTTTATAAAGTTTAAGAAGAAGCATTCCAAAATTTTTTTCTTGGTTGTCAGGTAAAAGTCAATTTATTAACTTAAACTTTTTTATATATGGCTCTTTAAATGTATTAATAAAAGGTGACCTTAATATCTTTTTCTGATTTGTGGTCTGCCAGAATCAAAGGAAATGGTTTTGACATGAAATATCATTACAAACCTTTTAACATCCTCGAAGTAAAAGTTTCTCCATATGTGAAATAATTGTGCTCTGAGTTGCAGTTCGCTTATTTTTGCAGCGCAAAAAAGACAAATATGTACAGATCGCATCATTGTGGAGAATTGAGAATGGCTCATGTAGGGCAGGAAGTGATACTTGCCGGATGGGTTCAAATAGCCAGAAATCTTGGCGGGTTGACATTCATTGATCTTAGAGATCGATATGGTATAACGCAGTTGGCGTTTAATATGGAAACTGATGCAGATTTATGTACCCTGGCCCGTAAATCAGGCAGGGAATTTGTTTTGCAAGCAAAGGGTGTTGTCCGTGAACGGAGCAGTAAAAATCCTAATCGACCTACCGGAGAGGTAGAATTGGAAGTCAGGGAATTAAAGATTCTGAATACCTCATTAGTTCCACCATTCACCATTGAAGATGAAAGCGATGGAGGTGAAGAGCTGAGATTGAAATATCGTTATCTCGACATTCGAAGAAATCCCGTAAAGGAAAAATTAATTTTTAGACATAAGATCGCATTGGAGACCAGGAAGTACCTCAGCGAACTTGGATTCCTTGAAATTGAAACTCCCTATCTCATCAAGTCAACACCTGAGGGGGCCCGGGATTTTATAGTGCCGAGTCGTATGAATCCAGGACAATGGTATGCTTTACCTCAGTCTCCGCAAACCTTTAAGCAAATTCTCATGGTGGCCGGTATGGATAAATATTTTCAGATTGTCCGGTGTTTTAGAGATGAAGACCTAAGGGCCGATCGTCAACCCGAATTTACCCAGATTGATTGTGAAATGGCCTTTGTGGAACAAGAAGATATCCTGCAAACTTTTGAAGGATTGATGCGGTCGTTGTTCAAATCTGTTTTGGATTTGGAACTTCCGGTATTCCCAAGAATTAGTTATCAAGAGGCCATGGAATCATATGGCTCGGACAAACCGGATCTTAGATTTGACCTTAAATTTGTAAGTTTGGAATTACTGCGAGGAGCAGGTTTTCAGGTTATAGATGGAGCTCCATTCATCAAGGGGTTTATAGTAAAAGGACTGGAAAGCAAATTCACCAATAAAGAAATAAATGATCTCACCGAATGGGTGAAGCGACCACAAATAGGTGCAAAGGGACTCATGTATGTGAAGTACTCCCCTGAAGGGACTAAATCTTCAATCAGTAAATTTTATACGGAAGAACAATTGCAAAAATTGGCTGCTGAGATAGGCGCTGAAACCCATGATGCAGTTTTTATCCTCACAGGTGAAAAAGATAAAGTGTTAAAACAGCTTGGAGACCTGAGACTTGAAATCGCCAGGAGGATGGACCTAATTCAGCCTGGAGTATTCAGACCTTTGTGGGTATTGGATTTTCCATTGCTGGAATGGGACGATGAAGCGCAAAGATTTTTTGCCATGCACCACCCCTTTACCAGTCCCTTACCGGAGGATATGGAGTTGATGCATTCAACCAATAAAGAAGATTTAAAAGGAGTTCGTGCCGCAGCATATGACATGGTTATCAATGGAGCAGAACTGGGGGGAGGATCCATCAGAATTCACAACCGTGAATTGCAGGCCCGTAATTTTGAAATCCTTGGATTCAGCAAGGAAGAAGCAGAACATCAGTTTGGTTTCCTGATGGGCGCATTTGAACATGGGGCACCACCCCATGGAGGAATTGCATTTGGATTGGACAGGGTCTGTACTATTATGCAAGGCAGTACCTCCATCAGAGATTACATAGCATTTCCAAAAAATAATCAAGGTCGGGACATGATGATTGATGCCCCTTCAGCCATTGACCCAAAACAATTAAAGGAACTGGGGTTGTAAATAATCAAGTGCTTTAGAACTAATTAATAATACCGAAAGTTTAGTATTGGCATTTTGGGGATTATTTAATTATGTGGATAATAAATTTGGGGAAGGTGTTCTATAAATGCGGACAAAAGATATCTATCAGGTCCTGATTATCCTTAACTTTCCAAAATTATAGCATTTAAAAGTCAAGGATTGGGTATTCGTGGAATAAAATGTTTAAAAACATTGGCGGCCATAATTAGTTTGTTGGCTATTTCATGGACGTCTACACTTTATGGTCAGGGAACTTGTTGTTGTGGCACCCCAAAATTGATAGACTTTCAGGGATTGGATTTTGAATTTGATCCTTACCCTGCACCAGCAGGTTATATTCCCTACATTGCAGGAAGTTCATTTGGTCCATGGATTGTTACGCAGGGTGCTGTGGATCATGGAGACAAGGATTATTGTGGCGTTCTCGCTGCAGGAAATCCCAACGGAGCTTCTGCCTTTGTGGATTTGTTTGGTTCGCCATCCACAGGAAGCATTGCAGGAACCATGATTTACCCTTTAACAGGTTTAACACCGGGGTATATTTACACTATAGAATTTTGGTATGCAACCTTCACTTCCAACGGAAGCTTTTCTGCCAATTTAAAAGTAGCCAACGGGGCATGGTTAGATGTCAACTGGACTGCAAATAATCCAGGAAGTGCCGTTTGGCTTAAAAAATCCTATAATTTCACGGCCAACGCAACCAGTGCGACACTTGCACTCAAGGACACTGGTCCAAGTTCGTCCACTTATCAAATAGGGATGTTGATGGATGATATTAAGATTTTTGAATGTGCCGTTGATTTGGAAAAACCTGTGGTAGAAAATCCTCAAGAAGACCTGGAAGTAGCCTGTGAAAAGGATGTTCCTCTAGTTCCAAACTTACTTATCTCTGATAATTGCGACGCTAATCCTCAGGTTACATTTAAGGAATCCAAAGAAAATACGGGCCCATGCAGTAAAAAATTGACCAGAACATGGATGGTTAGAGATGCTTGTGGGAATATAAACGAAGAGATCCAAACCATTGACATTATTGACCGGAATCCACCTCAATTCACGTCCCTTCCTGTCAATTTAAGGGTTCATTGCCATCAAGATGTGCTTAAAGAATTCAATGACTGGATCCGAAACAATGGTCAATCTGCAGCTGCAGATGATTGTGGTAATGTAAGTTGGAAAACTTCATTTGAACGAACACCCCATAAATTTTGTGACAGTGTAAAAGTTGAATTTACAGCGGTAGATGATTGTGGACTGGAAAATTCAGAAACAGGATATTTTATTGTTCAGGATACAATGGCAATTGGCTTTTCAAAAAAACCGGAGAATAAAAATCTCAGCTGTGTTCCTGAAGTCAGGGATTCTCTTTCAAATTGGTTAATAAATTATGGTTTTTCCAGTGCAGCGAAGGGTTGTGATACAGCAATCTGGAGTCATAATTTTAATGGAGATTCAACGAAAAATCCTTTGCATGTTACTTTTTATGTAAGAGATCGTTGTGGGCATGTAGACAGCAGTACGGCAATATTTAGTTACAGAGGTAAGAGTGATACTATCCATCACATCAGTTATTCTTGTGCTTTCCCAAAAAATTCAATAGACACTATCAAATATTCAGTCCTTGCATGTGACAGCATTGTAATTTTAGAAAAGATAAAACTTGAAGCAGATACTGTATTCATTGAAGAAAATACTTGCGATCCTAACCAAAAATTATCTGACACCCTGTGGCTTACAAACATGCATGGATGTGATTCTTTGATTTTTTATCAGTATATTTTGCAACCCACTTCTAAGACGCTCATTAAAAATTATGATTGTTCGTTGCAAAAATATTCAACCGACACAATAAGTTGGTCCGGACAGTATTGTGATTCGCTTGTGATCATAGAAAATATACCTTTAAGGAATGACAGCATATTCATCCAGAACACGAGTTGCGATTCATCAGAAGTAGGGCAGACTATTGAATATTTTAAAAATGAATATGGTTGTGACAGCATCGTTGTTCTTAGTACAACATTCATTGTACAGCAAATTACCCAAATAACAAAAAATGAATGCGGACTTTTAGTGGATTACATAGATACAGTAAGAATTAGTACTGGTCACTGTGACAGCCTTGTAATTACAAGACATCTTGCATTATCTCTGGATAGTATTTTAATTACCAGAAACACATGCGATCCGCTTATGGTAGGTCAGTTTACCCAAAGATTTTCTAATCAATATGGGTGTGATAGTGTAGTGATTGAATTGGTTAATTTAAAGCCAACGGATTCAATTTTTCTGTATGAGAAAACCTGTACATTATCTAATGCTGGAAAGCGCATCATTAAATTTTCTAATCAATTTGGTTGCGACAGTATTGTGCTTGTTGATACCAAGTTTATTCCATCAGATACCTCACGCATCATTCAGCACACCTGTGATCTAAAGAATGCAGGAATGGATACCATTATTTATACAACCACAATATGTGACAGTGTTGTGTTTTTTGAAAGGAGATTCAAAGCTGCGGATACAACGTTTACTGATCAGTTTAGTTGTGATGCATTCAAGATTGGAATAGATACATTTCTGCTGCAGAACCAGACAGGATGTGACAGTATGATTTTTGTCCGTACTATTTACAGATCATTACAACTCAACTATTTGTTGGATTCCATTCAATGTCACAATCAAAGTGATGGAAGGCTTCTACTCACAAATGATTCAACTTTCAGTATGCCGTTCGAATTTTACCTGAATCAAAAAAAATTCACAAACCTATTGGAAGTCCAACATCTTGCACCGGGAGATTATGAAGTTTTTTTGAAGGATGGAAAGGGATGCATAACCGATACAGTAAGATTTACTTTATTGAACCCTGAGGCTCTGATTACAGAACTGGGAGCAGATCTCGAAGTAGAAAAAGGAACCATTGTAAAACTTACTTTACAGTCTAATAAGAAACTTACAAACATCTACTGGCAACCCAACAAATACAGTAATTGTACAATATGCGATGAGATTGATTTTGTAGCTGATCAGGACAGCTGGATTTATACGTTAAGCATAGATGAACGAAATTGTAGCAGTTTGGATTCGGTTTTTATTCGTGTTAAAGATATTGAAGAATTTTATGTACCTAGTTTAATTTCACCCAATGGAGATCAAGTAAATGATCATTTTTATATCCTTGGTCCAGATAAAGGCAGGGTTGAAAAATTAGTAATTTATGACCGGTGGGGCACTAAGGTTTTTGAGGTTGTGGACATTCCCGTTAATCAACCTTTACTTGGGTGGAATGGAAACTACCAATTCCAGCCTTTGAATCCGGGTGTTTATGTTTTTTATGCAAGAATAAAAACTGACAATAGGATACTTGAGTTGAGCGGTGATTTTACATTGCTTAGGTGATAAAGGGCTTTCCGTATAATATTTTAGAAATTTATTTCTTCTTAAATAATCACCAGATATTCACCCGAACACTATCCGGCCTCCACATCTTCATACCTTCTTTGATTTGGAAAGCATCATAGAATTCAGGAATATTAGTAAACGGACCGATCACACGTAAGTGTGTGGGTGAATGCACATCTGTGAGTACTCTGGAGGCTATCTCCTCCGGTCTGGTATGACCAAGCCATCCAAGGGCATATCCCAGAAAATATCTTTGTATAGGAAGCAGCCCGTTTAAGGATTGGTTTGATTTATATTGAGCAGTTTTCTTAAATGCATCCAAAGCAAGTACAATTCCACCAAGGTCTGCAATATTCTCTCCCAATGTTGCCTTACCGTTGATGTGGAGACTGTCGAGGACAGTATAATCATTAAATTGATTGATCATTTTTTGTGCATGTTCATTGAAGCGTTCTTCATCTTCAGTGCTCCACCAATTGTTTAAATTTCCAAATTCATCAAATTTTCTTCCTTCATCATCAAATCCATGTGTGATCTCATGTCCAATTGTAGAAGCGCCTGCATATCCATAAACCAGTGCATCATCCAATTCTTCATCTCTATACCCCGGAACAGTAAATATCGCAGCGGGTAACACGATTTCATTATTGGAAGGGTTATAGTAGGCGTTGTAAGTCTGTGGGGTCATGTCCCATTCTGTGCGGTCTACAGGTTTATAAAGTTTTTTGATTTGTTGGGAATACCACCATTTTTTAGCATTCATTACGTTTTCACAGTATGAATTTTTTGCAATCTGCATTGTGCTAAAATCTTTCCATTGGTCAGGATAGCCTACTTTTTTATTCATGGATTGTAGTTTTGTCAAAGCTTTTGCCTTGGTTTCCTGACTCATCCATTCCAGATTTCGGATATGTTCAGCAAAAGAGGTTTTGACTTCTTCTACCATATTTTCATATCTTTTCTTTGCCTGTGGACTAAAATATTCTTTTACAAATTCTCGGCCCAATAATTCGCCAATTGAATTTTCTACTTCATTAAGCGCTCTTTTCCAGCGAGGTTTCTGAACTTCAGCCCCACTCATAAGCTTACCATAGAATAAGAAATTCTGGTCATTTATCTCTTTGGATAGAGTGTGGGCAAAAGTGTTGATCAAATTCCATCGAAGGTAAGCTCTCCAATGATCAAGAGGTAAAGTGGTCAACAATCCATTAAGTGTTTTGAAAAATTCTGGTTGCCCAACGATACAAGAATCCACTTTAATTTCTGCAGTTTCCAACCATTCAGTCCAGTTGATGCCCGGGGTAAGCATCTTAAATTTTGTAATGGAATAAGGATTGTAATTGGCATGTGGATCACGCAGATCTTCCAGTTTTCTAGAGGATTTTGCCAGTGCTGTTTCAAGGGAAAGGATTTGTTCTGCGTCACGAATAGATTGCTCTTGTGTTCTACCAAGAAGTTGGAGCATGACAGAAATATGATGAGGATATTCCTTTCTGATGGTGGAGGTTCGAGTATCTGTGTTGAAATAATAATCCCTATTTGGAAGACCAAGTCCTCCCTGATTCAAATAGAGCGCCATTTGATCACTTTTTTTAAGATCCTGGGTTGCGTATAGACTGAAAGCTGGTTCAGACCCCAACATGTGAAATTCTGCAATCATCTTCAACAATTGCGGCACCGATTGGATGGTATCGATTCTGCCCAGCAAGGGTTTTAGTGGCTTTGTTCCCAGCTCATCTGCCCGTAAAGAATCCATTGCCATGGTCCAGAAATCACCAATCATTTTAGCGTTGTGGTCACTATGAGTACCGGAGGCCGCCTCTTCGCAGATAATTCTCAATCTGGTGTAATTTTCATTAACTACGAGGTTGGCTATACCCCATCGACTTTCCTCAGGAGGGATTGGATTGTTTTTGATCCACGTCCCGTTTGCAAAGGAAAAAATGTCCTCTCCGGGTATTACACTGGTATCCATATTTGAAACGAGAATATCTGGTTTTTGGTAAGTCCTGTGGGTTTCTTGTTTACAGGAATTAAGCAGAAGAATTAAAACCAAGGCTGCTGTAAGAAATTTTAAAAAATTATTTTTATTGAGCATAAATTCAATTATTCCAGATGCAAGGTAAGGATTGAAATTAAAGAATTTAAATTTAATCCAAACATAAAGTTTAGCAGGAAGTCTTAAAACAATTTGGAATTTTATGAATGGCGGTTTAAGGTGCTTCAAATGGAAATGGTATGGAATAAATTTGTTGAGAATAGCATACAATTTTTTATAAAAATTTGCAATTCGCAGAAAAATTGTTAAGAATATTTATTGACAAAGTCGGAAGGAAAAGAATATTATGTTGGATTGCTTTCACAATTTGTAATGGAGCAATTTCAATTACCCATACTTTTTAAATGGATAGAATTGGCTAAACCAATTTCAAAAAAAAATTATAGTAATTGTAGTTTAATATGAAATAAATAAGTCCTTTAAATTTGGAAAATTGAATAGACAATTTTAGAACTAAAAAGAAGTATTCAAGCAATAATACTTGCAGGTATAAAACATTTTAACTTAAAGATGCAAACTTAGTTAAAAAAATTCTTGATCACTTCCACCATTTTAACTGGTTGGTCAGCGTGTATCCAGTGTCCTGCATTTTCAACGGTCACAAATTCTGATTCGGGAAAATATATCTTAATTTCTTTGCAATCTTCTTTGGATACATAGGATGATTTGGAACCGAGTACGAAGCAGACAGGTTTAAAAATTCTGTGATCGGGAAAAAGGGATTCATTGATGGATGCGTAATTTTTATAGATTGCATGGAGATTAAGTTTCCATTCAAATTTTTGATCTTGTTTTCTGTCCAGATTCTTAAGGATAAATTGACGGACACCAAATTCAGGAATGAATGGAAGAAGACCTGCTTCAGCTTCAGATCTTTTGGTGATGTGATCCAGGTCTAGTGAAAACATAGCTTTAAATATTTCTTCGTGCCCCCCATGATAGGCTTTTATTCCAATGTCTACCACCATTGCTTTATGGATGAGGGATTCGCCGATAGTCAGTAATTTCATCAAAACCTTACCGCCCATCGAATGCCCGATCATGTTGACAGTGTGTAATTTATGTTCTTGGATAAACCGGATAAGATCTTCGGCCATTAACTCATAATTCATTTGTGGATGATGTGGGGACTTACCATGATTCCGTAGATCAATAAGGTAGACAGTATAATATTCTACCAAAGAATTGGCCACAGTCTGCCAATTGTCCAAACTGCCGAAAAGGCCATGCAGAATCAACAAGGGAGGTCCACTGCCCAGTTTTTTATAATGTAAAGAAATTGTGTTATTCTCTTTCAGCATGGTATTTTTGCCTTTTACGATCAATTAATGTCCAAATTTATACTTAATTCAAATTATCAGCCAGCCGGAGATCAGCCTGAGGCAATCAAGCAATTGACCGAGGGAGTTCTAAATGAAGAAAAGGCTCAGGTTCTACTTGGTGTGACCGGCTCAGGTAAAACATTTACAATAGCCAATGTAATCGCCAACATTAACAAGCCCACTCTCATTCTATCTCATAACAAAACACTAACGGCACAGCTTTATGGGGAATTCAAAGAATTTTTTCCGGACAATGCAGTGGAGTACTTTGTTTCTTATTATGATTACTATCAGCCTGAAGCTTATGTTTTTGTCACCGACACTTATATAGAAAAGGATCTGGCAATAAATGAGGAGGTAGATAAATTAAGGTTGAAGGCCACTTCTTCTATTCTCTCCGGCAGGAGGGATGTAATTGTGGTTGCAACGGTTTCATGCATTTTTGGTATGGGTAACCCTGAAGATTACAAAGCGGGTATTATCCGAATTCAAAAAGGACAGGTAATTTCAAGGAATGATCTTTTGTATAGGTTGGTGGATAGTTTATACAGCCGTACTGAAGGAGACCTGAATCGAGGGAACTTTCGGGTAAAAGGGGATACAGTAGATATCAATTTGCCATATGTAGATTTTGGTATTCGCATTCATTTTTTTGGAGATCAGATAGAACAAATTGATGAAATAGAGATAACATCCGGGAAGCGGATCACCAGCTTAGATTTTGCAGCCATTTTTCCTGCGAATCTTTACGTGGCGCCAAAGGATAGATTTAAATCCATTCTAAGACACATAGAGGACGAATTGGAACAACAGAAAAAGTATTTCGAATCTGAATTGAAATACAGTGAAGCCAAGCGTATTGAAGAGAGAACTCAGTTTGATCTGGAGATGATGAGGGAACTTGGTTACTGTTCTGGTATTGAAAATTATTCCAGGTTTTTTGACGGAAGAGCCAAGGGTACCAGACCATTTTGTTTGTTGGATTATTTTCCGGATGATTATTTGTTAGTAGTGGATGAAAGTCATGTAACCATTCCACAAATCAGAGGGATGTGGGGAGGTGACCGAGCAAGAAAAATGAATTTAGTGCAGTTTGGATTTAGACTGCCGTCTGCATTGGATAACAGACCTTTAAGTTTTGAAGAATTTGAGCAGCAGATCAATCAGATCATATATGTTAGTGCTACTCCTTCTGATTATGAGTTGGGGCAAACAGAAGGAATGGTTGTAGAACAGGTAGTAAGACCTACGGGTTTGTTGGATCCACCAATTGAAATAAGGCCTTCCATTAATCAAATTGACGATTTGCTGGACGAAATACACAAGCGTAAAGCAAAGAATGAAAGAGTCCTGGTCACTACACTGACTAAAAGAATGTCTGAAGAGCTTGCTAAATACTTTCAAGGGCTCAATCTACTTTGTAAATATATTCACTCAGAGATTGACACGATGGAGCGGGTTGAAATTCTAAGAGATCTTAGGCTCGGTGATTTTGATGTGTTAGTGGGGGTTAACTTACTAAGAGAAGGTCTGGACCTTCCGGAAGTATCCTTGGTAGCCATACTGGATGCGGATAAAGAGGGATTTCTAAGGAGTGACAGATCATTGACTCAAACTGCAGGACGAGCGGCACGGAATGCCAATGGGTTGGTTATTTTTTACGCAGACAAGGTGACAGATTCAATGAGGCGAACCATTGAGGAAACAGAACGGCGACGAGCCAAGCAAATGGCTTACAATGAGGAGCACGGAATTATACCAAGGACTCTGAGTAAAACAAGGGAAGAAATCATGGCTAAGAGTTCTATTTTAGATCTTAGAGGTAAACAAGCCAATATTTATACCGGACCGGAAGAAGGAGTTATTGCTGCAGATCCGGTAGTGGATTATTTGAATCGTACACAAATTGAGAAACTCATAACTGAGACAGAAAAGAAAATGAAACAAGCTGCCAAGGATTTAGATTTTGTAACAGCTGCTCAGCATAGAGATGAAATGAATCTACTTAAAAAGAAACTTCAGGGACTTGGTTAGATCTTCCTGTCTTTCCACTCTAGCTTAATTGGTAACCAGGACAGCAGACCCAATACGAAAAAATAAATGGTATACATAACTTCAATGGGCAGAATCCATTTCAAAATATAACCTCGTTTGAAGAATGAACTGGATTGATGAATAAGGATGAAGTCAAGCAGGAAATGTATAAACAACAATCCAAGTACAGAATAAAAATAGGTGTATTCTTCCAGTACCAAAGTGATCAATGTAAATGTGAGCAATCCTATTCTGAATACCCAAATGAAGGAAGAAACCAACAACATGTTGAAGGATGAAGAATTTTTCAATTTTCCAGCCCATCTCAATCGCTGGGAGAAAAAGCTCCTAACCGATGTCGCTCCGATAGTCTGAACAGTTGCCTCTATTGCTTTTAATGGATAAATTTTACCTGAATACTTTTCCTTGACTTTTTGAATAAGAAAAAGATCATCCCCGGAGGCTATATACTGATTATTGGCATAGGGATCTGTTTCAAGAAAAACCGATTTTTCATAAGCAAGGTTCGCTCCACTACCTAGATAAAATAATCCCGAACGTATTCCTGCCAAATGTACCATGAATGAATTGATAAAATCTGCATCTTGGAACAAATTCAATAATGTTTTTTCTTTTTGAATCAGGACTGGAGCAACTATTAGTTTGGGTTTAAATTCTTGATAACAAGCGACTATTGTCTGAATCCAGTTCTCGCCATGTATACAATCAGCGTCTGTTGTTATCATTAGATCGCCGGAGGCATGGCTGATTCCATATGCAATTGCTTTTTTTTTGGAGCCTGTGATGGTAGTCCTTTTATACACACCCAACCGCATCACTCTTAATCGCTGATCCTTGATGTTTTCCAGGATCTGAGGTGTATTGTCATCAGACTGATCGTCCACGACAATTAACTCAAATAAATGTGTCGGGTAATTCTGTTTTAAAATGGATTCGGTACACTGCTGTAAAGAGTCTTCTTCATTTCTCACTGGAACGATCACACTCACTTTAGTAGTAGGAACAAATGAGGGATCTAAATTAAATTCTTTTTGATTTCGCCAATATACCAAGAAGACGAAGCAAAGGATTAGATAAATAAAAGTAAGGAAAGCAACAGAAATGAAAAATATCAGCACAAGTTAAGTTTATTCAAATAAATCGTCGTAGCCTGACAAAGCTTTTTCCTTTTCAGCTGACTTTTTATTTAAATCCATGGAACCTGAATTCTGGTCCATCACTTCTTCGTAAGCTGTGTATTTTTCTTCGAATGCATGGTCGGAAGATTCCGGTTGCATTACCCCAAAATTCTTATAGGCCCAAGCTTTAAAAATTAATCCAATAGAAACCAGAGGTAGTCCAATGAGTTGAAGTCCAATGTGCAATAAGCCACCAATAAAACTGACTTTAAAGGTCTGGAGTATAATTTTAATGTGGTTACCGACGACACGAGGATAGATAACAACAGCAGCCAACAGGAAAACTGGTGATAGGAAAAACAGTATTCTATAAACGTGATAAAACAAATATAAGAAAACAGCAACAAATGCAAGTAGCACGAGCGTGCCTACAACCCTTTGGTAAAGGTTTTTGTCTGAATTAAATGTATAAGTTTTATTCTGGATCATGTTCGTCAAGCAAATATAGCACAAAATTATGCATTAAAATAATAAATAATATGTTAATATTGAATATTAACTTATTGCGCTTGAATGGGATCAAAATGGGTTAAGTACAATCTTGAAAATAAACCATCGGAATGTGACAAAAGTTCCTGTTGGGTACCTGATTCCAAAATTTTACCTTTCTCGAGAACGAGAATGTGGTCTACATTTTTTATGGTTGAAAGCCGGTGTGCTATAATAATCGAGGTTCTACCTTTGGTAAGTTTGTCAATGGCATTTTGTATGATGGCTTCCGTTTGGTTGTCAATCGAAGAAGTTGCTTCATCTAAAATTAGAATGCTTGGCTGATATATCAGAGCTCGAACAAAGGAGATCAACTGGCGTTGGCCCATAGATAAATTGGAACCCCTTTCGGTGACGAGATAATTATACGCCCCTGGCAAAGCTTGGAAAAAGCCATCAGCGCCAATGGTCTTTGATGCTTCTATGATCTTTTCGTGGCTAATGTTTGGGTTGTTAAGACTGATGTTGTCGTATACCGTGCCATGGAACAAAAAAACATCTTGCAACACTAGTCCAATATTACCTCTTAGAGTTTCCAAATCATATTCTTTGATATCCATTCCGTCTATAGATATCTTTCCTACCTCTATTTCATAAAGTCTGTTGAGTAAGCTAACTATGGTCGATTTACCGGAACCGGTACTTCCTACGATAGCCATTGATTTTCCGGCTTCTAAAGAAAAAGAAATGTCATTGAGTACTTGGTTAGTTCCGTCATAAGAAAAACTTACCTGATCAAAAACAACTTCACCTTTTAGTTTATCCTTATGTATTTTACCTGAATTATAATCCTTTTCCTGGTTGTCCAATGATTGAAAAATTCTTCCACCAGCAATTAAACCCATTTGAAGACTATTGAACTTATCAGCCAGCATTCTTACAGGTTGAAATAAACGGGCTAAAAACATTGGAAAGGCGACCAACTGACCTACTGTGACTTCACCTCCAAGGACACCCTTAGCACCCCACCAAACCATAAATCCAAGAGAAGCAGCAGAAATGATTTCAACTACGGGGAAGAAAACAGCATAATAGAAAATACCATCTAAGTTTGCTCTTGTATAGGATTGGTTGATGTCTTTGAATTTTAATGCAGTTTTCTTTTCAGCTGTAAAAATCTGAACGATTCTCATCCCACTGATGTGTTCCTGAAGGAATGAATTCATCCGGGCAATTTCTGTACGCACTCGCTGATAAGAAATTTTTACTTTTTCTTTAAAAATATAGCTTGCGATCAGCAATAATGGAAAGCTAACCAAGGAAATCAAAGTGAGCTTTACACTAGTATAAAACATCATTCCTATAATGGTCAATAAACCAAGTATGTCTGCCGTAATGGTGATGAGACCTTCTGCAAAAACGATGTTTACGGATTCCAGATCATTAATAGTTCTGGTGGTATTCGTTCCCACCGGAGTTTTGTCAAAGTATGACAACTTCATGCCCAACAGGTGACTAAAGACTTTATTCCGAATGTCCTTAATCACATTTTGTCCCAAAGTATTTGTTAGGGTAGTGAAAAGATATCGTAAACCCGTAGTAATCAACAACACAAAAACAAAGATTAGTGCCATTCTTTGAAGACCGGGAAGATCAGCTTTCATGATGTGGTTGTCCACCATCAGATGCGTGAGATATGGCGTCAAGGCATTTAATGGCGCTAATAAAAAAGCCAACAGACTGGATGTCCAAAGAATCGACCGATATGGTTTGGTGAATCCAAACAAACGGCTAAGAATAGATAAATTGTTTTCGGATTTTGACATTGAACCAACAAAATTACAATTATTCTTACAGCATCCCCTCATCTGCAAAGCTGTAATAGCCTTGATCTGAAATAATGAGATGGTCGAATACTTTAATATCCAGAGCTAGTCCGGCACTCTTTGCTTTTTGCGTCAAATCTATGTCTTGCTGACTCGGTTTTAAGTTACCTGAAGGGTGATTGTGGGATAGAATTAAAGCGGTTGCTTGCAATTCTAGTGCTCTTTTGAAAATGATTCGAACATCTACAACCGTACCGGTTAGTCCTCCTAAACTAATTTTCTCGGCGGATAAAATAAAATTAGCCCTATTGAGAAATACTACCCAACATTCTTCAACTTGTAAGTCTTCCATCCTGGAACGAAGAATCTGATAAGCTTCCTGGCTCGATTTTAAGCCTGTCCTTACCATCGCTTCTGCATGTTGACGTCGCCGAGCCAATTCCATAGCTGCTTCAATAGTAATGGCTTTTACGGATCCGATACCTTTGAATTTTTTGAGTCTAGAGAGGCCCATTTTTCCAAGTTCAAATAAATTGTTTCCCGAGGCATCGAGAATTTTTTTGGAAAGATCAAGGGCAGATTCATTTCTGCTACCTGTTCCTAAAATAATGGAAAGCAGTTCTGCATTACTCAATGTTTCTTTTCCTTTAAGAGCAAGTTTCTCACGGGGACGGTCATCCAATGCCCAGCTTTTAATGCTGTTGCCAATAGGTGTTTTCATAGTTGTGTTATTTATTTTTTGGTGAATATCAGGTTTTTAGATTTTTGTTTGTTATATAATTTCAAAATGTAATTTCCTTGTGGAAGATGGGGAACATCGAGTTTGTAATGTTCCAGACCAGAAGACAAGTATTTAACTTTTATATGCAAGTGTCCGGAGATGTCATATACTTCAATATAATCTGGCTTCCATTCGAGATTGGAAAGAGGAATACAAAGTTCTGTACTCGCAGGAACTGGAAACGCAATTATCTCATTTAGTATTTTAAGATCGCTTGAAGAAGTTGAATTATTGTCTACCTTGTATAGTTCTGAGCCCGTGACATTCGTATATCGGGAAAGAATAATCTGGTTAGGAATAGTATTAAATATTACCGGTCTGAAGCGTCCTCCAAAATCAGTATAACTTTCTGCAATGAGTGTGTCTTGATGAAATCTCCATATCTCTTTTAACAAAGGAATGGTTTCGATGACAAAATATATTCTATTACCCAAAACCTGGATATTAGCATCTGTTGTAACCCCAAAAGCAGAATTTCCAACTTTTAGAGTTCCTTGTTTGGTACCATCTGTTACACATATATAGGTGTCACCATTTGACTCAGCTGCATAGAAATATAATTTGTTTTTATGCACTTTAAATGCACCATAAGGAGCTGCATCTGTAGTTAAAAAAACAGCCTGATTTTTATTGTAATCGTAACTTGAAATATCCTTGTCGTTGTGGATGATATAAGTAGAATTTATATAAAATACATCCAGATAATTTGAGGATTCTTTGGACAAACTTATTTCTTTGGTACCGGCAGGGGTGCCATCTGTGACGATGGTCATTTTTATCGAATTTTTTATGCCTCCAACAAAAAGGAGGGAATCAACTCCATATGCAGTCTGCACATTATCAAAACTAAATAAATTGTTTTTTGAAAGAAATGATTGCACGGTTTGTGTCCCAGTAGAGGAGCCATCTGACATCATGGGCGCCATTTTGGTAGTGTTGGTGCTGTTGTCAAAAAAGACGGCATTTCCCTTAAAGTTTGATGATTTATAAGTGTTTTTGGTTGTTGAATTAATGTCCGCAATTTTTAAGGTGCCATTTACTGTTGCATCACTTACCCAAAGTTGATTTGGATTGGGTTTCAAAGGGTCTGCCTGGACAAATAAGAGTACTTTATTGGTATCTATTTTCAAGATGGCCTCGATGGGGGTCGTTTCAAATCCTTTGACCCCTTTGGTTCCAAGGTCTTTGCCATTACTCACAAAAAGTGTCCTTACGCCCAGGAATCCATCAAAAAATAATTTGGTACCCGTATTCGTAAGATGCCCAAAATTAGTGATGTTTTCCGCTCCTAAAAGTTTACGGGTTCCTGCTTCTGTTCCATCAGATACGAATAAACTTCCGGGACTGAAGTCTGTATCTACACCGTGGTAATATAATTTGTTGTCAAACACAACATTCTGAGAAGACATAACGCCGGATTGGACACCGGGGTAGACATCTTTAATTAGGACTTGGGCATCTAGGCGGATACAAACAAACAGAATAAAAACACCAATTAACTTTTTCATTCTGCAATTCTACAAAAAAAAACTTTTAGGACAAAGCTTGCCGCAGGTCTTCGATTAAATCTTCCACATCTTCAATGCCTACACTTAGGCGCATTAACGAATCAGTAAGGCCTGATTTCAATCTTTCTTCTTTTGGTAAAGAGGCATGAGTCATAGAAGCCGGATGCCCAATAAGGGATTCAACCCCGCCCAGTGATTCGGCACAAGAAAAAAGTTTTGTTCTGGAAAGTACATTCATGGTCACCTCCAGGTCTGTATTTTTCAGATCAAATGAAACCATCGCGCCAAAATCCCGCATTTGACTTCTTGCAACTTCATGCCCTGGGTGGTTGGTGAATCCCGGATATAAAACTCTGTTCACTTTGGGATGTGAAACAAGAAATTCAGCAATTTTTCGTGCATTTTCACAAGCTCTTTGAACCCTGACATGAAGGGTTTTAATTCCTCTGAGGATCAGAAAACAATCCATTGGTCCAGGTACTGCACCACTTGCATTTTGAATGAAATACAATCTCTCCGCTAAGGTTTTATCTTTTGTAATAACCGCTCCATGTACAACATCACTATGACCACCCAAATACTTCGTAGCAGAATGGAGTACTAAATCTGCTCCAAGGTCAAGTGGATTCTGTAGGTATGGGGAAGCAAAGGTATTGTCTACGCAAACCAAAATGTTGCGCTGTTTGGCAATCTGACAAATGGCTTTTATGTCTACTATGTTCAGTAAAGGGTTGGTGGGTGTTTCAACCCAAATCAATTTTGTATTTTCTTCCAATGCAGCTTCTAAATATTTAGGATCCTGCATGGGGACAAGTTTATTGGAAATGCCAAATGGTTTGAAAATTTTTTCCAACAATCTGAAGGAGCCGCCGTACATATCGTTACTGGCAATTACGCCATCTCCGGATTTAAGCAATTTGATTATGGCATCCATCGCAGCAAGTCCACTACCGAAACATACAGCATCTGTGCCATTTTCAAGTGCTGCCAGGTTTTCCTGAAGGGCTGTTCGGGTTGGATTCTGTGTTCTGGCATATTCATACCCTTTGTGATTGCCGGGACCATCTTGTACATAAGTGGAAGTCTGGAAAATAGGGGTCATAATGGCTCCCGTTGAAGGATCCGGATGCACGCCTGCGTGGATAAGCTTAGTTGCAAATTTCATGTTGTTGCTATTTAAGAGAAATAAATTCAGTGCAGGAATAAGAATTACCTGCTCAGGACTTTTCTGATTTTTTCAATTACGTCTTTGATGCCAAGGCCATACTTTTCCATCAGCTCCATGGGTTTACCACTTTCACCAAAAGAATCATTTACTGCAACATATTCCTGAGGTGCCGGAAAGTTCATACTTAATAATTGTGCAATGCTGTCGCCCAAGCCGCCATTGCGTTGATGTTCTTCACAACTTACAACCCTACCGGTCTTTCTAACCGAATTAAGTATTGCTTCATTGTCAAGCGGCTTTATGGTGTGAATATTTAATAATTCACAGTCAATGCCTTCACCTTCAAGTTGTCGTACGGCTTCTAATGCATTCCATAGAAGATGGCCGGTAGCGATAACGGTAACATCCTTACCATCTTTAAGCTTGAGGGCTTTACCTATTTCAAACTTCTCATTTTCCAAAAAAACTGGCCAGTCAGGTCTCCCAAACCTAAGATATACCGGACCTTTATAATCTGCAATAGCTTGGGTAGCGGCTTTGGTTTGGGCATAATCGGCAGGATTGATAACAGTCATACCCGGTAGCATCTTCATCAATCCTATATCTTCCAGAATCTGATGTGTTGCTCCATCCTCTCCTAAGGTAAGTCCGGCATGTGAAGCTGCAATTTTTACATTTTTTTCCGAATAGGCTATAGACTGTCTAATCTGGTCAAATACTCTTCCAGTGGAAAAGTTAGCAAAAGTTCCGGTATAAGGAATCAAACCAGTGGTGGCCAATCCAGCAGCCATACCCATCATGTTTGCTTCTGCAATTCCAACTTGGATAAATCGCTCAGGAAATTCTTTTTCAAACAGATCCATCTTTAAAGATCCGGCAAGGTCAGCGCATAATGCAATCACTTTAGGATTCATTTTTGCAGCTTCAAGTAATCCGTCTCCAAAACCATTTCTGGTGGCTTTTTTTACAATGCTTTGATATTTATCCCAGGTGTTCATAACTAAAAATCTCCTAAAGTTTGAGGTAATTGTGCCAGTGCTTTTTCTGCTTGTTCGTCATTCGGAGCCACACCATGCCATTTATGAGTTCCCATCATAAAATCAACACCAAATCCCATAATGGTTCTCATCAATATGACGACAGGCTTACCTTGATGCAATTTTCTTTTTGCCATCTCCAAAATGTGGACTACATCCTCCATTTGATTGCCTTCCATATGTAATACTTCCCATCCGAATGAGTGCCATTTTCCTTGAAGATCTCCCAGGGAGATGACTTCATCATTTGGACCATCAATCTGCTGACCATTCCAGTCTACAGTTACAATAAGATTATCTATCTTATAATGAGCGGCGCACATAATGGCTTCCCAGTTTTGACCTTCTTGTAATTCTCCGTCACCTGTCAATACATAAACTAGAGAGGAATCCCCATTTAATCTTTTACCTAAGGCAGCACCAAGGGCAACGCTTAATCCTTGACCCAAAGACCCGGTCGCAACCCGAACACCAGGAATATGCTCATGAGTGGCTGGATGCCCCTGTAGTCTGGAATTTAATTTTCTAAATGTATTTAATTCTTCCACTTCAAAATGTCCGGTGCGCGAAAGCACGCTGTATAATAATGGAGAAATATGGCCATTGGAAAGGAAAAACAGATCCTCACCATGTCCCTCCATGCTAAATGGTAGTTTAAAATTTAAGGTATTAAAATAAAGTGCTGTTAAGAAATCCGCACAGCCAAGCGATCCTCCGGGGTGTCCGCTTTTCGCCATCCAGGTCTGCCTGATGATGTCTCGTCTGACTTGTGACGCAATCTGAGTTAGTTCGGCTATCGTCTTCATGGTTAGGTCGCAAAGGTAATGATTGTACTGCGCATGTGCTAAAACTTATAGGAATAAATCATAATATTTGGTTCTTCTGGCTTTTTTTGTGTTTCTTCGATGCCTAATTTAAAATTCTTATGAAGGTCCTCTTTAATCTATGTCTTTTTTTATTTCTGTGGTCTGCAATTCATTTCATCCAGGCACAGGTAAGTTTTCCGGTTAATGGTATCCGTGAACCTGACCAAACTTGCTTTTTACTGAGACAAGCTACTGTCCATCCGGAACCCGGTACTCAGGTGGAGATGACCGATCTGATCATAAGAAATGGCAAAATCGAAGCAATTGGTAAAGATCTCAACCCTCCAAAAGATGCAGTTATTAAAGACTATAAAAATATGCATATATATCCTTCTCTGATTGATCTATATAGTGATTATGGAATGCCTGAACCTAAAAAGGTAAATACCACTAATACTATGGTCAGCAGTAAAGAAGGTGCATTTTCCTGGAATGAAGCCATGAGACCTGAAATTAAAGCAAGTGAATTATTTACAGTGAAATCAGAACAAGCTCAGAAACTTAGAGAATTGGGATTCGGGATGGTGAACACACATTATCCGGATGGAATTTCGAGGGGTAGCTCCAGCCTTGTTTTTTTGGGGTCTGAAAATGAGCATGAGATGATACTTAAATCAGAAGTTGCACATCAGTTGACTTTGAACAAGGGTTTATCTTCTCAGGACTATCCGGGCTCTTTAATGGGATGTTTGGCATTGCTTCGCCAAACCTATCTGGATGCAGCATGCTATGATAGAATTATCAAACCTAAGGAAGTCAACCTTTCTTTGGAAGCATGGATACGGAATGGATCACTGCTACAGATTTTTGCAGCGAATGATAAATTTGATATTTTGAGAATTGACAAACTTGCAAAAGAATTTAATCAGAACTTTATCATCAAATCCAATGGCGACGAGTATCAGCGCATTGAGGAAGTGAAGAAAACAAATGCTAAACTAATCATTCCTTTAAGATTTCCACCATTGTTTGAGGTTGAAGATCCATTTGATGCAGAACAGATTGATCTGGCAGATTTAAAACATTGGGAGCTCGCTCCTTACAATGCGTCAATCCTCGAAAAAAATAATGTAGAATTTAGTTTTACTACAAATGGACTTAAAGATTATAAAGAATTTTTACCTAATTTACGTAAAGCTGTTAAACTTGGATTGAGTAAGAATAAAGCATTGGCTGCATTGACCATAATTCCTGCAAAATGGATGGGCATGGAAAAAGTAATCGGAAGTCTCGCATCAGGGAAATGGGCAAATCTTCTGATTACTAATGGCGATTTATTTGAAGAAAAAACACAGATTTATGAAAATTGGGTGAAAGGCCAATCTTATTTGGTGAAAAGATTTGAGCCAGAAAATTATAGTGGTAACTATAAGATCCAACTTGGAAGTAAAACCTATGATCTGTTGTTGGTAAAAAAGGAGGACAAATATGATTGTAACATTCTTTCAAAGGATTCAACAAAACTTAGTCTACAAGTTAGAATTGAAGGCCGATATCTGAACGGAAAATTTGTGGATGAAAACAAACAAGTTTATCTGTTTTGTGCTACTGAACAGCTAGGTATTTTCAATGGACACATCATTGGATCTGATGGAGTTGTCCAAAACTTACAAATGAAATTGAATGAAGATTTGGGAAAAGAATTCAAATTGGAATCCAAAGAAAACGCAACCTCATTAACAGATACCTTTTCAGCGGTTACTTTTCCTTTTATGGCCTATGGCTGGACAGAGAAACCGAAACAAAAAAAGTACTTGATTAAGAATGCCACTCTGTGGACTTGTGAAAAGGATGGCAATCTTAGCAATACAGATTTATTGATTGAAAATGGAAAGATCAAGAAAATTGCAAAGAACATATCAGATGCCACTGCAATCATCATAGATGGTACTGGAAAACATGTGACACCGGGGATTATTGACGAACATAGTCACATTGCAATTTCACGGGGTGTAAATGAATGTACGGAGGCATCTACAGCAGAAGTAAGAATCGGGGATGTAATTAATCCAGACGACATTAATATTTTTCGCCAACTTTCAGGTGGTGTTACCACTTCCCAATTATTGCATGGATCCTGCAATCCTATTGGTGGACAATCAGCAATCATAAAGTTGAGATGGGGTTCTTCTCCTGAAGAAATGAAATTTGAGGGTGCAGATCCATTTATCAAATTTGCTTTGGGTGAAAACGTGAAGCGATCAGGAGGTAATAACAACCAGAGATTTCCTGACTCAAGGATGGGTGTAGAACAAGTATATATCGACTACTTTACACGTGCAAAAGCATATAGTGAGGAGATTGAAAAATTGGGTGCTGACCATGTGAGAAGAAATCTTGACTTGGAAACGCTTGCAGAAATATTGAATAAAAAGAGATTTATCACTTGTCATTCATACGTTCAATCCGAAATAAATATGCTGATGCATGTAGCCGAGAAATTTAATTTCAAGGTAAATACCTTCACACATATTTTAGAGGGGTATAAAGTTGCAGATAAAATGAAAAAGCATGGAGTAGGAGCAGCTTCGTTTTCTGATTGGTGGGCGTATAAATTTGAAGTATATGAAGCAATTCCTTATAATGGTGCAATTCTGCATAGTCAAGGAGTTACTACTGCGTTTAATAGCGATGACGCAGAGATGGCCAGAAGATTGAATCAGGAATCTGCCAAAGCCATTAAATATGGTAATCTGACAGAAACTGAAGCCTTGAAGTTTGTAACTTTGAATCCTGCTAAATTGTTACATCTTGATCATAGGGTTGGCAGTTTGAAAGAAGGAAAGGATGCTGATGTTGTAGTTTGGAACGGAAGTCCAATGTCGGTCTATTCTTTGGTTGAAAAAACATTTGTCGATGGTATAAAATATTATGACAAAGAGGAACTATCCAACAAACAAGAATCCATTCAAAAAGAAAGAGCGCGCATCATTCAGAAAATGTTGCAACAGAAGTTCTCCGGTACAATTCCAACTTCATATCGGTCTCCAATCAAGAAATTATACCACTGCGATTCGGTTGAAGGAGAAGAAATTGATTTTTCCAATGGTTTAAATTCAAATCATCATGAATAATAAAACATTTATTATGGTAATTTCCAGGTTGATACTCTTTTCAAATATTTTTGTTGTATTGTTCTTGGATTTAATTCATGCCCAAGTTCCAGCCGCTCTTCCTAAGGGTGAGATGGCATTTTACAATACCCGGATTCATACAGGAAAAGGAGAAATTATTGACAAAGGGGTGATGATTATTAAAAATGGAAAAATCACCTATGTAGGCAATGACAGGGCAAAACTCAAGTTAGTTGAGCATTCAATTGATCTTCAGTCCAAAGAAATTTATCCTGGTTTCATTGCTGCAAATACCACTCTTGGCCTTGAGGAAATATCTGCGGTTAAAGCCACTCAGGACAGTCGTGAATTGGGAAGTTTAAATCCCAATTTAAGAGCATTGATTGCATATAATACAGATTCCAAAGTAATACCAACCATTAGGTCAAATGGTATTTTGTTGGCACAAATAACACCTGCAGGTGGAATGATTTCAGGACAATCTTCAATTGTGCAATTAGATGCCTGGAATTGGGAAGACGCAACTTATTCAGCGGATGAAGGAATTTGGTTGAATTGGCCGAATCATTTTTCAAGTGGAGGCTGGTGGGGAGAACCACAAAAATCTACTGCGAATGAAAATTATTTAAAAGAAGTAGAGTCCCTAATTAATTATTTTTCCAAGGCAAAGGCTTATCAAAAACCAAACAGTGGAGAGATAAATTTGGCCTTTGAATCCATGCAAGGGTTATGGAACAAGGATAAGAAATTATTTATTCGGGTTAATCATGCTAAGGCAATAATGCAATCAGTATTGTTTTGTGAAAAATTTGGGATCAAACCAGTAATTGTGGGCGGGGATGATGCTTGGAAAATCACTGACTTCTTAAAGAGCAGAAGTATTTCCATTATTCTTGGTAGATTGCATAGTTTGCCAACCCGGGAAGATGAGCATGTACTTCAGTCTTACATGAATCCATCTATATTAAAGAAAGCGGGTATTTTGTTTGCTTTAAGTGATGAAGGATTTTGGCAGCAACGCAATCTGGCTTTTCAAGCCGGACAGGCAGTTTCAGCAGGGTTGTCTCAAGAAGATGCGCTTGCTTCTATAACATCTTCAGTTGCTGAGATTCTAGGTATATCAGACCGAGTTGGAAGTATTGAAGTTGGGAAAGACGCTACATTTTTTGTGTCGGCAGGTGATGCGCTAGACATTAAAAGTCAAAATATTATCATGGCTTTTATTCAAGGTAAGGAAGTAGATCTGGATAATTTGCACAAACAATTGTATAGAAAATTTACTGAGAAGTATAAAAATCAATAATTTTCTAGGCACTTTAATAATTAAGTATACAAAATACTTAAAAATTCCTTTCTGAGTATTTTAAAAGGTCTGGCCTTGGATACGGCTAAATCTTTGTAATTTTTTTCATTTTATAAGAATATTTAACCTACCTTTGTTTTTAACTAAATGGTTAAACCATATGGTTAAAGCAGGAAAAGAAGATAGTACGCGCGATAAAATACTGGATGCAGCCCGTAAGGTCATGACTCGGAAGGGGCTTGCAGGGGCCAGAATGCAGGACATTGCTGATGAGGCTGGAATCAATAAAGCCCTTGTTCATTATTATTTTCGAAATAAAGAGTCTTTGTTTGAATTAATTTTTAAAGAAGCCTTTATCCTCTTAATCCCCAAAATAAATGAGATATTTAAAGGATCGTCGGTTGATTTTTTTGATAAAATACGGGCGTTTACGGAAGCATACATAGAAATGGCCCTAAAAAATCCCTTTATTCCGATGTTTGTCCTGAATGAGGTAAACACCAATCCTGATGCTTTTAACAATGGACTTTTAACTCAATTGAAAAACTTACCTTTTAATGAATTCTATAAGGAAATAGATTCTGCTGTGCAAAAAAAATTAATCAGACCCATCCATCCGCCTCAATTGATGATGCATATTTTGGGAATGTGTGTATTTCCTTTTCTTGCCAAACCCATGTTTAAAAAATTTCTGAATCTCAACGATAAAGAATTTACTACCCTCTTGGAAATGCGAAAAGTGGAAGTGGCTGATTTTGTAATTCAATCTCTAAAGATTTAAATATTTAAGTAATGAATTTGATAAAATACTCATTTTTAAATTTGTTTCTTGGGATCATTTTAATTCCTTCACTTTGCGCTCAGGATTCCCTCACTCTTGAGCAACTGAATGAAATGGCTATCGGGTACTTTCCATTGTCTAAGCAAAGAAATTTAATTAATGAAGGTACAATACTACAAAATAGCATTCTCCAATCTACATTCCTGCCCCAGGCAAATATCTACGCACAGGCCGGATGGCAATCTGAGGTTACCGAACTACCGATTAAAATCCCAGGAGTGCCAATTAATACGCTCTCTAAAGACCAGTATCGGATACAACTTGAGCTTACACAGTTGTTATACGATGGTGGATTGACCAGGAATCAAAAAAAACTAAACATACTTAATTCGGCAACAGAACAGCAGAAGTTATCCGTAGAACAATACAAGATTAAAGAAAAGATTCTTATGTTGGTGGTACAAATCCACTCACTCGATGCTTTCAATAATCAAACGGTTTTGTTACAGGAAGATCTAAGGCAGGCAATTAATAAAACGGAAGCACAGGTAAGCCAAGGCGTAGCATTTAAATCCGCATTATACAGTTTACAGGCTGAATACATCCGCTCTTTACAAAAGCAAACCGAAATACTAAGTTCGCGTACAACATTATATAAAACGCTTTCAATTTTATCAGGTAAGTCTATATCAGAACAAACAAAATTAATTCTCCCATCTCCAAGTGAAATTAAATTTTCAAATAAAAATCAAAGACCGGAATTGACATTGTTTGAAGACCAAAAAAATGCCTTAAATCAGCAATATGTGTTAAATAGAATCAGAATATCACCCAAGTTTTCTGCATTTGCTCAAGGCGGTTACGGCCGTCCAGGACTTAATTTTCTTAATAATGAATTTGATCCTTTTTTTATTGGTGGATTAAAAGCATTTTGGAATCCTTCCTTATTATATAATTTAAAAAAGGAAAAACAAATGATTCAAATTAACAAAGGAATAGTTGAGTTGCAAAAGGAAAACTTTCTCTTAAATAATAATATACTATTAAGTCAAACAGAAAACGAACTTTTGAGAATAAAAAATTTAATTAAAGCCGATGAAGAACTAATTGTACTGAGACAAAAAATTAAATCTTCTGCAGCGGCTCAATTGGACCAAGGTGTAATAACCAGTGTAGATTATATTAGAGAACTAAACGCTGAAGATTTGGCAAAACAAAATTTAATTATTCACCAATTACAATACCTACAGTCTTTAATCCAATACAAATATACTTTAGGACAATAATATGAAGAATCTAAATTATCTGTTATTATTTATGTCGACCATTACTTCATGTTGGCAACAAAAAGAATCTTATGATGCTACCGGGACATTTGAATCTGAAGAAATTTTAGTATCGTCAGAAATTCCTGGAAAAATTATTCAGCTAACATTGAATGAAGGTGATACAATAGGGGCTGGAAAAGTGGCTGCTATTATGGATACAGTTCAGTTGCAATTACAGATTGAACAATTGCAATCCAGTATTCAAGCATTATATGGTAAAACATTGAATGTTATGCCCCAAATTAAACTTATTAAGGATCAGTTGGAGGTTCAAAAAATTCAACTTAGCAGTTTGCAAAAAGAAAAAATACGATTTGAAAATTTGGTAAAATCGGATGCTGCAACTAAAAAACAATTGGATGACATTAATTCACAAATGGATGTTTTGAAGCAACAAATGAATGTAAGTCAACAACAGTTAAAAGTCCAATCCAATACGACAGGAACCCAGAACCGCAGTATACTTAGTGAACAAGAGCCTTTGGAAAAGCGAATAGCGGTGTTAAGAGATCAAATAAAACGAGCTACAATCCACAATCCTGTAAATGGAACCATACTTACTATTTATGCCAAAGAATCAGAGGTAGTATTACCAGGAAAACCAATATATAAAATTGCAGACTTGAAAAACATGACTTTAAGGGCTTATGTTAGTGGTAATCAACTAAGCAGTATTAAATTAGGTCAGGAGCTTTCAATTTTTACGGATAATGGTGGGAAAAAGATGAAAGAATACAAAGGAATTATTACTTGGATTAGTGATAAAGCAGAGTTCACTCCAAAGACCATCCATACTAAAGAAGAAAGGGTTAACCTTGTGTACGCAATTAAAGTATCGGTAGAAAATGATGGTTATCTCAAACTAGGGATGTACGGTGAGATACGATTAAATAAACAGTAATGAATAGTCTTCTTATTCAAGGTATTTCAAAAAAATTCTTTAAGGAAAAGGAAATAGTTAATGCCCTTCATCCAGTTTCTTTTGAAGTTGGGCAAGGAGAATTATTTGGAATTATTGGACCTGATGGATCTGGCAAAACAACCTTGTTTAGGATACTTAATACATTATTATTAGCCGATTCGGGTGATGCATGGGTGGATGGATTTCATGTAGTTAAAGATTATAAACAAATAAGAAAGAGAGCAGGTTACATGCCTGGAAGATTTTCTTTGTATCAGGATCTAACGGTTCAGGAAAATTTAAGTTTTTTCGCAACAATATTTAACACCAGTATTGATAAAAATTATGATTTAATCAAGGACATATACCAGCAAATCGAACCTTTTAAAAATAGAATGGCCGGAAATTTATCCGGAGGTATGAAACAAAAACTTGCATTGAGTTGTGCATTGATTCATAAACCCACAGTATTATTTTTAGATGAGCCGACAACCGGAGTAGATGCAGTTTCGAGAAAGGAGTTTTGGCAAATTCTTAAGAATTTACAGAAGCAGGGTATTACTATATTAGTCTCAACACCTTATATGGATGAGGCAAATCTTTGTGATCGGGTAGCCTTGTTACAAGAAGGTAAAATATTAAGTATGGATACACCTAAGGGAATTACCGAAAGTTTCCATAAAAATTTACTCGCGATAAAATCAACGGAAAGAATTTCTTTATTAACTGATTTGCGCACGAGACAATTCACGGAACATGTTTATCCATTTGGTGAATATTTTCACTTAATCACCAAAACACCCATGAAACCAATAGAGATTGCAAATGAACTTGCATCTGGGAATCATCAGGGTTTGGAAATTGAAAGGGTAAAGGCAGATATTGAAGATGTATTTATTGACCTTATGAGAAATGAACATGCAGTTTGAAAATAAAGTAATTATCGTCGATTCCCTCACGAAGAAATTTGGAGATTTTATTGCTGTGGACCGCATAAGTTTTGATGTTGGACAAGGGGAGATCTTTGGATTTTTAGGAGCCAATGGAGCAGGCAAAACAACAGCAATGAAAATTTTGTGTGGCTTAAGTAAACCTACCAGTGGCAAGGCTATAGTTGCAGGCTACTCAATTGACAAAGATGTAGAGCTTATAAAAACCAAAATTGGTTATATGAGTCAAAAGTTTTCTTTGTATGATGATCTCACTATTTCGGAAAATCTTAATTTTTATGGTGGAATTTATGGTTTATCGTCGAAGCAGATCAAAAATAAGATGAACCAACTTTTGAACCAACTTGAATTGGAAAATGAAAAGAATAATTTGGTTAAATCCTTACCATTAGGGTGGAAACAGAAACTCAGTTTTAGTATATCCATCTTTCATGATCCTAAAATTGTATTTTTAGATGAACCCACAGGTGGGGTGGATCCTATTACTAGAAGGGAATTTTGGGAATTAATTTATGCTGCTGCTACAAGGGGTACTACTGTATTTGTGACAACACATTACATGGATGAAGCTGAATATTGTGACAGAGTATGCATCATGGTGGATGGTAAAATAGAAGCTTTGAATACTCCAGGTCAATTGAGACAAATTTTTAAAGCCTCGAGTATGGATCAGGTTTTTTACACACTTGCAAGAAATGCAAAAAGATCAGAATTGACTTAAAAGCAAATGAACGAATGAGACAGTTTGGAATTTTCATATTGAAGGAAACACTTCATATATGGAGGGACAAAAGAACCTTGTTTATTTTAATTGGTATGCCAATAGCCCAGATATTGATATTTGGATTTGCATTGACAAATGAAGTAAAAAATTCCAATATAGCCATATTGAATCCTGCAAAGGATAAAGCGAGCAGACAGATAATCGATAGAATTGAAGCGAGCAAATATTTTGATGTTTATCAGGAGTTGAATAAGCCTGAAGATATTGATCTGGCTTTTAAATCAGGTAAGATTAAAATGGTCATCGTATTTCAATCAAAATTTGAAAGCGAACTTGAAAAAAATCACAGAGGAGATATTCAGTTGATTGCAGATGGCTCGGATCCTAATACAGCCACCACTTTAGTTAATTATGCCTCTGCCATTATCAGGGATTACCAAACTGAATTAATTCAATTGAATAAATTACCATATTCCATAAGGACTGAGCTGAGAATGCTTTATAATCCACAATTAAAGGGCGCATTTAATTTTGTGCCAGGTGTGATGTCCATGATTTTACTCCTGGTATGTACCTTAATGACTTCAATCTCCATTGTTCGGGAAAAGGAATTGGGGACAATGGAAATTTTATTGGCATCTCCTGTACAACCATTTATGATTATCGGAGCAAAGGCCGTTCCTTATTTTTTACTTTCATTGGTAAATATTGCTACAATATTATTACTGAGTGTTTATGTCCTGGAAATTCCTATAAGGGGAAGTCTACTTTTGCTTGTTTTGAGTAGCATGCTATTTATCATTACTGCTTTGATCCTTGGTCTATTTATTAGCACTATTACAGATTCACAAATGACTGCCATGTTTATTGCAATGGTAGGAATGTTTCTACCCACGGTGATGTTGAGTGGTTTTATGTTTCCGATTGAGAACATGCCTCTTCCTTTAAGGATCATGTCCAATGTTGTTCCTGCTAAATGGTATTTTATTATTGTTAAGTCGATAATGATAAAAGGTCTTGGTATTTCAGCAATTATAAAGGAATTGGGTATTTTATTTGGCATGATGATTATTTTTTTGGGACTCGCAATTAGAAATTTCAAAATCAGGTTGGCATGAGTTCATTGAGATTTTTATTACAAAAGGAATTCAATCAGATCAGGAGAAATCCAGCTATCCTGAGGATGATGTTCATCATGCCAGTAATTCAACTCATAGTCCTTCCATTTGCAGCTAATTATGAGGTCAAAGAAATTAAACTGGCTATTGTAGATCAGGACCATTCTTCATATACACGTGAATGCACACAAAAAATTATTTCCGGTAAATACTTTAATCTTAGTTCTTACAATCAATCTTATGGTCCGGCTATCATAGAAGTTGAACAAGACAAAGCAGATCTGATTCTTACTTTCCCTCCAAATTTTGAAAAGGATCTAATAAGAGAAAGCGAAGCATCTGTTTTCCTTGCAGTAAATGGAATTAATGGCGTTAAGGCAAGTTTAGGAGCTGCTTATTTGCAAATGATACTTCGTGACTACAATCAAGATATTCGAAGCCGATTGATGCAGTTTCCACGTTTCAATCCGGAACCCTTGGTGGAAATCAGTTACCGATTTTTTTATAATCAACATCTTTTATATCCTGTCTTTATGGTACCGGGTATACTTACACTACTTCTGACTATGATTGGAATGTTTCTTGCATCGCTGAATATTGTGCGTGAAAAAGAAATCGGCACTATTGAGCAGATTAATGTAACGCCAATCAAAAAATACCATTTTATTCTGGGAAAGCTTATTCCATTCTGGTTAATGTCTCAGGTTGTATTGACTATTGGGCTTGTAGTTTCAAGAGTAGTATATGGTATTCATGTAGGCAATCATCTAGAGTTGATCTATTTGTTCAGTGCTATTTATATGTTGGCTGTTTTAGGTTTGGGTTTACTTATCTCGACATATTCTAATACCCAGCAACAAGCCGTTTTGGTCTCCTTTTTCCTAATGATGGTTTTTATTTTGCTTAGTGGTCTTTATACTTCTATTGACAGCATGCCTTTTTGGGCTAAAGTAATTACCTGGTTCAATCCTGTGGCTTATTTCGTTGCGGTAATGAGGATGGTTGTAATCAAGGGTAGTGGATTCTGGGATATTGCAAGCCATTTAGCAATTATCTTTGCGTTTGCATTGTTTCTCATCAGTTGGGCTATCTTAAATTACAGGAAAAGAACCTGATCTGCATTCGTAGAATTCTCAAACATTTACTTCAATGATAAAACTATCTTATTAAACTTACGGAACCTTTTTTATTTAAATTGATTAAACTACCCTGGCCTTCACCAAATTCAAGATCATAGTTAATTTGATAGAGGTAAGATTCCATAGGCGCAGGTTCATTCTCATACCTTCCATTCCAACCTGGGAGATTTGTGTCGTTGGATTCATAAACCATCTTACCCCAACGATTGTATATTTTAAATTTTAATTTAATCAATTTAGCATTACAGTCTGGAGCCAAAACAGGTCTAAAAACATTGTTTAGGTCATCTCCATTTTCGGGAGTAAATACATTAGGAATCATTAAGCAATCCTCACAAGTGGTTGCAAATAGTTGGAGATTGTAATCTTCCACCAGACATCCAGCACTATCCCTTTTTTGTACATTGTAAGTGCCAGATTTTGTATAATTTGTACCATCGATTACCTTCGCTTTTCCACAAAATAATGTATCATATTTTGGATCTGTGTTGACTTTTGATTTTTTAATTATAATTTTTGTAATTTCAAAGCAAGTGCCATTAGTCTTTACCGTATCGGTATATTCTCCTTCTTGTGAATATGTTTTATTGTTGTAATCAAAACTTGTTCCATTACAAATGTTCTTTAAGAGAATAGCCTCTTTATAGGCTGTAACATGGAGAATTCCTGTTATTGAGTCACACCCACTGATGTTTTTGACCTCTATATTGAAGTTTCCACCTTTATCATAATTTATTCCAAAGGTGCTCTTTTTTTCTCCGCATTGAATTGTATCGTAAATTTCTCCAAGGTGAGTATACTTATTTAAACTAAGATTCAAGATCACAAGTGAATCACATTGTCCTGCAGATCTAATGGTATCTATGTATATACCAGGCGTTCTAAGTTCTTTACCATTGAACAAATAAGACTTTCCAACGCATAATTCTGCGTTAATATTTTGACTGATGAAGGAAGAAACATTTATAGTTTTTTCAAATGAGCGGACGATACATCCCACTTGCATCAACCTAATAATTTTGTAAATCCCCGGTACAGAAAAAATATATTTTTTATTTCCGGCACCCTCAATAGTTTGTCCATTGATAATCCATGTGTGGATGGCATTTGGATCTCCGGTGGACAGGTCAATTAACTCGACCTCTGCATCTGCACAAACCCGATCAGGAGCATTAAATTTTGGATTTATATCGAATTCGGTTTCACAGATAGTTTTTGAATAAATTACCGAATCTTTATAATTTTTATAATTAATTATTTGTTGCCCAGACTTTGTTTGATACACAAAATCTTTGACTGTCCAGGTAGGTTCATAATGCGTGAGTTCTTGTGTAACGTCAATATCATTGCATCCGGATAAAAAGTCATTATCTGTTTTAATTACAAGACCTTGGAAATTAACATTTGCTGCGTAAGCAGTGCTGAATCCGGAAAGAATTACACCTCCAATTGATGAAACTCTAACCCGGGTGTATTGAGAACCTTTTCGATTATAAATGAAAGCATTTTTTAAAGAACCATCCTGATTAATTATATACAATGCATTTTTATTTGGAGCGTTCGGTCCGGAGGCAGCATGGGCTGTAAAAGCAAAAGTACTAACCCCTATCGCATAACTACCATCAGATAAAACAGCAAGTCCTTCTCCTATAGAACCGGCATCATTGCCGACGGTTGTTTCATAAACATTGGCAAAAATACTATTGAGATTTTTATCCGTTTTGATCAGGAAAACATCGTATTCGGAACTCTGATAATTTTCTTCAAGTATGGTGGTAGATCCTGTAATTAAGTAATTGTCAGATTTATCCACTTCAATGTCAAAGCAATAAGTTCTTTGATTTTCGTAGCCATAAGTTTTAAAACCAAGCGGAATGCCAATAGGTGAGAGCTTGGCAATAAATGCTTTAAACGTACCATCATCTATACAGCGACCACAGACCACAAGATTCCCCTCAGAATCAGACTTTATAGCATATGCCTCATCATAAGTTGTATTTGGATTACCAAAAGTTTTAGTCCAAAGAATATTTCCATCTCTGTCTAGTTTAATAATGTAAATGTCTGCAGCATTCCTATCTGTGCCATAAAATGCTGTACTTCCGGCTATTACAAAACCACTATCCTGGGTCATAACAATGTCCCTACCAAATTCACTGTTGTTACCAATTTTTTTCATCCATTTTACTTGTCCGGTAGGACTAATTCTTCCAGCAAGGATGGATCCTTGAAAAAAACCTGTTCCAAGGTTAAATGAAAAAACTACATCACCTCCGTCGGCTTCGACTATTCCAAAGTTTGTATTGGTTGGGGATCCTGAGGCCCCTAAAAATTTAGTCCAAACCGGAGTTCCTGTACAGTCGTATTTCGTTAAAATTCCTTGTGAAAAGTTAAATGTATCTGTTACAAACCCCAATGTCGCAAAGCCCCCATCTGAAAAAGATTGAATGTCATAAAAATTGGTATGAGGATTTTTTATGCCCGGTTTATAATCTGACAAAAAATAAAGCTTTTGATATTGAATATTTTGTCCAAGGGCTTGATATGTAATACAAAATATAACTAAAAAAAATAACAAGTATCTCTTCATTACGTACACTAAGAATTAAAATAATAGCCCAAGATAATAAGGATTCAAATAAGTCCGAATGTCACCCAACTAATTTAAACTAATTTAGCCCCAGATTTGGCGACTTTGAAGAAAGAGTTCATCATTAATGTTATGCTGTTGGTCTTGGCGAACGCCCTGATCAAGCCTATTTATTTATTTGGAATAGACCGGAACATCCAGCTGATTGTTGGAACAGAGGAATATGGCAATTACGTAAACATTGTGAATTTTACGTTTATCATGCAGTTTATTAGTGATTTTGGACTCCAGAATTATATGAGTCGATATGTGAGTCAGGATACGGAAAACGCCCGAATTACTTATTCGAAAATCCTTGGTTTTAAAGTCTTTCTTTCACTTTTATATTTTTTAGTGACGCTGGGATTAGCATGGATTTGGTACGGTGAAGATTTCAATATTCGTTTTGTAGCACATGTAAGTTTAAATCAAATTTTGGTAAGTAGTATATTTTTTATCAGAGCTAATATTTCCGGCCTTGGCTTATATAAAACTGATAGTATAATCTCCGTTTTAGACAGATTGTACTTAATTTTATTAGGTGCGATATTCATATTTTCCCCTTCGCTAAAATCGTTTGTAAATATAAATTTTTTCGTTTGGATTCAGACCGTTTCATTGCTGTTGTGTTTATTGAGTGGAATATTCATTATATTGAAACACCAATTTAAATTCAATATCAGTACATTGTCAAAAGATGATCTGATTAAGTTATTCTATGCGAGTATCCCATTTGCATTGATATATTTAACAAGCGCTGTTTTTTATAAATCCGATAACATCTGGCTAGTCAAACTGCTTCCTGATGGTAAACAGCAATCCGGTATATTTGCAGCTTCCTTAAGGCTTTATGAGGCTATGTCAATGATTTCTTTGGCATTTGGAAGTTTATTACTTGCTATGTTTTCAAGGAGCTTTTTGGATAAGAAAGTTCTTCATAATTTGTTGAAAACATCATTGTCAATACTTTTTATTATTTCTTTAGTATTGTCTTTCTCCGGTTACTTTTATGGAAATGAGATTAACAATTTGCTATATCATAATGAAGATCCCTATTGGGTCCGAATATTATCCATTATGATGATATGTTTTATCCCTGGAAGTATTAACTATATCTTAAGTTCATATCTTCAGGCGACTCATAGAGAAAAATTGATGCTAAAGATTTATGTTTTTGCAGCATTACTTTCTGTGATACTTAATTTGTTTTTTGTTCCAAGTCTTAAGGCGGAAGGCTCAGCTATGGTTTTTTTAGTGGTACAATTGGTATTATTTATTACACAATACTATTTTATCCATAAAGAGTTAGAATTTGAATTTTGGTCAGCTTTTAAACAATTAATATTTTTTTTAATTTCTGTATTGATCTATTTTCTTATAGAAAAATATGTTTATATTTCTATATTTTTCAAATTACCACTTTCCGCCACCCTAATCTTTATACTCGCCGTTTTATTAAATATTATTAAATTTTCTGATCTTAAGAAATTTGTACTCCTAAAGAATAAAAATCTTTAAACCCGGTAATGAAAATTACTCCAATTTTCTACCTTTTACAATGATGGTTTTCCTTTCAATGTTTTTTGCACGCTTTAAATCAATGAGTAAACAAGTAAATGCAGATTGTGACGGCGTGTAATAGATTTCATTATTATAGGTTACCTGACCACCATTTCGTTCCCATTCTTTTCCCAGTAATACATATTTATCCCCCATTTTAGGATTTGGACCAAACATCAGATACTTTGGTTTGTCACTTTGTTCGAAACTAATTGCAAATCGATTTTCCTTAGGTAAAAATTCAAGTACCCCTGGTGTGCCTTGCTCAAATACAATTTCTTCAATTTTCTCACCATTTATAGTTTTAATTTTTCCTCCTTGAATTTCTGTAGCACCGCTGGTGGCTTTTCGTCTTAAAACTATTTGATCGGAAAGATAGAATTGTATTTTAGTTAATTCCTTTTCTGTCCATTTATTTTCATCAATCAGATCTTGTGTCAATGGGGACAAAACACGACTACATGAAAATTCAATTAGTACCAAGAAAGGCAATAGAAATAAATATTTTAGATTCATGACCTGTAATTTTATACGAATATAGTTTAGACTGTATTATTGGTGTTAAGTTTAATGTTTAGTTAACCTAATTGTCTTAATTTTAAATCTATTTTAACAAATTGAAAAAAATGGAATCATTTTCTCATTATTTTTACATTTGTTAAGAAAGCTATTGTATATGTTAGAAAAAGGTTCAGTAGAGTTTCATTTTCAATATCCTGAATTTCCACTGGAGATGGATAAAATTCGCAAATGGTTTCATATCATTTGCTCAATGGATAATTCTACTATCGAAAATATCAATTGCATATTTTGTACCGATGAAGAGATTTTGGAGATTAACCGTAATTATTTGAATCACGATTACTATACCGATATCATAACCTTTCCTTTTCAGGAATCCCCAATAGTTGCCGACTTATACATCAGTGTTGATAGAATCAAGGAGCATGCTGAGGAATTGGGAATCAATATGGAAGAGGAATTGTTACGGGTCTTAATTCATGGTTTGCTCCATATGTTAGGTTATAATGATAAAACCAAAGAAGAGATTCAAAAAATCCGAGAAGCAGAGAATAGAGCCATTGCTTTATTTCAACGTGATTTTAGATCTGAGTCACATTACTATGATAAAGTTTATGATGTGGTCAGGATGATACCGCCAGGTAAAGTGACCACTTATGGTGCAATAGCTAATTTTCTTACATTAGGGTCAGCAAGAATGGTTGGTTGGGCTTTGAACCAATTGAAAGGTAGCTTAGGTGATGTTCCTGCACACAGAGTGGTGAATGCGAGAGGCGAACTTAGTGGAAAGTTATTTTTTGGGCCTAATAAAATGAAGCAGCTTTTACAGTCTGAAGGAGTATCTGTGTCGAATGATAAAATTGACAATATGGAAGGCTATTATTGGGATCCTTACCTTGAACTTAAGTGAATATATAGTTGTTTGCTCTTAGATTTAAAAGTTACATTAGGATAAATTACATTATAAATTACCACTATATGTTAAAATATTTTTGTTTTTTTATCTGTTTGTTTTTCCTGGAAGCTCAGTTGGTTGGACAAAATACTGGTATCTTGGGTATTTGGAAAACTATTGATGACGTTTCACAACAGGAAAAATCCCATATAGAACTTTACATGAAATCTGGTAAGCTATTCGGGAGGGTAATAAATTTGCTTCCCAATGCAACGACCAAAGTATGCAATAATTGCCCCGGTGAGAAAAACGGGAAATCACTCATAGGAATGGACATCATTTGGAATATGAGTGTCAATGGATCCACTTGGGAGAATGGTCAGATTTTAGATCCAAAAACAGGTAAAATATATTCCTGTTCCTTGAGTCTGGAGGGCCACGACAATTTGAAGGTTAGAGGGTACCTTGGAATTTCCCTTTTCGGACGAACCCAGATATGGAAAAGGGTAAAATAATTTGTTGCTATACAATAAAGGTGAAGACCTAACAGTTATAAAGTCAAACCACCAATCATCGCCTATGGTCGATACCTTTACACTTCATTCTCTAGTCCGGTATTCCTATCAAGAATGTTCCTTAGAAGAGAGGATACTTCTCGAAGAAATAGCAGAGGTTGATAAGTGCCTCAAGGAGGAAATGAATTTCTTGAAAAAAGCCAAGAGTTTTCTTCCGGATGTGCTTTTCTATCCAAAATCGGGTACCATTGACAGAATTAAGGACTACAGTCAAAGAGCAAGGTAGCTTAGCTGGAATTGCTCTTCAAAAGCCTTTAAGTATTAAGATTAAGGGCTTTTTTTATACAATTAACTTTCTTCGAATAAATATCATATTGCCAGATCTTGTCGGATGCAATTTTGTGTTTAATTTCAAATTTCCATCTTCTAAGCTTGCAGGTTCAAATTGATATGTTTTTAAAAGATTTATAATTTTATGTATTTCCGTTTTATCGTATTCCAATATTAATAATTTTAATTGCGGACTACTTAATATGGATGAAGCGCCTAGAAGGATATTTAACTCATGGCCTTCTGTATCAATTTTTATCGCATGTGGTTTAGTCAGATGGTTTAAATTATCTAGTCTATTAGTTTCTACTGTTTTTCTGCATCCATTTGAAATAATTTTATTGTTAATTCCTAAATCAGTACTAAATTCAGTAAACCCATTTACATCACTTATTGCAAATGGAAATACGGTAACCAGATGTGTAATTGAGTTAAGTATTTGATTTTGCTCATTTAATATGGCGGCGTGTTCATCAGGTTCGAATGCGTAACACTTTATTTTATATTTGGCGGCAAGAAAAATGCTATACAAGCCAACGTTTGCGCCAATATCATAAAAAACGTCACCTTCTTTTAATATTTTGGAAAGGATTATAAATTCCTCCTGTTCAACATGATTATAATAAAATGGATTTTTTGAAGACTGAAATCTTGAATCTACAATCCATTTAATTTGATCAGTCCATGAAATTATAGTTCTTTTTTTAATTACATTAATCCAGAAGGATTTCAATAAATAAATGAGAAAGGATTGATCGGAGTCGGCATATTTTCTAAATAGCCTGTATTTATTTCTCAGCAATTCGTTTTTTATTATGATTTACGTAATTGCATTTCCGCAACTGAAAAGGCTTTATAAATATCTAAACCTATAAGGTTTTGCATTTTATTCGTTGAGTTAAATTTTATTTTTTCAAATATTTTTTTCTGATTTGGTGATAGTAGATGATCTGGATTTTTATTTTCACTAAGAAGTTTATTGATTCTAGTCGCCTGAAGTTCGCTCATTGGAACGTATTTATATAAAGAATTAAATAAGTAATACTTTAATTCAGGATCAACTTTAAATTCACCCAATTTTACATGTTTGATATCGATATTTTTAATATTTGAGACATTCGGATTATCCACATAGATTCTATCTGCATTATTTGATTTTTTTCCATGTGCTATTAATTGTTCTAAACTAATTTTATTTGGATTGTATTTCACTTCAACCACTTCTGCGCCATTTATAAAACCAGCTCTTGTGCCAATGACACCATCCAATTGGGCGTAATTTTTTTCACCGCTCCAAAAACAAAACATTCCCAAAAACGCCTTTTCTGTCCCTAATGCTTTGGCCATTAGTTCCTCCTCCAATAAATTAAGATAATCGGGAATTTTATGGCCGCTTTTCAATAGTGCTGCGGTGATTTTTGCAACCAACCCAAATGCCGTATAATTTCCACTTAATCGATCTACCAATGGACTTAAATCCGGATGTACAATCCTTACTACCGGATTGTTCCAAGAAGGTTCTTTAAAATAGTCTAATGCTATCTGATCCTTACCAGATTTATTATTGTGGATGGCCAAAGGAATAAAGTAACTTTCTATAGCTTCAACAATTAATGGGTGTGACAGGACTTCTGAACCATAATATTTACATGTGCTACAACCCGGGATTTCCTGAAAGAGTATAAAGATTGGTTTTTTATTCTGGACAGCTTTATTTTGAGCTTCTTCAAGATTTCTATTCCAATGAACTGTTCCTAATTCCATGGGGTTTTTGTCAGGAACCTGCTGTTGGCTTAAAGGAATCAATCCCAATATGATGAGTAGGCATTTTAACATTTTTGAACCAGTTTATTTGTTCGCTTAAAATTAACTTTCATTGATGATATCCTTTAAGGATTTTGGATAAAAATCACTTTCTTTGCAAAACAAACAATGGAATTGAAGAAGCTTAGCCCACATGAACGTTTTGAGCTTGAGTTTTTGCCTCATATTGAAGCATTAAATACTTTTGCTTTCCACTTAACTTATAACGAAGAGAATGCCGCCGACCTTGTTCAGGAGACTTACCTTAAAGCCTTTAAATTTATAGATAAGTATGAAGAGGGAACTAATGCAAAGGCTTGGTTGTTTAAGATTCTGAAGAATGCGTACATCAACGATTATCGGAAGAAGAATAAACGTCCGATACAAGTTGATTATGAAGAGGTGTCCGGATACCACGATGGTGATGACGCGCCTTTAGCTAGTTATTTTGATTTGAGGGAAGAGCTCTTTGATCATATGATGGGTGATGAGGTTACTGCTGCAATGAATTCATTGCCTGAGGACTTCAGAACTGTCATTTTACTCTGTGATATTGAAGATTTTAGCTACGAAGAAATCTCAAAAATCATAGATGTTCCAATTGGAACAGTAAGGAGTAGACTCTTTCGAGCCAGGAATATGCTGAAAGAAAAATTAAATACTTATGCCAAAACAATGGGTTACAAGGACCATAGAGGTGGGCATGATGATCAGGATTTAAGTGAATAGAATTTACGTGCCCGGTTGTTTCTGGGCAGTTTTAATAATAGCTTTTTTGTCGGATAAACGATTTTGTATGGACCAATTTAACTTTGCTGAAATCAGAAAAAAAATTACCTCCTATTTAGATCACGACATGAGCCCTGAAGATCAGGACAGTTTTCTGACTCAAATACAAAAGGACCCTAATGGTCAGAGTGAGCTTATTCGGGAGCGATTGATTCGTTCTAAAATAAGAGAAAACATACATCGACCACATTTATCTCCAGGCCTTGTAGATCGTATTAAAAACAAGATTGTAAGATAATTTTATTGCCATATTGGGATTTTCGTTAATATAATCGGCTCATTATTTGGGTTTGTCTTATTTAAAGATCGGTTTCATTTTCCGTTTTAGATTTTTTTTTATGTACCTACAGTATAGAAGTTTGTTGTTCATCATGCTAGGTCTTTTCATGACCACATGTTCTCGTAATCCGGTTACCGGAAAAAAGGAGTTGTCTTTAATGTCCGAATCTCAAGAAAAAGCTTTGGGGCTTGAATCTGATCCACAGATACAAGCTGAGTTTGGAATGTATCCGGATTCAAGTTGGCAAAGGTTTCTTCGTGAAAAGGGACAGGCAATGGCTAAAATTTCACATCGTCCTACATTGGGATTCCAATTCAGAGTTATTGATTCTGAGGTGGTCAATGCTTTTGCAGTACCGGGTGGATATATTTATTTTACCCGCGGAATATTGGCACATTTTAATGATGAGGCCCAATTGATGGGCGTTTTGGGTCATGAAATTGGCCACGTCACCGCCAGACATGCCAATGAGCAATACACAAAACAAACTATCGCTCAAATTGGATTGACTGCCGGGATGATATTATCTCCAAAGTTCAGGCAATTTGGCAATCTTGCAAATACAGGTATGCAATTAATGTTTCTTAAATTTAGTAGAGACAATGAAACGCAATCTGATAAACTTGGGGTTGAATATTCTTCAAAGGTTGGATATGATGCGCATCATATGGCTGAATTTTTTCAAACCCTTGGAAGAGTATCTGACGCAGCCGGAGCAAGGATTCCATCTTTTCTATCTACCCATCCTGATCCGGGAAATCGTTTTACTAAGGTGAATGAGCTGGCAACTGAAGCACAAAAACAATATACTGCTGCCACAAAAGTGGAAAGAAATAGTTACATCAAAAGATTAGATGGCATGGTTTATGGACCGGATCCTCGACAAGGGTACAAGGAAAATGATAATTTTTATCATCCTGAACTAAAATTTCAATTTCCTGCCCCAAAAGATTGGACCTACCAAAATTCACCTGCACAAGTTCAATTTGGATCTAAAGATCAAAAGGCATTGTTGATTTTTTCCCTATCATCTGATAAAGATTTGATGAATGCAGCCAAATCTATCCTTAAAAATTTTAATTTAAATTTGATCAAACAAGAAAATATTCAAATCAATGGTATGTCCGCCATAAGATTACTGGCAGAACAAATTCCCGATCAAAATTCTCAAGGTCAGTCAACCAATGTTAACACCCTTAAAGTAGTGAGCACACTTATTCAATATGATAATCTGATTTATAACTTTATTGGTGCTGCAGCACCAAACGATTTTGGCAATTTTGAATCACAGTTTTTACAATGTATGGATGGTTTTAAAAAGCTAACTGATCAAACGAAAATAAATGTTAAACCAGATCGTATTGCAGTTAAAACTGTTCCAAACAAAATGACCTTTAAGGAGGTGTTGAAATTAAATAACCAGGATGTTAAACGGTATGAAGAATTAGCAATTCTTAATGGTCTAAAACAAACTGACATCTTAGAATCAGGAAGTTTAATAAAACTAGTTTCCAAATAACTAAAGTTGACAAATGTCGAGAAGGGATATTGACGAAAAATAGAAAGTTGGCTATGCTCAAATCTCAAACTCTATTTCAACAGTTCTTCCATTATCGGAAAAAGCTACTTTGTTAGAAAGTTTATGCATTAAAAAAACTCCTCTTCCTCCGCATCTTTCCAAATTTTCAGGTAGGGTAGGGTCAGGAATTGTATTTGGATCAAAACCACGACCTTCATCTGAAATCCTAAAAGAAATACAACGGTGTTTTTTTTCACTGTTGATGTGAACAAATTTATTTGCATCTTCTCTATTTCCATGAATTATGGCATTGTTGACTGCCTCAGTTATGGAAATGAATACATTGTGATAGTGCTTCTGATCAATCTTGTATTCTTCAAAAATACCTATAAGGTATTTTTCAATCATCGCAATATTATTCGGTATAGAAGCAATTCTAATCATCCTTGCTTCTTTGTACGATTGAAATATTCTTCGACCAGTTTCTTGTAAAAAGGTCTCAAATCCGGTGATACGTGCTGGAACCATTCAGTTTCTGCCTGACGTTGTTTTAGATAATCTTCAAGTCCGGCAGGGAAGTCACGTTCAATTTTCGTACCAGTTTCTGATTTACGTTCTTCTTTATATTCTCTTTCTCTTTCAGCACGCTCTGCTTCCAACAATCTTGTTGTGATTTCTTGTTGTCTTTTAAGCGTTTCATTTGTGAGCTGCTTGTTGACCAGTTCCTTCTCTGTTTTATTCATTTGGTCAATAGCCTCTTTCATTTCCTGGGAGCCGAGACCCTGTTCTTTTTTCTCCTTTTCAAAGTCCTCTAGCATTTTCCTTAACTTGGCTTGTTCAGCCGCCATTTCAGCAAATTCTTTACTCAGTTTCCCCTCACCCTTTTTGCTTTTTTCACCCAGTTTTTTCAATTCCTCACCTACCTTTTGTTGCCCTTCAACAATTTTATCCATTGGAACCTTTCCCTTCTTCCCTTTTGGCGATTTGCTCTTGCCGGGCTTTTTACATGATTTACTTCCAGGTTTATTACAGGATGAATTTTGTTCTTTTTGTTTGTTATTCATAGTCTCAGATAACATCACTGCAAGATCATTCACATTTTTCATGATCTTTCCCTGATGGGTATTGGCCAACTGCACTTGCCTATCTTCAAGTTTTTCTATGCTTTTTCCAAAATTTTCATTAATTTCTGAAACCTTTTCCCCGACAAAGGACTCTATTTCAACTACTCTTTTACTCAAGGCCTCCAAGGTGTCTTGTATTAACTTAAAATTTGTTTTTAACTTGAACTGTTCTTGCACCAGGTTAACATATTTTGGAGATTGGATATTGGTTTGTTCAAATGATTTTGATAACAATTCCTGTTCAAAAGACAATCCCACAAGATTCTCCAATAACTGCCTGAGAACCTTTATATCTTCTTCTTCTTGTTCCTTTTCATTTTGGTCCATTTGACTTTCCATTTGGTCAGCCATTTCATTCATTTTATCTGCACCTTCTTTTTGATCTTTTGACGCACCGTCATTTTCTTTTTTCTCCAACTTATCCTTTGCTTTTTCAAGACTTTTTTGCGCCTCCTCAGCATTCTTTTTTTGATCTTCTATCTTCTTGGGCTGCTCAAGCTCTTGATTTTTTTTCTGAATCTCCTCCTGCTTTTTCTTTAGGTCATCAAATTTCTTATTGATATCCTCTTGTTGCTTTTTAAGGGATGATGGATCTTCGGTCTTCTTCTCAGTTTTATCCTTGAGCTCCATTTGTTCATTAGCCAACTCCCTTAATTTGTCAATCTGATCTTTAATGTTTTTTTCAAGTTCAAGCTGTTTAAACAATTCAAGTAAGCGATCCATTTCTTTTTTCATGTCCTCACTTTTATTCTGAAATTGTTCGGTCATTTGAATGGCTTGATCCTTTTGTAACTCTTGCATCAATTGTTGAATCTGGTTCATCAATTGCTGCATCTCTTTATTCATGCTCTCATTAAAATGTTCCTGAAGTTTTTGTTGCTTTTCCTGTAATTTTTCATCAGGATTACTATGTTGTTCTTGTTTTTTTATGTTCTCTTCAAATTTTTTCTGAGCTTTCTCAAATTTTTGCTGAATCTCCTCCTGTTGTTTTACAAGTTTTTCGAGATCCTTTTTATTTTGCCACTCAAGATCTTTTTTCTGACGTAATTTGCTTCTATACTCATCCAGCTTATCTTGGAGCTTTTGTGCTTCTTTAACAGCTTCTTCAAGATTCTTTTTAATATCCTCACTATTCGTTTCTTCTTTTTGCGCCAATTCTTCCTGACTGGCCAAATGATGTTCCATAATCGTACTTCTGGTAGACTTACTACCATTGACCCCATCATTGTCCCAAACCTCAAAATAAAATGAAATATGATCTCCTGACATAAGTCCTAATTCTTCCATGTCCATTAAATGACGAAACGTTGATGCCTTTCCCCCATTGAATCCCACTTTAACAATTTTTTCAGGGAGAGATTTACCCGATTTGGTTTTGATCTGATAATTAAAGCTTAGATCTTTCAATCCATAATCATCTGTGAGTTCTCCTCCGAAATAAATTATATTGGCTTGCGTACTGTCTTCAAACGATTCTACATTTATGAGTGGATATTGATCTGCTATAGCAGTTATTTGATATTGAATGGTATCAGGCCTGGATAATTTAAGATTATTCAAATACAAGGTATAACTCTGGTCTTTCATAATCCTTGTAGAGAATTGAAATTCATTTTCGGACCTCTTGCTGCTTTCTGATTTTTGGTTTGATTCAGAAAGCCGGAATTGCAATTGATCTGTGTTTTCTGTATTCACATTCCAGCTAACCTTGGTGCCAACCGGTACAATCAACCCACCTGTATTTTTTAGATGTTCATTTTTTCTACCAGTATACGATGGATATTCAAGATAGACCTCAAAAGACGAAATTACAGGCTTAAGTATCACTTCAAGGGTAAACTCCTCTGATTTGATTTCTCCGGAGTAGATCCTGAATTTAATATCTTTTTGGACATTTCCAAATGTGTAATGATATGTACCTGCATCCTCTCCAGGTCTAAGTCTGTATTGAAAATTATCATACTCAATATATGCTTCTGAAGGTAAAAAATTACCTGAGACAGAAACATTTAGTTCAAAGTCCTCATTCTGAATTACTTCAAGTTTTTGATCGTCAAGTCCAAAACTGAAAGGAGCTTCTTTTGAAAAATCTTTATTATTCTGTATTATTCGGGTCGTTGAATCCTTGATGAGGCTTGGGGCCAGAAAGATTATTCCCATAAGTAAGGATACAGGAATTAGTGCATACCGAATATATTTTCTGTTATTGGATAGATCAATCGCAGCTACAAAAGGAATAGGCCTTAATTCTGAGGCTTTTTGATTTATACTCGCTTCAATCAGACTTTTATCGCTGAAATTAATGGACTGAGATTTCAGCTGAAGTACATTTAACAGTTTATCCTTTACATCCTTGAAGTGAGTACCAATTATACGAGAGGCCTCTTCATGACTAATCATTTTACCTAACCTCATATAATGTAAAAAAGGGCTTATGATCCAACTGTAAAAAGCTAAACCGGTTAAACCAAGAAAAGAATAGAAAAGAATTTTCCGTGTTATTTTACTGAAATAAAATTGGTGCTCCAACAATGTGACCAAAATAAAGGCCAGGGTAAGCATACCAATAAAGTATATAGACCCCCTTAATAGCTTATTAAGGTAGAACTTCCTCGTAAACTGATCCAATTTTAAAATCAGCAGATCATAGTAATTTTGATTCCATTCCATACCTTATATATAATTAGTCACAACGCTTATTCTGCAAAAATAATTTCACTTAACAGGAATTGCTGCATCCTGATGAATATTAACAATATATCTTTCTCTTAGGTTTATCAAACTGTATGATATGTTCATCCTTAAAAAAGGTTTAAGCCAATTTTCCTTATTATTTTAAATTCTGTAAATCTGAATAATTGTATTTGTAATTGAAATAATATAAAGTAAATTAAAAATATACAAAATTTAATTTTATAATTAAGGTAAATTTATATATTAGATTTTTAAATTAATAACATTAACATTTGGATTCAAGTACAAATAATTAGATTTGCCCTTTATTTCAAAACTTAAATTCAATATGAAATTTATAACTTTTTCTTCACTTATTCTTTTCCTTTTTGTACAATCGGTAATGGAGCCTCGCAATCCCGAGTTAGAGGTCACAGGAGCTCCGGGAGAATTAACTTGTGCCAAGTCCACATGCCACAGTGGAGGAAATTTTACCGGAACTGTTAACATAGAGGGCTTACCTGATACCATTTCTCCGGGGCAGACATACAATTTGAATTTTGTTCAGAAGAGTAATGCAATTACCTCTGGTTTTGAAATAACTAGTCTTGATCCTCAAAACATGAGATCAGGGACCTTTGTTGCAGGACCAGGATCCAGTGTTGCTATTGGTAGAACTTTTAACAGACAGTATATAAGGCAAATTAGTGCCAGAGCATTAACGAATGGGGAATCAGTTTATTCTTTTAGCTGGAAGGCTCCGACAAGTTTAACCGGAGATAGCATTAGATTTTATTTTGTAGGCTTAGCTGCCAATGACAATGGTAAAAATACGCTCGACAATGTCCTTAGAGCGTCAAAAAGTGTATTTTTTCAAAACACAATATCTTCAACCGAGAATACGCTTAACAGAAGCATTACACTTAGCCCAAACCCAGTCTCAGATTATATAAATTTGACGTCTGATTATAAAGGATCTCAAGGATATCAAATCATCGATCTTGTTGGACAGGAAGTGTTGCAGGGATTAGTTTCTTTAAACGGTAAAATTGATGTTTCAAATTTGGAACATGGGTTTTATCATTTGATAGTCAAATTTCCATCTGGTAATTTAGTAAAATCTTTTCTTAAGAATTAATAAGAAGATTGACCTTCTATCCACAGTATTTTATAAGAAATCAAGCACTTAAAATAATATTTTTTCGATAATAAATTTACCACCTAAAATCAGTAGGTTTAATTTTTCCACCGAAATCTGCGGATCAGATTTTCCTCTGCAATAAGCAAATACTTTGTGTTGACTGCAAATGAGCTGATTTTGGCATTGCTTGTATAGATAGGTTCAGACGGTCTGGCTCCGGGATTCCAAGAATAAATTCGATTATCCTTTAGGTAAAACAATATATTGTCTTTCAAATCAATATATTTAATTTTACTGTCTTCCACAAAAAATTCTTCATTCAGGAATGCAGAAAACTGCCAAAGCCCGATACCCGGTAGCAACAGAAAAATCTCTTTACCATTTGTTTTTAAAATCGAAGTTGTAATTTCATTTTCCCGCTCATAATATATGGATTCACTGTTAACAATTCTTTGATCTAGTATATTTTTAACATGTATTTTTCCTTCAGAAAAATAACAGTATTGAGTTGTGCTAAAAAAACATATGGCACTTTCTAAATTAAAATTAGAATAAAATTCATCTGATAGAGTTCCCAAACTTTCATCTAGAATTTGAACACTTGAATAGGATGGAAAGAACAACATAATTTTCATGGGGTCACTAACATCCAAAGTAACATATTCACTTAGAAAAGGACTCGAAAGCTCCTGATTTGTGGACCAATCTTCGTTCAGTTTGAATAAATGTGAACTACCTTTTTTAAAAGCATAAATTTGATTTAACTTGTCCAGATATAATGAAGAAGCGCTGAGTAAAAAGGAATCCTGAAATAAATATTTTTGGGAAGTGCCAATATTGCAAAGTAAGAACAAAAATATACTATGAATAAACCACTCCTTTATCATTTTTATAAAATTTCAGCTGAAGTGAAGACCCGTCAAACTCTGCATAAGATTGAAAATTTAACCAATCTCCCAAATTTACATAACGTGATTGTGTACCATAAATATTGTAATCAATGGGCAGGTGGCGATGTCCAAAAATATAATAATCTGCCTGAATAGTGGGATGTTTTTTTTGAACATATTGGATTAACCATTCTTTATCAGGACCTAAATATTTTTGGACAGGTGCCTGTGCCTCTCTGCTTTTTCCTGAAAAGTAATTAGCCAGGCTAATCCCAATATCAGGGTGAATCCACCGGAATAACCATTGGGCAAGCGGGTTTTTAAACAATTTTTTCAATCTTTTATAGCCATAGTCACCGGGTCCAAGCCCATCTCCATGTCCAATTAAAAACTTTTTACTACCTAAATTTTCCAAGATTGGTTTTTGGTAAATTGGAATGCCCAGCTCTGTCCACAAATAATCTTTCATCCAAAGATCATGATTCCCAGTAAAAAAACGTACATCAATTCCTTTGTCTTTAAGCTCGGCTATTTTACCAAGTATTCTGATGTACCCTTTGGGAACAACTTTTTTATAATCAAACCAAAAATCAAATACATCCCCTACAAGAAAAAGATGGGTTGCATCATGTGATATTTTATCCATCCATTCCACAATCAATGCTTCTCTTAGGCGGGAAACTATTTTAGAGGAATCACCAAGGTGAAAATCAGAAGTGAAGTAAGCTTTAATCAAAGTATTTTTCTGTTATTAGCTCACAAATCGGGGGTCAGTTTCCATAACAGCGCCACATTTTTTGCAAGTTCTCATAGATTCTGAAGCATAATATTCTTTAAATCTTGGAATAAAATCTTTTTCAATATTTTCTAAAGGAAAATAGCTTTCGTGTAATTTTTCATTACATTTTTCACAAAACCACAATAATCCATCATTTTCACCCGGCTTACGTTTACATTCAATAACCAGACCAATGGTTCCTTCAGGTCTTATGGGTGAGTGGGGCGTATTGGCAGGTAAAAGAAACATTTCACCTTGCCTTATAGGTATATCAACAGGTTTGCCATCCTCTTGAATTCTGACAGTCACATCTCCTTCAATTTGAAAATACCATTCTTCTGTTTCGTTATAATGATAATCCTTACGGGCATTTGGTCCAGCCACAATCATCACGATGAAATCTCCCGCTTCATGATAGAGGTTTCTATTTCCCACAGGAGGCTTCAATTCACTCCTATGGTCCTCAATCCATTGATAAATATTGAAAGGTCTTATTATCGACATAAAGCTTAATTTTAAATAAAGATACGGTATTCAAATAGTCTGTACTAAAATTTCTATTGAATTTTAACGCTGCTGTATTTATTCATACCAGCATAATATATCAGTCTCCAGCCATCGCCGGTTTTGGCAAATCTTCTTATCAAAATAAGATCATTGTGGATATCTTTTATTTTTTCTTCAATAAGTACATCTTTAAGATTGAGGTAATCAGATTCAAAAGTATGGTCTCCTTGAAAGTCTGATTTTTGAAATATCCATTGATCTGCTGACCAAAAAAATTTTTCGCCCCCTATAAAAGCCGGATCAGCATGATTTGGTAAACCCTCCAAAGGAAAAAAAATATGGTTGATCTGGAAAACACTGTCCGCATGAAACTGGGTATAAAAATTCTTAAAATCCTCTGGTAGAAATTCAAAGCTATTTTTCTTTTGATCCTGCACAGCCCTGATTCCGGATTCATTATTTCGGCAAGAGAATATCAAAATTATAATTGCTACCCATGAGAAGTTAGCTGTCCTTAGTGGCCACCAGATAGCAAAAGTTTGCTCCAACCTCGTGATAAATTGCATAATGGATGGTATCATCGGCCAAATATAAGGATGCTGAATGAATCACTAGTGTGTTTTGTTCCACAAGTAATTTAAGGTAAATCTGTGTGTTAAATTGTATACCCCTTTTTCCATGTGCTTTATAGACGGCTTCTTTGGCACACCAGCAGAGTGTAGCAGCAATAACTAGGTCAGGATGGTTCAAAAAATTATTGTTTAGAAATTCCAGTTCGTCAGTACTTAGATATTTGTGGAGAATGCGAATGATCTTTGCATCAAGCATCTGGATATCTAATCCAACTTCATATGGTCCGGTAACAAAACCAGTGTATTCCCCTGAATGTGAGATGGAGAGAAACCTATTGGTTTGTTTAAAATTTAGTTTGCCGAATTCATTCTTAATAAATTCAGGACTTCCTGTAGTTCCCGTAAAAGTATACAGCACATACCTAGATGCCAAGTACTCCAATCTTCTTTTTGGATGAACTTCAACCAACCGGGTAAGTTCATTTTCTGCCCATGGAAATGAAGCCCGAAAAAAGGATTCAGGCTCACTTATTTGCCAGATTAAAAAATGAATATCTGACAATATTTTTTTTTGGATAAATATAGGCATACTGTTTCTGCAGCGAAGCTATATTTTATTTTGTAACTATTTGAAAATTCATTAATAATTAAGGCAGTGAAATTTATTAATTTGGGATTATAAATTAGGAAAACTCAGGGTTTACCCTGATATACCCAAATTATTTTATCTGGGTTTTCCCTGATTTTTCAGTTAAATTCTCATTTTTATTTGCACAGGTTTAAGATTGATCATATCATTGTGTCATCCTTACGGCATATCCTTATAACTTTTAGGTTTTAACATCAATATATTTTGATTATGCCGATTCCAATAATAAGAATTTTTGTCCTCTATTTAAATGTAGTTTTTGTATTAGATTTTTCGTTCGCTCAGATATCTCGACCTGGATATTTGCATGCCGCAGGTGGTGGAGAAGTTTTTTTATCTCCGTCCTTATGCCCAAATAACAGCGAGGAGTTTACCATCGCCTGCGACATGACTGAGCGAAATCTGTTGAGCCAACAATTAAATCAGAATAGCATCTTTAAGGATGGTAATCATGACTCGGAAAGGAGCGTTTAAATGACCAACTCCTTTCCGTTGTGATGATCCGGTTTTTTATTTGATCAGAATCTTTCAAAATTATTAAGTGTTTATCCACACATAAATTTTAGACTACTATGGAGTATATATTATTAAAACCGATTATTTGAAGATGAAGTAGTCTAATTGATCCCCTGGTTTTCGGCATGCTGTCAAAGCATTCGGTAAGTGCAACCAGGGGATATTTTTTATACCATTAGGTCTACTTGATCAATTTTTAATATCTTTCCAAGCGATTAGTATTTAACACCTTACAAATTTGGTAGTTGGACAATGGCAAGGAAAAGGATAAAAACTATTAAATGCTCAAATTGTGGGTATAATTTTAATCATGGAGAGAATTTTTGCCCCTCCTGTGGACAAGAAAATCACGCGCCTAATCAGCCATTTAAGCATTTATTTTTAGAATTCTTTGAATCATTGTTTCATTTTGATACTAAAGTTTTCTTAAGTCTAAAATACTTATTGTTTTATCCAGGCAGGATGACCCTTGAATTTCTTGAAAACAAACGAGCACGATTTGTTCCCCCTGTCAGGTTATATATATTCATCAGTGTCATTTTTTTTGTATTCATCAATAGATTTACAAACAGGATAACAGAAAACATAACAACTAATGAAAATTCAGGATTAGTTGTCTTTAAGGACGGACAGTACGTAGATACGAGTGATTCCGATGTTGTAAAATTGGATTCTTCTTTTAAACGGAAATTGGATACTATCAAGGATTCTGACCCTAAGCAAAGTCCAAAAGCAAATGAAAATATGCAAGATTCAGGAGATGTAAATTTTGGCCTTAGTCAGGGATTTCAACTCACTAAAAATGAGTTGGAAGAATTAATAAAAAGACCATTAAAGGATATAAATTTCGACTCCATACTGGCGATAAAAAAGGTTCCCAACAATTTTATCTACAGACAATTTTTAGTGCAATACCTGAAAGCAAAAAAAGACAGTAAAACATTTGGAATAAATCTAGTACATACATTTGTTAAAAATACAACTATGGCAATGTTCTTTCTTATGCCATTTTTTGGAATGATAATATTTCTGCTTTATTTTCGAAGGGGAAAAAACTATTATGAGTATCTAATTTATTCCATTCATTTTCATACTGCGGTGTTCGCCTATTTAATTATTGTGTTTGTTTTTGATATCTTTTTAGATATGGATTGGATATATACTTATCTCTTTTGGGGATTTCTCTTGTATCAATTCTTTGCTTTAAATTTATTGCATAAACAAAAAATTCTAACAACTGTCTTTAAAGCTTTTATTTCAATCCTGGTATATTCTGTTGTGGTATTGGTAGGACTTTTAGTGTCTATTTTAATCGGAGCTTTTATAGTGTAAATTAAAAAAAAACGGGTAAGCAAAAATGCCCACCCGTTATTAAGATTCTACAATTTGCAAAAGATTACATCATGCCATCCATGCCTCCCGGATGTGCGTGAGCGTGACCTTTATCTTCTTTAGGTTTGTCACTAATAACACATTCTGTCATTAATAACATCGCAGCTATCGAAGCAGCATTTTCCAATGCAATGCGTGTCACTTTAGTAGGGTCTATAACACCTGCTTTTTTGAGATCTTCATATTGCCCTGTGCGTGCATTGTAACCATATGCGCCCTTCTTTGCCTTAACGTGCATAACCACTACTGAAGCTTCATCACCTGAGTTTTCAGCGATCACTCTGAGAGGAGCTTCAAGTGCCTTCCTAACGATGTCGATACCGAATTTTTCATCTTCGTTAACAACATTTTTGATTTTTTCTAAGGAATCAATGGCTCTAACCAAAGCAACGCCACCACCTGCAACGATTCCTTCTTCAACTGCAGCTCGGGTAGCATGTAAAGCATCATCCACACGGTCTTTTTTCTCCTTCATTTCAACCTCTGTGGCTGCTCCAACATATAAAACAGCAACACCACCTGCAAGCTTTGCCAATCTTTCCTGAAGTTTTTCTTTGTCGTAATCGGAAGTTGTGCTTTCTATCTGTTGTTTAATTTGATTAATTCTTGCCTCAATCATCTTTTTGGTACCCTTGCCATTAACCAAAGTGGTATTGTCTTTGTCTACTTCGATCTTTTCAGCCTGTCCAAGATGCTCTAATTCAGTACTCTCCAGTTTGTATCCTTTTTCATCTGAAATTACAGTACCATTAGTAAGCACGGCAATATCTTCAAGCATTGCCTTTCTTCGGTCTCCAAAGCCAGGCGCCTTTACCGCAACTACTTTTAGGTTTGCTCTAAGTCTGTTGACTACCAGAACACCGAGTGCCTGACTGTCTACATCTTCAGCAATAATCAATAATGGCCTTCCGGAAGAAACAACCTTCTCAAGAATAGGCACGATCTCCTGCATGTTGGAGATTTTTTTATCAGTGATCAGAATATATGGGTTATCATACTCTGCGATCATTTTTTCTGCATTCGTAATAAAATATGGAGATAGATAACCTCTGTCAAACTGCATTCCTATAACTTCGTCCACATAAGTATGCGTTCCTTTAGCTTCTTCGACAGTAATTACACCATCTTTTGTTACCCTCTTCATGGCATCTGCAATTAAACCCCCGATCTCCTCATCATTGTTCGCAGATATTGATCCAACTTGCTTTATTTTATTAAAGTCGTTTCCAATTTGCTCAGATTGTTTTTTTAAATCAGCTGTGACGGCCATTACTGCTTTATCAATACCTCTTTTCAAATCCATTGGATTAGAACCACCGGTAACATATTTAAGTCCGGCATTCACCATAGATTGAGCTAAGACGGTTGCCGTTGTAGTTCCATCTCCAGCAATATCAGCAGTTTTGGATGCTACTTCTTTAATCATTTGTGCACCCATGTTTTCTACTGCATCTTCCAGTTCAACTTCCTTTGCAACGGTGACACCGTCTTTAGTGATTTGAGGTGCACCAAAGGATTTCTGTATTACCACATTTCGCCCTTTAGGACCTAGTGTTACTTTAACCGCATTCGCCAGTTTGTCAATTCCACTCTTCAACTTTTCTCTGGCTTCACTATTGAAATTAATGTCTTTTGCCATAATATATAAATTTTTAATAATATGTTTAAATGATTTAATTATTCAATGATCACTAAAATGTCATCTTCTCTCATAATCAGGTAATCTACACCTTTATATGAAAACTCCTGACCTGCATACTTCCCATAAAGCACGATGTCCCCTTTTGTAACCGTCATCATATTTCCTTCTTTGCCTGGTCCAACTGCGATTACCTCTCCTCTTTGTGGCTTTTCTTTCGCAGTATCCGGAATAATGATTCCTCCCTTTGTTTTTTCATCGGCCGCCGCCGGTTTTACAATTACTCTATCATTAATTGGTTTCATAAAATATAAATTTTAAAAAAAATTAGACAATAAACTGTCCCTTCAGGACACACTCAGACCATTAAAACTGTGCCAATCAAATAAAGTTGAAAATCTGTCAGATTTTTCTGTCAAAAGATGAGTTTTAATCAAAATTCGATTTCATTTGCAAAAAATTAACAAAAAAATGACTTACATTTTGTCATGTTTAGCAAAAAACATTAATTTTTTTAAAAAAATATACCCGGATCTTGATTTCTTGGTATTTGATTTTTTAAATATGTAATGACCTTGACGACTTATCTTTGCGCAAATTTTATTATGCCCAAGGATAGTTCAATAAAATCCGTTCTGATTATTGGAAGCGGGCCAATCATCATAGGCCAAGCCTGCGAATTTGATTATTCAGGAACGCAAGCAGCAAGATCATTAAGAGAAGAAGGGATAGAAGTAAGTTTGATCAACTCCAATCCCGCAACCATCATGACTGATCCGTTAATGGCAGACCATATCTATCTCTGGCCACTTACGATTGAAAGCATTATAAAAATTCTTGAAGAAAGACAAATAGATGCCGTATTGCCCACAATGGGCGGGCAGACCGCTTTGAATCTCGCGATTGAAGCGGATAAGCAAAACATTTGGCAGAGGTATAATGTAAGAATGATTGGAGTCGATATTGAGGCTATCGAACTAACTGAAGACCGAGAGAAATTTAGAGCACATATGCTAAAATTGGGGATAGGCGTAGCTCCATCCCAAATTGCCAATTCTTTTCTAGAAGGTAAAGAAGCTGCACAGCACATTGGCTTTCCACTCGTCATCAGGCCTTCATTTACTTTGGGCGGAACTGGTGGTAGCTTTGTGCATAAACAGGAGCAATTTGATGAAGCATTACGACGTGGTTTAGACGCATCCCCCACCCATGAGGTGTTGGTTGAAAAAGCAGTTTTGGGCTGGAAAGAATTTGAACTGGAATTGTTGAGGGATCAAAATGATAATGTGGTGATCATTTGCACAGTTGAAAATCTCGATCCTATGGGCATCCACACCGGAGATTCTATTACTGTTGCACCTGCCATGACTTTGTCGGATACAGGTTTTCAAATGATGAGGGACCAGGCTATAAGAATGATGAGGTCTTTAGGCAATTTTTCCGGCGGGTGTAATGTTCAGTTTGCTCAAAACCCGTCAAATGAGGAATTAATTGCCGTAGAAATTAATCCCAGAGTAAGTCGTTCCAGTGCTTTGGCAAGCAAAGCTACAGGATATCCAATTGCCAAAATTGCTGCAAAACTAGCCCTCGGATACACCCTGGATGAATTGAAAAATCAAATCACAGGAACAACAAGCGCCTTGTTTGAGCCTTCTCTGGATTATGTCATTGTCAAAATGCCCAGGTGGAATTTTGAAAAATTCTGGGGTGCAGATTCTAGATTAGGATTACAGATGAAATCTGTTGGGGAGGTAATGGCCATTGGGCGTTGTTTCAATGAAGCACTACAGAAGGCCTGTCAGAGTCAGGAGAATGATCGTCATGGATTAGGTGCAGATAAAAAAGAGTGGTTCAACACCCAAGATATTCTGGAGAGATTAGAAAAAGTTAGTGATGACCGAATTTACCGACTTAAGGATGCTCTTCGGCTTGGTGTACCTGAAAAGACTGTTCAAAAATTAACTGGGATAGATCCATGGTTTATACGAGAAATAAAGAAACTTGTGCAAATGGAAGAACAATTGTTGAAATACAATCTTCCTGAAGACATTCCCGTAGACTTTTTTCTTGAATTAAAGAAAAATGGTTACTCTGATTCTCAAATCGCCTGGATTTTACGAGTAGAGGATAAGGATGTAACATCGTATCGTAAAAAAATTGGCCTGCATAGAATTTATAAAACAGTGGACACCTGCGCTGCAGAGTTTCCTGCAAAAACGCCATATTATTATTCCTGTTATGACCAGGAAAATGAAAGTATTGTAAACACAGACAGAAAAAAAATAATTGTTTTGGGTTCTGGACCTAACAGGATAGGACAAGGAATTGAATTTGACTACTGTTGTGTCCATGGAGTTATGGCCATCAAAGAAACAGGGATGGAGGCGATCATGGTGAATTGTAATCCAGAAACAGTTTCAACAGATTTTGATTTAGCGGATAAACTATATTTTGAACCCATATATTGGGAGCATATTGAAGAGATCATTGACCATGAAAAACCAGATGGAATAATAGTCCAATTAGGTGGCCAAACTGCATTGAAATTAGCCGAGAAGATTCACAACAAAGGTATTCAATTGGTTGGCACAAGTTTCAACAGCATGGACATTGCAGAGGATAGGGGTAGATTTTCAGATTTACTCAAAGAAATGGAAATTCCTTATCCGATTTATGGTGTCGCAACGGATGCAGATGAAGCTCTTGAAGTTGCGCGAAAAATTTCGTATCCGGTTTTGGTTAGACCGTCCTATGTACTAGGAGGCCAGAGGATGAGAATTGTAATTAACGATGAGGAATTGGAAAGACATGTACTTTCTATTTTCAAACATATGCCAGACAATAAAGTGCTGATAGACCAATTCCTAGAAAGGGCAAAAGAAGCAGAGATTGATGCCATCTGTGATGGAGAAGAGGTTCATATTATGGGCATCATGGAACATATTGAACCCGCCGGAATACACTCAGGAGACAGTTCTGCAGTATTACCTACCTACAGTCTTTCAGCTAAAAGTGTTGAGACCATGATCGAGTATGCAAAAAGAATTGCCTTTAAATTAGAAATTAAAGGTTTGATCAATATTCAGTTTGCAATCAAAGGGGAACAAGTTTATGTAATCGAGGCTAATCCAAGAGCATCAAGAACCACACCATTTATTGCTAAAGCTTATGAAGTACCATACTTGAATATTGCTACCAAAGTAATGTTAGGCACACATAAGCTAAAGGACTTTTCAATAACCCATAAACTCAAAGGTTATGCAATTAAAGTTCCTGTATTTTCATTTAACAAATTTCCTGGTGTAGACATAAGTCTTGGCCCAGAAATGAAATCTACTGGTGAAGCTATTTATTATATAAAAGATCTACACGATCCATTTTTTAGAGATTTGGATTCTAAGCGATATATGTATCTTACAAGATAATAAAAATGATTTTCCATTTACCTTAATGGTGATAATTTTTTAATTTGTTTTATAACTATGATTCTTCAAACCCAAGGATTGGGAATTGATTTTAAGAATGGAAAATCGATGAGATTTCCGGACTTACTTTTGGTTAAAGGAGAGACACTCTTAATACATGGTCCATCTGGTTGTGGGAAAACCAGTTTGCTCCATTTACTTTGTGGACTTATAACCCCAACTCTGGGCATTGTGGAAATTTTGAATCAGAATATCCATAACTTATCAAAGTTTGAATTGGATTATTTCCGAGGACAACATATAGGAATATGTTTGCAGAAGCCAATATTTATTAAATCTTTATCCGTATTGGAGAATCTATTCTTGGCGAGGCAATTGGCAGGAAAAAATAAAGACATCAAAATTGTAAGCAGCTGGTTAGAGAAATTTAATCTGTTGTCCTTAAAAAACAGAAAGACCTTTTCCTTGTCCCTTGGCGAGCAGCAGCGACTAATGTTCATCAGGGCGTTGGTCACCGAGCCCGATTTAATTTTGGCTGATGAACCGACATCATCTCTGGATGATGTTAATGCAGAAATGATTGCTGAAGTCTTAATGACCAGTTGTCGGGATCAAAAAACATCTTTAGTAGTGGTCAGTCATGATTCAAGATTGAAGACCAAATTTTCAAACCAGATTATTTTGCAATGAGTCTATTTTACCTAGCGTGGAAAAATCTAAGTACTAGACCAGCAAGATTTCTATTTGTGGTCCTATTAATGAGTGTAGCAGCAAGTTTGAGTTTATTAATACTGCTGGTGAATGAACAATTTAGTCAACATTTGGGAAAAAGCAGTGAAAATATAGACCTCATTTTATGTAGTAAAGGAAGTCCGTTACAATCCGTTATGTGTAATGTAATGTATGTGGATGCGCCTACTGGAAATATTTCTTCAGATGAGATAAAACCATTTTTAAATCCTAAGCATCCGGTAATTGAAAGTAGCATTCCAATTTCTAGTGGGGATAGTTATGAAGATTATCGAATTATCGGAACTACACTTGAGTATTTTCCATTTATGCAATTGCAATTAAGTGAGGGTTCTTTCTTCGCTAATGATTTTGATGCTGTTCTTGGTTCAGAAGTTTCAAAATTACAAAAATTAAAACTTGGAGATAAGTTTCAATCCAATCATGGATTAGTAAAAGAAGATGCTTCCCACGAACATGAACAGCAACTTATTGTCAAAGGAATATTATTGCCAAGTGGAACAATAAAGGACAGATTAATATTTACCAATATATCCAGTTATTGGTCAATGCATCATGACGAAAAAGAAGAAGAAAACAAAGAAGAACTTGACCATCACGAATTTGATGGCCTACCACAAAATGTTAACTCATTAGAAAATTTGAGAAACAGTTCTGGAGAAATAACCGCCTTACTTTTAAAATTTAAAGGCAATAATATACAAGCCTTGAATTTTGGCAGAAACATTAATCAAAACACAGGACTTATGGCTGTTAATCCGGCGATTGAAATCAGCAGATTATATGAGCTTAGTGGTTCTGCAAGCGAATTGTTCAATATTATTGGATGGATACTTGGGTTGTTAGCAACTTTTGCCATCATCATAAATTTGTTTCAGGCATTTGAAGAAAGAAAGATAGAAATGGCAATCATGAGGTTGGGAGGAGCAGGAAAAGTTCGTTTATTCACATTAATGATGCTAGAGGGACTAATCATAAGTATTATAGGAATTTCTGTTGCATTTCTAATAGCACATGGTAGTTTGGAAGTAGCGTCAGTATATTTTAAATTGGGGGAGAAGTACAATGTTACTGGCAAATATTTTTCAATGGACGAAATGAAGATTATTGCCGGGGGACTTTTAATAGGTGCTTTTTCTGCAATATGGCCTGCCGTAAAAGCCTATAGACAGGATTTGCATAGAGTGATTTCAAGTATAGATTAAATACTCCTACTATAGAATTGATTTAAAAATATCAGGAGAATTAAGCAATCCAAAATTTTCTATGTGAATCCTATAGTAAAGTAAAATTCCATCTAATAATTTTCTTCTATGTAAATTATTCAGTTTTATTGGAAGGGTCTGTTGAGCATCAGTTTCACTTAAAAGTAGATGCATATATTGACTTAAAACTGGCTCAAGGTGATATGGGCTTTGAATCAAGTAGGAACAAAACTGACCATTTTCTAAATCAAATGCATTGTTTGAGTCAGAAAAATTATTCTCAGGTTGGAATCCGAGAATCTTGGTTAATCTGATTAAAAATTTTAGATGGAAGTCCGAATCAACTATTTCTTGCTTATCCAGAATAATCAGACATCTTTGAATGAATTGAAAAAGCTCAGGATTGGGATGGTGGTCTTTTATTGTTTTACGACAAATTTCCAGAATGAAAGTAGATATTGCTGATTTTATAAGATTATAATATAGGTCATTGTAGACATAGGCGTAATTCACCTCTTTTAATCGGTGTAAATTTTTTTGTTCGCTAAAATAGGCAACTAACTCTATGATGTTTCCGACACTTAAAATGGCCGCAAGCCTTTGATCCCCTTTCTTAAAAACACCATTAATAAGAAAGGAATGTAATCCCAAATCCTCAGTGAAAATATCAAGAATTAAGCTGGATTCCCTGTATTTTAATACTTTAAGTACAATTCCTTTAGTACGGATCATCTTTTGGACAGTAATTAATTCATTACTGTTAAAATCTTATTTATGGTTTATCATCCACTTACTTCAGCAATCCTCTTCTTTTCATTTCCCTAGTAAGTAAATTTAATTCCCTGCTCATGTCTCCTGTAACACTAGTGTTTTCCTGCGCCCTTCTGGTCAGGTAAGGGGTGACATCTCTTATAGGTCCGTAAGGGACATATTTAGCTACATTGTAACCTTGGGAAGAAAGGTTGAATGTAAGATTATCGCTCATTCCGTACAATTGACAGAAATTCATGTGTGGATGATCCCGGGGAATTTGTTTTTGTGCCATTAAATCAACTTGGAGCTGATTGCTCTCCCAATTGTGACTGGAATTACAAAGACTTATAAGTTCAAAATTCTCAATGCAAAATCTTAGGGCATAATTATAATCACGATCTGTTGAGGATTTATCTGGTTGGATTGGATCTGAATATCCTTTCTCCTGAGCTCTTAACCGCTCCTTTTCCATATAAGCCCCGCGCACAATTTTAACACCCAGAATAAAATTATTTTCTTTTGCAGTAATGAAATTGTCCTTTAAAAATTCAAGCCTGTCTTTGCGGTATAATTGGTAAGTATTATATATTATGGGCTTTTCCTTATTGTAAATGGCCATATATTTCATAACTAATTGATCAATTGGATCTTGGATCCAACTTTCTTCTGCATCCACAAAAATCGATACACCCATTTCAAAAGCTTTCTTACACAATTGTGCAAAACGGTCCTCTAGTCTTTGAAATTGAACATTTTCTATTTCATTAAGTCTTTCTCCGGATTGGATTTTTTCAAGAACACTAATTGGCACATAGCCGGTAAGTTTTGTTGAAATTACAGGAACATTAGGATTGCTACACGCAAATTCAATGGCTTTAATATTTTCTGCTAAAGTGTGTTCAAAATCTTCTTCTTTTTCTTTTGCTTCCACACCAAAGTCCAAAATGGTCAGAGTGTTTCGGAAATTCAAACGGTCTACAACTTTCTGACATTCAAAAAGGTTGGTACCACCGCAAAACTGAAAAAAAATTGTTTCCCTAATAAAGGGATCCCCAATCCCAAAAGGCATCCTTGCAGCCAGGTTTCCAAAAAAAGAACCAAGCTTGACTAATGTCGGATTATTCATGAGTTGAAATAATCTATAAGTTTTTACAAGTTCCTTATTTGATTTATAGGAAAAAGCAATTTCCGTATTGTTAAAATCAAGATTCGGGTCTCCAGGTTCTGACATAATTTAATTTGAGATGTTATATTTTATTTTTGAGATTCAATTGCATCACAAAAACCCTTCAAAAATAACTTTTTTTCACTCCCTGCCGACATCAATTTTACAGAAGTATCAAAATTATTTTCAAAATTTAATTTCTAAGATGATC
>Ga0268298_10000276_pt1 | contig 67742 bp, 82 predicted proteins | sample WWTPWeurt_MetaG_FD_194462 | JGI IMG/M metagenome (GOLD analysis project Ga0268298, IMG submission 194462) | Activated sludge microbial communities from WWTP in Nijmegen, Gelderland, Netherland - WWTP Weurt | ecosystem: Engineered > WWTP > Aerobic digester > Activated sludge | place...
CACCCCCGACGCCGGCCACCGCGGGCCCCAACGCCCGCTACCTACCTCGACGAAGATCCTCCACAGCCTGGCCCGGATCCGCCAGCTCCTCCGCCTGGCCCTCAGACCACACGACTGAGGCCCCCGACCTACCGCTAACGGGACTTAGAAAGGCTGTTGAAGATCCTCTCCACTTCCGATCCGGCCTGATCGAGTTCGGCATCAACCTTCACCGATACGAAGATCAGCTTTGTCCGACCAGCGTAGTCCGGAAGTACGAAAGTGGCCGCTCGTTCGATGAACGTGTGTCCACCATTGCTGACCTTGGAAAGCATGGTCTTGGCCGGCACGCCCAGGACTTCCCTGTCCGAGATAGTCTTATCCAGGGGATGCGTGGCCATTTCGTATTGGGCCATGGAGACGTCGATGTTCCATGGAACATCTGTCGCCGAGACGCCTCGACTGGTTTCCGAAACGATGACCGTGACCCCGGGAACCTGGGCCACCCGCGTGTTGAGACTGATGGTGTTCGGATAGCTGCCCAAGGTCTTGTGGTCCTCCTTGAAACTACAGGGTGCAAGGATGGAGAATCGCAACAGGGGAAAGGATTCCTGGGCCAAGCTGACGCCAATCCGACTGAGCGGCGTTGGTTCGATCTTCACCTTGTTTAACACCTTGCCGGTTTCCAGGACATAGACCCAAAGTTCCTTCGGGTCGAACGATATGGACCAGTCCAGCATGAAGAAACTCGTGGGGTTGCTGATCGTGGCCTTGCTTGAGGTTCCACTCTCTACCACTTCTCTGGAACCCAACGTTCCCACGAAGATGGCCGCGAATGTGGCGTCCTTCATGGATCGAGCGTCTTCTGACGCCATCGCGAATTCAATGGCACTAGGGGTGTAGGAAGGCATCAGGGCGTTCCATCCGGTTGCGTTCAGATCCGTACCTTCCACCGAAGCGCCATAGGCGTTTGAGAAGGTGGCCTTCTTGCTGGTGGATTCCTGGTTCAAGCAAAGGATGACGCGGGACCGGTCCGGCTTGTAGCCGGAAGGCGCCAGGATGGTACCTGTATGGGTGGATACCTTGAATTTCAAGGACATCAGACCCCTATCGGCATTGTAGTTTCGCCCCAGGATGGGTTCCTGGACTGACAGCGCGATCAGGTCCCCATACTTGACTTCGTTAAATACCGGTTTGGACCGCAGCACTTCAAGTCGGGCCTGATATTCGGCGGTGGTCTCGTACTGATCCTTCTTCGCATCCTGAAGGTCTGCCAGCGTCTTCGTGGTTTCGGCGATGCTGGCACCGAAATACAGGGGTGGCAGTTGCTGGACTGACAAGTCGAAAGAACTCCGCTGGAACACGGGGGATGGCTTCGAGGCCTCGGTCTTGGTTTTTCCGGCCTGAGTGGCGGTTGACTTCGTGGAAGCCGATTTCTTGGGAGTCTTCACCTGGGCCGCAAGGCTACAACTCACTAGGCCGCTAATCAGAAGCGAAAGTAAGCGAGTGTTCATGTAGACTCCGGGCGATATGCAGTTGGTGTTCGGACCACTGTGTCGTGAAAGACGGTCTGTCAGCTAGGGAATAATGCCGCCACCCACCGTCGAGCGCCTTTTTTACCGAGAACATCCAGCCTTTAGGTAGATTGCAACTGCCAGACGCTTGCCATCCCAGGGGTCCTTGTTCAGAGACATGTGGGGTCGCAGGATATGGGCCTAGCCCTGGAAGCTGTTCGTCTGGGCGTCGAATCGCTGGAAGTCGATGTCGAAGCTCCAGAATCGCCGGTCATAGCCCGCGAAAACTCCGCGCGTCCGGCGCATCTCAAGGTAGCGCCGCTGTGGTTTTGTGGATTCTAAGGCAAAACGCTTGGAGAGGCCTTGCCGAGCTGCGGAAGGACCGCCACCTCCAAGAGGCCGTAATCGACGACTCGGTTCCCTGCGTTGCAGAGGCGGTCCACCTCAATCTGGACCAGGAAGCCCTGCGGGCAGGGGAGGCCATTCTTCGCCAGGGCCTCGCCAATGGCATCCACATGTGGGAGAGGCGTGAGCAGGTTGTTAAACAGGAACTCGTGAGCCTCCTCGTAGGTCTCCCAGAAGGCATCCTGCTCGGCCTCGCCCATCTCCTGAAGGTTCTCGGGCTGGAGCAGTTCGCTCTCGATCATGCAGAAGACCTGCTGGAGCGGGCGATCCCACCCAGCCAGGACCGAGATGAGCTTGCCGTCACGGACCAGGCGAAACTTGTGCTGGCTCATTGAGGGTGCCTCCAATGCCAAATGGCTGCATCCATGCTCAGACTCCGGTTGGGCCTATCTTCTTCGCCGAGGAACCACTGGTATTGCGCCTTTGCGCTCATCGCCGGGCGATAAAGTCTCCAGTCTTGACCCGTCCCACACCCTCACTCGGGCTCTGGCCGCGCCTGGACACGGCTCCCACATACACGGGTTCGTCATCCTCTGGGACGATCACTCGGGCAGCAACCACCGGTTGCGCCACAGGTCGCTCGACCGCCCTCTCGCGTGGCCTCTCCCGAGGTTCGGGAGCACGGACGGGGGCCTGTACGAGCTTCTTCAGGGCCTCCAAGATCGCCGGGTCCAGAGTCAGAACGGTCGGGGCCGGAGCTGGCGGGGCCTGCGCGACCACCGGGGCAGGAAGAGGTGGCTGAACACTCTTGGTCCCCAGCCAGAAGGCTCCGCCACCCACCAGGAAGAGCAGGCTCGCAGCAACCCCGCCCATGAGGGCCGGAAGGGCCCAGGAGTGCGAGGGAGCAGAGAAGGTCGGGGGCAGGCTCTCCCCCTCCACCACGCCACCATAGCTGCTGGCGAGGACAGGCCGCGGGGCGGCCAGATAGAATTCGTTCAACTCCTTCAGGGCCTCATGGACAGATTGGTAGGGCGCGACCACGCCCAGCATTCGCTGAAGCACGAACCCGAGGGCGGGGTCCCAGCCGCCAGGGGCCAACTCGGAACCCGCCTTGGCTAGGTGGAGAGCCACCTGGGGCGAGATGGTGTCGGGCATTGGTGCCCCTGAAAGCAGCTCACAGGCCATCAGGCCGAGGCCTTCCATGCACCAGGCGGGGCTGGTGAACCCCCCGTCTTGATCCGGCGAGACGATCTCGACGATTCCCTCATGGTTCATCCAGAGGGAGCTGGCCGGGACGACTGAACCGAAGCGAGCCACGGCCAGGAATGACGACCGAAGGATGTGGACAACCTCAGCAGGTCGGATGGATGCCCGGTGCTGCCGCGCTAGGGAACCCCACACCCGGATCGGGCGGAAGCCTCGCGGTGCCTCGGTGGTGTGAATGGCGTACATTCGTTTCCCTATTCCGGCAGGTCACGACCACAGAAGCGGCACACGATAGCAGCCAAGCGTATGGACTCTGCACAGTACGGGCAGGTCTTGTGCTCGGCCTGGTCCTCGACCTGTTCGACCGGGGGCCGTGCCAATTCGGCCTGGGCTTGCTCGATGAGTTCCTGAATCCGAAGGGCGTCTTCCTTGCTGTGGCCGTTGCTGCGAAGTGGGTCCGTGCCGCCAGTGCTTTCGATCAGGACGGACGCGAACACCGGCCCCGCGGCGATATGCACGGAGGCGATCTTTGAGATGTTGATGTGCAGTTCCTCAGAACCGAACATCGACTGCTTGTAGCGGGTCACCCCCGCCGGGGAGACCTCCAGGACGGCCGGGAACAGACGGTTGTTCTTCGTCCACCGACTGGCCTGAAAACACTCTCGGGTGAAAGTCACTGACGCCTCCATTGATCGCTCTCCGAAGGTTAGCGGAGCGTTTTTGCGCTCATTCCCGGCTTTGCGCTTATGCGCTCACGGCCACATGGGGCGGGGCAGGGAGCAGGATTTCCGCTCTCAACAGGAGGTCGTGCAGCAGGTCCCGCAGAGGGCCGGGGATCTGGCCCGCGGAGTCCTTCCAGGCAGCCTGGACCCGCAGGCGATCCTCCTTGCTCACATAGAAGTGGGACTCGACCCAGCCGAGTTCATAGGTCCCACCCAGAAAGGAATAGCACCAGGCCTCACCTTCCGCACCGTGGCCGGAGGAGGAGCCCCCGGCCTCGAAGAGCGGGCCCAGGGCGGCCAGCGTCACGCCCTCGTTGTGGCTGAAGCCGTCGCCGCTCTCGCCCCAGTCAACCAAGCAGAGGAACCCGTCCACGGACTCGACCTCGAAATCCTCGTCCTCAAGGATCTGCTTCAGGATCACCACGGGGTCAGCCTCACCCGCTTCCACGGCAGCGATCTGGGTCTTCAGCTCCTCGTAGAACTCCCCCCGCATCTTCTCCAGCGGGTCATGCTCCCACCCCAGCAGAGCCTTCAATCCCTCCAGGGCCTTGGCCTCTGAGAACCGGACCTCATCAAGCCCCATGGTGATTTGGTAGCCCATACCCACCTCCAGAACCAGGATCAGGTGGGCTATGAAGCAAAGGGCTTCGACGAAGAGTTGGGCAAGGAATTGGCCCGCAGAGCGGACCCCTCTGGATGTTCACTCGTCAGTGGCAATCAGGCATGTTCACCCTCATCGGGATGCGCCAGTTTCCAGAGGTCGGAAGCCCGCACAGCGGCCTTCACGGCCTGCGGGATCTCGGCGTGGACGGCCTTGAACTCCATGACAAGCGGAGCCAGTCGCACGCGCAGACTCGGCTCCCGCTCGATGAAACCCTCCAGACTCTTGATGGCCTTCTCGTGCTCCCCCACCAGCCGTTGCCTCATGTGGTACTGCCTCTGGTCCAGGTGATCCCGGAAGGCTTGCTGGCTTCCATTGAGCCCCAGCCGGGAGATGTCCTTCATGGCCCGGGACAGGCTGTGCTGGTCCTGGCTGGCATTGCGGCCGTAGGCGGCCTCCTGGAAGTAGGGATACTCCAGGGAGTAGCTGAAGTCCTCGAACTGCTTGGCGTAGTAGTTGCGGATCCGGGCCGCCAGCTTTGGGGACTCAGCCTGGATGGCCTGGCCGGCGTCCCGCAGATGCTCGGTGGCAACTCGAACCTTGTCCCACAAGCCATTGAGCCCGTTGTAGAACTGGGCCCGATATGTGTCCGCAGCCCGGGCCAGGGCCGCCATCTTGTGGATCTCGGAGTCCGGCCGGGTCTGGAGCCATCGCTCAAAGAGCGCGGGATCCTTCCTTTGCGGGACGAACCAGCGTCTCACCTGGGGATCCCAGCGGGCACCGGCAGCCTTCGCCTCATCCTTCTCGGCGAAGGGAACATCCAGGTAGTGGTTCTCGACTTGGCGGAGCGGCGGGGCTGGGGCCGGGATTGCCTCGGCTTGATCGAACAGCCCAAGATCGACCTCGACGGCCACCCTCACTTGCGGGGCGGCCATGTTGTCGAGGCTGACTGTGGCGGCGGGCGACGCGGTGGGCTTGGCCGGCGGGGGAGCTGTGAGAGGCACCCCCTCCCTGAAGGCCTCCCGCTCGGGCATCAGCTCGCTCTCTCACTGTCTGCTCCTGCGCCAAGGACACAGGGCTGGCGGTGCTGCATGGGAACGATACGGAGGTTAGTTCTCCAATCCTGAAGGGCCGCCTGGTGCTCCTCGAGGCGACGCTTCATGCGTTCCTGGTAGATGGCCTGGTTGCGTGCGGCGATGGAATCCATCAGCTTGCCCTTTCGTTGGTGGTCGGGTTCCCGGCGATGGCCCTGTCGGCCTCCTCGCGTTCCGGGGGATGGGTCTTGCCGTACTTCCTCAAGTAGAAGAAGTCCGTGGTTGCGGGGGAGGCGAAATCAGCGGGTTTGGCAAAGACGCTTCCGCGGGCCGCGTGCCACTGTGCGGCCTGGTCGTGGAGAGCGGCGATCTTGTTGGTGTGCTCGGCGACCTCCGGGTTGATGTTCCGGGCAAAGGATCGGTGCTGCTCGGCGGCCATGGCGTGCAGCACCTTGGCATCGTCGTGATCGCGCTTGTCACCCGAGACCACTGCCACCCCGCCTGCGGAGATGGCCTCGTGGCTCGCCGCCTCAGCCCTCGCTCCACGGGCGGATTCCTTCAGGAGGTGATCCAACTCTTTCGCATGAGGATTCACCCAGAATGGAGGCTCCGGGTGGCCGCCATCACGCTTCTCAATGGTCCCAACCTCGGAAAGGAAAATCCGTTCGGTGATGTCCCGCTCGGTGAGCCCGTCGAACATGGGCACATTCCCCATTCCGTTCTCGTCTACATTGGCCCTGGCGATCTCGGCGGCCTGCTCCCAAACAAAATCCTCTGCCTCCCGGTAGGAACCGAAGGCCACCCAGTCCTTGGAGAGCCGGTCGTTCTCCAGATGGTAGGTCACACCGGGTTCCTCGACCTCGGGCTTGAGTTCAACCCCGGCCGGCAACTCGACCTTGATGTAGCCGCCACGGTTCAGAGTGTCGATGGCCCGCCTGGGCTTGAGCCAATCCATGGCGAGACCCTTCCCCATGGATGCGTTCATCGTCTCGGCGTCCACGGCCAGGGGTTTTCCCTTGGCATCGAAGGCTTCCGCATCCTTGTGGCGGTTGAGGTGCAGGAATACCTCCTGCGGAGCCAGGGAGGCCCCTTCCTGGCGGCTAATTGCTTGGAGGAGCCCCATGGTGGCCCGAGCATCGGCCATCGCACCGTGCGCGTCCTCCTGCGAAAGAGGTACACCGAAGTCGGCGGCGGCCTCAGTGAGCTTCATGCTCTTGTGGTGGCCCTGGATGGACTGGTAGGGCTGCATCACATCGACCCAGGCGACATCAGGCGCAGAGGATGGGGTGCCAGCCATGGCATCCGTCCGCTCCAGCACCGTCTTGTCGAAGAACTCGTCGTTGTAGGCGACCACGGTGCGGCCCCGCAGGGCTTCCCGCAACTCGTCCGAGACCTCGACCCAGGGCCGGGCCCCTAATTCGGCCAGGCGCTCCTCGGTGAGTCCGTGGACGGCGGCGGCCTTCGGATGGATCGGCTCGAGGGGGATCACATAGGCGTGATAAACCGCCCTACCCTCCGCATCGACCACACCAACCTCAATGGCCGCGCCGTGCAGGCCGGTCGTCTCGGTGTCGAAGCCAACCGCGTCCTCACGGCCGGTCACCTCCTTCGCCCAGGCGGCGACCTTCCAAGGCTCCCGGGGGCCGTTGTCGAGCTTCGGCAGTTCGGCGGTCATGGATAGATCGGGGGGCTCGAGCACCGCGGCCCGCGGCCTGGCGGACTCGGTTGCGTGAGCTGCCATCGGCGAGGGCTTCTCCTCCTTGAAGACAACCTGGCTCTGGGTGATGTTCTGTCCGCGCTCGAGGTCCATCATCGGTCTCCTTGGGGGATCAACTCGCTGGCCTTCTGCCGGAGCAGATCGAAAAAGCGGTCTTGGTCCGCCACGGTCATGGGGAACAGCAACCCATCCCGGACCTCGACCAGTTCGGGATCAGGACCGGGACCATCACTGAGCTTCCCTTCAAGGAAGGGGCCCACATCGTCCGGGGGGAGCAAGGCAAGGAACTTCCTCCCGTCGAACTCCTGCTCGGAGAGAACGGCGAACACCCCGCATTCTGTGGTGAAGGTTCGCAGTTCGAGGGTCACGGTCTCAGGCGTGGACATGGGTGGCACCTTCCTTCTGTTCTCTGCGTTTTTCAGGCGTGAGGCCGTAAGCGGCTGCGAGGGTTCCCGCACCAATTAGCCCGGCCAGCATGAGGGCCCGGGCCCGTTCGTCTTCGAGCCTGGTGGGAGTCTCGGCAGGCTTGACCTCGGCCGTGCGCCCATTCCGAGCGTCGCGCTCGTTCACCTGCTGCCGGGAGGCCTCCATGGTCCGGTCGTGGATTTGCAGCTTGGCGAGCAGCCGGGCTTCCTGGGATGGATAGGCCTTCGGGGTTCCAGCAGCGGCGGGAATTGCCATCCCCAGGGCCAGCGTTGCGGCTCTCAGAACTTTCTGTGTGTCCACCTGTAGGCGCATGGGTGCAGCCTCCGTGAACGGGGTGGCGGCCTTGATCCGTGGCCCATCCTCGGCAGGCGTGAGGTCAGGCGGATCCAGGACTGAGGCCTTCAGGCTTTCCGTCACCACGGCATGAGCGAGTTCCCGCACCCTGGCCTGGGGCACCTGGGCCACCGGGATGGGATGGGGCGTGAGGTCGTGCTTGGGGGCTTCCATTGGAATCTCCTGGCCTCAATTCTCAGTTCTCAGGAGGCGCAAACCCCCGGCTGGCCTAGCGTTTGCGCGACCAGGGGCGGCCTTTGAACGGATTAGGGCGCTTTGGCATCGGCGGCTCCGTTGCCATCCAATTTGGTTCGTGGTCCCCGGATGAATCCTGAGTTATGCGCTTGGTCGATTCATCCTCATTTATGCGCTCATCTTTGCGCTCAATGCCCGCCAACCGGCGCAAACGAGCGACCGAGGCCAGGGGGTCCGGCGTATTCTCGTCCCACCCCAGGTGCTCGAGGGCCCACCTTAGGGCCTCGCAGCTTCGGAGGGTCAGGAGGGCGGCACGGAGCTTTTCCGGGTCGCCTGAGCCCCATGCCTCGACGGCCAGTTTCGCCCGGGTCTTCGCGCTGGCTCCGGCTTCGCGGAGCGTCCGCATGGCGGCCACAGGATTGTCCCCCTGCTGGCGGAGGACTATCTTCCAGAGGGCCGCCCCGGGCGGCATGACCACCCGGACGGTCACGGCCGAGCCCAACGGCCCTCTATTGCGCTTTGCGCTTTATGCGCTCGACGCAAAGAGGGCGGCGGAAGGGGAGGGCAGAGCAGGGTCACGCGGCCCACTTCCAGGTGAAGATCAGGTTCCCAGGGTGCCGGGCCTTCTTGAAGGGGCCTTCCTTCATGGCCCGCTCCACATAGTCGTCATCCGCCTCAAGCGGCCTGCGGGGAGGAGCACCAAGGGCCAGCAGGGTCCTGTAGGCGTAGCCTGCACCACGCTCCCCGTTCCTGAGCTTCGACACCATCCGCTCCGAGACCAGCCGGCCATCAGTGGTCAAGGTGTGGGTGCGAGCCCCGCTCCGACCAAGGTAGTTCGCGTTGTGGGCCCGGTAGATCATTCCCGTGTGCCCACGCTTCGTCTCGTTGCCCTCGGCATCGTGCCTTGCGATTGGGTCACAGTAGCTCAGGATGCCCTTCACTTCCGGCAGTGCGGCCTTGAGGAGGCGGAAGGACCGCCCCAAAAAATAGGTCTCGGCGTTGAAGAGAGCTTCTGGAAGGAGGACCAAGCGTGAAAGCTCGACGCCCTCCTCCGGGGCGACCCCCAGGTACTTCCGCATGGAGGCCTCCTGCTGCATGTTCAGGCCGAAGACCGCCACCCCCACCAGGCGCTCGACGCCAAGACGGTCCTTGAGGGTGAGCCCCGTCCTGAACCGCGCAGCAGGGTAAGAATGGGAGTAGTGATGGGCGCAGACCAGGGCCTTGGCGTCTCCCTCATCGAGAGGCACCACGGAGGCCCGCTTGGGATCGAAGAGGTCTGCCGGAGGCACGAAGCGGGTTCGACCGTGCTTCCAACGCTGCTCGCCGTCAGGTGATTCAGCCAAGTGGTAGGGGATCTGTTTGGGTTCCACTGTGGCCTCCTACACTCGGGGCCGACGGTGCTCGTCGGTCCAGTTGTAGGCCTCGATCTCATCCACTTCGCGGCCCAGCTCCTTGAAGAGCCCCTTCAGTTCCGCGGTGAGCTGGCTGTAGAGCCGTTGCTGCTCCTTGCGGGGGCGCTCCCCGTCCGCGCTCAGAGTCTCCGGCGACAGGCGGCCGTAGCACCGGGCGATGTCGTTCATGATCTGCGCTTCTGTGCGCTTGGTGATGGTCACACCGTTCATGGTTCCTCCAGGGAGGCGTTCAGATTCCTTTCGCCGTCCCCAACTCAGTCCTCGCCGAAGTGCTCTTGAGAACTTTGGGCCGCGGCGCTTGCCACGGCCTGTCCAGTTCATGGGTCAACCAGCCCGCTCCACCTGGAGCTGCTTCCGTTGTTCCAGCGCCGCCAGGGCGTGCGCCTCAAGGTTCCGTTCGATCAGCCCAGCCTGGTTCTGGGTGACTTCCTTCAGTGGCGTGATTTTGCCGCCCACTTCCACATGGACCCTCGGGGATACGAGTGTCGCCAGTTCGTGGCCGGGGGCTCCCCAGTAGAGGGAGTTCACACACAGAACGACGGCAGGGATGTCGTTCAAGGAGCACTGGATCGCCGCCATCATGCAGCACACCATGTCCAGGTCGATCAGGGTCCACACACACGGCAGCAGACCTTCCTCCTGACGGTGTGCTTCGCTGGCGAGGACCATGACGCCCGACCCACAGCAGGGTTCGTGGGCACGCTCCAGATGGCCGTCCTCCGGCAGCGTGGCCCGGCCGCCCAAGATCGCCGCCATCAGACGGGCAATTTGGGGCGGGGTGAAGTACTGCCCCCACCCGGACTGGCCCATCGACAGGAGCATGTAGGCGACGCCCAGATGGTCGTCATACGGGGCGGCCTTGGTCGCGGCGTGCAGCGCCTCGCGCCATCGCTTCCAGGTACCCACGGCGTCGGGCTTCTTGGCCTCGAGGTCGGCCACGGTCAGGTCGTCCTCCTGGAGGAAGGCCAGCTCCCATGCGATGAACCCGCGCCAGAGTTCCCAGCGCCCATAGCGCCAAGCAGGGCCGCCAGAATCCAGTTCGCGCTCCATGAACGCTGCGAATCCGCCGGAGGTGGTGGGGAGGGGTTTCTGCTTCTTTGCCATGCCCCAAGGGTCAGGGATCGAAATTTCGGTGAATCCTCGGCGAGGAGGGTCAGGAACTAGCCAACGGCGTGCGCCGCGGCGAGTTCTCCAGGCTGGTTTGATGGCTAGTCGTTCAGCCCTTCGCCCAGCAGATCGTAGGCCATCTGCTTCGGCCAGTGCTGGTACGCGGCCTTCGTCGGGGTCTCCAACCTGATCCGGTCAAAGGTCTCCTCCCCGCCCCGGCCGCCCGTGTAGCTGAAGTCGCCGTAGTGCTCCAGGAAGATGGTGTCCTCGGTGGACACCCCGAGGGTCTTGGCGGCGGTCTGGATCACCTCGGCAGCGGCATTGGTCACGGAAGGCCCCGGGTTGTCGGCCAGCTCGTCAAGCAGCACGACCAGGCCGAGGGGGGTCTGAAAGGAGCGCATCCGGCAGCGGCCAACCAGTTGGTTGCCCTGCCAGTGGTATTCAAGAAGTTCATCCACCTGGGGCTGCATCAGCAGTCTCCTAGAACCATGGATCAGGGAGAATCGCCACGGCCAAACCTTGGGGAGCCGGTGGCACTGGGGTCATGGGTTGTTCATTTGGCTCAGGAGGCCCTTCGGGGGGTTCCTGGGAGGCCACTGAGGCCAAGATGGCGTTGAGGTGGTCCCACATGGGGGCCTCGGGCGTTCCGGGCTGAAAAAGGGCATTTCGGAAGCCTGGGGCCTCCCTTGCGTACATGTCTAGGTGGTGGCTCCCACCCCGGAGGCTTTCTTCGATGTTGGCGATCCTGTCCGCGAGCTTAACCGTCGTCGCCCATGGGGTCGCCGCAATGCGTGGGTAGGTCAGGGCATGGCGCTCGGCCCGGTTCTTCCCGGGCGAGTTCGTCACGGCCGCCACCAGGTCCAGGACATCGGGCCCCAGCAGGATCCGAATGGTCTCGGGGCGAACATCAGTGTCCTCGAGCAGGTCATGGGCCATGGCAGCCAGGCGGAGGTTCTGGTGAACCGGATCCGCTGGGTCCGAGAACCCGAAGCGCAGGAGCACGGCTTCAACGGCCTTCAGGTGGTCCGCATAGGGCCGCCCACCACCCCAGGTCTGGTTCTTTTCGGCGTGCTTGCGCCCAGCCCATTCAAGGGCCGCAGCCAGCACATTCTCGAAATTCCCAACAGGTCGCATCAGGGTCTCCAGCCCTCATCCTCCCAAGGAGCCTTCTCAGAAGCCTTCGCCGATGACTGTTCCATCTCGAGGTTCACGCCTGGCCGGCGAGCACGAACCGGCCGCCAGCGCATTCGTCACAAGGCCCCTTGCGCCTGACCACCACCAGTTCGCCTGGTGCCCAGCCGCGACCCATGGCCTCGGGCAGTTCGCCAGTCCCCCGGCAGGCCGGGCATGGGACGACATGGGGGGGGAGCCCAGGAATACGTCGAAGCCAGCGGGTGGCATGACTGTTCGAGCGCAGCCGGAAGCTGCCGATCCACCTGGACCGCACGACTCGGCCCCCGCCCCAATCACGGAGCATCAGAGCGGGCACCAAATGACCTCGAATCGCCAGCAGGCTACCCAGCGCCCTCCCAGCTCCGTGCGGAGGTTGGGTGCATCGACTGGCTCCACATAGACCGCAGGAGAATCCAGGTTGGCGTCGAAGATCGGCTCATTAGTCGTCTTGTAGGTCCCGTCCAGCTTCAGGAACGGATTCCGTCGGGCATCAATGCACCGAAGGGTCGTGCCAACCGGCCAGGCCGGAATGGGGTCCTTGGCGTGACTCATGGCGCTAAACGGCAGTGGCAACGCGAGGCTGGGGAACCTCGGTGGCCGTGAAGTGAGTCGGGCTCAGGCCCTTCTCTTTGGCATGGCCCGCGACCAGCTTCTTGGCAGCCTTCGCATCGTCCGCCAGAACGGTCTCTTCAAAGCTGGGACCGTGGGGAGCCGAGCACTCAACATGGAAGTATTTCATAGCTACCTCATAGGGCGATTCGCCAGTGTTTATGCCCTTACGATCCATTTTAGGGCATCCGATGACCCAGCCTAACCCCTGCCAGTAGACAGAAATTGGCGCATAAGCGCAAAGACAGCTTTCAGGTCTTGGGCTGGGGCCACGGGCCGAGCAAGACCTTGGCCCGGGTGAGGTGGCCCAACCAGTAGGCAGCGTCCCCGAAGAACCCAGCCTTGCAGCCCCGGAAGGTGCCGTCGTAGTACACGGCCCCGCCTGGAGCCTGATAGTAGTGCCACAGTCCGTCGGCATCCTTGGCGATCAATCGGAATCCAGTCGTTCCAGTCATGGCGCTCCTGTCCCCTTCATTTTCGACTTCAGGAGTCCTTGAAATCCTCGGCGACGGCTACTCAGGGGGGTGTATCACCACGAAATGGAACCGCGGATCGGCAAGGCGGTTCAAGGAAGCGACTTCCTCGGCCTTGGCATAGCTGGGGAAACCTTCCCCAAGAAGCTCCCCGGGTTCATCAGGACTGCTATCTCTGCGCTTCTTGAGGATGTGCCAAACCTGGCTGGTGTCCTTGGTCATGGTGCTGCTTCCTCATGGGGATGCCCGTGGGCACTCATTGGAATTGAATTCACTTCTTCCGCGTCTTGGAAACGGCTGGTTCAGTCTCAATCTGCGGCATGGACCAGCGCAGCCTGAAACGCCACCAAGGCGCTGCGAGGTAGTGACCTCGAAGCTCCTCGATATGCTCGCCGCTGAGTTGCTTCAGGGCGGCGATCCCCTTCTTCTCGAAAGTCGCTCGAAGGCTCCTGGCCCTGCCGAATCCAGCGGTCGTGAGGCGACGAAGGTAGCCCCCGTCGGCCGCCTCCATGTAGCCCTTGGCAATCAAGGCGCACATCTCGCCCTGGTCTGCGAATTCCTCATTACGGATGGATGGAACGATCTCCGTCCCATTCAGGGCAAAAAAGGCAACCCGATAGCCGATCAGCGGGGCCCCTCCTTCGCGGTTCTCGTCCCACTTCATAGATCCGCCGTTCTCAAGAGCCAGCACCAGGACCAGGCGCTCCATGGGGCTCAGACGGTGTTTCCAAGCACCAGCGACCCACTCCCAGAGTTTCACCGATGCGGCACCGAGGAGGCCCGCTAGACCGTTGGCCTTGGCCCAGCCCCAAACCTCACCCCAGGAATGAGCCTCCATGCCGATCTCCTCTGGCTGCCGACCAGTCTTACTGTTTACGGAAGGGTGTCACATTGGCCGGGAATGGGTCCTCAAACTCGTCAGGGGACACAGCGGCAAGTTCCTCCCCATCCTGCCCCCGACGCTTTCTCAACTTCATGCTCCAGGCCGTGCCGTGCTCATGAAGCCCCGCCATGAACTGCTCCCGAGTCTTAGGGTCCTCGAGAGACAGGCCCTTCCGCTCTGCCCACTGCTCGAACTCGAGACGAAGGAGGTAGATCACCCACCCCTTCAGTTCGTCGATTTCATGGAGTAAGACTTCGTTGGTCGCATTCATGGCTTATCCCCTTATTCCAGGGTCAGGCTGATGACCTTGACCGCGATTTTTCCTGCGAAGGAACTGGGGACATTCTCGAAGGCATGGAAGCCCTCGGACTCGAAGTTGGGCTTCAAGGGCCCGGTCTTCGTGAAGCCGTATTCACCGGTCTCCTCGGAAACAGGGTTCCCTTCCTTGTCCAGCAAGGTATAGAGCACGCGAACCTGCTTCACCACCTTGTCCCCAGTGTTCTTCGCAGTGACGCGAACGCTGCCCTTCCCGAAGAAGGCAGGCTTGGAGTACTTCGGTTCCCCGAGCTTAATCATCGGGAAGTAGGCCTCTGCCACCTTCGCCGCGGCAATCTTGGGCTGGAGTTCCGCCGCCAGAGCTTTGGCCTCCTGGTGGTTCGGCTGGATGGCGAGAATCTTCTGGGCCGTATCCCCGGCCTCAACAAATCGGTTCTCCTGCTCCAGCTTCTTGGCTGAGGCCATGAGTTTGTCGTTCCGTTCCTTGTCGGCGAGATGGAGGGCAACCTTCCACTCTCCGTTTTCCTTCACGGCCTCGTAGGCCTCTTCTTCCGTGACCATGCCGACATTGCTAGCAGCCTTGACCATTTTCTCGGTGACCAACTTCTGCATCTCTTCCTTGCCCATGGAGGACTTCCCCATGTTGGCGAAGGCCAGGCCCATGACCTCGGGCATGACCGTCGCCATCGCGGCCTTCATGTCCGGGCGCTTTGCTTCGACCTTGACCGTGGCCTTGTCCTGGTTGACCTCGACGGTCTTCAGGGTGTAGCTGACCCTGCTGGCGAGGGCCCTGAACGCAGGGGCCAGTTCGCCGGCATCCTGGTCAGCGATGTAGGCTTCCCGGGTCTTGAAGTCCCGGTCTGCCTTCGCCATCAGGTCGTAGGCAACCGCCGACTGCTGGGACTTCAAGGCGTCCAGGTACTTCATCACGGCCTTGTCTGGGCTCTTCCCGCAGGCCAGAGCGAGGATGAGGGCCAGAACCGGAATGGCTCGGCCGAGGAAGGATCGGGTGGTCACGGGACCTCCAAAGGGTATGTCAGGGGCGTTTGGGTGGGACCTCTTCGACAATCCCAAGGGTAGAGGATGGCCCAGCGTCGATGCCGTGAGCGATGTATTCCCGCTCCTTCCCCCCGGTGTGGGCCGAAAAGCGTGCGCCTTCCTTGCTGGGTCGAACAGCCCTGAATACCGTTTGCCATTGGTCCTGGAGCCAGTCCAGGAACCGCTGCACATGGGGCGGGATCGACTTTGCCATCGCATCTCCAAGCATTGTCTAATTCGGGTGGTTATCTGGTCTTGGCCGATGATAACGGTTCTTCCAGCCAACTTCGGTCACGCCTAGAGGCTCTTCTGGGCAGACGGGATGGTACCCATGGCGGCCACATTGCGCCTGCCGATCTCGCCCTCGATGCCCTCGGCCTCCCGTCGCATCATGCGTGTCTCTTCCTCGTTGGCCTCGATTTCATGCTCCAGGAGACTTCGGCGCTGTTCGAGTTCCTGGCTAGTAGCCGTCTTGATGTTCATTGATTCCCCTCTTAGGTGGATTCAGGACTTGGGCAGCTTCCCACTGCCGGAACAGGTGAAGGATTCCCTGCCAGGGCCGTGGGTCACGCACTTCCCGGCTGCGTCCACCTTCACTGGACGCCCGCAGTCAGGGCACTTCGTCTTGGGTTGAGGCACAGTTTTCTTGGGCATCACCGGCTCCCTGGTGCTTCAGCCAACTGCTCCGTAGCCCACTTGGCGGCCTCCACGAGTACCTGGGAATGACATAAGGCTGGGCTACACCAGCAGCACAAATTCTTCCCGTGGAGGGCCGCCAGTTCCTCCAGGCGAATCCGGCCCATCTTGATCTGCTCCCAGAGGTGGGTGCGGTATTGCGCGATCACCCGTTCCCGCTCGGCCAGTGACCTGTCCTTCATCACGAACGGATTTCCCCAGGCCGATTTCCGGTCAACCCGGATCGCACCAGGCGGGACCACCCCCTTCGTGTGATGGAGGTTCAGAACACTTCCGGTCACGGTGCGCCTACGGCCTGGGAGAAGCCGTGGTCGTAGCGGACCCCAGTGGCTCCCAGGGTCATGGCGCAGCCCTTCCCATCGCAGATCAGGCGTCCGATGGCTTCATGCAGCCCTGGGTCCTTCTCGGCCCTCAGCCGGAGGATGGTGCCCGCGCCCTTGTCCATCAGGACGACCTGGAGGGTTCCACCAACGCGGATCGCGTCAAGGTAGAGGCCAGCCGGGGCGATGCCCTGCTCCCTGGCGTAGTCAATGAGCCAGGCAAGGGCGGTGGCTTCATCCGGCTGGGAGTTCGGCTGGATGGCTTCAGAATCGTGGTTCACAGGTGCCTCATGCTGATTGGCTTCGGGGATTCCCAGCCCGGTGGAGGGCCTTGGTGAGATGGGTGGGATCACCCCGCCCGATAAGGTTCACAAGTCCCAGCGCGAGGGCCAAGGGACCAGGCATCAGTGGCTCTTTGACCAGGCCGGCATCCCAGAGGAGGGCTGCCAGGTCGGTGGTCTTGGCGGGGCTGCCCTCCAGGATCCCCTGGGAGCACACCCAGGGGTGGCGAGCTGCCTCGGGGCTGATCTCGGTGATGACGGCCTTGGCGGCCCGGGCCCCATGGGCCAGGATCCAGTCCCCCTTCTGGATGAGGCCATTCAGGTTCTCGCCGGGTTCGCCCGCAGCCAGGAAGTAGGTCTCGAGGACCCCACCCACGACCCCGCTTGCCTTGGAGTAGGCGATGACCGCCACTCCAACGCCACTCGGGTCCACGGCCAGGACCACGCCTTTCCCATGGATCGCAGGGACCAGATCAACTTCGGTCATCCCGCCCTCCGAATCTGGTTCCAGGCCCTCGTGATGCGCTTCCTGTTTTTGTCTTTCTCGCGTGCCAATGCAACCCTTTCGGTGGTGTTGAGGGCGATTTTCCCCTTCATCGGCCGTCGCGGGTGGGTAGTCCAACCCTGTTCGACCAGCTCGGCCACGAGCCTTTCAGCCTCCTGGCGGGTCATCCAGCGACGGAAGATGGGTGCCCAGGCCACCACCAGTCCATTCTCGACCTTCTGAAGGGCGACCAGGATCTCATTTGGGTGCCAGGTCTCGGCATCCGTCGGGCATTGGCCGTGCAGGCGACGCATTTCGTCCCCTCGCACCAACCAGACCTCCATCCGCTCCTGACGCATAGGCCTATTTTGACTTCGTGATTTTGCGCCAATTCCGCTATGCGCTTCTTTTGCGCTCGGCTCCGACGAGTGATTCAGAAGGGGCAAACGGGCACCTTCGAGATTTCCCCCCGCAGAGCAGCCAGTTCGTCCTGCACGCTGAACGGGACGATCTCAGAGAGCAGATCCGTCTCCTCGCGGTTGTCGATCCAGAATTTCGCAGCCTTCTTCTTCTCGAAGTAGGGGAGCACCAGGCGCATGAAGCGCCCCTCGGCGGGTTCCAGGCCCACAGCCACCCGTTCCTTGTCCAGCACCACGGCCTCGCCGTGGGTCTTGATGATGGCAAGGGCCCGGATGGATCTGGCCCAGAGGATCTGGGCGTCCGTGCCGGTGAGTTCGGGGAGGTTGGCCCCGCAGCACAGGGCCTCCAGTACCGCAGCTCGTGACTCGGCCCAACAGGAGGTGCAGACCTGCTCGGCCAGGCGCAGCTTCTCACGATCCTTTTGCCACTTCATGCCCTTGAGGGCGTGCTGCTGGGTGTGTCCGCAAGGGTGCTTAATGGAAGTCCCGCCGCGGCGCGAGGGCCTGCCACCGCCCCAGCTCGGCCGGGACGCCCGCGCCTTGGGTGCCGCAGCCCGCCGGGGCTTCGGTGCCTTCGGCTTGGGAGCCTTCCTGGGCCTTGTCGTTGCACTGTGCATGGAGTCCTCTTGGCCGGGCAGAGCCGGTGAAGTGGAGCCAGTCTCACGACAGGCCCTTCAGGACAGCCTTCGCCGAGGTATCCCTTGTTTTCCCTCAACCGACGATGGCCTCGGAGGAAACACCCATGAAGAAGAAGCACGGAGAAACCGTCCTGCCAGAGAAGTTCAAGGCCCGCGTCCCGGTCGTGGGCACGCTCAAGGTGGGCGATGTCGAGATGGCGGGCGACAAGGCCAGGCCGAAGAAGCTCGATTACTTCCGCCTGTGCGGTGCCAGCGCCACCGCGAAGGGAACCTACCCCGACCACCCCGCCATGGGCGAGTTCAACAAGGCGCACTCCCGGTCCCTGACCGTGGAGCTGGTCTCGGACGATCCCTCCATCAACATGGAGGTGGTTTACGCAATGGCAGGCAGGGGCGCGATCCTGTGCCGCGGGAACGGCACCACGGCCGAGCGCCGCCTGGATGCTCGAGGCGCGATGATCGCGGACGCTCCCTTCCAGCCGGTGGCCGAAGGCACCTGTGGGGAGAGCTGCGAGTTCTTCAAGCGGAACGCTTGCAAGCTCGCCAGCACACTCCGCTTCCGTATCCCGAATAACACACCCCTCGGGGCCGTGTGGCAGTTCCGTTCGACTTCCTGGAACTCTGCTTCGGACCTGCTCGGGGCCATGGAGGCGATCAGCGGGATGACCGGCGGCGTGCTGGCCCGGATTCCCATGAAGCTCTTCATGACCGAACAGCGCCGGCAGGCCCTCACCGACCGTGGCCGCAGCAGCACCAATTTCTGGTCGCTGGGCCTGGCCTTCGACGGTGACGAGGAGGCCCTGATCGCCGCTGTCGCCAAGGCCACCAAGCTCAAGGCTGACATGGCGGCCCTCGCCATGCCGACCCTGGAGGACCGCCTGAAGGCCCAGGAACCCGAACTGCTCTCGAAGGATCTGGCACCCCTGGAGGAAGCGGCCCTCGCGGCCGAGTTCTTCCCCGAGCTGCCCACGATCATTCCCCAGGAACCCGCTTCGGCTCCCAGCCAGGAGGCCCAGGCCCCTGCCGGGGAGACGAGCGAAGCCCATGACGCGGAGGGGCCGACCCCTTCCTCCAACGCAGTAGGCGATCCCGCCGCGTCCGAGGGGGAGGCCACCACCTCCCTGGTCTCCCCCTCCAATCCTCCTGAACCCATCCCGGCCCAGGCTTCCAAGGAAGCAGACATTTCCCCCTCCCAGCGCGGCTTGATCCTCAAGCACAGCGCCCGGGTAAAGGGGCTGGACCGGAAGGCCCTGGAGGCCCTGCTGGAAGGCATGAAGAAGAAGGCAGCTTCGGCGCTCATCACCGATCTGCTCACAAACGCCGAGAGTGCCTTCAAGAAGCTGGGCGTGGTCGCCTAGCTTCTTGCCTGGGTCCGGCTCTTCCTGCGGGGAGGGCCGGTTCAATGGGTTGCCAAGTCTGCCGAAGAGTTGGACATCCCCCACAGCGGGCGCGACAAGCCTTGTCCACCTACCAGGCCCATCTTGGGCCTGGGAAATGACATCCACTGACCTCGCCGAAGAGCCCGCAAAAAATGCCCCAGAGAACATCTCCATGGACGAAGGAGAACCCCATGGCTTTCGTAGTGCCCGACGAGCTTCGCACGCTCCGCCAATCCGACTTCGGCACCGGCCTCTCGTGTGGCCGGAAGCTCTGGATCGGCAAGGTGGACGGGTTGCGCCGCCCCTCCACCAAGAAGCAAATCTATGGCTCGGCCTTCCACAAGGGCGTGGAAAACCTCTACCGCTCCGTGAAGCTCGGGGACCGTCTGGACTACCTCGAAGCCAAGGCTGAGGCCGTCGAGAGCGTCAAGGTCGCTTTCGCTCTGGCCGATCCCGAGATCCTGGAGTTGGAGGAAGGTGAAACCGTCCAAAGTGCCACCTCCGTCGCGGGTGGCCTAGTCCTGCGGGGCCTGGACTACTACATCGCCTCGGTGTTCCCCGGCATCATCGCCCTCGGCGACCCGGCGGCCATCGAGGAGCGGTTGGAGTTTGAGTACCGAGGCTTCCAGTTGAACGGAACCATCGACCTGATCGACGGCAACGCATGTCTGGTCGATCACAAGTTCAGCGGGATGTATCTCACTAAGCGGTGGCCCGATTCGTACCTGTCTCAGCTCGGTCGATATGCTTGGTTCCTTGAAAAGTCCAAGGCACCCATCGCGGACATCCGCCTGGACATGATCTCGTATGCCCGAGCCAACCGGAAGAAGGACCCCCTTCTGGAGTACCACCCCTACACGCTGGCGGACGCTGGTGTGGATCTCCCGACCCTGATTCGGCTCGGGAAGGAGAGCGTTGATGCCTTGCTCGACATGATCGAAGCGGGAATCTTCCCCCGCGCCGGAGCAAACAGTTTTGGGCTTGGCTGCGGGAACTGCGGTTTCAAGGGGGCGCTGTGCGAGAGCACTCCCGCCGCCCTATCTGCACCCGCCGCCCCCTCCATCGCCTTGGCTTCCTGATCCCATAAGGATTTAGACATGAAGACTGCTGTATTCCGTAATGCCCAGCAGCTCGCCGTGGAGCATCAGAACTCGTTCGATGCACCGGACAAGGGTGACCTGGAGGCCATCAGGCCCGGCACTTTCATCAAGGTGTGCGCTGAGGGCAAGGGCAAGGCCGAACGCTTCTGGGTCATGGTCACGAAGGTCGAGCCGACCCCCACCGGGCCGCGCTACACGGGGGAGGTCAACAACGACCTGCTCAGGACCGAGTTCCACGGTCTCGCCTGCGGCGACATCGTGGAGGTGGGCTTCCGCCATGTCTATGCCGTGATGACCTAAACATCAGGCGCAAAGATCGCGGCCACGGGTTTGCGCTTGTGGCCGCCTTAGACTGGGCGGAGGCCCAAGGGCCAGGAGAATGCCGTATGCAAGCCCACCTGGGAGCCCCATTGATGGCTCTCGCAACCACGCCCTACCCTTTCCAGCGAAGCGACGCAGGACGGGCCGAGTCTAAGCGCCCCCGGCAGCAGAACGACTGCACCGTGCGAGCTGTCGCCCTTGCCCGAGGCCTCCCCTACGACCAGGCCTATGACCTGCTCATGTCCGCCGGCCGGAAGGCCAGCCGGAAGTTCAGCGTGACCGCCTTCCTGAAGGCCAAGCCCTGGGCGGAGTGGGTCAGCCTCCCTGCCGTCAAGGGCCAGCGGCGCATGAACCCGGCGACATTCCACAAGAGGTTCCCGACGGGGACCTACATATGTAAGGCCGCGAACCATGTGTTCGCCGTCATCGAGGGGATGGTGTTCGACACCGATCTCCCCCGTCCCGACTCCTGCATCTACGGCGCATGGGCCATCCGGCCCGAAGCCTGAAGCACTCCCGAAAGGACCCCATGCGACGCATCCTCCCACTCCTCCTGGCCCTCGCCCTCCCGGCACTCGCTGGCGAACCCGGCCAGGCCCTCGTGCTGCGGAACGCCCCTGTGGCGCTCTACTTCAGCCCGAATGGCGGTGCCATGGAGGCCATCGTGGAAGCGATCCAGACCGCCCGCAAGACGGTCAAAGTTCAAGCCTATTCGTTTACGGCAGCCCCCATAGCCAAGGCCCTCACCGACGCGGCAGAGCGTGGCGTGCAGGTCCAAGTGGTCGTCGATCACAGCCAGCTCACCGAGCGGTACAGCGTCATCGACTTCCTCCAGAGGCGCGGGGTGCTGGTGCTCGTCGATAGCGCCCACGCCATCGCCCACTCAAAGGTGATCGTGATTGACGGAGAGGTGGTCATCACGGGCAGCTACAACTTCAGCAAAAGCGCCGAGGAGCGAAACCTGGAGAACCTTCTGGTGATCCGTGACCGCACCCTGGCAGCGCCCTACATGGCGAACTGGGCGCTCCATGCGCGGCATTCCGAGGAGCCAGTAGTTCGGGATCGGTAAGGCCAGAACTCCGTGCTGGCCCGGCGGGCGCGGCCCGCCCGAGTCCATCCCTCGGCGAAGTGAACTCACCACAAACGCACTCGAAGATTTCCTTCTCACTGAAGGAGATCGCATGGTTGTTGCCTCACCATCCCCTGTCGTCGTCTCGGAGCGCACTTTGCACTGCACCGAGGCCGGTTCAGACAAGATGTATCGCGTCCAGATCACCGAGCTGCCCGACGGCACCGCCAGCGTCCACTGCCAGTCGTGCCGCGTGGGCGGAAGCTGGGTGGATCAGGGCTACAAGGCCCAGGGCGTGGCGATGGCCGCCGCCTACAAGAAGGCCGAGGCCACCATCAAGGCGAAGGTCGCCAAGGGCTACCGCCTGGTGGACAGCTACGAACGCACCGCGGGAGATAGCCCCGTGCTGCCCCCGGCGGCTGCCGTCACCGTCGAGAAGCGCGATAGCGGCTTCCGCCCTCAGCTCCTCACGCCCATCGAGGAGGAGGATGCCCTGGAGTTGCTGGATGACCCAGACTTCCTCATGCAGCAGAAGCACGATGGCCGTCGGCTCACCCTTCACTGCACATCCACAGAGGAGGTCGAGGCCAGTAACAAGCTCGGCCAACTCGTGCCGCCTGGGGCCAACCTGATCCTGGCCGCCTCCGTCCTGTTCCCCGGAGGCCAGGCCTTCGAGCTGGACGGAGAGAATGTCGGCGAGAAGTTCCACGCCTTCGACCTCCTCTCCATCGGTTCCACGGATCTGCGGCCCCGGCCCTACCAGGACCGACTGGCCCTCCTCTCCCGCCTGCTGGCCCCCTACAAGGGGACGGCCTTCGACATCCAGCCCGTGGAGACCTGGGAGCGGGCCGATCTCAAGCGAGCCGCCTTCGAGCAACTGAAGGCCGCCAACGCTGAGGGCGTCGTTTTCAAGCGGAAGAAACTCCCCTTCGAGGCGGGCCGCCCAAATTCGGCGGGGCCGCACCGCAAGTTCAAGTGGTACGCCACCGCCTCCTTCGTGAACCTGGGGACCAATGCTGGCAAGCGCAGCATCAAGCTGGGCCTCTACGACGCCAAGGGAGCCATCGTGGACATGGGTTCCGTCACGATCTCACCGAACTTCGAGATGCCCGGTGACTCCGCCGTGGTTGAGGTGAGGTACTTGTACTGCATCCCTGGTGGCAAGGTTTTCCAGAGCAACTACCTGGGCGAGCGCGATGATGTTCGGTTCGATGAATGCCTGATGAGCCAACTGAAGTACAAGGCCAGCTCCGGGGATTCTGACGACTGAGCGCATAAAGCGCAAAGGCGCATTGAGCGCAAAAGCGCATAATCACCCTGGAAGCACGGAGAGGCCATGCCCGCACCCGCCACGCCAGTAGCCGCCTACGCCGGAGTGGGGTCCAGACAGACCCCGCCTGAAGTCCTGGCCGAGATGGAGCGCATCGGGCGCAGGCTGGCGAAGGCCGGGTGGCTTCTCCGTAGCGGGGCCGCCGATGGAGCTGACGCTGCCTTCGAGCGCGGCTGCATGGCCGTACCAGGCCCGCGAGAAATCTACCTGCCGTGGACCGGGTTCCAGAACAGGACGCCCCAGGAGCCTGGGGTTCTGTTGGTCCCGGCGGCGATCCAAGCCGAGGCTGAGCGCATAGCTGCTGAGGCCCATCCGGCCTGGCGGTGGCTGAAGTTTGGCGAAAAGAAGCTCCACACCCGGAATGTCTGCCAGGTGCTTGGCCCTGATCTCCAATCCCCCTGCCGTGTGGTCATCTGCTACACCACGCAGGGGCGCGGGCAGGGAGGCACCGGACAGGCCATCCGCGTCGCAAGGGCGTCAGGTGTCTCAATGATCGACCTTGGCACCCCAGGACTCGACCTTGAGGCCGAGTTGGCGGCAGTACTGCAGGTTGCCTAGATCGTGGATTGGCCTGCATCCGGGCTTGCCCCTGGCAGGCCAATGTGGGCACTTCTGCACCTTCGCCGAGGAGTCCCAAGGCCAGGCGTCTCGGACGCTGGTTGGGAGGCTCTGCCCGAGCGCATAACTTTTAAGCGCAAAACCGTGGACTAAGAATAAAGCAGGAAGGCATCACATGAATTCGACCCGGATCCAGAGCACGGATGCCTGCGGGGTTCAGACCCGGCATCTCACCCGTTTGCCAATTCCGGTGCCCCCGAATCTGGAAGCAGTTCTCGGATACACCGGAAGGGATCAGCACATCGGCTTCTGGCTTTTCCAGGGCGGGCTCCACATTGAGGACCGAACTGCGGACCTCAATCGAGCCATGTTCATGGTCCTCGGCCTGAAGCTCTTCATGGAGCACCCGGCCATGACCGCCATGACCCAGGAGCGCGGCATTCGCGTCAGCCCCGGACCAGATCACGCCATGGCTGACTACGGACTGATGTTGGACCGGAAGAACCGGACCCTCTTCCTGGCACCGACCTCCGACATCTCCCACTTCCTTCGTACACCCTTCCAGGAGATCCATTCGGACCCTTCGATCAGCGGCTATTCGTCGCAGAGTTCGCCACTCCACCCCTACACCCAGTCGAAGGCCGCCGAGCGGATGCAGGCCTGGGTGGAAAGCACCCTGGACCCCTTCTGGGCCATGGTCCAGGATGGCCTGCGCCGAGCTGGCCCTGGAGGGTGCTGATGTTCCAGGGTCGGGAGTTCTCTGCACGCAAAGCAGGCCTTCATCTCCGCATGGTGGCCTATAAGCCCACCTACGAACCCGTGCCGGACGGACATCTCCGAGTGGTCGTCCAGGTCGTGGTCGATGGCGAACCTATCACTGAAGATCCGGTCCACATCGAAGTTATGCCCGAGACCGATTTCAACCAGGCGCTTGCTGTCTCCATGAGCGATGGCTGGATCATCCGCCCCTGGGAGAAGCGGGCGGCCACACCCACGAAGCCCCAGAAGCACCAGCGCGACCATGCCGCATAGGCGAGGAGCCATAGCCATGACCATCACCCAGCGCCATCACCAGGACCCGAAGGAACCCGTCAACGAGTTCGCACCCACCGGCTGCCGCGATTTGCCGAACGGCTGCACCCTCTTCTGGCGGCCGAACGAAGTTGGTGGCAGGACCTTCATCTCAGATGAGGTTGCCTGCGGCACCGTCGTCTGGGACACGGCCCTCGTGGACAAGGAAACCCTTCGAGCGGCCATCGAGGTCGAGGCCTTCATGAACGGCCAGGAGGAGACGGTTCCGACGGCCGATGTTCTTGCCCTCCGCCTGGCCGAGACCACTTCCGAACTCCGAAACATCCTGGCGGAGATTACCCGCCTCCAAGCCGTGAACCGCGACCTGGAGGAAAAACTGCGACTGAAGGAAGGTGCAGCATGAACACCGAAGTTCTCAACCAGCCCACCGCGACTCTTCCTGATGAGTGCTTCATTGTTGTCCCGAACCTCCGGGTCGAGGTCTCTCTGGCCCGCGCTGTCCGCGGCGCGGCTGGATACAAACCAGTGCCCCTGCCCTCCCCGTGCGAAACCTACGAGGAGGTCAGTGCCCTGGTCCACAAGCTGAATGCCGAGAATGGCGTGTCTCCCCTTCAAGCGCATTGCATGAGGCTCGGAGCCATGTGGGGTTGGGCGACCCCCGGGACCGATCCCAGCTACTACACGGAAAAAGAGACCAACTCACTGAGGTTCTGATGAACGCCCAGCCCAATACCGCCACCTCTGAGATCCAGGCCCCTGCCGTCGCTCGGGCCGAACTCAGGTATGCCCGCGACGCCATCCGGCGGTCGGTCGAGGATGTCTCGAACCGCCACGGTGACGGAGCTGGCCCGGGAGTCGGCTACTTCATGGGCCAGATGGAGGCCTGCATCGACATCCTGGGGCGGTATGTGCCCCTGATGAGCGGTTCCCCCGAGGAACCCGTGGTCCTGAAGCCCATCCTTGAGAAGGTCGATGGCTTCCTGAACACCAGGCTCGTCGGTTTCAAGGTGGTCGCCGCCCCTCCCTATGTCTGCGCTCACATCCTGGACGCGCAGCCAGGTGAGACGGCCGGCAGGGAGGTCCTGCTGGCCCTGGCCGAGAACGGCCACGCCTTCACCATCGAACCCCCCGCCATTCAACCCTTGTCTGCCCTGGAGTATCGTAATGCTGATGACCGCTGAACCCCTTCACAACAGCCTGCCCACCGGCTTCCCGGCCCCAGCTACCGAGGCCCCAAGCTTCATGCGCCTCGGGACCGTGCTCGAGGCCTGGAGCACGGGTGAAGAGGGCTTCGCCTTGAGCTACTGCAAGCACTTCGCCGAGGAGCGCCCCGCAGCGGCCCGGGTGGCCGTGCTCGAGATCGAAGGTCTCCTGCTCTACGAGCGTTGGGTCCGCGACACCGGCCTGCCCATGCAGGCAGCATCCCTGCTCATCGACGCTCTCGGGGGCCCGACCCAGAAGTTCTTTCAGGGTGATCCGGTCGAGAGTGGCCTGAAGCTGATCCCCAGCGTCGGCCAGAAGAACTGAACGCTTGTTATTTTTCTCGCGGGGGCATTTTGTCATCGGCGGCACCGATGCAATCCGCGTGTCCAGGCCCAATGCAGCACCGGATTCCAGCGTTTAGCATGGACACATGACTGCGATCCCCTCGCATGTCGTCACCAAAAGCCCCTCGTCGCCCAACGAGGGGCTGCTTGTTCCTGGGCAAGGCTAGATCGTGCCTGGTCTGAATTCAGACCATCTTGATTCGGCTTCAAGCGGAGGGCACCAACCTAAGCCTCCGCAGAAGGCCTCCAGCGAACGGACGCTCCACGAGGGCGTAGAGTCCAGCCCCAAGGGATGTTGAGATCAACACGAAAACTCCCAGCACAGCGAGTTGGCCCAGCGAACTCATCTTCATGGTCTGGATTACCAGTGGCGAGAGGAGCATCCCCACGATGCCCTGGGCCAAGTAGAGGCTGAAGATCCTCTCGGAGTACCAATCCACCACTTTCGGTGCAGTCTTGGTGCCCACGCTCCTCCAGGCCATCAGCACGGCCGCGCCGAATCCCAGCGCCAGGGCCGTGTACTGGAACAGCACCATCACCAGGGGCCGGGGGAGGTAGGTCCTGAAGGGCGCACCGGCCGCGATGGCGACCAGACCGAGCAGGAGGGCCGGTAGGAGCTTCCAGTTCGGGATCTCCACCAGGCGGTCCTCGGCGGCAGCCAGGAAGGCCCCCAGGAGGAGTCCATCCATGTGCGTGAAGGGCAGCGCATAGACCACCGGCCCAAAGAGCGAGGAGGTGTCTCCCCAGCCCCAGGGCGCGATCATCCCAGGGATGAAGGCGGCAGCAGCTCGGCAGGCCACTGGCACAGAGAGGAGTGCCAGGAGTGTGCGCCCGGGCCGCGACCAAGCGTGCCGGAGCACCACCGGAGTCAGGACAGGGACGATCAGCCAGAACTGGACCTCGGTGGCGAGGCTCCACAGTGGCCCGAGCAAGATTGAGAAGCTGGCGACCAGTGGGAGCTTGTTTCCCAGGAAGGCGAGGTTGTAGGCGGCCTCGGTGAGCACATCTCGGCCGGGCACGCCCATGAGCCAGCCCAGGCCAAGGCCGACCAGGAGGCAGGCCCAGAAGGCCGGCAGGACCCGCTGGGCACGCTTCAGGAGGTAGGCGGCCATGTCCGGCTTCATCAGCCAACTCCTGGTCACGAGGAATCCCGAGAGCACGAAGAAGAGATCCACTCCCACCCAGCCGGTGCCGGTGACCACTCCCAGGCCATGCCGGGCCCCGTTGCCGTGATAGAGCATCACGCTGAGGACCGCAGCGGCCCTGAGCCAGTCGATGAAAGGGCGGCGCTGGTTCATGGCCTTATGCGGTCAGGCGGGGCACATAGGCCGTGGGCACGAAGTCCTTGGCGGCATCCACATGGCGCGGGCTGTCGTCCAAGAACAGGTCGGGCCGATAGACCCTAAGAAATTCGGTCTTCGGCTCACCCTCCAAGAAGTAGGCCTCATCCACGGTGACGCCGATGGCGAGGAGAGTCCGAATGGCACGCTCCAGAGCCGGGACGGCTCGGGCCGTCACCAGAGAGGTGCGGATCGCACCGGGCCGCGCGGCCTGCACACGGTTCAGGAAGGCCAGGAAAGGTGCCATGGGGCCGGGGCCCAGTGGGATGGCCGCCATGGCCTTCTCGTGGGCATGGAAGGCTTCCACGCCCTCCTTCAGGTACACATCGTCGGCAGAACTGTCGAAGAGGGTGCTGTCCCCGTCCAGGGCCACCCGCAGCTCGCCCTGGATAGTTTCCTCCCCGGCCAGGCCGGGCATAACCTGGGCCGCGGCGAAGCCAGCCGCAAGGGCGACCTCCACATCATGGCGGTCCGCGCTCAGGAACAGATCCACGCCGAGGGGCCCGAGATAGACGAAGGGGGAGCGGCCCTTGGTGAAGATGGCCCGTCCGATGTCCAGGCCTTCCTGCTCCACGGCCCGCATCACGCGGAGCCCGGTCACAGGGTCATTCCTGGAGACGACGCAGACTCGGACCAGCGGCGGCTGGCCGGGCTTGTTCAGGCCCAGCAGCTTGCGGACCAGGGGGTAGGCCACGCCCCAGCGCACCGGGGTTTCGATCCGGTCCCTCTGGGAGGCCATGTAGCCCTCCTCGCCCACGGCCAGGAAGGTCTCATGCTCCATTTCCAGGTCGCACAGGGCCCGGGTGGTCACAGCGACCACGAGGGGGTTCAGGTCAGTCATGCTGCACCCTCACTTCCAGAAGGTCCTCGAGTTTCACGCCGTCCATGTAGGGCTCGAACACGACCGGGGGCATGGGCCCCCACTGGTCGAGGTGCCAGAAGCCGCGGGACTCCCGGTTCTGCTCCCGGTTCTTCCTGGCCCGGAACCGTTCTTGGATCCGACAGAGTTGGGCTCCAGACCTGGAATCGAACCCGAAGAGCCACATCACGGAGGAGGCGTCCTCGAACCCAGGCAGGTTCTTGATGTCGTCGGTCAGGGCCAGGGCCCGGATCACAGAATCGAATTCCGTATCCAGGCGCACCGTCGCCTCCAGGATCGGAACGGCCGTCAGGATCACGATGATGCCGAGCGGAGACTGGAAGGCCCGCACGCGGCAGACCCCCTCTCCCCCCATTGAGGGTGTCCAGCGGTAGCGGTGGTCCAGGAGCATCACTGGTACTTCTCCACTTTGTTCATGATTCCGGCTTCGGACAGGAAGCGGGACGGCATCATGATCCTCGCGGCAGCACCAGGCTGATCCATGTAGGTCGGATAGCTGAGGCCAAGTCCCTGCCGGGCTCGGGTAATGGCGACATACATCAGCCGGCGTTCCTCGGCCATGTCGTCGTCCCCGCCCCGCATGGCGAAGCTGTGGGGCATGATCTCCTCGGCCACGGCCACCAGGAACACCTGATCCCACTCGAGGCCCTTGGCCGCGTGGATCGTGGCGAGCACGACCCCCTTCTTGGCCTCCTCGGTGTCGCGCTCCGGGATGCCCAGAACCACCTCGTCCAGGAAGGTCTCGATGGAGCCCATCTCCCGGATGGCGGCCACGGTCTCGTGGACATTGCTCATCCGTTGGGCCAGTTCTTCAGGGCTCGAGGCGCACTCCTCGATGAGCTGTTGCTTGTAGCCAGCTCGGTCCAGGAACAACTCCAAGGCCTCGGCACCCAGGCCCTTGGCTCGCGCCTGGGCAAGAGACACCAGGAGGCGGGCGGAACGCTGGGGGTGATAGACCGCCATGCCGTCTTCAGGGTTCCCGGCCGCACGGGCCTTCTGCCAGCCGGCCGCCCCGATCCCAAGACGAGGATTCTGGGCAGCACGCTCCCAGGCCTCCCAGTCGTGCCGACCGAGGAGGACCTTGGCGTAGGCGATCACATCCTTCACTTCCCGGCGGTCCCAAAAGCGGAGACCCCCGAGAACCCGGTGGCGGATCCCAGCCCGGGACAGGGCGGTCTCCACCGAACGGCTCGCGGCACCCACACGATAGAGCACAGCGATCTGCTCAGGCGCGGTGCCGGAACGGATCAAGGCCTTGATCTCGGCCGCGATGAATTCGGCCTCCCCTTTGGAGTCGATGAAGCGACGGAGGCGAACCTTCCCACCCGGGCCACGAGACGGCCGCAGGGCCTTCTCGTAGCGATCTGGATTGTTCTTGATGACCTTGTTCGCCAGGTCCAGGATTTCCTCCTTGGACCGGTAGTTGATCTGGAGCGGGAGCACCTTCGCGTGGAAGTGCGCGACGAAGTACTGCATGTTCCGAGGCTCCGCACCACGGAAGCGGTACACACCCTGATCCATGTCACCGACCCCCACCACATTGCCGTGGGGGCAGATGCTCTTCAGCAGGTCGAGCTGCACTGGATCGGTGTCCTGGAACTCATCGACCATGATGTAGTCCCAGAGGGAGGCGATCCGGCAGCGCACCTCGTCGTTGCGGCGCAAGCCGAGGGCAACCTTGTAGAGCATGAGGTCGAAGTCGATCTTGTTGTCTTCTCGGAGACGGTCTTCATAGGCCTCTGCCAGGGTGACGACCAGCGGATCCTTCTTCGCCCAAAAGGTGAGCGGATCCTGGTCGGGCCACATGGTCAATTCGCGGTTCCGGGTGACCTGAGCCTGGATGTAGCCGGTGTATTTGCGGATGTCTGCACCAGGCGCAGCCTCCTTCAGGAGTCCGCGGATGATCTTCTTCGTATCATCCGTGTCGGCGATCCCAAACCCCGACGGCATACCCAGTTCAGGGAACTGCCGGAGGAGGCGGGTGCAGAGCCGGTGGAAGTTGGTCGCCCACATCGGCCGGCGGCCGGTGCGGCTGAAGACACGATCCGCCATCTCCTGGGCAGCCTTCACTGTAAAGGTCACCTGGAGAATGCGATCCGGATTCACGCCCTTCTGGACCAGGCGGATAGTCCGCTCGGTGACTGCGGTGGTCTTCCCGACGCCGGCAGCGGCATCGACCAGAAAGGCCCCGTCGCCCAGCTCGGCCACGGCTTCCTGTTCCTCATTCAGGTTCACTGCCCCGGCAGGCCGGTTGGCCTCCTCGTAGCGTTGGGCGGGTCGCTCCGCACGATCTTGAACGAAGGCTCCCCCCACAGGGCCCTTGGGCCGGGTGAAAGAAGGGCTTTTCACAAACAGGTCAGCCATCGAGTTCTCCGTCTCGAATGCTTACATGCGGTAAAGAGCGCAAAGCCATCGCCGAAGGATCACTTAAAGCGCAAAAAGCCCCGTGCCCCGGGGCTTGGTGAAGCGTGGGGCAGCCTTCCACGCGATCAACTTCTAGGCAAGGCAGGTGGAGTCCGGGTTCAGTAGAGGTTAGTTTGCCTTCATGGTCTTGCGTCTGGTGTGCTTGGGCTTCTCCAGAAAGAAGGATTCAGGGAATCCTGGGTGGTTCGCCGTGACCTTCTTGTAGATGGTCCGATAGGTCTTTGCTAGGGCCTTCACCCGATCCACCTTTTCTGGGACCTCACTCTCACCCTCCACAATCTCTCGGAAGGCTAAGAGGAAGGGGAGGTATTTCTCAGCAAGGATGAGGCCGATGTCGGAGTGCTGGGGCGATTTGGAGGTCTCCCGATCCAAGGCCGCGGCGGCCTCGATATTCCTTGTCGCCAACTGTGCCCAGGATTTCGTCTTGAGCAGCCAGATCCCATCCGCTGAGTATTTGTCGTCGATCCAGTTTCCATACCTGGGGGCTCCCTCAAGCGGGCCTTGGAACATCTCCCCGTGGTGCCGCAGCACCTCAAGTGGGACGCGGAGTTCCAAAGTCGCGTAGAACTGGCACCCAGCGATAACAGGGTCCGGCGTCCAGTGGTTGGCTGGAGCGGGAATGGACCCACTGGAGGACTGCGCTTGACCTGTGCCGGCGGTTGGGCCGAAAAGCCGGATCTTCAATCTGTTCAGAAAGTCCATGCCTGTAGCCTACGCCTAACTAGGGGCTGGGCTAAAATCGAGCCAGCTATGAAGCATGACAAGAAATCTTTCTCGCTGATCGCTGGCCTATTTGACCGCAAGGTCAGCGAGAACTTTGGCTTTTTCCCGATCGTAATCTTCTTGTGTGATAAGTGCCTTTTGCCGCAATTCCCTCAACTTCTCAAGTCTCTCTTCGACCGAAACGGTTGGTGCGACTCCCTTGGTCCGAAACGCATGTATGAAGGCCGGGTCACTTTTGAGATCGCCTGCCACTTTTGAAACCATCATTGAAATTGCGCGGTCTAAGCTACCAACATCCCCTCCGACACCTGTGTGTTCATAGATACCGGAGGATGAAAGGGTCTTCTCAAATACTTTTTCGCCCTTGTCTCCCACCACAAGGACAGTGGCCTTGCCCGAGAGGGACGCCATGTCGAATTTGTTACTTGCGTAACTCAGGGCAAACTTAAGCACCAATTCTGAATAAGTAACAGTGATCGTTCGGCCCAACCTCTCCCGAGAAATATTTTGATTGGGGGTCGTGATAAAGATGGTGTCGGTAAATAGATCACCAATGGCATCGCGTGTCATCCCAGTCAAAACGTTCCCAAGATCGAATTGAAACGAGACACCTCCTCCGACAAACCCTGAGGGATTCTGAGTGACTATTTGGCGATCAGATGGAACTACTACTTGCAGGCCAACTGCTTCCAAAAAAGTCTCATGCCGATCTGTCACGAAAGGGGCGTATAGCGATGTCGAGATAGGTACTTTTACGGTCGGAAGACAGCCAATCAGAGGCAGTATCAACAGTACAATGGCGGAATATTTTCTCATGGGCCTGCCTCCTCACTGCAAGGGAGTGACCCGGGCGGACAGCTCTTTCACTGCCGCATCCAGGGAATCGTTAATGGTTTTATTAATTAGTGGGACGAGTTCATCCTGCCACTGAAAAGTTTTGTAATACTCCATTGAACCGATCCAGGAAAAAGATCCTGCATAAGGTTCTGAGGTGGTAGTCCGAATGCCAATGGAGTTCACTCTCGTCATTGAGGCGTCATAGACTCGGACCTTGATGGAGCATGTGGTTTCGACTCGTCCACCTTCCTCCATGACGGATGTCCTGAGCACTGGTTCGATTCGAAATGCACTCTCAAATCCCTCTATGGGATCAGGAAGGGCTTCTCTGTAGGTAATGTTGTCGGGGAGGCTACCGCGGATTTTGTCTTTGATGCCTTTGAAGATCTGTTCACGCTCGGCCTTCAGACCAGCGTTGTCGTGAGTGACGTGAAAAAAATCCACGTACTTTGACTCCAAGTACCCGGGATCAATCACGCAAACAATCTTCTTCGTCGCGGCTGATTTCGCATTGCGGTAAGTGGTCGGGTTGATCGAGAAATGAGCAACTTGCATATTTGCGCACCCCACGGCCACTAGGGCGCCAGCTATTACTATGAATTTTCGAAGCATTTCCATCCTCCTGATTCATGTAAGTTTTTCATGTAAATATATTTAGATTATTGCGAAACCGTTTTGATTTTCGCTGTGAGCCTACGCCCTTTTTGAGGATCACCTAGTCAAATATCTAATAACAGGCTACCAGCACCCTCCACGAAGTCCTTTCTGGCATGGTTTTGAGTATGGAAATATGCATGGAAACCTGGAGTGGTCCAAAAAAGCCCCTAGCTTCAGGGGCTTAACAGTGCGTCTGGCGGAGTGAGTGGGACCGTGGTGCTGATGGTTGTGCCGGACACCATCTGGATCCCTCTCCGGGTGAGGATCGTATTCTCCCCGCGGGTGAGCGTCATGAAGGGATTCAGGCACAGGATCAGGACAAGGCCCTGGATGGCGCGGGTGAGAAAAGTCTCCCGCTCGGAAGTCGTCACAGCCCGCCAAATACAGTGACTTGCAAGGCGATCAGACAGCCAGGCTGGTAATGCGCCCGACCACCGGCACCAGGCCGGGGTGGATCTCTATGGCGTCCAGGAAGACCCGCTTGGGGATCATCAGGGGGGCGTCACCCGAGGGACCAGTCAGGGCCTCGGCGTGATCCTCCACCAGGCGGCCCAGGGCCTCCGGGGCCATGCACTCCTGGGGGACGCCCGCGGGACACCATTCCGTCGCTCCGTAGATGGCCTGGAGCAGCCGGAACGGGTCAGGCCCATCCAGTTCGACATCGCCGCCAGCATCCCGGACGGTGAAGACCCGACGGGAGGGGGTCCCATCCTCAGTCTTGAAGGCGTGGATGAGGCCAGTGACGACCTGCTCCCCGTCCTCGTTCCGCTCGATCTGGATGCCAGGGCCCCAGGTCGCGCCGAAGGGGGGTGCCGGGGAGATGTCGCCCAGCACCTCGATGAAGGCTCCGGCGGCAATCAGCCGGGCCAGATCGAAGGTCGTCCCGGAGGCGTCAGTGGCGTAGAGCTGGAAATCCAGCTTCGGCCACTCGGACCTCAGATCGCCGATCTCGTTCTCGGCCCTCTCGCCCACAAGGGGGCTGATGAAGGATTTATAGCGGGGGCTGTAGATGGCCGCGTGCCAAGTGCCCATGCGAATGGTCGCCAGAACATCGAACCACCAGCGGTCGAAGGATTCGTAGCGGCTGCGGGCCCCGGCTCCCAGGACATGGGAGTAGCGGGCCTCCAGTTCCTCCTGGGGCATGGTCTCCGCGTCCTCGCGGGCGGCCTTCAGGTCGGCCTCCATGTGGATCCCCGTCCGAAATAGCCTCCACCACTGGCCGGAGGCCATGACGGGGTGGTGGACGAGGTAGTAGGGCGGAGGTTCGATCCAGCCAGAGAGCCAGGTCTGGACCTTGGCCCTCATCGCTGCGTCAACCAAGCCACCCCCAAACCGCGAGACCTCTGCCCCAACCTCGGGGTAGATGGTCTTCCCTATCAGCTCGATCCCGAACTGGGCTCCCGCGATGGCCTCCAGATCCTCCTGGTGAAGAAGCTGGGGCAGCATCGGGTAGAGCGTGGTCCGGGCGGCGATGCCCGCGATCTGCTGGGTGGCAGTGGTTTCCTGGGTCATGGCTAGTTCTTGCTCCCATTCTTGGTGTGAAGGGCTTCAGCCTTGGCCTTGATCTCGAGCATGATGCCCTTGACCAGCGCCTCCTCGTTGTCCCCGGCGCGGTACTGAATCTTCATCACGGGGCCAGGGTTCTGGGGCGTGCCGGTCACCATGGCGTAGCCGTCACCGACGATGGAGATGCCACCCTGGACCTTCTGGAAGTAGAAGTCGAAGGTGTCAGCCCGCTGGGTCTCGGCGGCCCCGAACTTCACCCGGATCATGTCGGGTGGGACGAGCTTGGTCGAGGACTCCAGGTGCGCGGGGCCCACAGGGCCGCTCTTCTTCGCGTGCTCCTCACGGAAGCGGTTCACGAAGTCCTGAGCGATCACGGTGGTCACCTCTTCCGGGGTGGCCGCGATGACCGTGCGGGTCCTCTCAGGGATGAAGGGAGTTGCGTCAATGGTCGGGGTTCCGCAAGCAGTGAAGAGCACGGCCAGGCCGAGGACGGCAGCAAAGGGAAGAGAGGTGCGAGGGAACTGCATGGTGACTCCTATGTAGGCGGTTAGGCCCGGTGGGGGCTTGGTGATGGGTTGTGGAGGGATTCAGCCTTCGTTTTTACCGTAAGCGTCGGCCTTCGCACAGCCCAATCCAGGTCCCACTGGCATTCAACTCGTTTTCAATGGGGGCTAAAAGAGCCAGCCAACCCGGAGTTCAAGAGTGAGTCCGCCAGCGGTCGTCCCGCTGGAGAGCTTCGGGGTGTAGTAGAGAGCGGCTTCCCAGTAGGTGATATACCGTTCATCGAAGCTGACCTTATTGAGACCGAGGGCTCCTCCTGCCTTTCCTTCGGCGAGGGAGGGAATTGAATCGTCGTTTGTCCGCGTGCGGATCTTGCTGTAGGTCGGGGCGACGAACCAGCCCATGCCTTCGTTCGTGTTCCCGCGGCCTGCGAAGACGAACCTCATCTCGCCACGGATCATGTCCTGAGTGATAGGGCTGCCTTCAGTCCCAGCTTCCTTATGAATGGGGCGGATGAAGTCAGCGATCAAACCCATGCTGAATACGCCCGGGACCATGGCCCACTGTCCTTGAAGGCCAATGGTGGGCGCGAGCTGCATCTTGGCGCTGCCCACGGTCCCAACCCCGGGCGTCTCGCTGCCAATGCCGCCGTATTCCTTGGCAGGGGACCAGCCGATGCCGCCACGGAATCCGAAGTGAAAGTTGTCATATTCCCCGCCTGCGCGGAGACCGAGGGTGGAGAGGGCGAGGAGGCTTGCGAGGGCGAGTTTTCGCATCAATACACCTTCTGGCTGGGTTTCACGAGCATGTGTTGCATGATGATGACCTTGGCGATGGAGCCCTCTTCCATTTCAATGTCGGGCTTGATGTTCGTGAATCTCTGCATGAGCTGACCGCTGGCCTGCCCCAAGGAGGACATGAAGTTCTGCTTCGCCATGTCCGCGCTGGTCATGTTGTTGTTCGCGCCGGCTGGGGTGCTCCCGCCGCCCGTCGCCGCGCTAATCACGGCCAGAACGGCACTACCGCCGATGATGCGGCCCCAGTGATAGTTGACCTTGCCAGGGAGGCCCGTCACACCCACTCGGTTGGCAGTGATGACCGGGATCGCAATGGGGATCTCGCGGCCACCCGGGTCGATAAAATCATTGAAAACGACCTTGCCGCCCCACTCGGAATCTCCAGACATGGAGGCTGAGGCTCCGGTGCATTTGCTCCCGCGCGGGATGACGATGTACTGCTGGTTCACATCCCAAATGTCATGGATGACTTCGCCAATGACTGGGCCAGGAATGCTGGACTGGACTCTCGTGTAGAGGCGGATGTCCACGATGGTTCCCTTGGCGATGAAGCCGAGCCCCTTCCGCCGAGCGATGGCGGGACCGTCGATCCCGACCTCCTCGAGGCCGGAGCTGGCGGAACCAGCGCCGCCGCCGGATGGAGCCACAGGTGCCGGAGCCGGAGCTGCGGCCGGACGGCCACCATTGGACATGACGGAGCCACCAGGAACGACCATCCCGGCCTGCACGATGGCAGCGGGGTTCGAGCCTGGATCCTGCGGGACGAGTTGCCCGGGGACGCCACGCTGAGGCTCCAGCATCCGGGTGTAGTACTCAAGGAGGGCGGCACTCGCCTTCTCCTGGTTCTGGCGAACCGATTCAGAAGACTGGGCGGCGCGGACCTGATTGGCGAGCTGGAGGTCCATCAGGAATCGGGCATCCCGTTCCTCCTGGGCCAGCTTGGCCTGGTACTGCTGAGTCTCCGTCTTCAGGGGACGGGGAGGCAGGGGCGTCGTGGGCTGCGCGGCCTTGTAGGGGCCGGGGTCCGCTTCCTGACCGATGAGTGCCAGGGCAGAGAAACCGAGGGCGAGCCCGAGCGCCTTGAACTGAAGGGTCTTCATTTCTGACCTCCGGGGACAGGCGGGTTGGGAGGCGTGAGCTTGCCCTTCGGGTTGGGCAGCACGACAACATACTTGTTCTGGAAGTTGAACTCGCCGTTGCTCACTCGCACCTTGGCGTTGGTGTAGCGGTAGGGAATGGGAACCGGCTTGTTCTGGGTGTCCACGGGAATGTCCGTGGTGTCCTTCATGGAGCGCCGGTAGGCCTCGTCCTCTTCTGCTGCCAGGCGCGGATCCACCGGACGGACCCGCTGGGTGAGGTAGCCAGGGCGAACCCACTTCACGATGGTCACCGGCTGACTGCTCCCGGGAGGGGTGTACTGGATCTGAACGGGGATCGCACCATGGGCGATGTCGGGAGTGCCGTCATCGGCCAGCGCGAAGACCACATCGGAGGGCAGGTTCAGACCGCCAGGGATGACTCCTCCGGCGGCCACTGGGAGGCCGGTCTTGGGGTCGATCCCGGGGGGGATGGCCCCTGCGGATGGGGCGACAACACCGGGAGCGCCAGCCGCGCCCTTCGCGCCAGGCTTTCCGGCGTCTGCGACCTGGGGACCACGATTCCCGGTCCTAACGACACCGCCCGAGGTGGCGATCCACCGAGCGTAGAGGTCAGGATTGCTCCGCTTCAGTTCTGCGAGGTTTTCCGCGCTGATCTCAGCGGGAGCGGCCAGGACCTTCCCTTCGGCGGCGGCCTTCGCCATGCGGGCCTCCCAGGCCGAAGCCAACTCGGGCTCATAGGAGAGACCCTGCTGCTTCCGGCTGTAGTGCTGGTAGGCGAGGTTCGCCATGGCCTGTTCGTCCGCATCAGCCTTTCGTTTGGCAGCGGCAGCGTTCCTGGCATCCATGGTGTTGAGGACTGCGATGGCCTCGGGGTCACCGGCAGGCTGATCAGAGGCCTTCTTCTGGATGTTGGGCTGCTGGCCCTTGTCGTCGGTCCCTTCCTTCTTCGTCTTGTCGATGATCGTTTCCAGTTCCTTCTCGGTCTTGGATTTGACCACCTGATCCTTGCCCGAAGGGGAGACGACACGCCAGATGAGCATGAGGACGATGAGGCCGAAACCTGCGAACAGCGCCATGCGGGCCTTGGGATTCGCCCAGACTCGCGCGGACTGCCCGGGATGATTAACGCTTTCCGGTTCCTGGGCCATGGTTATTCCGCCTTCTTCCAGACAAAGGTGGATTCGTAGTCACCGATCTTCACGGCTCCCTTGTCGATCAGGCGGGGGATCACGAACACATCCAGGTCCCGTGGGTCCTTGGCCGCTTCCATGCGGTAGGTGACGATCTCCCTCTTGCCGTTCGGGTCGATACGGTAGAACAGCGGGGCCTCGAGCATGGCGGTCTTGAAGATGATGAAGGTCCGCTGCCCGTCGTTGTAAACCTTCTGGACCTCGAAGACCTTGGGCTTCTGGTTCTTGATCTTGTAGCCCTGGTCGAGCTTCCGCAGGACATCGACGCCGGGGACCTCAGCAGTCCGCTGGAGTTGCACCGGGGGGTCGTTGTCCATCCCAATGACGGCCGGAAGGTCCCTCTGCTGCTGCATCTGGGCCTGCTGGTTCTGGGCCTGGCCCTGCTGAGGGGGTTGGGCCTGCTGCTGCTGGACGGTAGGTGGCGCATTCAGCGGAGCACCCTCGGCGTCCAGATCCATGTCGGGCCGGAGCACGACGACCTTCTGGTGGGGCTCGGAGTGGGGACCACCGCCCTCGATCAGGTTGAAGCTATAGACGCGGCCCTGGTCCGAGGCGATGTGGATGTTGGTCGAGATGCGCTCGATGTTGGGGCGGAGGCCGACCCAGTTGGCTCCGTACTTGATCTCCAGGGCTGTGCCCCTGACCCCGACTTCGACACGAACGATCTTCTCGTCGCTGGGCAGCAGGATGAGCGTTTTGATGCCCACCTTCAAACCAAGTACGGGGATGTACTCGGGATCGTAGATCACCTCTGAATAGCCATGCCGGAAGAGCACTTCCGTCGTGACCAGTTCATCGGCGGCCTTCACCTCTCGCGGGGCCTCGGGCTTGTGTGCCGGTTTCGCCGTATCAGCGGCGGCTGCTCCCAAGGAGAGTGCCCCAAGCATGAGGAGGGGGGAGACGATGGATTTCAGAAGTTGGCGCACGAAGCCTCCTGGTGGCCCGGATACAGGGCATTTATTTCAGGTTGTTTTTCTCTTTGTAGGCGTTGGTCGCGGCTTCGAGCTTCCGCTTGGTGTCCTCGACCACGGTTTCGGTTTTCACGCTCTCGATGGCCCTGTTGACCACCCTTTCAGTGTTCTGGTCGTCCACATCCATGCCCGTGTAGCGGGTCCTGGTGATGTCCATGACCTTCACGCCCAGAGGATTCCGCACAACCCACTGGTCCCGAAGGGTCGCGTCCTTGATGTTCGGATAGACGCCCATCTTGAACTTGATGACTACCTCATAGCCCTTCGCCGAGGAGGGGATCAGTGCGCCGGTATTGCTCATGTCATCCGTCGCAATGCGGATGTAGGCCGTCGTCCCGGTCGTCTTCGCGCCGGCCGGGTTGTCGATACGGCAGTTGAGGATGCGGACTCGGACCAGGCCGATGCCCTGGGCGATGTCAGGCAGCGCAGCCATCATCTCCTTGCGCCACACATCGAAGATGGGGGTGTCCAGGTACAGCGGCAGGGCCTCGATGGCTTCGGGGACCGCAAAGCCGTTCCTGGTGTAGAACCGCGTCACGAAACGCTCGAGGGAGTCTCGGATCTCCGGTTCCTGGGGATTGTAGTCGGCGTCCAGCCGCACAGCTTCGGCCCGGCCCACATCATTGATGCGGACCACAACTACCCTCTGCTCGCCGAGCTTCCGGTAGAGGGACCCAAACTGCACCAGGACGACGCAGAGGATGACCACGAGGGTCAGACTGAGGAGCTTCCCGGCCAGGATGGCCGCCTTGGGAGTCATGTGCGCTGAAAGCCAGCTCTGCCGGGCTACAGCCGCATCCTCCGCGTGGAAGGGAAAGCGTGGGTCTCGTTCGGGGGTGGGTTTGGTGTCAGCCATACCCAAATTGTCGCAGTCGGTTTTTGCGCTATTTGCGCGAACAGAGCGCAAAACCTGGGGGTCGAGCGACCCTACTTGCCCATGATGGACTCGCCAGAGCCACCATCGAAATGGGTCCTGAAGCCTCCGTCGATCACCCCCTTGGTGAGTTCGTAGGCTTTCCCAAGGATGATGCCGCAAGCACCCAGGAGCCACACGATCTGGGCGCGGGCCACCTGACGAGCGTAGGTCTTCATGATCCACGGGAAGGTGCCGGGCTCCAGACCCTTCCCACCGTCCTGCCAGGAAACCCCGCTGAAGGCGGTCTGGATCAGGCCTCCACTCCAATTCCCACTGGCGTCCTTGGTCCCGATCCAGGCACCAGGCGCGAAGAGTGTCATGCAGAGAGCCGCCATCACATACCCGGCGACCATCATCGCCAGGTAGTTCTTCAGCAAATTCGTGAGAAAGCCCTGCATCGGCTTGAAGTACGCCAGGAGCAGGAAGATCGGCAGGAAGTAGAGGCCCAGGTGCCACCCCAGCCTCAAGAAGAGCGTCTGGACGATGATCGTGCGGGTCAACGCCCACTGGGCCCAAAGGAATGTGAACCAGTTGGACAGGTACATGATCCCGTCCAGGAGAGGCATCACCAGGATCGTGAACACCGAGGTCGCGCCGGACAGTCCCGCAGAAGTCGCGGCAGCCGGGGAGACAGTCCCTCCCGTGTTGAGCTGGCCGATGCCAGCCCCCAGGGTGCCGACGCCGGCGGCCCCGCTCTGCCCTGCGCTCAGGGCCTTTTCGATCTGCTGGTTCACCGAGTCGAAGACATCAGAGGCGCTGAGGCCGTCAACGGTCTTGCTGGCAACATCCGCGGCCTTGTCCAACTCCTGGAGGACCGGGGCCTCGTACTGGATGGTTTGAATGTCCGTGGTCGTCCCATCGGGATTGGTCACGGAGACGATGGAGACCGAGTTCGCCCCCAGGTACTCGGAGATCGTCACCCCGAAGGTCGTGTCGGCCCAATTCCCGAGAGGCCCGGAGGCCAGGGCCGTCATGCCGCCGTCCAGCAGGATCACCGCCCCCAGGGACAGGGTTGCGAATACACCAATGCGAAGGAGTTTCTTGCGGATCAGGTCCTTGTAGGTGTTGAAAATGCCGAGCCCCGTCCCGGAGCGAAAGGCATGGAAGGTCGCCTCGAGGAAATGGAACAGGAAGATCGAGGCGATGATGTACCAGATCATGTTCATCATCGTTTGGAACGGAAAGGCCTTCCACATCGACTGGAGAATGGAGACCTGGAGCTTGTAGATCATGGCCTTCGCGCCAGCATAGAAGTTGCTGTCGGCCACGGGAGCCGCAAGGACCATCAGGTTGGTGAGCATTCCTACGGTCATGTCGTCACCTGTGGTAGCTCATGGTTCCTGAGATCGTGTCGGAAATGACGGTCCCGATCTTGCCGATCAGGACCAGGAGAATGCTGAACATCATCAGCACCCGCAATGGCACGAAGAAACAGGTGTCGAAGTTGAAGATCCGGGCTGTCCTGGGATCTCCAAGCAGGTTCACCACCTTGTCGGTGAAGACCTGCTTAGTGATGGCCGAGGCCCCCATTTCGTTCACCATCTCGGCATAGACATTCCGGGCATACAGTTCCATGGATGCCTTAGCATCCGTGGACTGCGCCTGCACCTGAGCATCCGTGATGATCTGGGTGATCTGGTCCGGGGAGACCAGGATTGCGGTGGCGTCTGCCAGGACATTCAGCGAGATCGTTGCGACGATCATCGTCTGAATGACCCCCTTCAGCACACCCTCCCAGTGATGCCAGTAGGCGGCGATGAAAGCCACAGGAAGGATCATGACGGCGATCTTGTAGGCCATCATCAGGTAGATCGCATTGAAAACGAGGGTCTTCACCACCAGCACATCCAGGCCGAAGTTCATCCAGAGCAGGAAGAACGCGGACATGGAGGAAATGAGCCAGCCGCGGGCCGCGTTGAACAGCCCAGCGATGTCTGAGACTTGCTGGCTGATCCAGCTCCGGCCGTCCGGGAGGGATGGGTTTGTGGTGGTCCCGTTGGGGTGGAGGTCGTTCCAGACCGTCTCCGCAGCCGTGGTGGCCGCCGCCTGCCCGGCCATGCTCTGGCTCTGAGTGGCGAGGTAGTAGGCACCGAGCTTCGCGCTGTTCTTGGCGATGGTCCCGGTGATGGTGGAGTCCAAGGCCGGGGCCGTGCCCACCGGGGCCACGATCTTGCTGATCGGGTTGAGCATTTCGGACAGCCGGCCGCCAATGTTGTCGTCGCTGGCGAGGTAGGCGGCGCTCTGCTGCACGCCCAGAGGCTTAAAGCTCGTATCCAGGAGGGGGTCGGATTTATAGACGGTGAACAGGGCCCCAATCCCGAGGGTGCTTAGGATCATGAATTTGATGACCCGCTTGAGAAACCCAGTGTCAGCCAGGCGCTTGAAGGGGCCGTCGTGCTCTTCGGTTCCGGCGTCGAGGAGGATGTTCGCCGCCTCCCAGATAAGGGAGAACAGGCCGTAGCCGATCAGAATGAGGAACAGCCAGTAGATGTAGGTGCTCAGGGCTATACCGGATGGGTTGTTGCCCCCCATCGTCGGGGTAAGGGCCTGGTCGATCCGCCGGGCCAGCTCCCCGGACATCTTGGTGATGAGCAGGGCTGTCCCCATCTGCTGGTCAGGAGGGGCAGGCGTCTGAATGAGCGCAATGAGGGACATCATCCTGCTGCCTCCGCACCGTGCTGGAACGGATCCCAGTGGCCGTCAATGAGTCCGGTGATGACATCCACGATCTTGGACAGGATCATCAGCATGATCCCTAGCACGAACATCATCTTTATCATCACCAGGGCAGAGTCGAATCCTTGCTGAAGCGACAGCCCATTGAGTGGATCCGGGTTCGTGGGGCTCCCGAGGACCTGATTCACAACTGCTGTGTCGATTTCCGCCTTGAAGTCCATAACCTCACGATCCGTGATGGGACTGGTGAGAGGCGCAAGGTTGGCCCGAAGGGCGGCGGCCATGGCCTGGGTGAGAGCGTCCTGGCTGAAGACGGTCTTAACCGCCCCAGTCAGCGCACCGGCCACGATCATCAGGACGAGGACCTGCTTTATGATCGCCAGCCCCATGTGCCGGAGGCTCTTGAAGTAGAGGACCCCGATGGCGAAGGGAATCACGCTCATGGTCAGGAGCACCCCGAGCTTCAGGTAGAAGACAAGAAGGATGATGGTCCGCGCGGCCTGGAAGATGAAGGCTCCCATGGCAACGACACAGGCCATGGCGATCAGCCCCATAAAGGCCGAGTTGAGGAGGTTCCGGGCCCCGGAGGCGACCAGTTCGCCGTTGAGGAGTTCAGCACCGAGGTTCGTTGCGACCCCCGCCCAGTCCCCGAGCCCCATCAGGTTCGCGTCCCCATTGGTGGTCACATACAGGATCCGCTTGGCGTAGGTGTCTTGGGTGGCGAGGTCCTGGGTGCCGATGTACTCCATGATCTTCTCGCGCCGCAGGGCTCCAGACTCCTTCAGGGCATCTGCCCATGCAGTCACGATGTCCAGTGCGACCAGGGGCCGGATGCTGTCCTCAACAGCCGTTGCATCCAGGGACTTCGTGATGGTCGGGTAGCTGATCCCGAACCAGGTGCCGTTCGCGGGGTCGGTCGAGAAGGCCAGCCGCGCACCCACCGTCAGGGCCATGAACATCCCGATCTGGAGGCACTTCTTGATGTTCTCCATGGGCACGCCTTCGCGCCCCATGTTCTTGGCCTTGTGGACGATGCCTTCCGCCACATTCCAGACGAAGGCTGCGGCCATGCACATCAGGGGAACCCAGGAGGCGATCACCAACCACTGGAGGGCCCCGTCCCCGATTCCCGCGCCATTCACCATGCTGTCGTGGAGCTGGACGATAAAGGCATCCAGCACGCCGAACAGACCCATGATGAGGTCGATGAATTTGGAGAGGGCTCCTCCGAGGTCATAGGCTGGATTCACTGGCGCTTGACCTCCGCGTGAACAGCATCCAGGGTGATCCCGAGCTTGTTCATGCCACTGATGACACGGTTCGCGGAGCCCTTGTATTGCTCGACCCGGATCTGGGCCTGGGCCAAATTCTTGTTCCGGTCGATGGAGTCACGCCAGAGGTTGTAGAAGGCCTGAGAGGCACCGCGCTGGCTCTCGGCCATGATCTTGGCCGCGAGATAGCGCCGAATCGCAGCCGCCTCGAGGTAGGCCGCGTGGGTGGACTTGGCGTAGGCCACATTGGCCTTGTAGAGGAGCCGGGGCCCGGGGTTGTCCCCTTCGTTCTCCTCGCCAGAGGCCGCGTTCATTATGTTCGCGGTGCTGTCACCGAGTTGCGTGTAGAGGTTGAACACATTGTCGAGGAAGGTCTTCCGCTGGGGGTCGGAGTCTCCCGCCAGCTTCTCAGGGGACTCCATCTTCACCACATCGTTCTGCGCCGGCTGAACTTCGTCCCGCAGGCGGTTGATCCGCTGCATTTGGTTCTCATAGATCATGTCCGGCAGGGCGTTCCAGTAGGCCATCTCGTCGGTGTAGAGGTTCAGGGCATCCACGGGGCTGACACCGAATCGCTTCGCATAAGCATCGGCCTCAGCGATGATCTGCGTCTGCCGTTCCTGGGCGAGGGTCTGGGCCCGCTGGCGGAGCAGAACCGGGCTCGGGCGGTCCATCGGGGCCTTGGGGGTGTAGTAGAGGCCCTGGCCGCTCATGTTCCTGCCGAGCATTCCTTCAAAGAACACACGGTCAAGGATCTCGTTGCCTGCCTTGCCGATCCGAAGGGGTTCGCTGTCCACCACCGTCCCCTGGTAGGGCGAGGCCTCGATGTCGAAGCCAATGTCCGAGAAGTGGTGGGGGCCTTTGTACTTCATGAGGGGGGTGGAAAAGGTCCCGACGAAAGGGCTGTCCAAGCCGAAGGAGGAGAGCAGGTCTCCCCCACCCTGCCGGTCCTTGTACTTGATCCCAGTCCTGATGCCATTGCTGGGGGTGCCAAGTTCGTCGATATAGACCTGCTCAAATACCGGCACGATGTCCAGCACATCGAACTTGAAGATGCTGCCGGTCCAGCTCTTCGCCATGATCTCCATTTGCCGGAAGAGCTGGTAGGCCTTGAGCATCCGCTGGAAATCAGCCATCTGCTCGTAGCGCATGGTGAATTCGGGAGCAATGATGTCGTCCACCCACTTGACCATGTTCTCGATGGCCGCGGTGCCACGCTGGGCCTCGGTGAGCCCGGCATCTGCCTTGCCGACCACCCAGTTGCAGACCCGAGTAGTCCAGTCGAGCTTGGTGGCGACGGTAGCCGCGCCGTAGGTATTTCCAGCGATGACGCTGTAGTGGTAGGAGGCAATAGAACCCGGCAGGGCGTCTTCCTTCTGGTCAGTGAGGGCCTTCCAGGGTTGGCTGGTCGTTCCAGTCACTAGGCGGGCGGGCATCGCGGAGAACCCCGCGTGTCTGGGCACTGGCGTCATCTTCACCAAGGTCTGCGCCACCGCCATCGGAGCGCACCAGGCCCAAAGGGCGACTAGTGCCCCGGACCATCGGCGAAGAAGGAAAAACCTCATGCTTTCAGTCTGAGCCATCGGCTACACCCCTTTTGCGCTCGAGGCTTTTGCGCTCGGAGCTAGTTCCCCCCTGGCCCACCAGGAAGGTTGAAGGCCCAGCCGCCGCCAGCCGCGATGACCTTATCTCGGATGGCCTTGCCCGCAACCATCGTGTTGATTCGGCTCTCGTGGACCTTGAGCTGGCGCATCATGTCCTCGATCTGATACTTCCCGACTTGCATGGTCTCGTCCGCGCCCGACTTCTGCTTGTCCGTGACATACCGGAAGGCCAGCAGCCGACGCACGGCCCGCAGCTCGTCCACCATCAGTTCGCGGTACTCCGACTTCACCATCACCGCCTGGGCCTCGGCTGCGAGTCCCCCAGGGACCGGTGTGGGCGGGGGGATCTTTCCCTTGGAGAGCAGTGTGAGAGCCTGCCACAGGACCGTGATGGCATTGTCCACCTTGGGATTCCCGGTGATCTCAGGGGTAGGGTTCATCTGGTCGGGATCGGCCCAGAACATCTCGTATTTCCGGTAGCGTTCCGAAAGTTTCATCAGGGCCAACCGGCGCTCCCGGTGCTCGAGCTTGGACAGGATCTCGTTCACGAAAGAGGCCTGTCGCATCCAGGCGGCATCGGCCATCTGTTCGTCGATGTACTCGCCGTTGATCTTGGCGGTGAGGTCGGCGATCTCCTTGTCGATCAAGGCAATCTGGTCCAGGACATCCGCGGGGGACATGGCCCCAAGGGGGATGATCCCGCCAGCCGCCTGGTTGAGCAGGTCACGACGCTTCTGGAGAATGTTCAGACGGTTCAAGCGGATCTCCCGGAGCCGCCGGGCGAGCCCCTTCGGTCCCATCGGAGCAATGTTGTCAGCCAGATTGTTCTGGATTCCTGCTCCGGTCATCCAGACAGCGGCCGAGGACACGCCCTCGTACATGCCTGCCATGAGCATCTTCTGGGCTATCTCCTCATCCACGGTGTCAGTGCCCCACACCGACGAATCGAAGGTGATGTCGTTGATGGTGTGCGGGAACCTGACTTCCACCAATCGCAGGCCGCCACCCTTGCGATACCAGGGGTTGTCGTTCAGGAGGTTGGCTCGGGCCTCCCAGCCGGTGGAGTTCTTAGGCAGGAATCCTACGGCGAAGGCCTGGCCGCCACCCATCTCGTCTGGGGCATCGACGCTCATCAAGGGGAGGAACCGGTAGAGATTTACCCGCAGTTGGTAGTTCTGCACGAAGTTCCACATGCTCTCCATCTGGTGATACATCTCGACCCACTTCACGACCTCCTGGTAGGCCTGAAGGGTTTTGCCGAAGATGTCGCCCGTTTTCACGAACATCGTGTTGCCCTTCGCCAGGAGGCTGGCGATGCGACTCGACGCGCTGCTCATGTCGAGGCCTGAGCGAATGGCCCAACGGGCATCGTGCTGGGTGGCCCAAACCATATCCGAGCCGAAAAGGAGGGGGTTTGAAACCTTTGGCCCCAGCGTGGGGATGCTGCTGCTGCCTTGGGCGGTCTCGTCGTCATCGTACGAAGAGGTATCTGCTGGTGCTGTGACCTGAGCGATGGCTGCCACAGGGGTCAGGACCACCATCACCGAGGCCAGCCGGAGCGCGAAACGGAGGAGGAAGGGATTGAGCCAGTTCATCGGCCAAGGTCCAATCGTGTAACTATCCGGCCGATGTCACCCGGCTTTAGGAACGCAGCGGTGTCAGCGGTCTGCCCGGCCTGCAAGTTGGCAAGCTGCCGGTTCAGGCGGTTCATCCGGTAGGCGGCCATCTTGATCTCGTCCTGGGCCGGCGCGATGTACTTGGACAGCTTCTCTGTGGCTTCGCGCTGGATCCTCATGCCGTAAATCTGGCGAAGGGCTCGCAATTCGTCGTTGATGAGCTTGTTGACTGAGGCATCCGCCACGGCGACGCCGAGCATGATCTTGTCGGCATCGAAGAGACCGTGGTTCCCGTCCTCGGTGGCGTATTCCGAGATCATGTCCTGGATCAACTGGACGCCCTGCATATACTCGTCCGTTTCAAGGGCCACGGTCACATTCCCGAGTTCCCCAGCGATGGCCTTGGCCCTCCAGGTATCTGCCACCTTGGTCTCGACTGCTCGGTTGATCTCTTTCGCTTCGATGGATTTGAGGCCGTTCATCGGGCCTGCGAGGGCGGCGATGTTGGCCGAGAACTGAGGTCCGTAGAACCTGGAGGCGGCTTTGGCGTCCTGATAGATCCCGTCCCAGACCTGACCGCTCTGGGCGATCACCTGGTCACCCATCTGCTTCGAGTAGGCGGAGCTGAAGCGTGACCGCTTGATGTCGGCCAGGGTGTGGGCCCGGCCCGCCATCCTGCGGTTCAGCATGGACATGGCCGTACGGAGTTCATGAACATTCCGGCTGATGCTGGAAACCATCTGGACATTCCGGCTGGTCGGGTCGCCGGTCGCCATGTGCGCGTAGGCCCCATAGAAGCTGGGCTTCACGGCCAAGCTGGGAACTAGCGTTTGGAGGTCGTTGTATTTGACGAGGTTCCCCAGGTAGAACCTCGGGTCATTCACCTGGACGAGTTGCTTCGCCATGGCGATGGCCCCCTGGGAGGCCGGGACGAGGCCCATCACCAGGATCGGAGCAGTTGGGTCATCCTCGTTCAGCACTGAAATCTTGGGTATGAGCTTCCAGACATTGATCGTCACATCACCGGCATTGATGGCGTTCACGATGGATGCGACTTTTGAGTAGGTCTTCAGGGCCATCTCGCCCATTTTTATCCACTGCCAAAACGACAAACTCGCGGGACCTTTGCCAAGCAGGGGGTCTCCGGTCTCCTTCTTCGTCTTGGCCTGCGCCTGCTGGAGGATGATCCCGCGCACCACATTGGAAACGGCAAGGGCTCGACCGTATTGGGTCGCGTTGTGGTAACCGCTGGTCATCGACAGGGGGTAGAGGACCGGCGAATCCCCCTGAATCGTCATGGGCATGGTGTCGGCGGTGTTATACCAGGGATAGGTCCCCGTGAAACCAATGGCACCCACGCCTACATTCAACGCCTTGTTGCCATACCATGGATCAGCAGCGTTTACGGCATTCGTGAGGAAGGGCGCACCCACGAAGGGCGTGAACGCTACTTGGGCCCGAGCGCCCGGGCCTGCAACCAGAAGCAGCAGGCCGAGGAGGAAGGGGAGGACTCGGATTCGGCTCATAGTCCGTTCCCCCAACGATCCATAGCTGCGTTTGCCAAGCGGAGCCGGTAACTCTGGGCGGCCCGCTCGTTATTGGCGACGGCCGAAAGGTTGAGGGCCCCGTTCGCCTGCTTGTCCGAGTCCAGATTGGCGTTGGCAGCCGCCACCGTCTCCTGGATACCGGCCAGCCGGCGGGTGGCCCGCAGCTCCTCCCAGAGCACCCAATTCAATCGAACAGCAATGGCCTTGATCCGGGCCTCACGAAATTTGGCCTGAATATCACTGGAAGGGTCGAGGGCATCGTTGTCGGCGATATTTGCAGATCCGTTGATCGTTGCGGCCGTGTCTATCGGCATCAGGATCCCACCGATGTAGGGAATCATCGCCGGGAACAGCGAGGTCGCCATCTGGTTCACATTCGCCATAATCGTGGCGATGTCGCGGATCAGGCCTGTGCCGTGTGAGGAGAGGTTGAACAGGGCCTCGTATTCCTTCTCGATGGCCGCGATGGCCTTCTGCCTGGTCGGAGACTCCAGCTCTACGATCACATTCGCAGCCTGGCCCTGCACATTCTGGTAGAAGTTGGCGGTCAGCTCCGCTTGGGCCTGGGCCGCCTTCGCCTCGTCATCGGCAAACGCCTGGAGGCGGGTGTACTCGGCCTGGATCTCCGTGTAGGGTCTGCCTTCAAGGGCGGCCCTGAGATCCATGATGGAGCCGAAGGCGTTGACGATCCGTTTGTTGACCAGGCGGACCTGGGCCGCAAGGCGCTTCGGACTGTAGGCATCACTCAGGGCTGTGCGCTTGCGTTGGTCGGCGGCCATCTGGACGGTGTGGATACCTTCTGCCGCCACGCGAGCCCCGGCGTCAATCTTCTGGAGGGTGTCCAGCATGGCGTTCTCTGGCGTCATGGTCGGATCACCCCCGATCTCGGTTGCATCAACAGCAATGCCTGAGAGGTCCGTGGGTCCGATCCACTTGATCTTGTGGTTGGGATCGTCCCAGGGGGAGTCGTTGAAGACCTTCACGACATCCCGCCACTTCTCTTTGCCCCGCGGGACTACTGAGACACTGACGGCTCCCTGGGGGACCGCATTGTAGTACTGCAAGGTCCCGCCGGAGTCGAAGTCCGTGGTGAGAACCATGTCCCCCTCCTCGACCACGAGGAGGTTGTGCATCATTTGCCACGCATCCATCTCGAACCGAAGGCCTTTGAGGCTCTGGTACATCAGGGCCGTGGCACGGAGGGTGGCCCGGACACGCTGGTAGCTGTCCAAGCCCTCGAAGAACTTGCTGATCGTCCACCCCTGGCTGGCCTGGCCCGTGGTGGAGGACCCCGGCATCCCGGAGCTGACCCGTTTCCACCACTCAGGAGCATCTACGCTCCAGAAGGTGCTGGGGGTCTGACCCGTTTCTGGGGTCGCAATGATGGATAGCGTCTTTCGTTGGTTGTCTGTGATCTCGGCCGCGGCCTTGGGGCCATCCTGCTTCACGGCGATGCGATATTCGCGGCGGGTGAACTCCGCATAGTCATTGGCGTCTTGAGGGTCCAGCCAATAGATTTCTGCCAGGGCAGCCTGGGCCTTGGCCGGGGTGGGCGCAAAGACCAAGAAGGCCAGGAGGAGCAGGATTACGCGCCTCATTTGCCCAGGTCCATCATGTAGCCCCAGCCGATGGAGTTGAGATAGGTCGCAACATCGGAGCGCCTGGATTGCAGGGCCGTGTTGACCTCATATATCGAATCGGCGCTGTTCAACGCCTCGATCTCCTTGCGGGACTTCGACTGGCGTTCTACCCCCTCGAGGGCGATGTTCATGCGCTCGGAGGCCATCAGCATGTCGCGCAGGCCCCGCAACTCATCGAACTGGAACCGGCTGTAGCGGGCGCTGAGACCCTGCGCCTGAAGCAAGGTGGCCTTGCCCCCATTGGGGATTCCAGCGAGGTTATCCACCATGTCCCAGAAATTGGCGGAGCCCTCCAGGAAGCCAGAGTAGGTGCCGTCAGGGTTTTTCTTTCGCCCGATGTTGTGCAGAGCCTCGTCGGTCTCGGCAACCTTCATCCGGCGCTGATATGCCTCCAGCCTTCCCAAGCTCACATGGACTTCATTCATGAGATTCATGCAGAAGGTCGCCCTTGCATTGCCCATGACCTGCATCCGGGTTCCAAAACCGTCCCAGTAGTCCACCTCGCGTTTCAGTAAGCGGGTGGTCACATCAAAGCCGGTCCCGTGGTCGATGTAGAGCGTGCGGAGCTTGTTGATGGTCGCCATGGCTTGCACTTCCATGACGGTGGCCTGGAGCTTGAGGTTCCAGGGCGACATTCGGCCTTCAACGAAGGTGTTTCCATCGGCGAGGACTTGAGGGTTGAGTGAGACGCCGAAGCCGGCCAGGCGGGAGGCGCTGTCCATCAGGGCTTCAAAAAAATGGCCCTTGATGTCGTCGATTGCCTGGGACTCGTCCGAGGCGTAGTCAGACACAAAGGGACTGGGACTGAAGGTGAGCTGTACATCGGAGAACTTGTGCGGGTAGATCAGCTTCACGAGAGACTTCCCCGTGGGCTTGATGTCCAAGGCACCGTCGTTCTCGTCGTCCTGGAGGTAGTCCGAAATCATCCAGTGGGCCTGGTAGGCAGGAGGGACGACGCTGAGGCTCGCCACTTCCTTGTCCACGGTGAAGGCGTTGCCGTTCTCGTCCTTGAGCTGGACCGGGGCCACGAAGCTGATCTGCGGCAGCATGGTCCAGACAGGAATTCTCATCATAAGGATCGACTCCCGAACCCGCTGCATCGAGCGCATCATGCGGACGAAGGCGGCGTAATTCCGCATCCAGGAGTAGGTCTCAGACCCGACAGCCGTGTTCCAGGTGGTCGATTCAATGGCCCGATGGGCGGTGAGATTGTTGTCCAGGGCCGTTCGGGCCCCTTCAAGGGGCGTGAGGATCCCAACAAGCGTGGAGTCGTGCGTGACCCACCACCCGGACCCGCCCGAGACTTGGCCCCAGGCTGCACTCCACGCGAAGAGCGCAAAAGCCAGGGCGCGAATCAGACTCGGGATAGGCACGATCTCGTCTCCATCAGACGACCAGTTCTGTAAGGTATCGCACTTTATTTCCTGATGCCTTTGCATCAACAATGTGTTGCCCGATTTCCGCAAAAACCTTGAGAGCTGGATTGTCCTCCGTGATGGGGTGGGCGTCCAGATAGCGCCGACGGAAGACCCTTTCGGTCGGATCAGTGGAGAAAATGGCGATGGAGGTCGGATCCGGCTTCAATGCCAGATACCGCCTCATACCTCTTTGCTCCATCAGGAACTCGCCCTTGCCAAGATCCCGGAGGCTTTGCGCCAGGTGCTTGTCCAGACCGAAGCCGGTTTCAGGATCCATGAGAGCCTTCGTCGCGTCCTGGGGCAGGTAGATCCGAGTCGGGATGCCGCCCCGGACGGTCTCGAAGAGCGCCTGGTCGAACTGGAGATCCCGGGGTTCCTGGGTCGCCATGCCGATGGCCCCGCCAGCCTTGCGCCATTCTTTGATCGCCTTGCGGATGGTCGAGCGCAAAGCCCCGGTGATGAAGTCGCTCTTCCAGTCGTTCGGCTTCGGGGTGATGAAGATTGCCAGTTCGTCGATGAACAGGAACTTGTGGATTGCTGCATTCAAGGGGTTCATGACGAAGCGATCCAGCTTCATGAGGATGTAGGCCATGATCGGGCCCTCGGAACTGGGCCCCACGAACTCGTCAGAGAAGTTGAAAACGCAGAAGTCGTTGCTGGCGAACCCGTCCTGCTTGTCCGGGAAGATGTGGGCCAGCTCACCGCCGCCGCCACCGCCCTCGGCCGGGATCCAGGGCCGAAGACGCTCGTAGAGCTGGGTGTTGCCCTTGAGGCCCTGAGCGAAGAAGGCGAGGCTCCCGCGCCGGCCAACCCGGGGCATGTCGGTCGCCATCTCGCCAAGAGCACGGCCAATGGCAAGGGTTTCGACCTCGGTGAAGTCCACCCTGGCGGTTGCCGTGGCAGCCATCAGGGCGCAGATGAAGGGAATCAGCTTGTCCATGTCCCGGCGGATCTCGTCCGGGGTCAAGTCCAAGGGGTTCATCGCCGCCGGACTGTTGGGGTCGCCCACATTGAGGTAGGCCCCGCCCATCACATCGCAGAGTGGAGCGTATGAGTGCCCCCGGTCGATGATCCAGCGACGGAGACCGCCCGGGTTGTCCTTGGTCCCCGCGTAGCGGCCCCAGTTGCACTCCAGGAAGTTGATGAGGAAGCTCTTGCCCGAGCCGCTTCGGCCCGTGCAGAACAGGTGGTTTAGGTCCTGCACGCCGATCCAGACCCGAGTGGGTGCGCCGACGCCCTCATTCGGGGACCAGGCGTTCAGGGTGCAGAGGGGTTCCGGGAAGACCTGCCCGGAGGGCGGCTTCTTGCCGTAGCCCTCGGGCATCCGGTAGGGCATGAAGGCCCCGGCCGCCAGGCTGCTCTGCCCGGCAAGGCGATGGTACTCGAAGGTGTGGTTGTTGGGCCAGAAGGACAGCCAGGAGAAGTCCAGGTTCATGGTCTCCCGGCGGAGCACCACACCCGCGCTGTAGGCGGCCAGTTCGAGGGCCCGACGCTTGAGGCGCAGGTCCTCATGATTGTCTCCCCCCAGCATGATGGAGGCCGACCAGAAGCCGAACGGCTCGCCCCGCACGCTGGCGTGCATGGCCTTGTCCAGCTCCTCGAGCCGCTGCTTCCGCAACGGGTCGCCCTTCGTCCAGCCGCCCATGCGATGGGCCACGGTCAGCTTGTCGGCCAGGAACTTCGAGGAGGCGTCCACACCCATCGGCATATAGCGGGTGTGCAGGATCATCTCCGCGGGGATGTTGCGGAAGTGGCGGAACACATCGTATTCCACCGGATCCCGCATCGCCCTGACGGTGTAGATGGCGACAGGGTGATCCCCCGACATGACCACATCGGCGTAGCGCCCGAAGTCGATCTCGTTCTTGGAGCCGATGTAGTGGGCCAGATGGTTGACGCTGGGGAGGTAGGGGGCCGGGAGGCCATCCCAGTTCCAGAGGCGACTGTAGAAGTCGAAGGCATCCACGCCGCACAGCTTGTTGAATTCCAGGGAGGCCGCGCCAACACCCTCGGCCGCTGCCGCGTCGATGCTCTCGCCGAGCTTGATGCGCCCAAGACGGGCGAAGAAGGCATCGGAGGCGTCCAGGAACTCCTGGACCTCCAGCAGCAGGTCCTTCTCGCCAGCCTCCACAGCAGGGTCGTCCATGCCGAGCAGGAAGCTGATCCGGTTCTTCAGGCGCTCCCGGGCGTCGGCCTTGAAGGACAGGAACAGGTCCACCATCATCGGCTTGAGCTTCTGGAGCCAAGTCCCGGCCACCACGAAGGGGGTGTTCCACTCCAGGGCGTACACGATGCGGGTGGAATAGAACTCCTGCCCCTCCAAGGCCCGGAACTGGGCCCCGTCCACGCCGTTCACCACCTCGTCCACATAGTTCAGGGCCGGGGCTTCACCGTAGGGCACCCGATCCTTGATGAAGTAGTTGTGGATCATCAACCGGCGGTCGCTCTCGTTGATCGCCATGGTGATCTGCCGGTGGTGGTCCTCGATCTGCTCCGTGCTGAGGCAGCTCGAGTCGATGCCCTCGGTCTCCCAGAGGCCAACCAGGTCGCCCTTGGTGGTCATCACCACATGGAAGTCAGGGGTACAGAAGCCCGCAATCGGAATCATCCGGTGGATGGCGGCGCTGCGGGCAACCCGCTTCGCCAGCGCGAAGGCCACGCCCTTGGTCCGAGCATCGACAGGGACCTTCTTCTTCTTGCCCTTGCGGCCTTCAGCGGCGGCGATTGACATTCTCTGCCTCACGAATGTTTTCCAGCCAGTGGCTCAGTGGGATCACGCGGCCATCGTCACGCCTGACGAGGACCTTCGCTTCAGGCGGTTGCGGGCCGGAGGCGAGGTAGCGGATGCCGCCATGGGTCACTAGATGCTGGAGGAAGGACTTTACATAGTGCTCATCCTTGCCCACCTTCTTGGCGAGAATGATGCCGATGAACACCCCGAGAATCATCACGATTGGGGATTGCAGGCCGAAGCCCAAGACGAAGAAGATCACGCCCCACACGACACCCGCTGGCGCGAACCCACCTGGAAAGACGAAGGGAGCGTTCGCTTCGATGAAGTATCGCGGGAGTTTCGAGGGTTTCGTTTCCATATCAGGAAGGGCCTGGGGCCCGCTTCTCCGGTCTTTCAGAGACTTGGGCGGGGCAACCGAACCGCTGTGGGATCAGTCACCCCGCGAGGATCAAACCGCACTGAACATCTGGTCCAGGTGCAGCGTCGTTATTAGCGTTGGTGCATTGCCGAGGCAGTAGCCACCGATGGCGAGGAGCAGAAGACCACCTCCCACCTTGGTTACCTTTCTGTAGCCCTCTTCGGACCCGGTGAAGCCGTCCACACTGCTGACGATCCCACCGATAGCCATGAGTCCTCCCATGATGCGGAGGGCCCACAGGAGCCAGCCCTGGCCGTTCGTGCCGAGAGCTGTCGCCAAGGCCTGGGGGCTGGCGGAAAGGCTGTTCACTGCGGCCGACAAGAGAATCAGCAGGGCCACGCGAACTTCTGTTCGTTGTGCCAATGCTCGAAGAAACATCTTGGAGTTCTTCATCGTCGGTCCCCAGAAAGAATGAGGGCCCGGGCAGACTGATCTACCCAGGCCCTCATCGGCGCTACTAAACTGCCGAGAACATATTCTGCAATCCCAATGTAGTAATCAGCGTGGGAGCGGAAGTCAGGGTGTAGCCGCCGATGGCGAGCAGCAGCAGGCCGACGCCGACCTTCACGACCTTCCCGTAGCCCTCTTCGGACCCGGTGAAGCCTGACACAGCGGCGAGGAGGCCACCAATCGCCATCATGCCGCCGACGATGCGGAGGCTCCACAGCAGCCAGCCGTTACCGTTGGTGCCGACGGCGGTGGCGAGAGCCTGGGGCGTCGCGCTCAGGGTGGAGGTCATGCAGAACACGAAGGCCAACATCAGGCCGACGCGCACATCACGGCGGGAGAGCAGGTTGCGGAGGGAGTTCATGTGTTGCTCCTGGTAGGAGGGTGAAGGGAGAAGAGAAGAAGAAAGGAGAGTGTGGAGAGAACCGGTAGTGCGTGCGCTCCGGGTAGCGGACCACCCGGAGCGCGAAGCTGACTAAACTGCTGAGAACATTTGGTCCAATCCCAATGTAGTAATCAGCGTGGGAGCGGAAGTCAGGGTGTAGCCGCCGATGGCGAGCAGCAGCAGGCCGACGCCGACCTTCACGACCTTCCCGTAGCCCTCTTCGGACCCGGTGAAGCCTGACACAGCGGCGAGGAGGCCACCAATCGCCATCATGCCGCCGACGATGCGGAGGCTCCACAGCAGCCAGCCGTTGCCGTTGGTGCCGACGGCGGTGGCGAGAGCCTGGGGCGTCGCGCTCAGTGTGGAGGTCAGGCAGAAGGCCAGAGCCAGCATCAGCCCGACTCGCACTTCCCGACGGGAGAAGAGGTTGGTGAGGGTATTCATGTTGCGTCTCCTTGGAGAGAGATGGGAAGGGAGGGGGGGGGTGATTGAAGTAGCTAACAGGAAGTTTCGCAGGCCGTTTTTTGCGTTTTTTGACTTATGCGCTCGATTGCGCTTTGCGCTCTCACGCCTGGCGAGCCGTGAGGATTCCCAGGCGCTCCGTGGGAGAGGACTCATCCCAGGCAATGATGTCCACGCCCGGGAGCACCCCTTCCTGGAGGGTCCAGAAGACTCTTTCCGCCAGTGGGAAGTAGTTCGTCAGGTGCCGCGGTAGGCGTTTCCTGAGAGGTGAAGCCTCGGCGAGGGCTTCGAGGAAGGATCTCTTCGTGACGGGCATTCCCCGTGCGTCAGCTCCAGGTTTCAGGGTCTCGAAGAGCTTGTCCCGGAACTGGCTGTCGTACCAGGGTTCCGTGCTGTCGCCGTCCATGATCTGGAGGTAACTGGCCGAGAGGAAGCTGCCGCTCATGTGGTTCGAGGCGGCCAGAGCCGGGTGCCAGCCATTGACCAGGCTGCCGCCGACTTCACCAATGTCCACGGGACCTGGGTTGGGCTCATAGAGGAAGAGCACGACCAGGCCGCTGCTCACGCCAGCGAGAGCTGCCGCGCGGCGGATCACCGGGTCGCTGATCTCCCCAGCGGCCAGGCCAACCACCAGGGTCATGTCGCCCGGCCCCTCGGTCTCACCCAAGGGTTCGATGTCGTCCAGTCGAAGCCGGCGGGCGAAGCCGCCCTTGCTGAGGTTGCCCACTGATCCGTCGGCTGCGAAATGGATCTCCTCGAGCACGGGCCACTGCTCCATGGTGATTTCGGTCACTGCCATGCCGCCGCCAATGAACCGCCCGAAAAGCAGTGTCACGCAAACGGCCGAGGACTCATCCGGCCCGCGCCACACTTCGGCCAGCACCCGCTGAAGGGCGTAGTCGAGGGTTCCGCCACCCTCCACGCGAGGGTCCAGGTGGTCGTAGGAGATCCGATCCAGTCCAGTGTGGATGTCCCGGACGCCTTCCCGGATGGCCTGCTGGAGCTTCACCCAGAAGGGGCCCGTCTGCGCGAAAGCATTGTCCTTGGAGATCACGCTTCCTCCTTCTCGTTGAAGAACCGGTCAGCCAACTGGGGACGGGGCTGGTAGGTCACGACCAACCAGGTGTCAGTCTCCCGCAGCTCCGTGGGCGTCCGGCCGAGGCTGTTGGGGGTCACGATCCGCTCTCCGGCCAAACCAGGGATGATCGTCTGGATCTCCGAAGGAGAGCCCTTGGCGATGGTGAGGTGCAGGCTGGAACCAGGGCCACCCATGCTGAGGGTGATGACGCCCGGGCGCTGCCGGTGCCGGTTGCGCTGCCGGCCAACCATGATCGGCATGGGCCGGTCGGACGCGAGTTCCGCGCCTTCCTTGATCTCTTTGGCTTTGCGCTCGGCAGCCCAGGGGCTCCGGTCCATGAGGAACAGGTCCCAGAGCAGGTCCTTTTCGAGGGGCGGGATCTGGTAGATGCGGAAATCCATCCAGTCCAGAGCCACACGGGAATCCTCGGTCTCCTCGAGATAGTCAACATCCCGGTGGACCTCCAGGCCCATGAAGGCCCTGAAGAACACTTCGGGCTCGTACTCGATCACGCTCTTCAGGTGCGGGGCCAGGACTCCGAACCGCAAGGTGCTGATGAAGGCCGCGGCCTGGGCAGGAAGGGACTCCCCTGCCCCGCCGAACCGCGCCATGCCCATGTGGAGGGCCCTCAGCAAGGGGACCTCGAAGGGGAATGGGCAGCCAGGGATGGTTTCCCCTCGGGCCAACTCCCGGGTGAAACCCAGCCGTTTGTCGTAGCCCGCCATGGTGTAGGCCTCGAGCCGCCTCAGACCGTGGAAATTGCTCTCGGCCAGATCCTTGGCGAGGATGGCCCGGGTTGCTCCCGCACACTGGGTTTCCAAATATTCCGGGGTGTCGGTGTCGGGGAGCCTCACTTCAGCTCGTGGCAGGGCGACGACAACGCTCATCGGTCCTCCTTCCTTTCGAGGACAGGGATTTCATGAGGGGCACCCATCTGGACCAACAGGCCCGGGTTCGCAGACCCAAGCGCAACCAGGCGCTCCAGCAGGTTCCCATGGGTGAAGGAGTCTTTGCGCCCGTAGTCGGCCGCCTGAATGTCCCGGACCTCCACGGCGAGGGCATTAAACCGACGGACCAGGTGCGAGTTCACCTCCAGGGAGAGCTTCCGGGTTTTTGCGCCCTTCTCCCCCATGTAGTCCCGGAAGACAGCCGCAAGGGCCGCGCGGCTTTGCGCTGCTCTAGCCTCCATCTCGAGGGCCTGGAGGGCATTCATCACGGCCAGGACCTCTTCCCAGACCATGGCCTCATCCCCCTTCTCCTCAGCGAGGAGCAGGAGCGACCGGGCGAGCGCATCCAGTTCCGAGAAGCGGGTGCGAAGGCCCTTGAGCTGGGCGAGGAGCGTGTCATGTGCCTCAATGTTCTGCCCTTCCTCGCGGAACTCCGCGGTGCGGGCCGCCGCCATCGCAGCCAAGGCACTGGCGCTCACATCGACATAGTTGAAGTACACGGCCTCCCGCTCACGAAGGTTCCGAGCCCGACGAGCCAGGGCCATCCCCTTGTCGGCGTCGATCCTGCCGGTGCCGTTTCCGTCCTCTGATTTTTGTTTTGCGCTCGGGCCCAAGTCGTCTCCTGCTGATGTCAGAATTTTACGGGAGCGCAAATGGACATCACGGGACGCGGGCGAGCGCAAACGAAGACCCTGACCAAGACCCCTTCGAGGGCCTGGTCGGGTGACGATGCCCTGGCCCGGGTGGCCTCGATCATCGAGGTGTCTGAGCCCGCTATGTGCCCTGGATGCCGCGTCATATCTAGGCTTGTTCACATCAGCACCGCTGCCGCACTGCTCGAAACCCAGACCAACATCGTGCCCTGCCATGTGCCCGGGGAGGTGGTCAGCCAGGCTAGATGTATTCTTTGCGCTTGCGCCTCCTCTCCCGTCGTCCAGACGCAGGAGGCCCACGCGGGCCACATTTGGTTCCTCATCGGCGAGGATGACGACACCCCTCCGCAGGAGGTCCTGAATCAGCACTACTGGGCGGTGATTGAGGGTCCGACACTGAAGCACCGCGCTTCGGCACGCCGCCAGATCCTCGACATGGCTGCGTCCAAGGAGTTCGGCGGCCTGGCGCTGCCACACGAGGTCATAGCCACGGACGAGCGAAACTTCATCCTCCAGGAGTTCCGCAAGATCATGGGCGATGAGGCCCACCGAATGGGCGACAAGGAGCTTGCCGCCTTCGGGGATCAGTTCGGCATCCCACTCCTCCTGCGGAACTTCAAGCCGAAGCCCATCTGGGGAGACCGAGTGCGGTTCGTCCCCACCCCCGAAGGGGTGGAGTCCTACCGCGCCGAGTACCGTGTGGCGGCCATCGAGGCCTAGCTACTGCTGCGGGCCTTCCTTCGCGGCCTTGGCCACCTTGTCGATGATGGCTCTCGCAGTAAGGTTCTCCGCCATCAGGTCGCCTGCTCGTTCGGTGTAGAGCCTGGTGTGGATCTGGCTAGTTGGGTCGCTCATCTCTTTCGCCAGGAAGGCGCGGAAGGAATCGGCCGTAGCGGGGTCGGCCTTGCTGACGGCGGACTCGATGGCCTGTTCCTTCACGATTTCAGGGTCGAAGCCGTTGCGAATGAACTCGGCATCCAAGGCCTGGCTGCCCAGGGTCTTTGTCTGTGCTGAGGAAGCCTCCGGGTTGGCAAGGTCATGGGGGACGGTTCCCATGGCGTCCTTAACGGCCGCCTCGGTCTCCGCGCGGATCGCGGGGATCTGTGCGTCCGCGGTGACCTCCGGCAGAAGGCTCGAATCGAGTTCAGAGGGCCCCTGCGTGTCCCCGATCACCGGGGCGCCCACTGGGTCCGACCCCATGAGACCAGGAGTGACCACCTCGCCCACAGGCCCATTGGCGACCTCAGAAGCGCCCTCGGGCAGACCAACGGAGTTGTCTGCGGTGAGGCCTCCCTGCGAGCCGATGTCGGGGGACCCACTTTCAGCGCCAGGTGCGCCACTCGAACCGCCGGCCGCGCCCTTGGCGACGCTCACCCCGGTCATGGCGGCGTCCTTAACCTCTCCGGCCGCCTGCTTCACATCCTGGATCGGGGACTCCATTTTCGTTTGGTCCTGCTTCATGGCCTGGAGGGTGTTACTGAAGGAGGCGGTTGAGGAGCCCTGCTGCATGACGCTGTTGCCCTGCTCCATGCCGGACTGCATCTTTTCCATGGCCTTGTCGGCGACCTTGGTGATGATGGTCTGCGCGGTGTCGATGGCGACAGCCACACCAGCTCCAACTCCTGTCGCCGTAAGGACGGCCTTCACCGCCGCGACGCCAGCCTGGGCTGCGAGCTTGCCTCCGGCGCTTGCCATGGTGATCGCCACATCAGGGGCCTTCTTGCTCATGGCGCTGGCCTGTCCCGCACTGTCGGTGACGCTGGCCGACATGAGTTCCTTGCTCCCCGCAGAGAGGAACTTCCCCTTGGAAGTAACGATGTCGTGGCTCTTTTCAACCCCGCCGACGGCGGAGCCCGCGACGGACAGGGCGTTGCTCATGCCTCTGGACATGCCTATCTCCTCGGTGGGGGGGGTGCGGTGGGTGGCGGGGTTTTCCCGGCGAGTTCGCCCATCCGGCCGAATTCCTCGGCGTATTCATTCCTCGGAGCAGAACGGTTGATGAGCCCGGTGTCGGTCATCACCACCTTCAGCTTCTCCCTCGTGGCCGTGTTCTTGGTCAGCTCATCCACCGTAGGGAGCAAGCCCCAGCGCACGCCATAGATTTTCGTCGCGGGCCGCAGCCAGGAGTTCGGCTGAACGACATCCTGCTGCACCTGGTCCCGAGCTGCGGACACTGTGCCAGGGACCTGAACCCCTCGGGGGGCGTAGATCATCACATCCTTGTCGCATGTGATCCAGAGGTGCGTGGTTGAGGCGTTTGGTCGGGGGATGACGAGGAAAGGCTTCACCCTCACCGTGTCCCGGAAGACCTCATCGTTGTTGTTCATCCATCGGTAGGTGACCACCCGCTCATCCCAATCGTCTCGGATCGGATCGGCCCTCAGCAGCTCGGGAGAGAAGATGACGAAGCCTTCAGGGGTGATGCCAGCCGTGTCCACCTTCCCTACCCTGATGGGAAAGGGCAGCCCCAGGGCGGCATAGACGGCGAAGGAGGCCTCAGCGTCGGTCAAGACCGCGTTCTTGATGATTTCCTCCCGGTCTTGCCGCTGCCCGGGGACCAGGCGGCCCTCGACTTGGCTCTGGCTCATCTGCTGGGCGACCACCTTGGCGGCCTGGGCCATCTCCCCCTGTGTGAAAGGCTCGGGGTCTTTCCAAGGCCAGAGCTTGGCCGCTTCTTCAGGCGAGAGCCCCACGATCTCGGCGAGCCGGGCCCGCCGGCCAGGGCCAATCGGCCCGGCCGAGTCACGGTCAATCAAGGTCTTGTCGCCGTGCAGGGCGGCTTCAAGGGCGTCAGCGTCCTCCTTGATGAGCCCGGTCTTCGCGTCGATCACCGGACTGAGTGTGACCCCAGTGGTGGACATGGGCTTTTTGTTGGTTCCGTTGAAGGTCTTCGCAGCCTCGGAAAGGATGAAGTCCTGCCTGGTAGCCGCCTCGGGCGACCCCGCCGGAACGACGCCTGGATCGGCTGCGTCAGGCGCAGCGCCTTGGGATGGTGTGAAGCCAAACTGAACGACCCCCTCCTCCTGGGGCCGGACGGCATCCCCATTCATCACGCCCTTGGAGCGTGATGGCCTAGTCCTCTGTGCGAAGGCCGAGAGAGTTCCGAGAAGAAGGAACGCAAGTGCCCGCTTGCTGAATGTCATTTGAACCTCAAAGGATGACGAGGATTTTCCCGCCGCCAGTGCCACCCCCACCGCCGCCAGGGCCACCGCCACCCGGTGGGGGCGGGGGAGGAGGCGGAGGAGCGGGCAGTCCATTCCCATCACAGGGGAGGGCCTGATCGTGGCCGTTGGCGCAGAGCACAGCCCAGCGATCCTGCGCGGTCGTGCTTGTCACCGGCAGCGTGATCTTCACCTTATAGACGCCGATGAGGTACTCACCCCAAGAGTCATCGTGGCGACCACACTGCGGGCACAGCCAGGGCGGATTCGAGAAGGGGGACGGCATGGCCGGGCCCTCGGTGAGGGGCACCTGAGTTCCCCAGGGCACTGTACAGCCCGCACTCGGGTCATAGGCGGTCGGGAAATTGGCGGCTCCCGCTGGCAGAGCGAACCCGTTCACATCTCCCAGCATCGTGGTTCCGACACAAGTGTTGTTGGAGTGGTGGTAGCTGTGCCAGAAGTTGCCCGAATAGTGATCGACATGCCACACCTGGTAGGCCACATAGGCGTCCATCTTTTTAATGATGGGCGTGACATCGTGGATCAGTTCGGTGTGAACGGCCGCGCCGCAGCACACGCACCCCGGGGCCGTCGGCGTGGTCGTGTTCGTCGTGGTCGCAGTAGAGCCCGTCACAGAGGCCATGTCCACGGCCAGGTCACTCAATGCTGGATCGGAAGATGACACAGGGCCCTTGTAGGGCTGCGCGGTCCCGGCGTTGTAAGGATAGTTCGGCGTGGTGTCACCTGGGTTCACCAGGAGGACCTGCGCCAGAATGCCGTCGGCGGGAATGCTGCCGGCGGGGCCAGTCGTCCCTCCGCCCGTGGTGCCCGTGCCACCCGTGCCCGTGCCACCTGTCCCAGTTCCACCTGTCCCGGTGCCACCCGTTCCACCGGGACCACCGGTTCCCCCGCCGCCAGTGCCTCCGCCTCCGCCTGGGTCGATAATGATAATCGCCATGGCGGTAGGGACAGCAGTGATGCGCGTCGTCTCGACCGTGGCCTGAGAGGCTGCATTCACGACGGGGCTGTTGACCATCGTGCCCTTGGTTTGGGCGTGGGCCGCGACAGCGAGAGCGCTGCCGATGATGAGTGAAGCGAGTCTTCCTGTGGTCATGGATCCTCCTAGAACCTCAAGAGCCTTTCCTTGTGCTTGACCAAACCTTCTCGTGGGATGGTCTGCATGAATTCCAGTTTCGCTTCGTGGAACCAGTCTGGAAGGGGTTGTCCACGCTCTTCTCGCTCAAGCAAGAAGAAAGGCAGACCAACCATTTCCAGCTTCGGCCACTGGATCGTTCGCAAGCCTCCGGCCGTTGCAAAGTCCCGGTCTTCGTACTGAGTACTGAAAATTGTGTTCAGGTGATAGTCGTGCCCGTCCGAACCCAAACACTCGGCAATCTCAACGACGCGGCGGAGTGTTTTGTCGCGGGGCTCACCATCTCCGGTAAAGGTCGTGACACTGATGCGCTCGAGCACAATGATGAGCCGAACCGTGTCCCCGATGGTCATTCGGAGAGCTTCGTCCTTCGTATTCGGCCGCGCCGTCCGAAGCATGGATTCCAGGCGGGTGAGGCTCATGTAGGGCGTCTCGGCGTGAATGGTCGCCCCGCCTGCGTGGCCTGACTGGCAGGCATTTATGAAAGCATCGGCCACTGACTTGCCAGAGCCGGTATCGCGGATCTCACCGACGATGATCCACTCGGGACGAAGCCGTAGGGATGCGCGGAGCAGATCAGCGGGCCCCATTTCCTGGAACACCGCGTTGGGATCCAGGCCTTGCATCCGGTCACGGGTGCGAAGCCCACGATGCCTTTTGTGGTCGATTTGCAGCTCCGGCGTGTCCTCGATGGTGATGACGAACTCCTGCGGTGGGATTTCGGAGCCCATCCATTCCAGAAGCGTCGTCTTGCCACAGCCTGTCCCGGCACCGATGAGGCATGTGACCCGGGACTTCATAGCCATCTCGAGCACATCGGCCGCTCGCTCCGTCAGGCTCTCTAACCCAATGAAGTCATGGCGGCGCATCTTGATCGGCGCGAAACGCCGGATATTGATGACGATGTTCGAATTCGTGGAGCAGGGCGGAAGCAGGGCCTCCAGGCGGGAACCGTCCTCGAGCTGTCCTTCCACCAGCACATCCAGCGCCTCACGGCCCTTCGTCCAGACCTCACGACCGGCGATCTCTCGCTGGATGATGTTCAGCCCAGCAGCCAGGTCCTCGTTCTCGGGACGGTGCCACTCGGAACTCCACCCTGGAGGAGGCGGCGTGTTGGGATCAAAGTTCAGGCTGGTCGTGAAGATTCCGTCCGTTGATTCCACATCAATGCGGTCAGGCCCGAAGAACACGATCTCCTGAACACCCTTTCGTCGCATGAGGGGCAGCAGGATCCGCCAGCGACTCAGCCACAAGCTCTTCGTGACGCTGTGGCCCCACTTGGCGAACTTGGTCTTCTCCTCCAACCACGGCAGATCGGGACCCGGCTCGAACTCCCACCGCTGGAAGGTCCTGAAAGTCGGATCCACGACCTTCTGCAACGCCTCCACAGGCGCCGATGGGCGGGGCGCACCTAGCGCATCGTCCAACAGGTTCTTGGCGAGAGAGTCGTCGTTGGGCGGGGTCATTGAGCACCTACAAAGCGAATGCTGTCGCCTGCTGCCAGGCCCATGTCCCACCCGGCCGGAACGACCAGCGCGGCCGTGACTTCCTGAACAGGAGAGTGATGGTCCGCGTCGGACGGCACTCGAAGGGTCTGAACGATGCGTTCCCCGTCGATCCAGGCGATCACAGCGCCTTCATTCCTGGTGAACACCGGGTTGAAGCCACGGGTCGGGTAGGCGACCAGGACCGGAGCTGGAACCCCACTACCCCAACCTTCTGATCGGCTGGCGGGGGTGGCCCGGACCTGAACCCAGACCGATAGGCGCTTGGCGAAGCAGAGGACGACACCCTGCCCGTCCCGGGCTGGGATTGCCCCGGTAGGGGCGGCCCCGGGATTCCCGCAGCCGATCAAGGCCGCGAAAGAGAGGACGAGGGTGAGACGGCGGATCACTGCTGGGGCCCTCCAGGCTGACCGACACCAGGGAGGCGAAGGGGGCTTGGACCACCAGGGAGCGCGAGGCCCTGCGGCTGGCGAGGAATGTCCTGGCCCTTCTCACCCACGATTGGGGCGTCCTGCCGTTGAGCCTCTACCTTCATCTGGTCAGCGATGGGCACCGGGCTCAACATCACAGCCCTCAACTCCTTCATCGCCTCATCCATCTTTGCGGCAGCCCGCACCTCGTCGCGGAGCTTGTCCAGGCTGATTTCACCGCCCAGATCCGAGTCGAAGTCGATGGGACGCTTCAGGAACGGATCGCGGTACTCGAAGGTTGAGCCCTTCCCGCGCTCCCGGTCGTTGTCCTTAATCATCTTGATAAAGCCGTCCGCGAGGGTCACAGCCTGGCTGACGGTCGTGCTCATCGCGTTCTGGCGGATGCCTCGTTCCTGATCGGTGATACCGGGCAACCCGTTCACCTCGGTCTGGATCTTCTTCAGGCCTTCCGAGTACTCGTTGAGAACGATGGCGTTGGCCTGAAGGGTGCGCTTCTCCCGGTAGTGCAGCGTCTCGAAGGCACGCCGGAATTCGCGGGCCTTGATGCTGCGGTTGTAGAAGACCAAGCCCACGCATACGAAGGCCAGGACGCCCGCGATGGCGAAGCCGATCTTCACGAGCCCCTGCAACCTGGTGACCGTAGCCAGGAGTTCCTGGTTCTCACGGTTCAGGCGGGCCTTGCCCTTGGGCTCGGCGACCTCCTCGACAGGATCCACCGCGGCAACAGTGGGTTCCTTGAGAAGCGCATCGAGATCCGGGGCGGGCGGCTTGGGGGCCGCGGCAGGAGTCTGGGTCAGCAGGGCATCGAATTCAGAGAGGACGGCTTCATTCGACAAGGTGGCTCCTAGTTCGGCTTTGGCCGACTGGCATCCGCGACTTGCAGGATCCCGGCGGCATCGTGATTAGCGAAAGTGGTACAGCCTTGAAACAAGACCGACTGGGCAATGACGATCCGGGCCATCCGCAACTTCTGGATGCCCAGGCCGGGCGAGGGTTCCCCCTCCCCTTCAGGCGGCAGCTCCACGAACTCGGGCTCCAGGAGGATCGCCCGCGAGTCCTGGGCGAAGACACCCCTGATGACGCTGCCGGAATAGTTCCTTGAGTAGCGCAACCCCTCGAACAGCGTCGCGCCAGTGATGACCAGGCTCATGTCCTCGGCCATCTGTTCGCGCAGGCCTCGATCACGAGTCGCGCAGAGCCCCGCCCACCAAGAGGCGACTTTCTCCTTGACCCTCGGATCCTTGTCCCCGAGGTAGGGGTCCCAGGTCTTCTTGGAGTTCACGCCGAGGATCGGGTTCTCCTCCCCATCCTCAAGCTCAGGAAAATCGAGAATCACGAGATGGTGCAGGCCGGCAAGCGGCTCGATATGGAAGGCCAGGGGCGTGAGGGGCTTCACCTGAAGATAGACCGCTTCGGCGGGTGACGCCTTCCGGTCGTAGGCGAATGAGCCAGGCTCGAGGCCGTTTTCTGCCTCGATTGCCGTGGCTTCCTCCTTGCTGATCATTGCCTTCTTGTTGATCGTTGCCTTGGCTTCCTCGTCGCTGATCGAGGCCATCAGGCCACCCGGATCTGCTCGCGGTCTCGAGCGAGTAGGCCAGAAGGCATCCGAAGGGCACAGGCCTTCCAGGTCGCGGCCCATGAAGGGTTCTTCTTCTTGAAATCCTCGGCGAGGGCTTCCAGGTTTCCACCGGCGGCTCGCACGCCGTCGAGTCCTTCTGACCAGCGGGCCTCACGGAGATCCGCATTGAGGCCGGTGACCCTCAGAATCAGTTCCCCGCCCTTGCGCTCCATGACCATGAGTTGCGCCAGGCGGCCGTGACCGATGGCTGCCACGATCCCGACCCCACCGCCGAAGTCCTCAATGGCCCGGGCCACCGCCATCTTGGGGATGTGGGACACATGGTAGAGGTCCTGATCCTCGGCGGGGAGGATGGAGGGGACATAGGTTGTGGCGAGGCGGCGGTGTGCATCATCCAGAGCGTGGATCCACAGTTCGTCGTGGATCGGGGATGCGCCACCGATGCCCCAGAGTTCACTGATTTTCTGGCCGGAAAGGGCACACAGGCGAGCTTCACCAGAGACAGGGAGGATGTCGGAGAGGGCGTCGCCCTCGGATCCGAGGAGCATGGACAACTCGGCTGGCGAGGTGTCCTCTTCCAAAAGTCCTGCCACAGAGACCGAAGGACTGGTCCACCACCTCTCGGGCATGGGCAGCAGCCTGGTCAGAGTGTCGGCCGTCGGCTTCGGCTGCCGGTTGAAGGCCCGGTCATCCCCGTAGGCGATCATCGCGGCGGCGTCCGCCTCGATCCGCAGCCCGTAGGTCAGGCCTGCCACTTCCCGGCCGGTCAACATGGCTGCGAAGTTCGCGCAGCCGGCCGCCTTCGAGATGCGGTCCATGTCGAAGCCCCGAAATTTGAATGCGTCTCTGGCACCGGCATTGAAAACCGCTTCGGCCAGTCGTCGCGTGCCCAGCGCGATCATGTTCCCCTCCGTGTGTGGTATCACCGAGGCCAATCATGCGGCTTTTGCGCGTTTCG
>Ga0268298_10000277_pt1 | contig 67616 bp, 62 predicted proteins | sample WWTPWeurt_MetaG_FD_194462 | JGI IMG/M metagenome (GOLD analysis project Ga0268298, IMG submission 194462) | Activated sludge microbial communities from WWTP in Nijmegen, Gelderland, Netherland - WWTP Weurt | ecosystem: Engineered > WWTP > Aerobic digester > Activated sludge | place...
GCCCAGGACGATTCCGCCAGCGCCGCGCCCTCCCCCCGCCAGTCCCGCCGCAAGGCCGCTGGTTCCTCGGCCCACTGGCTGGCGGTCTGCGACATCGATCGCTTCAAATCCATCAACGACAACCATGGACACCTGATGGGCGACGAAGTCCTGGTCACCCTGTCGCAGATCATGCGCCGCAGCTTTCGCTTCGACGACCAGCTCTTCCGCTTCGGCGGCGAGGAGTTCGTCGTCGTGCTGCAACCCGCCCGCGCCGAGGACGCGCTGAAAGCCCTGGAGCGCTTCCGCACCAACGTCGAGTCCCATAACTTCACCCAGGTAGGCAAGGTGACGGTGAGCGTGGGCTTCAGCCGCCTCAAGCCGACCGACACGCCGACCGACGTGATCGACCGGGCGGACGAGGCCCTCTACTACTGCAAGGGGAACGGCCGCAATCGCGTCGCCTGCTATGAGCACCTGGTGGACAGCGGCACCCTGGAGGTCAAGGACGTTCAGTCAGGCGATATCGAGCTGTTTTGAGCCGCATCGAGCGGCGGGCCACGCATGGCACTTCGAGGGACGACGGGAAAACCCCGGCGCTTTTCCTTCAGCCCAGCGCCGCCAGGCGAGCCCGGGGAACCGGCGGATGCTTGGCGAAATACTGCCGGATTCCGCGCACGATGGCGTCGGCGAGCTTGTCCTGGTAGCGCGCGTCGTTCAGACGCCGCTCCTCCTCCGGATTGGAGATGAAAGCCGTCTCGACCAGGATGGAAGGGATATCCGGTGCTTTCAACACCGCGAACCCCGCCTGCTCCACCTGGGCTTTGTGCAAGGTATTGATGGAACCCAGTTCCCCCAGGACGTACTTGCCCAGCTTGAGGCTGTCGTTGATGGTGGCGGTCTGGGAGAGGTCGAGCAATGTCCTCGCCAGGAAGGGATCCTTGACGTCGAGATTGACCCCGCCGATGAGGTCGGCCTCGTTCTCCTTCTGCGCCAGCCAGCGGGCCGCCGAACTCGACGCGCCCCGCTCGGAAAGCACGAAGACCGACGAGCCCCGGGCGTCGGGCTTGATCCAGGCGTCGGCGTGGATCGATACGAAGAGGTCGGAATGGACACGGCGCGCCTTCTGGACCCGGGTCCCGAGGGGGACGAAGAAATCCGAATCCCGGGTCAGCACGGCCCGCATATTGGTTTCGCTATCGATACGGGCCTTGAGCCGGCGAGCCACCTCCAGGGTCACTTCCTTCTCGTAGGTGCCGCCCTTGCCCACCGCACCGGGGTCTTCGCCGCCGTGGCCGGGGTCCAGGGTGACCGTCACCAGGCGGTCCACCACGGGCCGGGCCGACTTGCGCGAAGTATGGACCTCGGGAGCCTCCACCGCTTCTGCCTTCTGGGGGGTCCGATTCTCAGCCGGCGCTTCGGGCGGCAAAGGTTCCACCGCTTCCTTCTTGCCCTCCATGAGCGCCAGGAGCGGGTCGGGAGCCTCCACCGGATACACGTCGAGCACCAGGCGGTGACCGTACTCGCCCACCGGTTTGAGCACGAACACCTGGGGAGCCACCTTGGTTTTCAGTTCCATGACCACCCGCACCACACCGGGCTTGAAGCGTCCGGCCCGGATGAGCTTGATGTAGGGATCGTCGGTGGCCACCTTGCGGGCCAGGCTGTCCAGCACGCTGTCGAACTCAGCCCCTTCGATATCGACCACCAGCCGGTCCGGATTCTCGACCAGAAAATGGGAAAACTTGAGGGGAGCGTCGTGCTCCAGGGTCACGCGGGTGTAGTCCGCGGCAGGCCACACGCGGACGGCCAGGATGGCCGGCAGCCGGGCTGCCCCCTGCGCCAAGGGCGTCAGGGCGAGGACGAGGGCGGCACCGCCGCCGTGCACGAGGCGCCGGCGGATAGTCGAGAAGCAAGCTCCCTTACGCATGCAGCGCCTCCTTCGCCGTAGGCGGTGACTTCGACCCGGCGTCCGGCTCCGGCGTGGCGCAGCACCAGGCCGAGGTCCGGCGGCGGAACGCAGCCCTGAGCTCGTTCCGGCCATTCGACCAAGCATGCGGCGTCATTGCGAAAATACTCGTCCATTCCCGCATCGAGAAACTCCTCTGGTGACTCGAAGCGATAAAAATCAAAGTGATATAAGTATAAGCTCGAAATTACGTAAACTTCAACCAGGGAATAGGTCGGGCTCTTCACCGGCCCCTGGTGCCCAAGGCTGCGCAGCAGGGCCCGCACCAGGGTCGTCTTGCCCGCCCCCAGATCCCCCTGCAACCACACCACCATTCCCGGCTGCAGGGCCGCGCCCAGGGCCGCTCCCGCCGCCTGGGTGGCGGCTTCGTCGGGCAGATCGAAAACGGCGGTAAGATCGGCGGAATGCAAGATCGGGACTCCGGGAGGGACTACGCGGCGCTGGCCGAAACCATCAAGGCCCACGGGCGTGAACTGGGGTTTGCCGCCCTGGGTATCGCCCGGGCCGAGGTCGGCGAAGCCGGGCAGCGGCTCAAGGACTGGCTGGACGCCGGCTGCCACGGGGCCATGGATTATATGGCCCGCCATGCCGAATTGCGTGCCCGGCCGGATCTCCTGGTACCGGGGACCGTGACCGTCGTTTCCGCTGCCCTCGACTATCTGCCGCCAGGGGCCGCACCCGCAGAGATACTCGCCGATCCCCAGCGCGCCTACGTGTCCCGCTACGCTCTGGGCCGCGATTATCACAAGACGGTGCGCCAGCGCCTGCAAAAGCTGGCCGAAGCCATCGCCGCTCTGGTCGGCCCCTACGGCTACCGCGTTTTTTCGGACTCGGCGCCAGTCATGGAAGTCGAGTTCGCCCGCCAGGCGGGCCTGGGCTGGCGGGGCAAGCACACCCTGCTCCTCTCCCGGCAGGGCTCCTGGCGCTTTCTCGGCGACATCTACACCGACCTGCCCCTGCCGCCGGATTCCCCTGCGCAGTCGCATTGCGGTCGCTGCACCGCCTGCCTCGGCGCCTGTCCCACGGGTGCCATCGTCGCCCCCTACCGGGTCGATGCCCGGCGCTGCATTTCCTATCTCACCATCGAACTCGACGGCCCCATCCCCGAAGAATTGCGCCCCCTGATCGGCAACCGCATCTACGGCTGCGACGACTGCCAGCTGTGCTGCCCCTGGAATCGCTTCGCCCAGTACGGCGACCCGGACTTCGCCCCGCGCCAGGAACTGGACAGCGCGCCCCTGACCGAATTGTTCGCTTGGACCGAGACCGAATTCGAGGCCCGCTTGAGCGGCAGCCCCATTCGCCGCATCGGCCATCGCCGCTGGCTGCGCAATCTCGCCGTCGCCCTGGGTAACGGCCTCCCGACGCCGGAAGCCCGGATAGCGCTGGCAAGGCGCCAGGACCACCCCGACCCCGTGGTACGCGAACATGTGGCCTGGGCGCTCCAGCGGCTCGCCAGGCCGTGAAAACATGCCTTGACACCGTTAGCCCCCCTGACTACCCTGAGCAATCCAAAAACGATTCCCATCAAGGCCTTGCGCCCCCCCGACTGAAGTCCCACATGCACCCTGCCATGGCCATCCAAAAAATCCGCAGTGACCACGAATACATGATCGAACTCCTCGACCGCATCGAGGCGTCCTGCGACCAGATCGGCGTCCTCAGCCACTGCAACCAGTGTCGCTTTGAGCATCGGGAACTCTGCCACGGCAATATCGAGCCGTTGATCCGGGCCTTCGTGGAAGTGACCCTCAAGCACAATCTGGTGGAATCGACCCTCATGGGCGAGAGCGTGCCCGACGCCCACCGTATCGCCCACAATCAAGCCCACTTGGCCATTGCGGAAGAATTGAAGGCCATCCGCGTCGTCTTCCGCCAGGATGGCAACGGGGTCCAGGCCATCGAGGGCATCACCCAGGTGAGAGCCAGCCTTTTCGCCCACTTCCAGGATTACGACCGGCAACTGGAAGAGTATCTCCTGGTCGAAGCCGCCTGAGACTGGCGTTCCCCGTTTCTGTGCCCCTGCCAGCCCCGGGGTGGCGTCCCGTGACGTAGTCCCAGGCTATCCCGGTGTTCCGGTCGCCACCGGCCTGGCCGGGTCGGCGCACCACTCGCTCCAGGATCCGGCGTAGAGGCGCGATCCCGCAAGACCTGCAATTTCCATGGCCAGGATGTTGTGGCAGGCGGAAACGCCGGAACCGCACTGATGCACGACCTCTCTGGAATCTGTTCCCGAGAGCACGGCCTGCCACTCGGCGCGCAGCACCTCCGGCGCCTTGAAGCGCCCGTCCGGTGCGAGATTGTCACCGAAGAATCGATTGACCGCCCCGGGAATGTGCCCCGCCACAGGGTCCAGGGTCTCGTTCTCGCCCCGGTAGCGGTCCGGGCTGCGCGCATCCACCAGAAGTCCGCCTGGTCGCCCGATACCCTGGACAACACTGGCCGCATCGACCACCACGTCCGCCAGGCAAGGGAGCCAGGGGGACGCCGGCCGCGGCGGCGGCAGCGCGCTTTCCAGTTCCCGGCCGCCCTCCTGCCACGCAGCCAGCCCCCCGTCGAGCACGGCAACTTCCCTGTGTCCCAGCCAGCGCAGCAGCCACCACAGGCGACCGGCGATCATGCCCTGGGCGTCGTCGTAGGCCACAACCTGGACCCCGGGCCCGACGCCCTCCTCGGCAAGCCGGGCGGCCAGGCGCTGCGCATCGGGCAGGGGATGGCGGCCGTTGCGTCCCGTGCACGGCCCGGAAAGATCGCGATCGCAGTGCAGGAAGCGGGCACCGGGGATATGGCCCGCGTGGTAGGCACGCTCACCGTAGCCGGGGTCGGCCAGCTGATGGCGCAGGTCAAAAACCCGCCAGCCCGGGTCATTCCGGTGGGCGGCCAGGATGCCGGCGTCCGCCAGGGTGGTGAAGCTCACGCTTCGCCGTCCAGCCAGGCCTGGGCTTCCTCGGGGTTGTCGAAGACCTCGACGTCGGCGTCGACGAAATTCTGCGAAATCCAGGCGCTCCAGGTCACCCACTGGCTGTCGCTCACCACGGCAATGCAGTTGAAATCGTGGGCATGGGCGCGGGAAAACTTCATCTCCTCCCAGGCCACATCAAGGGTAAAACCGGCCATTTCCCGCAGGTCGAAGTAGAGGTCGACGGGGCCTTCGAATTTGACCTTGTAATTGACGATCTCCTCGAATTCCTTGTAGTCGGCCAAGGTAAATTCGCCGAAGACACTGACGCTGACCCGGTTGGCTTGGTGATCGACGACGATCATGGAACGCTCCTCCTTGTGTTTGCAGGAAAGTTTAACCTGGAAACCTCAGTTGGACGGGCCCGTTGGTGCGTTCGGGCGGGTGTCTGGCGCGAAGCGACGACACGGCAGGCTGATGCCTGCAAGGAGGAGCGCCAAAGCCAGGCGCCCGCCCGGATGCGCCAACGGGCTCGTAGCGATGCTACCCACCGGGTGTGCGATTCGGTGGGGCGCGGAGCTCCACGGCACAAGGCATTCCGGGGTTCGACAAGCGGTCAACTGAGGTTTCCGGGTTTAATCCTGTTCCGCCGGGCTGGCGCGTGAGAAGTGGGTCGCGGCGATGCCGGAGGCGACGATGAGCGCGACGGCCACCCAGGCCGAGGGTGGCAAGGTTTCATCCCACAACAAGGCACCGAAGAAGCTGGAAAAGATGACCGTGCTGTAAGCCAGGGCCGCCGCAAGCAGGGTCTTGCCCCGGGTGTAGGCACGAGTCATGGCCAGTTGGGCCGCGGTGGCGAAGAGCGCCACGCCGGCGAGCAGAGGCCCGCTGGAAAGGTCGACCGCGTGCCAGTCGGAAAGGGCCGCCCAGACTCCCGACCCCAGCGACGCCACCAGAGAGAAATAGAAGACCGTGCGGGCCTCAGGCTCGCCGCGGGCTCCGAGCTCCCGCACACTGAAATAGGCCATGCCGGCCAGGATTCCCGAAGCCAGGCCCATGAGCCCCCCGCCCAACTGATCGGCGTGGAAGGTCGGCCGCAACAGCAGGACCACCCCGGCCAGCCCCACGGCCAGAGCGGCCAGCATGCCCCCGGTGAGGCGCCAGCCGGCGAGGGCCAGGTAGAGGGCGAGGAAGATGGCCGAGGTGTAGTTGAGGGTCACCGCCGTCGCCAGCGGCAACAGGGTGATGGCCCAGAAATAGGCAAACAGCGCCAGAAAGCCCACCAGGCCCCGCCCGAGCTGCCAGCGCCAGTGGGGTGTGGCGAAAGCAATGCCGGAATAGCGCACCAGAGCGGCCATGATGAGGAGCGAAATGAAACTGCGGTAGAAAACGATTTCCACCGCCGAGTGCGTCGCCGCCGCCAGCTTGACGCAAACACCCATGCAGGCGAACAGGAGGCTGGCAGCGAGCATCCAGAGGGATTGCATGGGGGGAAGCGGGGAAGAGGAAAGGGAGAAGGGAAGGCTACTTACCCCTCACCCCTCACTTCTCCCCGCCTTCAACGATGCGCCGATAGAACTCGTGGAAGTGCTGCATGCCGTCTTCCATGGGGCTCTGGTAGGGGCCCGTTTCGTTCCTGCCAGCCTTCATGAGGGCGCGGCGGCCGCGGTCCATGCGTTCGCCGATATCGTCGTCCTCGATGGCGGTTTCCATGTAGGCGGCGCGTTCCGCTTCGATGAATTCGCGCTCGAAAGCGACGATTTCCTCGGGGTAGTAGAACTCGACCACGTTGAGGGTGCGATCGACGCCCTGGGGAATCAGGGTGGACACCACCAGCACGTGGGGATACCACTCGACCATGATATTGGGGTAGTAAGTCAGCCAGATGGCGCCCTGGGGCGGGGTTTCACCGCGGTCACCGTAGTACTCGCGCACCACCTTCTGCCAGCGCTCGTAGACCGGGGAGCCCGACTTCTTAAGGGAGGTGATACCCACCTTCTGCACCGAATACCAATCGCCGAACTGCCAGGTGAGGTCGTCGCAGGTGACGAAATTGCCCAGGCCCGGGTGATAGGGCGCGACATGGTAGTCCTCCAGATAGACCTCGATGAAGGTCTTCCAGTTGTAGTGGCAGGTATGCATCTCGACGTGGTCGAGGGTGTAGCCGGTGAAGTCGAGATCCCGCGCCACCCGCATGCCGGCCAGGTCGGCGTTGGCCGAACGCGGGCCCTGGAAGAGGAGGCCGTTCCAGTTCTCCAGCCGCAGCTTGTCGAGGTTGAGGCAGGGGTTCTGGGGAAAATGGGGAGCCCCGATGAGGCGCCCGCCCTGATCGTAGGTCCAGCGATGGATGGGGCACACCAGGGGCCCGTCAAGATGGCCGGAACCTTGCAGCATGATGGCCTGGCGGTGGCGGCAGACGTTGGACATGAGCCAGGTGCCGGCATGGGGGCCGCCGGCGCCGCCATTGACCAGCATGCGGCCGTGGTCCAGCCACTCCAGGGTACGGTAGTCGCCGGCTTCGGGAACCATGAGCTGGTGCCCGACGTAGCCCGGACCGGCATCGAAGAGGAGCTTCTTCTCCTGAGCGAAGATGTTCTCGTCGAAATACCAGTCCACCGGCAGTTGGGAAACTGCGGGGACCAACCGGGACTGATTGCCCAAATCGGTCATTCCACGCCTCCAACGGATTGAAAAGCCAGCAATTCTACCCTGGCCCCGATTTGACCAGAAGCCCCTCCATAGGGTATTTTTCGCGGTTTCCCGCGAGCCTCAGCCATGCCTCAAGCCCCCATCGCCGAGATGAAATTCGAGACAGCCCTGGCCGAACTCGAAGCCATCGTCCAAAGCATGGAAGCCGGCAGCCTCGAACTGGAGGAATCCATCGCCGCCTACCGCCGCGGCATGGAATTGATGAAACACTGCCAGCGGCAGCTCGACGCCGCCGAAACTCAGTTGCGCATTGTCGAAAACGGCGAGGAACGGGCCGCTGACCCGGCCGGAGACCTGACTTGACCCAGGCCGCCTTCACCGCGTGGATGGCGAGCACCCAGGAATGCGTCGAGGCTGCCCTCGCGGCCAGCCTGCCTGCTGCCGCCAACATCCCCGCCCGCCTGCACGGCGCCATGCGCTATGCCACCCTGGGGGGCGGAAAGCGGGTGCGTCCGCTGCTGGTCTTCGCCGCCGGCGAGGTGAGCGGGGCGGCGCCGGAGCCTCTGGCCGCCGCCGCCTGCGCCGTCGAGCTGATCCACGCCTATTCCCTGGTCCATGACGACCTGCCCTGCATGGACGACGATGTTCTGCGCCGCGGCCGCCCCACCTGCCACGTGGAATACGACGAAGCCACCGCCCTCCTGGTGGGGGACAGCCTCCAGACGCTGGCCTTCGAGCTGCTCGCCCGCCCCGGCCTCGCCGAGCCCGCCCGGCAACTGGAAATGATCGCCCTCCTCGCCCACGCCTCGGGTTCCCGCGGCATGGCCGGCGGCCAGGCCATCGACCTGGAATCGGTCGGCCACGCCCTGGAGCAACCGGAACTGGAGCTGATGCACGCCCTGAAGACCGGCGCCCTGATCCGTGCCGCGGTGCTGCTGGGCGCCCTCAGCGGCCGCCTTCTGGCCGCGGAGGAACGCGAGGGTCTGGATCGTTTCGCCAAGCGCGCCGGCCTGCTTTTCCAGGTCGTAGACGACATTCTCGATTGCACGGCCAGCACCGCCACCCTCGGCAAGACTGCGGGCAAGGACGAAGCCGCCGACAAACCCACCTACGTCAGCCTCCTGGGACTTGACGGGGCCCGCAACTACGCCCGCCAACTGCGCGCGGACGCCCTGGCCGCCCTCGCCCCCTGCGGTCTCCGCGCCGCCCGCCTCCAGCAACTGGCCGACTTCATCTGCCACCGGCAGTTCTGACCATGCCCACCTTTCCGCTGCTCGACACCGTCGGCGATCCGGCTGCCCTGCGCCGCCTGGAGCGCCGGCAGTTGCCCCAACTGGCCGACGAATTGCGCCAGTTCCTCATCGAATCGGTCTCCCGCACCGGGGGCCACCTGTCCTCCAACCTGGGCACCGTCGAACTCACCGTCGCCCTGCACTATGTCTATGACACGCCGGAGGACCGCCTGGTCTGGGACGTGGGGCACCAGTGCTACGCCCACAAGATTCTCACCGGCCGCCGCGCCGGCATGGACCGGCTGCGCATGGCGGGGGGCGTGTCCGGCTTCCCCAAGCGTTCCGAGAGCCCCTACGACACCTTCGGCGTCGGCCATTCCTCCACCTCCATTTCCGCCGCCCTGGGCATGGCGCTCGCCGCCAAGCTGAAGGGGGAGGGGCGCAAGGCCGTGGCCATCATTGGCGACGGCGCCATGTCCGCCGGCATGGCCTTCGAGGCCCTCAACAACGCCGGCGTCGCCGGGGCCGACCTGCTGGTCATCCTCAACGACAACGAAATGTCCATTTCTCCGCCGGTGGGAGCGCTCAACACCATCCTCACCCGCCTCATGTCGGGCAAGACCTACAATGCCGCCCGCCAGGGTGCCCGCCACATGCTGGGTTTCGCCCCGCCGCTCCTCGAACTCGCCCGCCGCGCCGAGGAGCACGTCAAGGGCATGATCACCCCGGGCACCCTGTTCGAGGAATTCGGCTTCCACTACTACGGCCCCATCGACGGCCACGACCTGGACGCCCTCGTCCCCACCCTGGACAACCTGCGCCAGATGCGGGGTCCCAAGTTCCTCCACGTCATCACCAAGAAGGGCCAGGGCTACAAGCTGGCCGAGGCGGACCCCATCCTGTACCACGGCGTGGCCAAATTCTGCCCCGTGGAAGGCATCCCTGCTTCCTCGGGCAAGGGCGGCGGCAAACTCACCTATACCCAGGTCTTCGGCGACTGGCTGTGCGACATGGCGGCCGCCGACAAGCGGCTGGTGGGCATCACCCCGGCCATGCGCGAAGGCTCCGGCCTGGTCCGCTTCGCCCAGCAGTTCCCCGACCGCTACCACGACGTGGGCATCGCCGAGCAGCATGCCGTCACCTTTGCCGCCGGGCTGGCCTGCGAGGGCTTGAAGCCGGTGGTGGCCATCTACTCCACCTTCCTGCAGCGCGGTTATGACCAGTTGGTGCACGACGTGGCCCTGCAGAACCTGCCGGTGGTCTTCGCCATCGACCGGGGCGGCCTGGTGGGCGCCGACGGCCCCACCCACCACGGCACCTTCGACCTTTCCTACCTCGCCTGCATCCCCAACCTGGTCATCATGACCCCGGCGGACGAGGCGGAATGCCGCCGTATGCTGTCCACCGCCTTCCATCTGGACTGCCCGACCGCCGTGCGCTACCCCCGCGGCGGCGGTACTGGCGCGCTTCCCGGCAACAACCTGGACACCCTGCCCGTCGGCAAGGCGGAAATCCGCCGCCGGGGCCAGAAGGTCGCCCTGCTGGCCTTCGGCAGCGTCCTTCCCGCCGCCCTGGCAGCCGGCGAGGCGCTCGACGCCACGGTCGCCAACATGCGCTTCGTGAAGCCCCTCGACGCCGACCTGGTGGCCGAGTTGGCCGGGAACCATTCGCTCCTGGTCAGCATCGAAGAAAATGCCGCCATCGGCGGTGCCGGGTCGGAAGTGGCGCGGGTTCTGGAAGACAAGGGGATTGCCACCCCCCTGCTCCGCCTGGGACTCCCGGACCGCTTCGTCGACCACGGCGACCAGGGCCAGCTTCTCGCGGAACTCGGCCTCGACAAGGACGGCATCGTCCGCGCCATCGCGGCGCGGCAGGCCGCAGGACACTGAAAGCATGAACGCACCCCAAGCCCCCTCGCCCATGGCCGATGTCCAGGGTTCCACCGACACCCGCCAGATCGCCATCGACAAGGTCGGCATCAAGGCCATCCGCCACCCGGTCCGGGTCAAGGACAAGTCCGCCGGCACCCAGCACACCATCGCCGTCTTCAACATGACCGTCGGCCTGCCCCACAACTTCAAGGGCACCCACATGTCGCGCTTCGTGGAGATTCTCAACAGCCACGAACGCGAAATCTCGGTGGAGAATTTCCCCGCCATGCTGCGGGAAATGGTCGAGAAGCTGGAAGCCCAGACCGGCCAGATCGAGATGAACTTCCCCTACTTCATCAACAAGCTGGCGCCGGTTTCCGGCGTGCCCAGCCTGATGGACTACGACGTCACCCTGATCGGCGACATCTGCCACGGCCAGATCGCCACCTCGGTCAAGGTCGTGGTGCCGGTCACCAGCCTGTGCCCCTGCTCCAAGAAGATTTCCGAGTACGGCGCCCACAACCAGCGTTCCCACGTCACCGTCACCGCCCGCTGCCACGACTTCGTGTGGATCGAGGAAATCGTCCAGTTGGTCGAGGCCGAAGCGTCCTGCGAACTCTTCGGGCTCCTCAAGCGACCGGACGAGAAATATGTCACCGAGCGGGCCTACGACAATCCCAAATTCGTCGAAGACATGGTGCGCGATGTCGCCGCCCGCCTCAATGCCGAAAACCGCATCGCCGCCTACGTGGTGGAATCCGAGAACTTCGAGTCCATCCACAACCACTCCGCCTACGCCCTGATCGAGCGGGACAAGACGCGAGACCTCTGAGGCCCCCCGCGCATCGAGCCCTGGCGATGACCCGCGCCACAGGGTTTTCGCATTCGGCATACTAGAATACAATGGCATCGTTTCCGCCTTATGGACATGCCATGGACCTCGCCCGCTACGACGCCCTCATCACCCGCCTGGAGGATACCGCCCGCCGAGCACCCGCCCGCTATGTGCGGGCCGTGGTCGGGGTCGCCCTCCTGGGCTTCCTGATTCTCGGCCTGGCCATCGGGCTCACCGCCCTGGCACTTCTGGCGTTGGCACTTCTGGTTTTTGCCGTGGTCGCCAGCGGAGGCAAGGCACTGATTTTCATCGCCAAGCTGGGCAAGCTCCTGATCCTCCTTGTCCTGCCCGCCTGGGCCATGGTGCGCGCCGCCTTTACCCTGCTCTTCGCCCGTTTTCCCCACCCCGCCGGCCGCCCCCTGACCCGTGGCGAGGCGCCCGCCCTTTTCGCCCACCTCGACGCCCTGCGTAGCCGGCTCCGTGGCCCGCGCATCCATACCGTCCTGGTCACTGACGAACTCAACGCGGCCATCGTCCAACACCCCCGCTTCGGTCTCTTCGGTTGGGAAAAGAACATCCTCATTCTGGGGCTGCCGCTCCTGCAGGCCCTGGAAGAACCCGAGGCCCTGGCCGTGGTGGCCCACGAGTACGGCCACCTGGCCGGCTGCCACGGCCGCCTGGGAGGCTTCATCTATCGCCTGCGCGCCGCCTGGGGCCGCTTGCAGGCGCTCTCCGAGCAGTGGAACGACTGGGGCTCCCGCCTCATCGCCCGACTCTTCCGTTGGTATGCCCCCTATTTCAACGCCTACACCTTCGTCCTCGCCCGGCAGCACGAATACGCTGCCGACCGCTTCTCCGCGGACGTCGTAGGCAGCAACGTGGCCAGCCAGGCCCTGGTCCGCATCAACATCGCCGGATTGGTGGAGCAGGAGCGCTTCTGGCCGGAGATAGACCGCACGGCCGCCAGGCAATCGGAGCCCATCGCCGACCGCAGCCGCCGCTGGGCGCAACTGGCGGCGGCCAGCCCCTTGGAACTGGGGAGCGCGGCTTGCCTGGAGCGCGCCCTGAAACGCGTCACCGACCACCACGACACCCACCCTTGTCTGCGGGATCGGCTTGCCGCCATGGCCGGAGATGACACAGCGCCCCGTCCGCCTCCCTCCCTGGACCACAGCGCCGCGACGGTCTGGCTAGCCGGCTCGCTCGCCCGCATCGAGGCCGACCTGGATCAGACCTGGCGCCAGACTGTCGCAGAGCGCTGGCAGGCCCGCCACAGCCACCTGACCGAATGCCGCGCACGCCTGAGCCAACTGGACGGACAGGCCGGGTTTGCCCCCGGTGAGCGCTGGGAGCGCATCCGTCTCATGCAGGAACTCGACCCCGCCACCGACCTGCGGCCCGAGGTCGAGGCCCTGCTGGCGGTGGAGCCCCAGCATCTCTCGGCCCGTTTCCTGCGCGGACGGCTGCGGCTGGAAGCGGGCGAGCCCGAAGGCGCCGAGGACATCGAGGCTGTGATGACCGCCGACCCCGGCGCCACCTTGAGCGGTTGCGAAATTCTCTGGCGCCATGCCCAGGAGAGCGATCCCGCCGCAGCCGAGGCCCACCGCCGCCGCTGGCAGGAGCGCGCCGACTACGAGCAGCGGGTCGAGCAGGAACTCGCCAGCCTGCCGCCCAAGGCCCAACTCGCCCCCGCCGAACTACCCGCGGAAGTGGTGGCGGAAATCGCCGCCCTGGTCGCCCGCGACGGCAAATACGTGCGCAACGCCTATCTGCTGCGCCGCATCCTGGCCAGTGACCCCGATGTCCCGGATTACGTCCTGACCTTCGAGACCCGGCGTTTCACCCTGGGCGACAAAGGCCCTGCCATGTGCAAGGCCCTGGCCACCGGTCCCTACCCCGTCCGCCTGTTCATCGTTCACCTGGGCAGCCAGACCTACCGGGGATTTCGCAAAACCATCAAGAAGCTGGGCGTCAAGCCGATTTTTCCCGTCCCGCGCTAGCGCGCCCCGCGGGACTCGGGAGCCCGGAGGCGCCGCAGGATTCGCCGGCTTGCGCGTGATTTCGCTGCGGCCCGTCTTCCATGAATTTCTTTCTTGCGGACGATGAAAATCCCTCGTCCCACGGGCGTTCCTGCCTCGGCACAATGGCCTCGTCATCCCGTGAGGAGAGTGCCATGAACCCCGAAACCGCTTCCCGCCGCATCGGCCTGACCCTGTTGACCGTCCTGGGCATCGTCCTTCTGGTGGCGGTGGCCCGGGCCACCGACCAGCGCCGCGTGGTGGGCTACGACCCGGAGCGCTCCCTGCTGGCCACCTGCGGTGCCCAGGCGCCCACTTTCTTCACCGACCGGAACCGCCTGGCGGTGTATCGGGAGAGCGCCCAGGGACGCGTCGCAGCGCAGCCAGTGCATCGCGGCGGGGAGATCACCGGGCTGGAGTGCCGGCGGGCCGAGAGGCTGTTGATCGTCGCCACCCGCCGGGGAGAGCACCGCCTGAGCCTGGGCGAGGCTCCCCGTCAGGTCGCCCTGGCGCCCTGAGCGTCTTGCCGGGCCGTCTGCACCAGCCAATCCACGAAGGCCATCACCCAGGGCTTTTCCCGGGATTCCGGCGCCAGCACGACGTGGTAGCCGCGGTCCCGGGGGGTGATGGCAAAGGGCTGCATGAGGGTGCCGGCGGCGATGTAGGGCTCCACCAGCTTGCCGGCGCTGAGGGCCACGCCGTTGCCGGCTGCCGCGGCTTCCAGCAGCATGACCGGGTCGTCGAACTGCATGCCGCCGGTGGGTTCTGGCCAGTCCAGGCCGGCGGCTTCGAACCAGGGCTTCCAGGGCAGGCTGCCGTGGCGCAGGCGGAGCAATTGCGCCCCGGCGAGATCGGCAGGCTGCTCCAGACCGCCGATGCGGGCCGGATAGGCGGGGGCACACACGGCCATGAGCACTTCGTCGCTCAGCTTGAGGGCCAGGAGACCCGGCCAGTGGCCGTTGCCGTAGCGCACACCGACGTCCATTTCGCCGGACTTGATGTCGGCCAGGTGCATCGAAGCGGAAAGAATCAGGTCGGTTTCCGGGTGGGCACGCTGAAAATCCGCCAGCCGGGTGACCAGCCACTTGGCGCCGATGCCGGGGGCGACGCTGACCCGCAGGGTGTGCCGCGCCGCCCGGGCGATGCCCCGGGTCGCCACTTCGATATCGACCAGGGCTTTCCTGACCGCAATGAGGTAGGCCTCGCCCTGGGGCGTCAGGGCCACATTGCGGCTGATGCGCAGGAAGAGCTTCACCCCCAGGTCGTCCTCCAGTTGCCGCAGGCGGTGGCTGATGGCCGACTGGGTGACGCAGAGTTCGTCGGCGGCTTTCTGGAAAGACAGATGGCGGGCGGCAGCCTCGAAGGCGGCCAGGGCGTGCAGCGGGGGAAGGCGGAAGGCAGCCATGCTCAGGGGTGCGCGGGGCGCGAGGAAGGGTGGACCGGAAAGCGACTCACGACGCGGTGGATGCGCTCATGGTGCGGGCAAGGCCAGTTCGTGCTCCCGGCACAGGCGCGTGCTGTCCTCGTCGCTCAGGGCCTCGCCGGTGAGGCCGCAGCGGTGTTCCGGCGAACCGGGGTGGAAGTGCCGGCAACTGCGACAGACGCCGAAGGTTCTCCCCTGCCGGATGTGCTGCCAGCCGGCCAGCAGCCGGCGCAGGGCATGCTCCGCCGTGACCTGATCGGGGGCCGGAAGCGCCGCGATGGCCGCCAGCCAGGCCTCTTCTGCCGCAGGGGCGAGGTGGGCCCGCCCGGCTTCGCTCAAGGCGAGGCGGACGATGCGCCGGTCGGAGGCGTCGCCGCTGCGGGTGATCCAGCCGTGGGATTCCATGAGTTTGAGGCTTTGGGACACCGTGCCCTTGGTCAGGGAGAGGTACTCCGCCAGGGCCTGGGGGGTGTTGCTGTAACGGTTGGCGTCCCGAAGATAGGCCAGGATTGCCCATTGCACCGGCAGCAGGCCGCCGCCCAGGGCGGCCTGCCGCTGCTCGTGCTGCAGGGCGCGGGAAAGACAGAGTAGAAGGGAATGCAGGGGGGACTCGGCCATGGCGCAATAGTATCGATTAAAAACTATGTTGACAGAGCGTGGAGTGAAAGCCGATACTTTTTTTGTATCGATTCGATACCGAATTCCCAGCCAACCCCAAGGAGATCATCATGACCCGCAGCCTCATCTTCGCCTCGCTCCTCGCCGCCGCCAGCCTTCCCGCCCTCGCCGATGTGGGCTATCCGACCGGATTCCGCCACTGGGACCACGTCAAATCCATGCTCCTCAACAAGGGCCACCCCCTCTACGACGCGGTGGGCGGCCTGCATCACCTCTACGCCAACCCCAAGGCCCTGGCGGGCTACAAGGCCGGCCGCTTCGCCGACGGCGCGGTGATCGTCTTCGACCTCTTCGAAGCGGTGGATAAGGATAACGCGGTGAGCGAAGGTGCCCGCAAGGCCGTGCTGGTGATGGCCAAGGACAGCCGGAAGTTCCGCGCCACCGATGGCTGGGGTTACCAGGTCTTCGACCCCAAGACCGGCAAGGGAAGCCTCGACGCCAAGGCCCAGGCGGATTGTCACGCCTGTCACCGGGCACAGAAGGACAAGGACTTCGTCTTCAGCGCTTGGCGCGAATAGGGCGGACCGGCCCGCGGCCGGCGCTTCGCTGGTCCTCCGGCGGGCCGGGTTGGAACGATCCCTCCGCCGACCGGCAGGCCGACGCAAAGGCCCCCGCCCACAAGGTGCCGGAGCGACGACAGGTGCAATTCACACGCGGGCGGACAGGGGCTTGCCCCTTGGGGAAAGTGCAGGCGGCCTCTTGGCTGAATGACCTGACCTTGCACCGTGGGATCAGGCAGCCAGCAGGGGACAGCGGGAAATGCGCGAGAGCGTCTCGCCCATGACTTCACGGGCGATCGCGGTGTCGTAGTTGGCCTGCCCTCGCAGCCACCAACCATCGCTAAGCCCGAAATACCGACACAGCCGAAGGTCAGTATCGGCGGTAATGGCCCGCTTGCCGGCAACGATGTCGCCAATGCGTTGAGGGGGCACACCGATGTCCTTGGCCAAGCGATATTTCGTCAGGCCGAGGGGCTTGAGAAATTCCTCTTCCAGCATCTCGCCGGGGGAAACAGGAGGAAGGGTACGCATGATCGAATTCCTTCAGTGATAGTCGACGATCTCGACGTTCTTTGGTCCTTCCGGCGTCCAAGCAAAGCAAACGCGCCATTGGTCGTTGATCCGGATGCTGTGCTGGCCCTTACGGCTTCCCTTCAAGGCTTCCAGCGGATTGCCAGGGGGAACTCGCAGATCCTCAAGGACAGCGGACCAGTCCAGTTGCTCCAGCTTGCGAAGTGCAGGCCGCTCAACATTCACCCAACGAGGAACACGTTCGCCGCGAAAAAGCGCCTCAGTGTCCTTGCATTTGAAGCTCTTGATCGCCATTGGCGCATATTAACGCGCGGCGTGCATGACGGCAAGCATGAATACTCTGCCGCACTTGGCGGAGAGGCTCACTACGCCGTCCTCAAAAGCCATGCCGACAGAGTCTGGAGCCCAACGCGACGGCGCGCCTCACGCGAATCGGGCGACCTGCGCCAGGCCAGCGCTCACCGCGCAAGCCGACGCGGCCTCGGGCTGGCGCCGGCCTGGGTCGGACCCTAACCGAAGTTCGCGTCGGCTCCACGGGCCAGGCATTGGCGCAATTCGCGCCACTCGCGGGCGTACCGCCAGCGCCAGAACCGCCCGCTCAGGCAGGCGGCGAGTGCGCGGAGACGCGAGTGGCGGCGCTGTTGCAACTGGGCCTTGATCCCGGCAAGCAGCGGTTCCCGGGCAAAACCCGACCATACCGGGGGTACCGGCGCGAGGAGGTTGGGCGCGCAATAAGGGGCGACTTCGTCAAACAGGATTTCCTCAAGCAGGTCCGGCGGAATCCCGGCAAGGCGGGCCGCAATCCCGGCGATGTCGACTTCGTTATCGACAAACAGGTCGGAAAGCGCTTCCCAGGCCTCCTCGTGCGTCTGCGCCGGCAGGGATCCATCCATGGGAATCAGCGACCGCCGCCCCTCGCGGCGAGGTATTCGGCCAACAGTTCGTCCTCCAGGCCCAGGCCGCTGCCGGTTCGGGTAAGCAGGCCGGAGCGTTTCAGTTTCTCCAGGGCGGTTCGCACCTTGGCTACGGTGGGCGTGGCCCCGGGAATGGCTGCCAGTCGCGCCCGGGTCTCTTTTCCCAAGGGGGGCAGCCCTTGAGCCATGGCGACCAGAACACCACGCTCGAAGGCGTCCAGGGTGTTGAGCAGAGCCTGCCAGCCGGCCACTTGGCGGGCGTCGGCCATGAAGTGGGCCAGACCGGCCTCCGGGTCGATTTCGCCCTCGGCCGACATGGCCTTGACGATGTCCCGCAGCAAAGCGGGTTTGTAGCCGACGCGGGCGAAGAGTTGGCGCAGATCGTCGAGACGCGGCGCCCGGCCGTGATGCACTTCGGCGAAGCGGTCCGTCAGGCGCACCAGAAATTCGTCTCCCAAGGGCGGAAAGGTGAGCAGTTGCGCAAACTGGTACATGGGTGTCCCGGCGGCGGAAAGGATGCGGGCGAGCGCTTCCTGGGACGATCCGGTAAGCACCGCCTCCACCTGGTCCTGGCGCTTGTGGAGCACGGCGCGCAGGGTGGCGAGCAGGTCGCCGGCCCTGGCCGTGTCCCCCAGGGTCTGGGCCTCATCCAGGAGAAGGAGCACCCGGGCGCCATGTTCGAGGGCCAGGCGGACCACCAGGGCATCGAAGCGCAGGGCAGCATCGTCGGGCAGGGTGCGGCGGTGGGGCTCGTCGCCCAGATCGATGCTGGCCCCCAGGGCGCCGATCTTCTTGACCGGGGTGCGGGCCAGGCGCCCGATGGTGCCGAGCGGCACGTGCAGATCGTCGAGGGCTTCCTCCAGGGCATGATTGATCGCCTCAAGGGGAGCGGCCTTGTTGAGCCACAGATCGGCATAGACCGGCAGGAGGCCGGCCCCCCGGGCGGCTGGGGCCAGATCGTGGTCGAGGAACCAGGTCTTGCCCACCCGGCGGGGGCCGAACAGGGCCAGGGGCCGCCCCGGCTGGCTGGCCAGCAGTTGGAGATAGCTGCGGGCCAGGTCCGGACGATGGATATCGATGGCGTCAAAGCTGGACATGGGTCCATTGTCCTCCCCTGCCACACCCTACGCAATTGCTGGTTTTTCAACACATAGCCACAACCGTCGGCGCTTCCGCTCCGGCCGAACCCGTTTAGAATCCTTGCACCCCACTCCCGGAGACTCGCCATGCCGCGCCCCAGCCCTGCCTTCCACCTTTCGCTCGCCGCCTTCGCCCTCGCCGCAAGCTGCGGCACCGCCCAGGCCGGCGGCTTTTCCCTGAGCAGCCCTGACTTTTCCCCGGGGGGAACGATCAAGTCAGCGCAGGTTTTCCAGGGCTTCGGCTGCGCTGGCGGCAACCTCTCCCCGGCCTTGAGCTGGAAAAACCCGCCCAAGGGCACCCGCAGTTTCGCCATCCTGGTCCATGACCCGGACGCCCCCACCGGCGGCGGCGGTTTCTGGCACTGGTTGGTGGCCAATCTGCCGCCCGACACCACCGGGCTGCCGGCCGGCGCCGGCAAGGGTGACGGTTCCGGCCTGCCCGCCGGCGCCGTGCAGGTGACGACCGACTTCGGCGCCCCCGGCTGGGGCGGTCCCTGCCCGCCGGTGGGAGACAAGCCCCACCGCTACCACTTCACGGTCTATGCCCTCAAGGTGGACAAGCTGGATCTTCCCCCGGGCACCACGGCCGGCATCGCCGGTTTCATGATCAACGCCAACGCCCTGGGCAAGGCGACCCTGACGGGACGCTACGGCCGTAGCCAATGATCCTGGAAACCTCGGTCGACCGCTTGTCGATGCCCGGAATGCCTTGTGCTCTGGGCCTCTGCGGCACTGCGAAGCGATCATCCCCCGAACGGCGGCGCTACGAGCCCCAACCGAGGCTTCGGGGATGACTCCTCTCCCGCCCGTCGCCCGCACTGCCTATTACTGCTGCCTGCTGCGGGCGACGGATGCGGAAGGCCCCCACCCGCTGTGCGGTGATCGCCAGGCGGCGCTGTTCCTGGACGGCGCCCTGCGGGCCGAACTCGCGCCCCTGCTGCGCTTCCGCGGACCGAGTGAAAGCAATGTCGCCCGCCACCGCCTGGTGGATGACCTGGCCCGGCAAACCATTGCCGCCCGGCCGGGGCAGCGCATCTTCATCGTCGGCGCCGGGTTCGACACCCGTGCCTTCCGCTTGCCCGGAGGCCGGTGGTGGGAATTTGACGATCCCGGCCTGCTGGCGCTGAAGGAGGCGCGGCTGCCGGCGGCCCAGGCGCCCAACCCCCTGGTCCGCGTGGGGGTCGATTTCGCGCGGGAAGGCCTCGAGGCCCATCTCGCACCCTTGGCGGGGGACGACGAGGCTCTGGTCATTCTGGAGGGAGTCAGCATGTACCTCACGGACGAAGCCCTCACCGCCACTGCCAGCGCGGTGCGCCGGGCGCTGCCCCGTGCCACCCTGGTCTGCGACCTGATGACGAGCGCCTTCAACCGGCGCTTCGGCGGCGGCATCCGCCGCGAACTCGGCCGTCTGGGCGCCCGCTTCGCCCCCCGCGAGGCCCACCCGCGCCACGCCATCGAGGCGGCCGGATTCCGGGTTCGCCATTGGTCCTCCATCGTCAAGCGCGCCCGCGAGGCCGGACGCCTGCGCATCCCCGCCTGGCTCCTGGCCACGCTTCTGCGCGAACTGCGCGACGGCTACGCCGTCTGGGTGTTCGAACCCGATGCCTGATAGCCTGCGCAAGCCTTGCTCAATCCCCTCGTCACGCCCTGATCATTCACCAGCCGTGAGGCAACTCGGGGGAGAACAGGAATAACCATGGCCGGATTGAACTTCAAGCATCTACGGTATTTCTGGATGGTCGCCAAATCGGGCAGCATCGCCCGGGCGAGCGAGATGCTGCACGTCACGCCCCAGTCCATCAGCGGACAATTGAGCGAGTTTGAAAACGCGCTGGGGGTGCAACTTTTCCGCCGCGCCGGCCGGGGACTCGAACTGACCGAGACCGGCCAGCGCATGCTGAGCTACGCCGAGCAAATCTTCACTCTCGGCAATGAACTTCTCGAATCCCTGCGCGAAGACGCCTTGCCCCAAGCCACGCCTTTCCGGGTGGGCATCGCGGACTCGGTGCCCAAGATGGTGGCCTATCGTTTGGTCGAACCCTCCCTGGGCAGCAGCGAGCCCATCAAACTCATCTGCCGGGAGGGAAGGCTCACCGCCTTGTTGGGCGACATGGCCGTGCACCGGCTGGACATGGTAATCGCCGACCGACCCATGCCAGACAACGTGAACGTGCGCGGCTACGCCCATTTTCTCGGGGAAAGCGGCGTCAGCATCTTTGCCGCCCCGGCGCTCCAGACCCGGGCCGCCGCCGCGTTTCCCCGGGGATTGGACAATAAGCCATTTCTGATGCCCGGTGCGGATGTCGCCCTGCATTCGCGCTTGCTGCGCTGGTTCGAGTCCGAACGTTTGCGGCCGCGCATCGTCGGCGAGTTTGACGACAGCGCGCTGCTGATGGCCTTCGGCCAGGCGGGCGCGGGCTTCTTCGCCGCTCCCACCGCCATCGAGGATTACATCGCTCACCAGTACGAGGTTGAAGTCGCTGGGCGCATCGAAGTGGTGCGCGAGCAGATCTACGCCATCACCAACGAACGCAAGCTCACGCACCCCATCGTGTCCGCAATTTGCCAATTCGCGCAGCACGACATGTTCGGCGGCCAGGGTTCCAAGAAAGCCAAAGTCTGACGCCCTGGAGGGGCGCAAGACGGATCACCCCGGGACGGCAGCATGAAACTCTCACGCCTCTACCAGCCCAGGAATCCCCGCTTCTGGCTGCTCGTGGTCCTCAACCTGCTCTCCACCGGGATTTCCCATCTTCTGCGCAGCCATGATTTCCCGACCTCGATCACCCTGATCCTGGCAGGCTTTGCCCTGGCCAATGTCGTCATCGGCCTGCGCATCGCCCTGCAACTGATGCAGGATCCCCCGGCCGGACCGGATGGAATGTAAGTATTTCTGGATGACCGGGTACGCTTTATTCTGTTTTTCTTTTGCTTTTGCGGCCTCTATCCTCCCTCGGGTACTACCTCAATTCACAGGAGAACTCGATGAAATCCCTTTCACTGCTTGCCGTCATTGTCGCCCTCGGCCTTTCCATGGGCGTGGGTGACGCAGAGGCGGCCAAGCGCCTCGGTTCCGGAAAATCCTCCGGTATGCAACGGGAGATGACGCCCCCCGCCAAAACCCCCGACGCCTCGCCCGCCCAGAAGCAGGCAACTCCCGCCAACGCCGCAGCACCGGCTGCCGCCGCTGCCCCGGCCGCCGCCGCGAGTAGCGGACGCTCGTGGATGGGCCCGGTCGCCGGTCTGGCGGCCGGCCTGGGGCTCGCCGCGCTGGCCTCGCACTTCGGATTTGGCGAGGAGTTGGCCTCGTTCATGATGATGGCGCTGCTGGCGGTTGTCGTCATGGCCGCAGTCGGTTTCTTCCTGCGCAAGCGCGCCCAGGCGCAAAACCCTGCCTTGGCCGGCGCCAATGCGAGCAGCGCGGCCCATGCGTCCCAGTACGCGGCCAACCGGATCGAGCCGGGCCAAGCCGCAGCGCGCGGCTACGATGTGGCCATGCCCGCTGCCGCGGCGGGTGGCGCCCTCGCCAATGCGGTCACCTCATCCGGTAACGTTCCTGCCGATTTCGACGTGGCAGGCTTCGTCCGTAACGCCAAGGTGCATTACATCCGCCTGCAAGCCGCCAACGACGCGGGCAATCTGGACGACATCCGCGAATTCACCACTCCCGAGATGTTCGCCGAAATCAAGCTCGCCTTCGCGGAGCGCACGGGTCAAAGCCAAGTCACCGACGTCGTGGCCATCGAAGCCGAGATCATCGACGTGGCCGAGGAGGACGGCCGTTACGTGGTGAGCACCCGCTTTACCGGGCAGATCCGCGAAGACAACGGCCCCGCCGAGAGCGTCGATGAGATCTGGCACATGGTCAAGCCGCGCCAGGGCAGCGGCGGCTGGGTGCTGGCGGGCATTCAGCAGGTCCAATAAGGCCCGGCAAGCCTGGGAAATATCTCAGGCTCTGACGGCTTGCCAACCTCCTCGTGAGCGCCTGACGTCGCCTCGCTGCCAAGCGGATCGACGTCGCGCTCCCCCCGCCGATATTTCGCCTGCCCCGCCGGGCTCACTCGCCAAGAAAACCATGACCCACGACGAACTCAGAGCTCTCCTGGCTATCGCCATCCATGCGGCTTTTGCGGATGGAGCCAAGGACGAAAGGGAGCGCGAAGCCGTGCGCCGCGTTGCCGAGAATCTGGGCGACGAGAATGGCAGCCCGGATCTGTCGCGCCTGTATCAGGACGTGCTCCTCAAGCGTCTGCCGCTTTCCGCGGCGGCCTCGATGCTCACGGACTCTGCTCAGCGTCAGTTGGCCTACGAGATGGCCTTCTGTGTGTGCGAGGCCGACGGGCGATTGGGCGAGGCCGAGCGGCGCTTCCTCGGCGAACTGAAACTTGCGCTTGGATTGCCTGAAGAGGAGGCCGACCACATCGCCGGCAAAGTCGATCAACTGGTCGAGCACAACGGCTTCGTGTCGCCGCCTCCGGCAGCGTCCGCGCTCCCCGCCCCCTCCGTCGTTCCCGACGCCGAACAGGAGAAGTCCATCCTCAACCACGCGCTGCTGGCGGGCGCCCTGGAACTGCTTCCCCAGTCCTGGGCGTCCATGGCGATCATCCCGCTCCAGATCAAGCTGGTGTATGGCATCGGCAAGTCCCACGGGGTAAGCCTGGACCAGGGGCACATCAAGGAATTCATTGCCGCGGCCGGCGTCGGGCTGACTTCGCAGACCCTGGAACAGTTCGGACGAAAACTGCTGGGGGGACTGCTGGGCAAGGCGGCGGGCAAGACTTTCGGCGGGATCGGCAACGCTGCGACCGGCGTGGCTTTCTCCTTTGCCACGACCTATGCCCTGGGCCATGTGGCCCGGCGCTACTACGCCGGCGGGCGCAGCATGAGCACCGAAGTCCTGCGCGCATCGTTCAGCGAACTGCTTGGGCCCGCCCGGCAGTTGCAGACGCAATACTTGCCGCAGATACAGCAAAAAGCGGCAAGCCTCGACCCCAGCCAGGTGATGGCGCTGATGCGCGCCTGAGTGCCTGCCCTCTGTCGAATGACGACCCTCGCCGCCCGTTGCGCTGCCCTCTCCCCCGACCCCACCCCGCCGTGGCGACGAGGGGCCGTCCCGCAGGCAGCGCGGCTCAAGCAGCCAGGATGACTTCATGAACGAAACTACTGCCATCAGTTTTGCCACGGGGCCGATGTGGGCCGGGTTCATTGCCTTCGTGCTGATCATGTTGGCCCTCGATCTTTTCGTCTTCGGCGGACGCAAGGCGCACCGCGTGCATGTCAAGGAAGCGGCCGCCTGGGTCGCTGTCTGGGTCGGCCTCGCCCTCGCCTTCGCCGGGCTGCTCTGGTGGTATCTGAACGATACCCAAGGCGCCGAGGTAGCACGAACCAAGACCCTCGAATTCCTCGCCGGTTACCTGATCGAACAATCGCTGTCGGTGGACAACATGTTCGTCTTCGTCATGATCTTCACCTATTTCGCCGTACCGCCGGAATTGCAGCGTCGCGTGCTGCTCTATGGGGTGCTGGGCGCCATCGTGATGCGCGCCGGAATGATCCTGGCCGGTGTCTGGCTGGTGCAGCAGTTCGCCTGGATCCTCTACGTCTTCGGCGCTTTTCTGGTCGTCACCGGTATCAAGATGCTGATCTTCGCCGAGGCCCAGCCGGACCTGGAGAAAAACCCGCTGCTGCGCTGGCTGCGCAGCCATTTGCGCATCACGCCCGAATTCCATGGCGAGAAGTTCTTCGTGCGCAAGGCGGGGGTGCTCTGGGCTACGCCGATGTTCCTCGTCCTGGCGCTCATCGAAGCGAGCGACGTCGTCTTTGCGGTGGATAGCATTCCGGCCATCTTCGCGGTCACCACGGACCCCTTCATCGTATTCACTTCGAACATCTTCGCCATCATGGGCCTGCGCGCCCTCTACTTCCTCCTGGCGGACATGGCCGAACGCTTCCATTTGCTCAAGTACGGCCTTGCCCTCGTACTCGTCTTCATCGGCGGCAAGATGCTGGCCATGCCCTGGTTCCACGTTCCCATTCAATGGTCGCTTTCCATGGTCGCCAGCATCATCCTCATCTCCGTCGTAGCCAGTCTGGCGCTGACAAAAGCGAAGCCCGTGACGGCAGGAGACGAAGCATGAACGCTGCCCCGCTTGCCCCCACCCCCGCCGTGGCCGAACACGACGCCGACCACCGGCTCGTCTGCCTGGTCTACGACAGCACGCCGCCGCTCGCTGCGCCGGCAGCCAGTCCCTGGCTGATCGCTGTGGATCCTTCGGACAACGCCCTGCGCGCCGTGACTCATGCGGCCACCCAGGCTGCCGCCATGAGCGCCTGCGCCCTGCATCTCGTGCATGTGCAACCCTGGCTCTCCAGGGAAGCGGCAGAGGCGGAGTTCCCACACCGCGCGCTGGCGGCGGCAGCACCGGCGATCGCCCTCCTGGACGCCGCGCGTTTGCCCTGGCGCTTGCACGCGATGCTGGGCGATCCGGCTGAACGCATCGTCGAACGGGCCGTGCGGCTTCATGCCACAGCCGTCGTCATCGGCAGCCGGGGCCTGGGAAGCATCGATGGCCTGCTGTTCGGCTCGGTGGCCTACAAGGTGATGCATCGCTGCCCCCTGCCCGTCGTGCTCGTACCTTAGGGCATGGCGCACCGACCCCGCGACTTATCAACCCCAAAGGAGAAGCAAATGAACCCCAGATACCCCGGCAGCCCCGCCATCGCTCTCCCACAGGCAGGTGCGCAGTCGGTTCTTGCGAGCAACAAGGTCATCCGCAACACCTATCTGCTTCTGTCCGCAACACTGGCATTCTCCGCCCTCACGGCAGGCGGTTCCGCCGCGCTCAAGCTCCCCCATCCAGGGATACTGCTCACGCTGGGTGGCTTCTTCGGCCTGCTTTTCGCCGTGCATAAGCTCAAGGACAGCGGCTGGGGCATCCTCGCCGTTTTCGCCCTGACCGGCTTCATGGGCTATACCCTGGGCCCCATCGTCAACCGCTATCTCGGCCTGCCCAACGGCAGCGAGATCGTCATGCAGGCAATGGGGGCCACGGCCGTGATTTTCATCGGCCTTTCCGCTTACGCCCTGAGCAGCAAGAGGGACTTCAGCTTCATGGGCGGCTTTCTCATGGTCGGCATTCTCCTGGCCTTCCTGGCCGGCCTGGCGGCGATCTTCTTCGAAATTCCAGCGCTGTCGCTCACGGTTTCTGCGGCCTTCGTGCTGCTGATGTCCGGTCTGATTCTCTATGAGACCAGCACCATCATCCATGGCGGCGAGACCAATTACGTCCTGGCCACGGTGACGCTCTTCGTCTCGATCTTCAACCTCTTCACCAGCCTGCTGCAACTGCTTGGCTTCCTGGGCGGGGACGACTGAGCATGATGACGTCCTGGAGCCGGCGATTGCGGGCCCTGACGCCCAGCCGTGAGCAGCTCGAGGCCCATCCTTCGCTGCGCCGGCTGGCGCCCTGGCTCGGCAATCCCAAGCTGTGGCATTGGTCGCGCCGGGGCGTTGCGCTGGGCGCTGCCGTCGGGCTGTTCATCGGCTTTGCCATTCCGCTTGCCCAGATTCTGCTTGCGGCGGCCGCAGCGGTTTTCCTACGCGTCAATCTGCCAGTCGCCGCAGCCGGCACGCTCGTCACCAACCCGCTGACCGTCCCACCCCTCTACTACGGGGCCTATCAACTCGGGGCCTGGGCCACGGGATCTACCGCAGCGGCGACCTTGTCATTGAGCGATCCCGCCAGTCTTTGGGAGAACATCGGCACCATCGGCGTGCCCCTGTTCGCCGGCCTCGGGATCACGGCGACCTTCTCCGCCGCTGCCGCCTACCTGCTGATATCCCAGGCATGGGCGTGGCGGGTCGTCGCACAGCGAAGGCGCAGCCGTTCGTGAGGCGGCGCTCAGCGGCCTATCCTTGCCCCGGAATCCAGGGGCACCTGCTGTACGCGCCTGCCCGGGAGTTTTGAGCAGCATGTTTTCGATCTACGGCATCACGGGACGGGTCTTCACCGGCACCCTGGAGGAAATGGGGCGCGTGCACCGCCTATCCCGCGCGCAACACGCCCGCGCGATCGCCCGGGAAGGCGAAGAGATGGGCGTCGAGGCGCCGCTGCCAAGGCCGACCCAGGAAGCGGTGCAGGCCTATCGCACCGTGTTGCCGGAGGATCTGGAGCGCGGCCCCCTCATCCACGCGGTCCAGGTGATGAGCCGTCCAGCCATCACGGTGCAGGCCGATGCCACGGCGGCCGAGGCGTGGCGCTTCCTGCGCGACAGGCACATCCACCAGGCGCCGGTGCTCGACGCTGCAGGCCATCTGGTCGGCATCGTCAGCGAGCGCGATCTGCTGCGGGTGATCGACATCGATGGCTGCAAGGTCATCGAGACCCTCCACCGCCGGGTACGCGACGTGATGACCAGCCCCGTCGTCGCGGCCGCGCTGGTCACCGACATCCGGCGGGTGGCCGGAGCGATGCTCTCCGGCGGCGTCGATGGCGTGCCCGTCGTCGGCGACGATGGTAGGCTCCTTGGTTTCGTCTCGCGCAGCGATGTGCTGCGCGCCGTCATCAACGACCCGCCCTTGAGCCTGTGGCGATGAATGCCGCGCGGTGAAGCGCTTGCCGCAAGCCCCACAGCGGCAAAGGCTCCACCTGCCGCATTGTCGCTGCGGGCCAGAATCCGGCCCCAACGCACCAACGGGCTCGTCCAACCGAGGTTTCCAGGATAATCTGGGCTATCAACTCCGCCATGCGCGCTCCTGAACGCCTCGACTGACCAGCGATTCGCCGCCGACACTCACGACTGCCCCTGCGTGCGGGCTTGTCGGGTCACTTCCAACCTGCAGGACCAAACCCTTCATGCAATCCCATCCAGTCAATGCCTGGCATGCCCTCTCGACCGAAGCGGTCGCCGAGGCGCTGGCAAGCGACGGCAAGGAGGGCCTGAGCAGCGCAGAAGCCGCACGGCGCCTCGCCGCCCAGGGCCCTAACCGTCTCGCCGAGAGGCCGCCGCGCCCGACATGGCTGAAGTTTTTCGACCAGTTCCGGAGTCTGCTGGTCCTCATCCTGCTTGCTGCCGCCGTGCTGGCGGGGGTGATCGGCGATCTCACGGATGCGGCCGTGATTGCCTTTGTCGTGCTCCTGAACGCCAGCCTCGGGTTTATCCAGGAACACCGTGCGGAAGCGGCCCTGGCCGCCCTGAAGAACATGCTGGCCCCGATGGCGCGGGTGCGGCGCGACGGCCAGGCCGGCCTGATCGACGCCGCCCAACTGGTGCCCGGAGACCTCCTGCTACTGGAGGCCGGCGACCGCATTCCGACCGACGCCCGCGTGCTGTCGGCCCACAGCGTCGAAGTGGCGGAAGCCACTCTCACCGGCGAGTCCCAGGCGGTCGCCAAACGGCCTGACCCGGTCGGAAAAGAATCGGCGCTGGCGGAGCGCCACGACATGGTATTCATGAATACCGTGCTCACCCGGGGCCGGCTGGAAGCCATGGTCACCGCCACCGGCATGGACACCGAAATGGGCCGTGTGGCCGGCCTCCTGGCCGAAACAGCCGAAGGCGAGACACCGCTGCAACGTCAGCTCGACAGCCTGGGGAAACGTCTGGCGCTGATGGCGAGTGTCGTCGTCGCTCTGATGTTCCTCATGGGCCTGCTGCGCGGCGAAGCGCTGCTCCAGACCGCCATGACCGCCATCGCGCTCGCCGTCGCGGCGATTCCCGAGGGCCTGCCCGCCGTGGTGACGGTGACCCTGGCGCTAGGCATGCACCGCATGGCCAGACGCAGCGCCATCGTCAAGAAGCTCGCCGCCGTCGAAACCCTGGGCTGCACCACGGTGATCTGCTCGGACAAAACCGGTACCCTGACCCTCAATGAGATGACCGCCCGGGCCCTTTATTGCCATGGCCGCCGTCACCCGGTGCGCGGCGAGGGTTACGGTGCCGCCGGCGCCATCGAGGGCGACGACGATTTTCGCCACGTGCTGTTGCCTGCCGCGCTGTGCGTCGATGCCCGCATTCGGGATGGTCGCTTGATCGGCGACCCCACCGAGGGCGCCCTGCTCGCCCTGGCGGCAAAGGCCGGGCTGGACGCAGAGAGCGCCCTCGACCACCTGCCCCGCATTGCCGAAATCCCCTTCGATTCCGCCACCAAGTTCATGGCGACCTTCCACCACGAAGGCAGGCAGGTCCACCTTTTCGTCAAGGGCGCGCCGGACGTGCTGCTCGAACGCTCGTCCCGCCATCGTGTCGACGACCAGGACATCGCCCTCGACGCCGGGGCACGGGCCGCCTACATCACCGAAAACGACGCGCTGGCTGGCCAGGCCCTGCGCGTTCTGGCCCTGGCCGAGCGCGTGATCCCCACTGAGGCCTTCGATCCCTCCAGCGATCTGCTGCCCTGGGTTGAGAACCTGACCCTGCTCGCCCTGGTGGGCATTATCGATCCGCCCAGAGCCGAGGCGCGGCAGGCGATCACCACCTGCACCGCCGCCGGCATCCAGATCAAGATGATTACAGGCGACCACCCCGTCACCGCCGCCGCCATCGCCCGCGAACTCGGACTATGCGGCGAGACGCACGAAGGGCGCGATCTCGACGGGCTGAGCCGCAAAGAACTTGCCCTGCTGGTTGAAAAAAGTGCGGTTTTCGCCCGCGTTGCCCCCGAGCACAAGATGCGCATCGTCGAGGCCCTGCAAGCGCAGGGGCACGTCGTCGCCATGACGGGCGACGGCGTGAACGATGCTCCCGCGCTGAAAAAGGCCGACATCGGTGTAGCCATGGGGATCACCGGCACCGAGGTAACGAAGGAGGCAGCAACGCTGGTGCTGACCGATGACAATTTCGCCTCCATCGTGCGCGCGGTGGAGGAGGGGCGCACCATCTACGACAACATCGTCAAATTCGTGCGCTTCCAGCTCTCCACCAACATCGGCGCCCTCCTCACCGTCCTGGTTGCGCCCTTCCTCGGCTTTGCCACGCCCTTCACGGCCATCCAGATCCTCTGGGTGAATATCATCATGGACGGCCCGCCGGCCATGACCCTCGGCGTCGAGCCGGCGCGGCCGGGAATCATGCGGGACAAGCCGCGGGCCGCCGACGCCTCGATCCTTTCCTGGCAACGCCTGTGGCGCATCGGCCTCTACGGCCTCACCATGGCGACCGGCACCCTCGCCGTGTATGCCTGGGGGCTCTCCGCGCCCGGCGAGGAGGCGAAAGCGACCACCCTGGCCTTCACCACCTTCGTCCTGTTTCAGTTTTTCAATATATTCAACGCCCGGGCCGAGTACGGCAGCGCCTTCAATGCTCAGTTTTTCGCCAACGGCAAACTCTGGCTCGCCCTCCTGGCCGTGCTTGGTCTTCAGGCGCTGGCGGTGCACTGGACACCGGCCCAGGCCGTGTTCGGAACCGTGGACCTTTCGACGGCCGAATGGAGCGTGAGCGTCCTGGTGGCCTCGACCACCCTGCTGCTGGAGGAGGGACGCAAGGGACTGCTGCGCCTGCTTGCCCGCAACAGGTCGAATTCCGGGGCCGCAGGGGAAGGTGGCGGAGACTGAATCCGGCGGGCGCCGCGAAGTGCCGTTCAGGCGCCTTGACCTGAGAATTTCCGGGTCTATGCTGGGAAGTGCCGGTCACCCACAAAAACGCTCAAGGCCGGGACAACAAAGACAACGCTCAACCACCCCAGCGGTGGGCCCGATGACAATCATTCTGGCTGATTGCCAAAGGAGTTGCGATGCTCTCCCTGCAAGACGTACTCGACTATTGCGACCTCGACCAAGGTGAAATCGCCGCGGTCGCGGAGCATGAACACATTCCCCTCGCCGTCGCAGCTGAAGTGGGCGAGGCCCTCCTGACCAGCCCGGAAGGCGTTTTCCGCCTCCACACCATGATCATCGAAAACATGGAACACGCCCTGGAACGAGGCCAGACGGCCCACGCCCAGGAGCTCGTGTGCACCTACCGCCATTTGCAGCGCACCCACCCGCTGCCGGCTTCGCCGGCCTGACTTTCCGGATGCTTCCACGCTTCCTCCTCTGAGGAACGGCCGGTACCCTGCCCGGCCCCATGCCCGGCCCCGAGGGGTCGGGTTTTTTTGCTTACGTCTTACCGGCCACGTAGCCGTGTTCGACGGCATAGAGCGCGGCCTGGACCCGGCTGGAAATGTGCAGCTTCTTGAAGATGTTCTGGATGTGGATCTTCACGGTGCTTTCGGCAAGCTCCAGGGCGCGGGCGATTTCCTTGTTGGTATCACCCCGGGCGAGGCGCCCCATGATTTCCTTTTCCCGCGGGGAAAGCCTCTCTGGCTCCACCGCCGGCGCCACTTCCTCGGTTCCCCGGGTGCGGAATCCCTGCACCAGCTTGGTGGTCATCTGGGGCGAAATGACGGATTCTCCGCGGGCCACCCGATGCAGGGCGTCCACCAGGGCCTCGGTTTCGATGTTCTTGACCAGGTAACCCGCCGCGCCGTTCTTGAGGCATTCGAGCAAATCCTCGGTGTCCTCCGAAACGGTGAGCATGAGCACATGGGTCTCCGGTACCGATTCGCTGATGTAGCGGACCGCCTCACGCCCCGCCATGCCCTTCATGTGCAAGTCCAGCAGGACGACGTCGGGCCGCAGGCTCTGGGCCCGCTTGACGCCTTCCAGACCGTCGGACACGTCGTCCACCACCTCGAATTCCGGGTGGCGCTGCAGCAGGGACTTGATGCCGCGGCTGAACAGCACATGGTCGTCCACGATGAGGACACGTATCTTGTTTTCCATGTTCACACTCTCTCCTTTGGATTTTCTGCGTTGCCGCTGCGGCGCTCCAGGGTCAGAACCACATGGGTTCCTTCGCCTGGAACCGACTGGACGGCGCACTGGCCGCCCACCCGCAAGGCACGTTCCTGCATGATGCTGAGGCCGATGTGGCGGCCGCTTTCGTCCCGCTGCGCGGGGTCGAAGCCGACACCATCGTCATCGACGGCGATGACCGTCCCCCGCGGGCTGCGCGCGACCCGCACCCGCACCTGGCCGGCATGGGCGTGCTTGCGGATGTTGGACAGGGACTCCTGCACGATGTGCATGACCTGCACCTGATCGTCCGGCGGCAAGGGGATGCCGACGCCGGTGGACTCGAAGGCGGTGGTGATGCCGGTCTGGGTCTGCAAGCGGTCCAGGGCAGTGCGGATGGCAGTATCCAGATCGGCCTGGCCGACCCGGGTCCGGCAGTGCACCAGGAGTTCGCGCACGTCCTCGTAGCTTTCGTGGATGCCTTCGCGGATTTGCTCGACGGTGGCCTGGACCTCGTCGGGACGGCGGCGATCAAGGGACTGTTGCAGAAGCTGCACCTGGATATTGAGGAAGGCCAGCCCCTGGGCGATGGAGTCGTGCAATTCCTGGGCCAGAAGATTGCGCTCCTCGTAGGCCGCCAACTCCCGTTCCCGGGAGCGCAGGCGGCGGTTCTCCACCGCCACCCCCAGATGCTGGCCCAGGGTTTCCAGAAGGCAGATCTCCGGCCGCGAGAACTCCCGCGGGGTATCGAAATACAGGTTGTAGATGCCCAGCACCCTTTTGTCGTTACTGATGGTGAAGGCCGTGGTCGTGGTCAGACCCTCGCGGATGCAGGTGGACATGGTGAGATTGGCCGGCTTGTCCATCAGATTGACCACTACCGGGCCCGCGCTGGCCAGGGCTTCGCCGCACACGCATTGATGGCGCGAAAGGGATTGCTCGCACTCGACGAATTCGGCCGAAAGCCCCTCCTGGGCCACCAGGAACAACTCGTCGTCGGGACCCGAACAGAGCCGGACCGAGGCGGCCCTGGCCCGGGTGGCCGAGCGCAGGCGCTGGGTGAAGCCCTCGCACAGGTCGTCGATGCTGGCCGGTTCGCTGAGGAAGGCGGTCACCTCGTAGAGGACGCCCAGTTCCAGATTGCGGGATTCCAGGCTGCTGGTCTTGGCCGCCACCCGCTCCTCCAGCGTGGCGTAGAGCTTTTGCAGATGGTCCGCCATGCGGTTGAAGCCCTGGGTAACGACGCCGAACTCGTCCCGGGTTTCCACCGGCAGGCGCACCGAAAAATCATCGTCGGCCATGCGCCGGATGCCCGCGTAGAGCCGGTCCAGGGGACGGATGACGAGAACGAAGAAAAAGCGGATGAGGGCTGCCGTGGCGAGCACGGCCAACACGACCAGGGCAATCTGGAAGACCCGCTGCAGATTGGCATTGAAGGTATAGAGACGCTCCATGCGCAGCACGGTGGCGTTGATTTCCGCCACGTAGTCGCTCACCCAGTCGCCGTAGAGCTCGGCGGCCGCCAACCGGCCGGCGGCGTCCTGGGCGTTCAGGTAACGCTCGACCAGGGGGCGGCCGGTGCTCTGCCAGTTCTGCCGCACCGCGGAAAGCCCCGCCGCCACGTCGGCATCCCGCGGGGGGGCCATGGGGCGCACCGGATCGCCGGATTCCAGGTCGCGCAGCACCGCGTCGAAGCGTTGCAGTTCTTCCTGCAGGGTCTCCCGGGTGCCCGGTTTTCCTCCCACGCCCTCGACCATGAGCAGGCCGATGCGATAGGAGCGCATGCGCTGGCTGCCGGCGTCGTTGATCGCCGCCGCACTGCCTTCGAGCTGCCAGGACACCAGAAGGGTGAGGCCGATGGCAACCACCGCGGCGATGAAGAAGAGCACCAGGAGCGCGGTGATGCGGTTGGCGAGCCGGCTGGGGCTTTCCAGGACCAGGAGGGAATCCGGTGCCTCGCTCATGGCTTGGGCACGCGGAGGAAGTGAAGCAAGGCTGCACGGCGGCCTTGCTGCGCTTCCACAGGGGATGAAGGGCCGCGCGCCAAGGTCAGCGGGCTGCTCGGCCTCGACCCCTGAACTTCAGGGCGGACCGGCAATGGGGAGGGCCGAAGAAAAACCCCCCGCCTGGGGGCGGGGGGAAAGGGAGGTCCACCCGTGCTGAGGAGCACAGCGGGAACTGCTTTTTGTCCGGCTCAGGCCCGGCGCTTCATGCGCACGATCTGATAGGCGCGGCCCAGGTAGTTGATGGGCGCGGTCAGCACATGAACGAGGCGGGTGAAGGGGAAGAGCAGGAACACGGTCATGCCGAAGAGCATGTGGGCCTTGAACACGGCGTCGACATCGGCCAGCAACTCAGGCTTGGGGTTCAGGGTGAGGATGCTCTGCACCCACTGGGAGAGGGCGATCATCACTTCCGGGTTGCCGTGGTTGGCGTGGCCGACCGAGACCGGGATGGTGGACAGGCCCAGGAGCAGGGTAACCATCAGCCAGGACAGGATGAAGATGTCCGAATAGCGGCTGCCGGCCCGGACCCGCGGGTTGAACATGCGGCGCAGCCAGAGGATGGAACCGCCGATCAGGCACATGAGGCCGAAGACGGTACCGGCCGAGATGGCCAGCCACTGGTGCTGCATGTCGGACACCCCCATGGCCAGCCAGAGGCTGTGGGGCAGGACGAGGCCGGCGAAGTGACCGGCGAAGATCATCAGGATGCCGATGTGGAAGAAGTTGCTGGCCAGCACCATGTTGGCGTTGGACAGGAGCTGGGTGGAGTCGGTCTTCCACGTGTATTGCTCGGCGTCGTAGCGAATCCAGCTGCCGACGACGAAGACCGTCAGGGCGATGTACGGATACACCGCGAAGATCAGCTTGTGCAGGAAATCCATGTTCGTTTTCTCCTCAGGCCGCCAGCTTTACCAGCGAGCCATGGTTGTCGATGATGCGGATGAGGGCGGCGTAGGGGCTGCCGGCCTTGTCCAGATTGTCGGCGATGACCTTGAGCACCTTGCCGGCGTCGCCCAGGAAGACCTTGGCCTCGTCCTCCCGCAACTGGGAGACGAACTCCAGCAGCAGCGGCAGGTAGTCGGGCAATTCGGTTTCCGGATGGGTGAAGCCGAAGGTCTTGAGGTACTCGGTCAGATCGATGAGGGCCGGACCGCGGGTCTTTTCCTCGCCGAAGAGGTGGTGCGTCAGGTGCAGGCTGTGTTCGGCCGTGAGGTCGAAGGTCTGCACGTAGCGCGACTGGACATCGGTTTCATCGACGGACAGCAGGTCGTCGATGAAGCGCGCAATGGCCAGCCGCTCGTCGGGCGAGAAGATCTGGTCCCGGTCGAAGCCCAGGACCAGATCCCGGGCGCCGCCCTGCCCGGCCTCGGCGACGGCCTGGCGCAGGTCCGCCAGGAAGTCGGGGGTCGGGTAGTCGAGGAGCGCCGAAAGGAGCTTGAAGACTTGCATGGGCCGCTCCTCAGTAGTCCTTGGGCACGGCGAAGGGCGCCAGCTCGCGCGGCTCGATGGTCTCCTTGCGCCGCTCGGGGAACAGGGAGTTCATGGAGATGCCTTGCGAGGAGTCGTTGCCGAAGGTAAAGCCGTTCTGGCCCTGGAAGCCGTGGTAGTCCTCGATCTGCATTTCCTGATGCGCGGTCGGGATGACGAAGCGGTCTTCGTAGTTGGCGATGGCCAGATAACGGTACATCTCCTTGGCCTGGGCCTCGGTGAGGCCGGCGGCGACCAGGGGCCGGGTGTCGGCCTTGCCTTCGACGTGGATCGAACGCTGGTAGGAGCGCATGGCGATCATGCGATTGAGCGCCGAGACGATGTACTCCTCGCGGCCGGCGGTGAGCATGTTGGCCAGATACTTGACCGGCAGACGCATGGCTTCCGCCTTGGGGATGCAGCCATCGGATTCGGTGGGCAGCTTCTTCTGATCGATCTGGGACTGCACGGGAGAGAGCGGCGGCACGTACCAGATCATCGGCAGGGTGCGGAACTCCGGGTGCAGCGGGAAGGCGATCTTCCACTCGACGGCCATCTTGTAGATGGGTGACTTCTGGGCCGCCTCGATCCAGGATTGCGGGATGCCGTCCTTCTTGGCCTGTTCGATGATCTTCGGGTCGAAGGGATCGACGAACATGTCCAGGTGGGCCTTGTAGAGATCCTGTTCATTGTCCGTGCTGGCCGCTTCGAGCACCTTGTCAGCGTCGTAGAGGATGATGCCGTTGTAGCGGATGCGCCCGACGCAGGACTCGGAACACACCGTGGGCATGCCGGACTCGACGCGGGGGTAGCAGCCGATGCACTTCTCGGCCTTGGAAGATTCCCAGTTGAAGAAGACTTTCTTGTAGGGGCAGCCGGAGATACACATGCGCCAGCCGCGGCAGCGGTCCTGGTCGGCCAGGACGATGCCGTCTTCCTCACGCTTGTAGAGGGCGCCGGAGGGGCAGGACGCCACGCAGGCCGGGTTCATGCAGTGGTTGCAGATACGCGGCAGGTAGAGGTGGAAGGTGTTCTCGAAGGACTTGTAGATTTCCTTCTCCATGTTGGAGAAGTTCTGGTCCTTGGCCCGCTTGTGGAACTCGCCGGCCAGATCGTCTTCCCAGTTCGGGCCCCAAGTGATCTTGTCCATCTTCTCGCCGGTGATGAGCGAGATCGGGCGAGCGGTCGGCGCGGCTTCGGACAGCGGCGCGTTCTGCAGACGGGCGTGATCGTAGGTGAAGGGCTCGTAGTAGTCGTCGATCTGCGGCATGTTGGGGTTGGCGAAGATCTGCACGATCTTCTTCAACTTGCCGCCGGCCTTCAGTTCCAGCTTGCCGTTGATCTTGGTCCAGCCGCCCTTCCACTTCTCCTGGTTTTCCCATTCCTTGGGATAACCGATGCCGGGCTTGGATTCCACGTTGTTGAACCAGACGTATTCGACCCCCTTGCGGTTGGTCCACACGTTCTTGCAAGTGACCGAGCAGGTGTGGCAGCCGATGCACTTGTCCAGGTTGAATACCATCGCGAATTGAGCGCGAATTTTCATTTCATTCTCCTAATGTCGGTTACCGTGACGCTCAGCGCTTGCCGATGCCCTTGGGGTTGCGTTGGGCTTCGCGTTCCGGCGTCAGCGGGCGCTCCAGCCAGTCGATGGACTGATCCTCGACCTTGTGCAGGACGACCTGTTCGTCGCGGTTACAGCCGACGGTGCCGTAGTAGTTGAAGCTATAGGACAACTGGGCGTAGCCGCCGACCATGTTGGTGGGCTTCACGATGACGCGGGTCACCGAGTTGAGGATGCCGCCCCGCTTGCCGGTGGAAGGCGAGCCCGGGACATTCACGATCTTCTCCTGGGCGTGGTACATCAGGGCCATGCCGCGGGGAACGCGCTGGGAGACCACCGCCCGGGCCATGGTGGCGCCGTTGGCGTTGATGGCTTCCACCCAGTCGTTGTCCTCGATGCCCACCGACTTGGCGTCGTCTTCCGACACCCAGATGTAGGGGCCGCCGCGGAACAGGGTCAGCATGCGCAGGTTGTCCTGGTAGCTGGAGTGGATACCCCACTTGGAGTGCGGCGTGATCCACGACAGCGTCAGGTGCGGCTTCTGCTTCACGTTGGCCGGCACGGTGTGGTGGGCCTTCAAATCGACCGGCGGCTTGAAGGTGCAGAAGCCTTCGCCGAAGTCGAGGAACCACTCGTGATCCTGGTAGAAGTGAGCGCGGCCGGTCAGGGTGCGGAACGGGATGTGCTCGTGGATGTTGGTGTAACCGGCGGTGTAGGACACGGTTTCCGATTCGATGCCGGACCAGGTGGGCGCAGTGATGATCTTGCGCGGCTGGGCGACGATGTCGCGGAAGGTGATCTTGTCCTCGTGACGACCGGCGTAGAGGTGGTGGTGGTCGATGCCGGTCTTCTTGGACAGGGCGGTCCAGGACTTGTGGGCCACCTCGCCGTTGGTTTCCGGCGCCATGCGCATCACCGAGTCGCAGACGGAGATGTCTTCTTCCAGGGACGGCATGCCCTTGGAGACGCCCTCCACCTGCACCGTCTTGTTGAGGACGGCCAGTTCCTGGTACTCGTGCTCGGTATTCCAGTCGATGCCCTTGACGTTGTTGCCCAGCTTGGTCATCAGGGGGCCGAGAGCGATGTACTTGTTGTAGGTCTGGCCGAAGTCGCGCTCCACCACCTTGATGATGGCCATGGTCTTGCCCGGGATGGGGTCGCATTCGCCCTTCTTCCAGTTCTTGACCTGACCGAAGGGGTTGGCCAGTTCCATGGCGGAGTCGTGCTGCATGGGCAGGGCGACCAGATCCTTCTTGGTACCCAGGTGCTTGGCGGCAAGGCCGGAGAAGGTCTTGGCCAGGGTGCGGAAAATCTGCCAGTCGGACTTCGATTCCCAACCCGGGGTCACGGCTTCACCGATCGGGTGGATGAAGGGGTGCATGTCCGTGGTGTTGAGATCGTTCTTCTCGTACCAGGTGGCGGTGGGCAGGATGATGTCCGAGTAGGCGCCGGTGGAGTTCAAACGGAAGTTGATGTCCACCATCAGATCCAGCTTGCCGGCCGGGCCTTCTTCCAGGTACTTGACCTGGGTACAGGCAGCACCGGCGGTGCCTTCCTGCAGCACGCCGTTCTGGGCACCGAGCAGGTGCTTCAAGAAGTACTCGTGGCCCTTGGCGGAAGTACCGATCAGGTTGCCGCGCCAGACGATGAGGTTGCGCGGCCAGTTGATCGGGTTGTCCGGGTCGGCGAAGGCCACGTCCAGCTTGCCTTCCTTCAACTGCTGGGCGACGTACTTGCCCACGGCGGCCTCATCGGCGGCGCCGGCCTTCTCGGCCTCGGCGAGCAGTTCGATGGGGTTGCGGTTGAAGTGGGGCGCGCCCGGCAGCCAGCCCATACGCACGGCGTCCACGTTGTAGTCGGCCAGCGTGTAGCCCTTGTTGCGGTTCTTGCCGGCGGGGGAAAGGAGTGCATCGGCATCCACCGTCTCGTAGCGCCACTGGTCGGTGTGGAAATACCAGTAGGAGGTGGAGTTCTGGTGGCGGGGCGGACGGTGCCAGTCGAGGGCGAAGGCGATGGGTGCCCAACCGGCTTGCGGCCGCAGCTTTTCCTGACCCACGTAGTGAGCCCAGCCGCCGCCGGTCTGGCCCACGCAGCCGCAGATGTGCAGCAGGTTCATGATCGACCGATAGGAGAGGTCGTTGTGGTACCAGTGGTTGATGGCGGCGCCCATGATGACCATGGAGCGGCCCTTGGTCTTGGAGGCGTTCTCTGCGAATTCACGGCCGGTGCGCTCCAGATCGGCAGCCTTGACTCCCGTCTGCTTGGCAGCCCAGGCCGGGGTGTAGGCCACGTTGGCCTGATCGTAGGAAGTGGCCACGTTGCCGCCGCCCAAGCCGCGGTCGATGCCGTACTGGGCGATCTGCAGGTCGAAGACCGAGGCCACCAGAGCTTCTTCGCCGCTGGCCAGCTTGAGCTTCCGGACCGGCACGTTGCGGTAGAGGAGATTCGGCTCGCCCTGGGTGAAGTGGGGGAAGCCGACGGAAGCGACGTCGCCCTTGGCCTCGATGCAGGACAGGGCCAGTTCGGTTTCGGCGCCGGTGCCCGACTTCTCCAGCAGGTTCCACTTGCCGTCTTCGCCCCAGCGGAAGCCAATGGAGCCGTTGGGCGCCACGTAGCTGTTGCTCTTCTTGTCGAAGGCGACGGTCTTCCAGTCCGGGTTGTTGGACTCGCCCAGGGCGCCGTCGAAGTCGGAGGCGCGCAGGTTGCGGTCGGTCACCCAGCCGTCACCGTGCTTGCGCAGCAGGACCAGCATGGGGAAGTCGGTGTACTTGCGGGCGTATTCCTCGAAGTAGGGATCCTGCTTCTGGATGTAGAACTCCTTCAGCGCCACGTGGCCCATGGCCATGAAGGCGGCGGAGTCGGTGCCCTGCTTGACCGGCATCCAGAGGTCGGCGAACTTGACGTATTCGGCGTAGTCCGGAGCCATGGAAACGATCTTGGCGCCCTTGTAGCGCACTTCGGTGGCGAAGTGGGCGTCGGGGGTACGGGTCATCGGCAGGTTGGCGCCGGTGATGATCAGGTAGGTGGAGTTGTACCAGTCGGCGGCCTCCGGCACGTCGGTCTGCTCACCCCAGGTCTGGGGGGAGGCGGCGGGCAGGTCACAATACCAGTCGTAGAAGGAGCCGCAGGCACCGCCGATGAGGGACAGGTAGCGGGCACCGGCAGCGTAGGAAATCATGGACATCGCCGGGATCGGCGAGAAGCCGTAGATGCGGTCCGGGCCCCACTTCTTGATGGTGTAGACGTTGGCGGCGGCGGTGATTTCGGTGACTTCTTCCCAGGTGGTGCGGACAAAGCCGCCCAGGCCGCGCACACCCACGTACTTGATGCGCTTGGCCGGATCGTTCTGGATCGCTTCCCAGGCTTCGACGGGATCCTTGCCGGACTTGCGCTCGGCCCGGTAGAGGTCGAGCAGGCGGCCACGAACCATCGGGTGCTTGATGCGGTGCGGGGAATAAAGGTACCAGGAGAAGGAGGCGCCGCGCTGGCAGCCCCGGGGCTCGTGATTGGGCAGATCCTCGCGGGTGCGCGGGTAGTCGGTCTGCTGCATCTCGAAGGCCACCAGGCCGTTCTTGACGAAAATCTTCCAGGAGCAGCCGCCCGTACAGTTCACACCGTGGGTGGAGCGCACCACCTTGTCGTGGCGCCAGCGGTTACGGTAGGAATCCTCCCACTTGCGGTCTTCGTTGGTGACGATGCCGTGACCATCGGCGAAGGTGCTCTGTACCTTGTTGAGGAATTTCAGGCGGTCAAGAAAATGACTCATTGTTTACTCCTTGGTGGGCGACCCGTCCCCCGGGCCGCGTTTCGGTTTCGATGGACTTTGGTTCGAAAATCAGGGGTTCTTGGCGTAAGCGTTCTTGCGCAGGTAGAACCACCAGTTGATGACCACGCAAATGGCGTAGAAGACGGCAAAACCGTACATGGCGTACTCCGGGGTACCCGCCTTGATCTGGCCGCCGATGACCACTGGCGCGATGAAGGAACCGTAGGCGGCCACGGCGGAAGTCCAGCCCAGGACAGGGCCACGCTGGTTCTGGTCGAAGAGCACGCCGACGGTGCGGAAGGTGGAGCCGTTGCCGATACCGGAGGCCGCGAAGAGCACCACGAACAGCGCCATGAAGGTGAAGAAGTACTGCTCCGGCGTCGCCGAGTGATAGGCCTGGAACATGACGTAGCCCGTGGCTGCAGACGCGATCACCAGCACCACGGAAATGAGCTGGGTGACGATGGAACCGCCCACCTTGTCGGATACCCAGCCGCCCACGGGGCGGATGAGGGCGCCGACGAAGGGACCGATCCAGGCGTACATCAGGGCCGAAGGACCATTGGGGTTCTTGGCGTGGACCCAGGCGTTGGTGGCAGGATCGAGCACGTGGGTGTTGCCGAAGATGACCGTGATGGAAAGCGGCAAGGCCATGGAGAAGCCGATGAAGGAGCCGAAGGTCACCACGTAGAGGGCCGTCATGGACCAGGTGTGCTTATTGCTGAAGATGGCGAACTGCTTGCCGAGGTTTTCCTTCATCTCCCCGGTGGCGATGGCCTTCATGGCGAACAGGGTGCCGAAGATGACCAGGGGCAGCATGATCCACACGCCGTTGCCGGACAGCAGCCCGCTACCGGTAGGCGCCGGCAGGTAAAGGTAGAGGCCGATGGCCGAAACCACCAGGGCCAGACCGTAGAACAGAATGATGCGGAACAGCGCAGCGCCGGTGGAGCCAATACCCGGGGAAACGGCGCTGATGTTGTTCATGCCGAACCAGCCGATCACGGCCAAGGGGACCAGCAGGAAGAGCCAGACGAAGCCGGCGTTCTGGATGTAGGTGGGAGTACCCGCCGCGATCTTGCCGATGAGCGATGCGGAATCCTTGACCAGGGGAATCGGCTCGCCCCCCAGCCCGCCGACGATGGCCAGGGTCATCACCAGCGGAATGAGGATCTGCATGGTGGTGACGCCGAAGTTGCCCAGGCCGGCGTTGAGCCCCAGGGCCGTGCCCTGCTGGCGCTTGGGGTAGAAGGTGCTGATGTTGGACATGGAGCAGGCGAAGTTGCCGCCGCCGATCCCCGACAGCAGCGCCATGAACTGGAAGACCCAGAGCGGCGTGTTCTTGTCCTGCAGCGCGATGCCGGTGCCAACACAGGGAATTATGAGCAGTGCCGTGGTCAGCCACACCGTATTGCGGCCACCGCACATGCGGATGAAGAAGGAGGCGGGAATGCGCAGCGTGGCGCCGGACAGACCCGCGATGGCAGCGATGGTGAACAATTGATCCGGCTTGAAGGGGAAGCCGGCATTGCCCATCTGCACGGTGATGATGCCCCACATCAGCCAGACGGCGAAGCCGCACAGCAGGCTGGGGATGGAAATCCACAGATTGCGATTGGCGATGGACTTGCCCGTGGAATTCCAGAAGGCATCGTCCTCCGGTCGCCAATCGACGAGATCGACGCTGCTGGTGACCTTGGCGGCCCCTTGAGTTGTGCTCATTGCTGCTCCTTGGTTGTCGTTATCATTCGAGGTTATCTGCCGCCACCAACTCGTGCTTGCCGCGCATCACGTCGGCGTCGCGCACTTCGGTCCAGTACATCCAGATCAGGGAAACCCAGACCACGCCGTACATGAGCATGAAGCAGGAGGAGCGGACGCCGGTGAGATCCACCAGGGCGCCGAACATGATGGGCAGCAGGAAGCCCCCCATGCCGCCGGCCAGACCGACGATGCCCGAAATGACGCCGATGTTCTTGGGGTAGTCGTCGGAGATGTACTTGAACACCGAGGCCTTGCCCACCGCCATGGCCACGCCGACGGTGAACATCAGGATGGTGAACACGGTCGGGCTCAAGGAGATGTTGTAGGTCTGGGGCCCGGTCACCGTCTTGATGGTGAACTCGGTCTGCGGGTAGGACAGGATGAAGAGGCAGATCCAGCACACCCACAGCACCCACCAGGTCACCTTGTGGGCGCCGAACTTGTCGGAGAACCAGCCACCCAGGGCACGCAATACGCCGCCGGGCAGGGAGAAGCAGGCTGCCAGGAAGGCGGCGGTCTGCAGGGTGAAGCCGTACTCCTGCACGTAGTACTTGGTCATCCACAGGGCGAGCGCCACGTAGCCCCCGAAGACGATGGAGTAGTACTGGCAGATCTTCCACACATTGGGATCTTTGAGCGCCGCCAGTTGCTGGCCGACGGTGACGTTCGACTCGACCCGGTGGGAAGGATCGCTGTAGGTGAAGAAGTAGAAGGCCAGAGCCGTGACCAGCATCGCTACGGCGAACACCGTCGGCACCATGGTCCAGCCGTAGGCGACGACGATGGCGGGGGCCAGCAGCTTGGTCAGCGCCGCACCGGCGTTGCCGGCACCGAAGACCCCCATGGCGAAACCCTGGTTCTTCTTTTCGAACCAGCGCGCGCAGTAGGCGATACCCACGGAGAAGGAGCCTCCGGCGACGCCGACGAAGAGCCCGGCCACCAGGAACTGCCAGTATTCGGTGGCGTGGCCGATGAGGTAGATGGGCACCACCGTCGCGGCCATGATGGCGAAGAACACCGGGCGGCCACCGAATTTGTCGGTCATCATGCCCAGAGGGAGGCGGATCAGGGAGCCAGTGAGCACCGGCATCGCCGCCAGGATACCGAACTGGGTTTCGTTGAGACCCAGTTGCTGCTTGATCGGAATACCGATCACCGCGAACATCATCCACACCATGAAGCACACCGTGAACGCCAGTGTGCTCATGACCAGAACCGACATTTGTTTGGTTTTTTGGCTCGCCATCGCTGTCCCCGAAAATACACTCCAGACCACCTCGTCCGGCGCCCGCAAGATTAAGGGCGACGCGGGTTTCAGCCCATTCCTCAATGGTATGGGCGGCGGGAGGCATCAGTGGGGGGACGTTCTAGGGGGGGTGGACTAGCCCAGAAGGGCTGGCCGGGTTCAAAGAACTAGTCCGTTTGGCGTCTCTCGGGGCAAATAGGCCGATGTGGCGCCCCAATAAAGGCCGGTCGGCCTAGGCCCATAGGACTACGCCCCAGAAGACTCAGGCCCGGTCGGCGAAGCCGTGCTCGACGGCGTAAAGCGCGGCCTGCACCCGGCTGGAGAGGCTCAATTTCTTGAAAATGTTCTGGATGTGGATTTTGACCGTGCTTTCGGCCAGGGTAAGGCTGCGGGCGATTTCCTTGTTGCTCTCTCCCCGGGCGAGGCAACCCAGGATTTCCCGTTCCCGCGGCGACAGCTTCTCGTGTTCCACCGCCGGCGCCGAACGGGTCTGGGCCCGCACCCCCTGTACCAGCTTGGCCGTCATCTGCGGTGATACCACCGACTCCCCGGCCGCGGTGCGGCGCAGCGCATCGACCAGGGCCTCGGTTTCGATATTCTTGACCAGATAGCCGCTGGCGCCCGCGCGCAGGGTGTCGACCAGGTCCTCGGCGTCTTCCGACACGGTGAGCATGAGCACCCGGGTCTCGGGCACTTCCTCGACGATGAGGCGTACCGCATCGCGGCCGGAAACCCCCGGCATGTGCAGATCGAGCAGCACCACGTCGGGTTTGAGGGACTTGGCCCGCTTGACGCCCTCCAGCCCGTCGCCCGCCACATCCGCCACTTCGAATTCCTCGTGGCGCTGCAGGAGCGACTTGATGCCGCTGCGGAAAAGGGCGTGGTCGTCGACGATGAGTAAGCGAATCTTGTCTTCCATTCAGGCTACCTCCAATTTCTGGCGCGGCAGCCAAAGGGAAACCCGCGTCCCCTTCCCTGCCGCGGATACGATCTCGCACTGCCCCCCTACCCGGCGGGCCCGTTCATTCATGATCTTCAGTCCCACATGGCGCTCCGAATGCAGCGCCGGGGAACTCTGGGGGTCGAAGCCCACGCCGTCGTCCTCGACCTGGATGGACACCCCCTGCATGCTGCGCTCGACCTTCACCGCCACGCGGGTGGCCCGGGCGTGCTTGCGGATATTGGAGAGGGATTCCTGCACGATGTGCACAACCTGGATCTGCTCTTCGGCCGGCATGGGGAGGCTGCTTCCGGTCTTTGCGAAATCCGTCGCAATGCCGGTCTGGTTCTCGAACTTCGCCAGGGTGTCGGCGATGGCCGCTTCCAGTTCGACTTCCTGCATGCGGGTGCGGAAGTGGACGAGCAACTCGCGCACATGGTCGTAACTTTCCTGGATTCCTTCCTTGAGGCTGTCCAGGGTGGCCCCCGCCTCGGGCACGTCGTTGCGCCGCAGAGAATCCTCCAGAAGCTGGGCCTGGATATTGATGAAGGCCAGGCCCTGGGCGATGGAATCGTGCAGTTCCTGGGCCATCAGGTTGCGTTCCTCGGAGACCGCCATTTCCCGCTCCCGGGAGCGCAGGCGCAGGTTTTCCACCGCCGCGCCCAGGTGTTGCCCCAGGGTTTCGAGCATGATCTTTTCCCGCTCGACCACCGGGCGGACTGCATTGAAATACAGGTTGAAGACCCCCAGGCGCCGCTTGTTGTGGGTGATGGTAAACACCGAAGCCGTGCCGAAGCCCTCGCGCACGCAGGAATTGAGCCGCAGGGGGGCCGGCGGCCGCGCAAGCTCGAAAGCGACGGCATCGCCTCCGTGCATCACATCGCTGCACAAGCAGTCGCCGCAGCGCAGGGCGGTCTCCCTGGCGACGAACTGCTGCGAGAGCCCCAGGTGGCTGATCATGATGAGTTCCTCGGTCCCCGGCGAATAGAGGCGCACCGCCCCCGCATCAGCCCGGGTGGCCGCCACGACCCGACCGATGAATCCCTCGCACAGGCGCTCCAGGGGCGCCGGATCGTTGAGGAAGGCCGTGGTCTCATAGAGGAGCCCCAGTTCGTCGTTGCGTTCCGCCAGGCTGCGGGTCTTGGTGGCGACCCGCTCCTCCAGGGTGCTGTGGACCTCCTGCAAGTGCTCGGCCATGCGGTTGAAGCCCCGCGCCAGCATGCCGAATTCGTCCTTGCGGTCCGCGGGCAGACGCACCCCCAGGTCGTCGCCGGTCATGCGGCGCAGGCCATCGTGCAGGACACCCACCGGCCGGATGACCAGGCGGAAGAAGAAACGGACCAGCAGGCCGGTGCCGCACACCGCGAGAAGAACCAGGACCAACTGGAAGGTGCGCAGGAGATTGGTGCCGTAGGCGTAGTTCTGCTCCATGGTCAGCACCAGGTCATTGATGTCGGCCACGAAGCCCTCGACCTCGGCCCGGTAACGCAGCAGGGCCGCCCGGCGCGGTTCGGCGCCCTCGCCGGCCAGATAGTCCTGGATCAGGGGCAGCATGCGCTGCTGCCAGTCGTTGTGCAGGGCATCGAGGCGGCGTTTCACTTCGGCACTGCGCGGCGGCGCCAGGGGCCGGGCGGGGTCGCCCTGGCCGATGTCGGCCAGGAGTTTGTCGAAGAGGGCGATTTCCTCCCGCAGCGCGGCATCGCTGCGCTGCCGGTCCGCCCCCGCTTCCAGGCCCAGACTCATGAGGTGGCTGAGGCGGTAGGAGCGCATGCGCTCGCTGCCGGCATCGTTGATCGCCGCCGATCCCCCTTCCAGTTGCCAGGACAGCGCCAGGGTCATGCCGATGGCCCCCAGGGCAACCAGGAAGAAGATCACCAATATGCCGGTGATCTGGGTGGAAAGCTTCTTGAAGGGCGACAACATGGCCGGCTTGACGAAGGTAATAGATCGAATTTGCCCATTAATCCCCGGCAAATCATTGGGACAGATCAATTTACCCCAGACAAAAAGGCCCGCCGGCAGGAACCGACGGGCCAAAGCCGCGCCGCGGCGGGCGGCGCGGGGTGGAGACAGGGGGATCAGGCGGCCATCTTTTCCACGTGGGCCTGCTTTTCGTAGAGGAACTCGAGCACCGCGGCGCGGTAATTGATGTACTCCGGGTCGTGGGCCAGGGTCAGGCGCTGCCGGGGCCGGGGCAACTTCACCTCCAGGATCTCGCCGATGGTCGCCGCGGGGCCGTTGGTCATCATGACGATGCGGTCGGAGAGGAGCACCGCCTCGTCCACGTCGTGGGTGACCATGACCGTGGTGGCCTTGGTGGCCTCGCAGATCTTCATCAGTTCGTCCTGGAGCTTGGCCCGGGTCAGGGCGTCCAGGGCGCCGAAGGGCTCGTCCATGAGCAGCACCTTGGGTTCCATGGACAGGGCCCGGGCGATGCCGACCCGCTGCTTCATGCCCCCGGAGATTTCGTGGGGGTACTTGCTGCTGGCGTGGTCCAGGCCCACCAGGTTGATGGCCGCTGCCGTACGGGCCTTGAGCTTCTGCTTGCCCTCCTTGGTGCCGAAGACCCGCTCGACGGCGAGGTAGACGTTCTCGAAGCAGGTGAGCCAGGGCAGCAGACTATGGTTCTGAAAGACCACCGCCCGCTCCGGCCCCGGACCGGCGATTTCGCGGCCGTCGCAAAGGAGCACGCCGGTGGTGGGCTTGGTCAGGCCGGCGATAAGGTTGAGGAGCGTCGACTTGCCGCAGCCGGAGTGGCCGATGAGGGCCACGAATTCCCCCTGCTTCAGGGTCAGGTCGATGTCCTTGAGGGCCACGAACTTGCCCTTCTTGGTGTCGAAGGTCTGGCCGACTTTTTCGATGCGTACGAACTTTTCCATGATGTGCTCCGTTCACGTTGCAGACGCACTGGCGTCTCGGGCTTCTCCCCTCACCCGCTGCGCGGGCGAGGGGCCGGGGGAGAGGGCGATCAGGCGGATTCCTTGGTCAGCTTCCTGGCGAGCAGGATGAGGCTCTGCTCGAGGATGAGGCCGACGATGCCGATGACGAAGATGGCGATGATGATGTGCTCGACCTTGAGGTTGTTCCACTCGTCCCACACCCAGAAGCCGATGCCGACGCCACCGGTGAGCATTTCGGCGGCGACGATGACCAGCCAGGCGGTGCCGATGGAGAGGCGGATGCCGGTGAGCATGTAGGGCAGCACCGCGGGGAAGAGGATCTTGGTCACCACCTTCCATTCGGACAGGGCCAGCACCCGGGCCACGTTGAGGTAGTCCTGGGGCACCCGCTGCACGCCCACCGCCGTGTTGATGATCATCGGCCAGATGGAGCAGATGAAGATGGTGTAGGTGGCGGCAGGGTCGGCCTTCTTGAACACCAGGAGGCCGATGGGCAGCCAGGCCAGGGGCGACACCGGGCGCAGCAGACTGATGATGGGATTGACCATGGCGGCGAGGAATTTCGAGCGCCCCAGCATGAAGCCCATGGGGATGCCCACCACGGCGGCGAAGCCGAAGCCGACGGCGACCCGCTGCAGCGAGGAGAGCACGTTCCAGCCGATGCCCTGGTCGTTGGGGCCGTTCTGGTAGAAGGGATCGGCGAACAGGGCCACGGCCGCGTCCCAGGTCTGCACCGGGCCGGGGATGCCGCCCCCCTTCATGGTGGCCACGTACCAGATGCCCAGCAGGGCCACGATGCCCAGCAGGGGCGGCAGAATGGCCTGGCCCAGGGCGTTGAGGCGCTCGCCCAGGGGGATTCCCGGCTCTTCGGCTGGCGTCTTTTCCATTGTGTTTTCCTTGGTTTCAGCAGGGGTCGCGCCCACTTCCCGCAGGCGGGCGGGCTTGGCGGCGCGGGGAGCGGGGCTTGCGCCGGTCGCCGCGGGGCTCTTCATCGTCAATGCACTCATGATGTCCTCCGTGTTGCGTCGCTGGGGGGGAGGGTCTCCCCTCCCCCATCTGTCAGGCCTTGACCTTGAAGCTGTCGGCGTACCTGGCCGGGTCCTTGCCGTCCCAGACCACGCCGTCGATCAGCTTGTGGCTGCGCATCTCGCTCTTGGGCAGCGCGACGCCGGCGGCGGCGGCACCCTGCTTGTAGATGTCGATGCGGTTGACCTGCTTGGCGATGGCCAGGTAATCCGGGTGGCTCTTCAGCAAGCCCCAGCGCTTGTGCTGGGTCAGGAACCACATGGCGTCGGAGAGATACGGGAAATTGACCGCACCGTCGTTGAAGAACTTCATGCAGTTCTTGTCGTCCCAGCTCTTGCCCAGACCGTTCTGGTAGCGGCCGAGCATGCGGGCGACGATGACCTCGGTGTCGGTATTGACGTAGGACTTCTGGGCGATCGTTTCGGCCGTCTTCTGCTTGTTGGCGATCGACGAGTCGATCCACTTGCTGGCGTCGAGGATGGCGGCGACCGCAGCGCGGGCCGTGTTCGGGTTCTGCTTGACCCAGTCGGCGGTGGTGCCGAGCACCTTTTCCGGATGATCGGTCCAGATGTCCTGGGTCGTCGTCGCCGTGAAGCCGATGTTGTCCATGATGGCACGGTTGTTCCACGGCTCACCGACGCAGAAACCATCCATGTTGCCGACGCGCATGTTGGCGACCATCTGCGGGGGCGGCACGGTGATCGTCTTGACGTCCTTGAACGGATCGATGCCCTGCGCCGCCAACCAGTAGTACAGCCACATCGCGTGGGTGCCGGTCGGGAAGGTCTGGGCGAAGGTGTATTCGCGTTCCTTCTTGGCGATCAGCTTGGCCAGGCTCGGGCCGTCGATGGCGCCCTTGTCCTTCAGCTGGTTGGAGAGGGTGATCGCCTGACCGTTGTTGTTCAGGCTCATCAGCACGCTCATGTCCTTCTTCGGACCGCCGATGCCGAGCTGCACACCGTAGACCAGGCCGTACAGCACGTGAGCGGCGTCCAGTTCGCCATTGACCAGCTTGTCGCGCACGGAGGCCCAGGAAGCTTCCTTGGTCGGGATGATCTTGATGCCGTACTTCTCGTCGAACTTGTTCACCGCCGCCATGACGACGGAGGCGCAGTCGGTGAGGGGGATGAAGCCGATCTTGACTTCCTTCTTCTCCGGCGCGTCGGAGCCAGCGGCCCAGGCGGCGCCGCGGATGCCGGGGGGGACCATGGCCATCAGCGAAGCTCCGGTGATTGCCGAGACGAAGTCCCGGCGGATTTTCGAAACCCCGGTGGGGGCGACATCCGGTGCGAGTTTGTCGTTTGCCATTGCGTGCTCCTTGACCTCGTTCGTGAATAAAAACCACAAAAGGCGCCACACCCGGCCCGAATCCCGGGCCGGATGGACGCCTTTGTCCTGGATCCGGCCGCCTTTGACCGGATCGCCATGGGAGGACTACTGCAATGGTCGTGCCAGGCCTAGCCCTACCGGACTAATCCTTTGGAACTACGTGCTTTTTTGGGGTTTTCGCCCTTGGCGTGGGGCGGGACAGGCTGCACTGTTGCGGTGCAGCACGGAATTTCCCTGCACCGAAACAGGGGAATTCGGGGATTTACAGGAGGAGCTTGGCCATGTCGATGACGTCCTTGGCCACCACCACCATGGGCTGGCCGCGCTCCATGGCCAGCTTCCTCAGGGCGTGGTAGGCGCCCTCCTCGTCCAGATTGCGGGCCTTCATGAGGAGTCCCTTGGCCTTCTCGACCAGTTTGCGGTCGTTGAGCTTTTTGGAAAGCTCGTCGAGTTCCCGGCGCAGAGCCTGGTGATCCTCGAACTGGGCCCGCGCCACCTCGACGATGGGCTTCAAACGCTTGGCATCCACCCCATCGACCACGTAGGCCGAAACCCCCGCCCGCACGGCATCGCGAATGGTGGTCTCGCCCTCGGCCTGGGTGAACATGACCACCGGCCGCGGCATGTGGCGGTGCATGGCCGCCAGGTGTTCCAGGGTGTCCCGGTTGGGGCTGTCGGTGTCGATGAGGATGACGTCGGGCTGGAGACGCTCGACTTCGGCGGTCAGGCTGTTGGCATCGGCCAGGATAGCTGCCACCTGGTAGCCGGCCAGGGCCAGGGCGGCGCAGATGTCGCCGGCGCGGGTGCGGGATTGGTCGATGACGAGGATGCTGAGCATGGGGAAAACAAGCAATTCCGGGGCCAGAGGGGCGATGCCCCCGATCTTACCAAAGGCCCGCCCCGGGGCGGGCGGCAGCTTCAGCTTCCGGCCAGGGCAGCCGCCGTGGCCGCCATGGCCCGCAGCACCGCGTCGTTCTCGCCGATCGCCGGGGCGAGGACGAATTGGACCCCTGGATGGCGCTGGCGCAGGGCCTCGATGAGGAGGGGAACGTCACGCTTGAGATGGCCACCCTGGGCGATGAACATGGGCAGGACGACGACGCGGGCCACCCCGAGGGCAGCGAGGGCATCGGCGCACTCGGGCAGTGCGGGAGTCATGAATTCGAGGAAGGCGCATTCGACCGCCAGATGCGGAGCCAGGTCGCGCACCGCGGCCTGCACGCGGCGGATCGGTACCGCCCATTCCGGATCGCGGGCGCCGTGGGCGAAGAGGATGAGGGCCTGGGACATGGGAACCGCCACGGAGATAGGGCGCCCCAGTCTAACGCAACAGGGTCAGGAGCAAGACGAAATTGACCGCCAGGGACACGGCGGCGACGATTTTCCACAGCAGCAGCGGGTTTTTCTGGGCCAGGGGCTGGCGCCCCGGCGCCGCCACCGGCCGGCTGGCGCCCCGCTCCAGGGCCAGGAGAAATTCCTCGGCGGTTTCGAAACGGTCCTTGGCCTCCCGCGCCACCGCCTTCAGCAGCACGTTTTCCAGCCAGCCGGGGATGTCGGGGCGCCAGCGGGTCGGCCGCAGCGGTTCGCCGAATCTGGGCGTCTGGAAGGGCTCGATTTCACCGTAGGGGTATTTGCGCGTCAGCAGGTGGTAGAGCGTGACGCCGGCCGCGTAGAGGTCGAATCCGGCGTCGGGCGCGGCACCCGCGTAGAGTTCCGGCGCCATGTAGGAGGGCGTCCCCGCCTGGCCGATCGCTGCGTCGGGCTTGATCTCGGCGGGGCTCAGGGCCACCCCCAGATCGAGGATGCGCAGCACGCCGTCCTGGCCCAGGTGGACGTTGTCCGGCTTGATGTCGCGATGGACGATCTCGAGACGATGCAGGACGGCGATGGCCTTCGCCAGAGCGATGCCCAGGCGGACGGCGTCCGCCACGGCAAAGTGCTGCCCGGCGTCCAGGCGCCTTTGCAGCGTGGCGCCCGGGTGCCAGGTCATGAGGTAGTAGAGGCAACTGCGCGCTTCGCCGGGCACGACCTGGGGGAATGCCTGGGACACCACGCGACGGGCACGCCACTCCTCCATCAGGAGATTGGCAATGGCGGCTTCGTCCCCTTCCAGAACCGGCTGCAGGGTCTTGAGTACCAGGGCCTGGCCGGTGCGACCGTGATGGACACGGTACAGAATGGTCTCGCGGGAATCGTGCAGGATTTCGTCGACGATGTAGCCGTCGATTTCGTGCCCCGGACGCAGGCGATGGGGCAAGGGAAGGCGCCCCTCGCCTTCGAGGGCATCGCGCAGATTGGCGGGCGGCAGGTCGAGGACATCCACCACCACGGCGCTGGCGTTGTCGTGGCCGCCCTGGGCCAGGGCCAGACTGGTCAGTGCCGCCGCGGCAGCCCGGGGTTCGGGATGGTCGAGCAGCACCTCGGCGATGAGCGGGTCCGGGAGTATGCCCCACACCCCATCGGAAACCAGGGAAAAACGGTCGCCCCGGGCGAGTTCGCCGTCGGCGAAATCCATGAGCACCCGCGGGTCGAGGCCTACAGCCCGGGACAGCACATTGTTGAGTTCCGGGTGCTCCCAGAGGTGGTCCACCGTGAGTTGCTGCAAGGCCCCTTCCTGCAGCCGATAGATGCGGGAGTCGCCGATGTGCCCCAGGGTGTAGCGTCGCCCCCTCAGGATGAGGGCGGAGAGCGTGGTGGCCATGCCGGCCAGTTCGGCGTTGCGGGCCGCCTCGGCGATGACCCAGCGATTGAGGGCGGTGGTGACGGTTTCCAGCGCCCGGGGAACGCTCCAGGTATCCGGGGTGGCGTAGTAGTCGGCGAGCAGGCCGCGCACCGTGTATTCGGCGGCCTCGCGCCCGCCGCGGTGACCCCCGATACCGTCGGCCACTGCCGCGAGCACGCCCTTGTTGTCGAGTTCCGCCCCTTCCGGCGTCACGAAGCCACAGAAGTCCTCGTTCCGTTCCCGGGGACCCGTGAGGGAGGCATAGCCGACGGCGACCTTGAGCGGCATGGGGCGGTGAGGAGGGAAGTCAGCGAGGGATGAAGGGTGGCGATTCTACTCCTCACCCCTCCCTGACTTCCTCTCCTCGCTGCTCGCTAGATTTTCGCCGTCGTCAGGTGGCTCGCACCCCAGGTCGTCCGCCAGCGGGTCTTGACGCCGGTGAGGCCGACCAGGGCGAGGACGGCGAGGCCGGCGAAGATGAGGAAGCCCATCTGGTAGCTGCCAGTCATTTGCTTGGAGTAGCCCAGGCTGGAGGCCAGGTAGAAGCCGCCGACGCCGCCGGCCATGCCGACCAGGCCGGTCATGACGCCGATTTCCTTCTTGAAGCGCTGGGGCACCAGCTGGAACACGGCGCCGTTACCCATGCCCAGGGCGAGCATGGCGCAGACGAAGACCAGCAGGGCCATCCAGGCTTCCGGCAGGCCGAAGCTGACGATGGTGAGGAAGATGGCGGCCAGGATGTACATGCCGGTCAGCGACTTGACGCCGCCGATGCGATCAGCCACGTTGCCGCCGATGGGACGCACCAGGGAGCCGGCGAAGACGCAGGCGGCGGTGAAGAAGCCGGCCATCTTGGGATCGAGCCCGTACTGGGTGTTGAAGTAGATGACCAGGGAAGAAGCCAGACCGACGAAACCACCGAACGTCACCGAGTAGAAGAACATGAACCACCAGGCGTCCTTGTCCTTGAGCACGGCCAGGTATTCGGCCAGTTTCTTGGGCGGGGGCGGGTTGGGGGCGTCCTTGGCCATGGCGATGAAGATGAAGAAGACGATGACCAGCGGAATGAGGGCCAGGCCGAAGACGTTGCCCCAACCGAAGATGGCGGCAAGACCGGGGGCAAAGAGCGCGGCCAGGGCGGTCCCCGAGTTGCCGGCGCCGGCGATGCCCATGGCGGTACCCTGGTGTTCCGCCGGATACCAGCGGGAGGCGAGGGGCAGCGCCGCGGCAAAGGAGGAGCCGGCAACCCCCAGGAAGCAGCCGAGGATCAGGACTTCGGCGTAGGAATGGATGCCGGCCAGCCAGGCATAGGCCAGGGCGCCGATGACGATCAACTGGCCGATGGTGGCGGCCTTCTTGGGCGACAGGCGATCGACCAGGATGCCCATGAAGATGCGCAGAATGGCGCCGGCCAGGACCGGCGTGGCGACCATCAGACCCTTCTGGGCGTGGGAAAGACCGAGATCCTGGGCGATGGCAACCCCCAGGGGACCGAGCAGCACCCAGACCATGAAGGCGAGGTCGAAGAAGAGAAAGGCGGCGAACAGCGTGGGCGTGTGACCGGCTTTGAGGAAGGCTTTCTTGTCCACGATGGAATCTTTCGCGTGAATCAGAATTGAATGAAGACGACGCCGTCCTCGACCTTGACCGGGTAACGGCGGGCGCAGCCCACGTCGGGCGCGACCGCTTCGCCGGTTTCCAGGTAGAGCTTCCAGCCGTGCAGGGGACAGGTCACCTGCTTGCCGTGGACGATGCCCTCGGAGAGCGGTCCGCCCTTGTGGGGGCATTTGTTGCGCAGGGCAAAAACCTCGCCCTGGGTGCGAAAGATGGCGATGTCGATGACGCCGCCGTCTTCTTCATGGCGCACCACCCGGGATCCCAGACGGGGGATGTCTTCCAGGGTGCACACTTGTTTCCAATCGCTCATGGCGCTCTCCTTAAGCTTCCAGTACTTCGAATTCGTTTTTCTGCTTGCCGGCAACCCGTTCCGCCCAGGGATCCTTGGCATCCTTGAGGGAATCGACCAGGCGGCCGTAGAGGGCCTTGCGGCCTTCCTCGTCCTCGACGATGCGGCTCTTGACGTAGTCCAGGCCAACCCGCTCGACGTAGTGGCAGGTGCGGTCCAGGTAGTGGCCCTCTTCGCGGTAGAGCTGGAGGAAGGCGGCGGAATACTCCAGCACTTCCTCGTCGCTCTTTACCTTGACCAGGAACTGGGCGACCTCGGTCTTGATGCCGCCGTTGCCAGCCACATAGATCTCGTAGCCGGAATCGACGCCGATGACGCCCACGTCCTTGATGCCGGCCTCGGCGCAGTTGCGCGGGCAACCCGAGACGGCCAGTTTGACCTTGTGGGGGGCGTACATATCGAAGAGCATCTTTTCCAGCTTGACGCCCATGGACATGGACTTCTGGGTGCCGAAGCGGCAGTGTTCCATGCCAACGCAGGTCTTCACGGTGCGGATCGACTTGCCGTAGGCGTGGCCGGAAACCATGCCGGCGGCGTTGAGGTCGGCCCACATCTTGGGCAGGTCTTCCTTCTTGACCCCCAGGAGATCGATGCGCTGGCCACCGGTGACCTTCACCGTCGGCACGTTGTATTTCTCGGCAGCATCGGCGATGGCGCGCAGCTCTGCAGGGGTGGTGAGACCGCCCCACATCCGCGGTACCACCGAGAAGGTGCCGTCCTTCTGAATATTGGCGTGCACCCGTTCGTTGATGAAGCGCGACTGGGAATCGTCCTTGGCAGCGTGGGGCCAGGTCGAGATCATGTAGTAGTTGAGCGCCGGACGGCACTTTTCGCAGCCGTTGGGGGTCTTCCATTCGAGGAAGGACATGGCTTCCGGAATGGAGGTCAGCCCCTGCTCGCGGATGGCCTTGCGCACGTGGTCGTGGCCGTGCTCGGTACACCCGCACATGGGCTTCTTGGCCGAGGCCGCCGGGGTGTAGGCACCGCCGATGGTGGAGGCCAGGATCTGCTCCACGAGGCCCGCGCAGGATCCACAGGAGGAAGCCGCCTTGGTGTGCTTCTTGACCTCATCCAGGGTAAACAGGCCCTTTTCCTTGATGGCCTTGACGATGGTGCCCTTGGTCACCCCGTTGCAGCCGCAGACCTCGGCGGAATCGGCCATCAGGGCGGCCTTGTTCTGACCCTGGTGGCCGGCGTCGCCGCCGCCGGACTGGCCGAACAGCAGATGGTCGCGCAGATCGTGGATGTCGCGGCCGTCCTTCAGCAGTTGGAAGTACCACGCGCCGTCGGCTGTATCGCCGTAGAGCACCCCGCCCACCAGCTTGTTTTCCTTGATGACCAGCTTCTTGTAAACGCCGCCGGCGGCGTCGTTGAGCACGATCTCCTCGGTGCCCTTGCCCCCCATGTAGTCCCCGGCGGAGAAAAGGTCGATACCGGTGACCTTGAGCTTGGTGGAGGTGACGGAGCCGGTGTAGAGGCCGATGCCGTAGCCCGCCAGATGGTTGGCCGCCACCTTGGCCTGCTCGAAGAGGGGCGCCACCAGACCGTAGGCGATGCCGCGGTGGCTGACGCATTCACCGACAGCGTAAATCTTGGGGTCGTAGGTCTGCATGGTGTCGTTCACCACGATGCCCCGGTTGCAGTAGATGCCGGCCGATTCCGCCAGGGCATAGTTGGGGCGGATACCCGCGGCCATCACCACGAGATCGGCGGGAATCTGCATGCCATCCTTGAAACGCACCGCGGCGACGCGGCCGGACTCGCCCTGGATCAGGGCTTCCGTCTGCTTCTCGAGCAGGAACTTGAGGCCCCGGTCTTCCAGGGACTTCTGCAACATCTTGCCGGCGACCTCGTCGAGCTGGCGCTCCAGGAGCCAGGATCCCAGGTGCACCACGGTCACGTCCATGCCGCGCAGCTTGAGGCCGTTGGCCGCTTCCAGGCCGAGGAGGCCGCCGCCGATGACCACCGCGTGCTTGTGCAGCTTGGCGGCCTCGATCATCTCGTCGGTATCCTTGATGTCGCGATAGCCGATGACGCCGGGGAGGTCGTTGCCCGGAACGGGCAGCATGAAGGGATTGGAGCCCGTGGCGAGCAGGAGGCGGTCGTAGGGCTCGGTGCTGCCGTCTTCGGCGACGACCAGGCGCTTGACCCGGTCGATCTTGACCACTTTCTTGCCCACATGCAGGTTGATGCCGTTCTGTTTGTACCAGTCCAGTTCGTTGAGGATGATCTCCTGGACGGTCATTTCGCCGGCCAGGACGGGCGAAAGCAGGATGCGGTTGTAGTTGGGGTGGGGCTCGGCGCCGAAGATCGTGATGTCGTAGCGATCCGGGGCGATCTTCAACAGCTCTTCGACGGTACGGACACCGGCCATGCCGTTGCCGATCATGACGAGACGAGGCTTTTTCATTATGGCGACTCCATCTATGCAAACGCCCGGGGTGGGCGGAACAAGTCTGTTCAGCGCATGACGTCGTTGCCACTGGGAGCCTTGCGGCCCGGACCGCCGGCGCTGGCGGTCTGTTCGCTGTCGGGAGTCCTACTGCAATCCCCGTGCCAACATTGCAGGCCGCGGTTTTATAAGGGTTTTTCCGGACACCCGGATTGTGCGCCGCACCATTGCGGTGCGCCGTGAGTCATGGCGGTGCGCCCTTCCGGCGCTCGAGGGCCGTCTGTGCCGGTCCCCGGCCCTTGGACCGAAATCAGGCGTTCGCCAGGGCCAGCCCGTTGCCTTCCACCGCAACGATGGCCTTGGCCTGGTTGAAATCCTCGGCGTAGCCGCTGGCGTAGAGGCAGCACGCCAGTTGATTGGCGATGGGGAGCGGCAAGGGGAGGTGATTGTCGAGCACCTTGCGGATCCAGCGGGCGGTCACCGCGGCATCGGCACTCTCGGGCAGGGCGGGCAGGGCCTTGAGGCTGTCGTGCTCGGCGTCGAAAAGCACGTCGCAGGCGCCGTCGTGGAGGTATTCCAGTCGCGGGCGGCGCTTGGGATTGGCGTAGGGCTCCCCCTCAGTGCCCCGCAGCAAGAGGGCACGGCCGCCCTCCCCCGTAAGGATGTCACGCATGAGGTCGATGAAGGCCGGGTGGGTCGCGGCAGCGACGATGACGCCTTCGCCCCGGAAGGGATCGATCATCTTGACCAGACTGTGGGCGCTGTTACGCACCCCCATGCGTGCGCGCAGCGCCAGCTGACTGGCCAGGCCGGGGCAAAGGGCGGTAATGGGCAGGAAGGCCAGACCCTGCTCGTCCAGGGCAGATTGCGCCTGGGTCAGGGTCGCCGAGGGCATGATGCCGAGTTCCCTCAGGATGTGGCCGCTGGTGACGCGTCCGTAACCTTCGAGCAGGCCATGGACGACCACGGGAACGCCGAAGCGCTTGAGGAGCAGCGCCAGCAGGGGCGTCAGATTGGCTTCCTTGCGCGCGCCGTTGTAGCTGGGCAGCACCACGGGCCTCACCCGGCCCCGAGGCACCCGCAGGGCGTTGACCCGGGCGTTGGCGGCAGCAAGAAAGCCCGCCAGCTCGTCCGGCGACTCCCCCTTGACCCTGAGCCCGAGGATGATGGCGCCCAGTTCCAGATCGGGGACGCCTCCGTCCAGGATGGCCGCATAAAGCTGGGCGGCCTCATCGCGCCCCAGATCGCGGGAGCCTTCGGCGCCACGGCCGATCTCCCGGATGACATGGGTGAAATTCATGGTATCTCCTCCGTGCCGGCGTCAGACTGCCTGGGGTTCCCCCTGGGCGGATTCCGCGACCAGTCGCTTGATGTCGGGCAGGCAGGAACCACAGAAGGTTCCACATTTGAGGGTTTCCTGCATCTGCCCCAGTGTACTTCCGGCGGCGGCCGCCGCCTTGATCTGTGTTGCACTGACGTCGGCGCATTTGCACACGACTTCCCGCGCCACGACGGGCATGGGGGGTTTGGGCGTCGGCGCCAGGGCGAAGCGGATCAGGGCGGGGTCGAGGTCATCTTCGGCCATGGCGTCCTTGAGCCAGCTCACGGCGAGAGTCTCTCCGGCCAGACGCACGCCCAGCAGGCGGCCGCCTTCGGCGATAGCCTTCTTGGCGATACCGCGGCGCGGATCGGAAAAGACGATGGCGCCCTCATCGCCTTCGAGTCCGAACAGGCGGTCGATCTCGGCCAGGCTACCCGCCTCGGGCAGCGGCCAGGTGGTTGCCGCACGCAAGACCACCAGGGCGCTGGAATGCCCGTACAGGCCGACGGTGGCGAAGGGGAAGGCCCCCAAGAGCACCCGAACCTTTTCCAGCAGCGCCAGGGCCTCGGGGACATTGGCGCAGCGACGAATCACCGCCAGCGGGTAGGGAAGGTCGGCCTTGTGAACCTGCACCGCCGCGTGCTTGAGTTCCGGCTGGAAGGAAAACGGATCACAGGAAGCAGGCATGAGGGCGTTGGCCCCCGGGGAACTCATGAAGCGGCTGCCCCAGTGCATGGGCATCCACGCCCGGCCCTTCGCAAGGCCCGCCCGTTCCTCGACCTGCACCAGGACTTCGCCGCGATCGTTATGGACGCGCACGATGTCGCCGCTTTCCAGACCCCGATGGCGCAGGTCACAGGGATGCATGGCGAGCACCGGCTGGTCCTCGTGGTTGTAGAGCCGCGGAACGTTTCCCGTCCGGCTCATGCCGTGCCAGTGATCGCGCAGGCGCCCGGTCAGGAGGCTGAGGGGCAGACGGCTGTCAGGAATGTCGGCGGTCGGGCGGTGACGCACCGGATGGAAGCGGGCGCGCCCGTCTGCGGTGGCAAAGACCCCGTCGGCGTAAAGCCTGGCCTGCCCGGCGGCCGCGCCTTCGGCACAGGGCCACTGCTGCGGCCCCTGCGTCTCGAGGCGATCATAGGAAAGCCCCGTGATGTCGAGATCCCGACCCCGCGTGCTTTCCCGATGCTCCATGAAGATGGCTTCCGGTGTTGCGTAGGGAAAGAGGCGGTCGGCGCCGTCGTGCTGGAGGCAGGCGCCCAGGCGCCGTGCGAAGTCCACCGCGATGCGCCAGTCATGACGAGCTTCGCCAGGCGCTGGGACGGCGGCGCGAACGCGAGAGATGCGGCGCTCCGAATTGGTCACCGTGCCCTCCTTTTCGCCCCAACTGGTGGCGGGGAGCAGCAGGTCGGCGAAGGCCGCCGTGTCGGTGTTGCCGTAGGCTTCCTGCAGGACCACGAATTCGGCAGCGCTCAGGGCGGCACGCACTTCGGCCTGGTGAGGCAGGGATTGAGCAGGATTGGTGCAGGCGATCCAGACGGCCTTGATTTCGCCGCTCTTCAGGGCGCGGAAAAGATCGACGGCGGTCTTGCCGGGCCGGCCCGGAACGTAGGGCACGCCCCAGAGGGCGGAGACTTCGGCCCGATCCTGGGGCGACGAGAGATCCCGATGCGCCGAGAGCAGATTGGCCAGTCCGCCCACTTCGCGGCCGCCCATGGCGTTGGGCTGGCCCGTGAGGGAGAAGGGGCCACAGCCGGGTTTGCCGATCTTGCCGGTGGCCAGATGCAGATGGATCAAGGCAACGTTGTTGTCGGTGCCATGTACCGACTGATTGAGGCCCTGGCAGTAGAGGGACAGGGGCGCCGCTGATTGGCCGAACCAGCGGGCGGCCTTGACGATGTCCTCGGAACGCAGGCCACAGATGCGCGCGGCTTCCGCCGGCGGATAGGCGGCGGCAAGGGCCTCGACTTCGGCAAAGCCCTGGGTGCTGCGGGCGATAAAGTCGCGGTCGATGAGATCCTCGGCGATCAGGACGTGGAGCATGGCGTTCATCAGCGCCACGTCGGTTCCGGGACGCAGGGCAAGATGAAGGTCCGCCATGGCCGCAGTCTCGCTACGGCGGGGATCGGCCACCACGATGCGCAGGGCCGGGTTGGCGGCCTTGGCATCCTCGATGCGGCGAAATACGATGGGGTGCGCCACGGCCGGATTCGCACCGGCAATGAACAGCATGCCGGCTGCGGCGACGTCCTCGTAGCAGCAGGGCGGAGCGTCCGCCCCCAGGGTACGCTTGTAGCCGGCCACGGCCGAGGACATGCACAGGCGGGAATTGGTATCGATGTTGTTGGTGCCGATCAAACCCTTGGCCAGCTTGTTGAAGACGTAATAGTCCTCAGTCAGGAGCTGACCGGAGATGTAGAAGGCGACTGCGTCGGGCCCGTGGGCGCGGATGATTTCTGCAAAGCGCCCGGCGGCCACGTCGAGGGCCTCATCCCAGCCGATGGCGCGGCCGGGGCGGCCGCGCAGGTCGCGCATCTCGGGTACCAGCAGGCGGTGGTCGAGGCCGGCAGTCAAGTGCAGGGAGGCACCCTTGGCGCACAAGCGGCCGAAGTTGGCGGGATGGTCGGGGTCGCCTCGCACACCGCTAATGACGTCGTCGTGGGTCTCGACGATGACACCGCAGCCGACGCCGCAGTAGCAGCAGGTGGTTCGGGTTTCGTTTTTCATGGCATTTTCTCTCCGCTGTGGGGAGAGCAACCCCCGTGCCATGCCCGTGAATCAAGGCCTTAGCCGGAACCTGCGGGGGCGCGCCAAGCAAAGCGCACCAAAGCGGGGCGCCACCGCGCCGTCAGGCGCTTATTTGATGCGCTGCAGGTGCGGGCGCCCTCCTTCAGGGCGCGGATCGTCAGGGGCACGCGGCACAACGTCCGCAGCCGGGGCGGGCAATGTCTCGGCGGACGGCGCTTCGCCGATCGACACTTCGGCGGTGCCCGCAGGACCAACTTCGAAGGCCATGCCGGCGCCGTTCTCCCGGGCGTAGATGGCGGCCACCTGCTCGATGGGGACCGAGAGTTCCCGCGCCACGCCACCGAAGCGAGCCTGAAACTCAACCAGATCATTGCCGATTTGCAGGCGATTGGTGGCTTCGGGTCCGACATTGAGGACGATCTGCCCGTCACGCACGAATTCCCGCGGAACCCGTGTCCGGCTATCCACCACAACAGAGAGATAAGGGGTAAATCCGTTGTCGCAGCACCACTCCCAGAGGGCACGCAGGAGATAGGGCTTGGTGGAGGGCAGATCCATGGCTTACTTGCGCATGGCTTTTTCAGACGGCGTCAGGGCATCGATGAAGCCCTGACGGCTGAAGATACGCTCGGCGTACTTCATGAGCGGCGCCGCAGCCTTGCCCAGGTCGATGCCGTAATGGTACAGACGCCACATGAGCGGCGCGATGGCGACGTCGAGCATGGAGAATTCGTCTCCCAGCATGAATTTCTGCTTGCTGAAGATGGGCACGATTTCCGTGAGCCGGGCACGAATTTCCTGACGCGCCTTGTCGGCCGTCTTGGCGTTCTTTTCGATGGGTTCGATGTGGCTGAAGATCTCTCGCTCCATCCCCACTAGCAACTGCCGCGCCCGGGCCCGCATGATGGGGTCGGCCGGCATCAACTGGGGATGGGGAAAACGCTCGTCAATGTATTCGTTGATGATGTTCGGCTCGAACAGGATCAGATCGCGTTCGACCAGGACCGGCACCCGGTTATGAGGATTGATGACCGCCAGATCCTCCGGTTTGTTGAACATGTCCACGTCGATGACCTGGAAATCCATGCCCTTTTCGTAGAGGACGATGCGGCAACGGTGACTGAAGGGGCAGGTGGTGCCCGAGTAAAGGTTCATCATGATTGCTAAGCCCTTAAAAGCGCTTCGGCATCGCCCCCCGCTGACTTCCGAGGGGAGGCGATGCCGTGGTCTGATCCAGGACGGATCAGTGAATGTCTTTCCAGTATTCCTTCTTCAGCGCGTAGGCGACGACGAAGAGAACGGCCAGGAAGGCGAGAACGAAATAACCGAGGGTCTTGCGGAACTCCTGCTGCGGCTCGCCCATCCAGACCATGAATGAGACCAGGTCGGAAACGGCCTTGTCGTACTCGGTGGGTGACATCTGTCCCGGGACGGCAAGTTCGAGCTTGTGGGTCTCGTGATTGAGCACCTGCTGGCCCTGGAGCCCGTAAAGCACATGGGGCATGCCGACGTTCTCGAAGGCCACGTTGTTCCAGCCGGTGGGACGGTTGTCGTCCCGGTAGAAGGAACGCAGGTAGGTATAGAGCCAGTCCGACCCGGCGTACGGCGCGCCAAGATCGCCACGGGCACGGGCGATGATGGTGAGGTCCGGCGGCGTGGCACCGAACCACACCTTCTGCTCGTCCGCCCGCGCGGCCACGGCCATCAGCCCACCGATCTTGTCGGAAGTGAACATCAGGTTGTCCTTGACTTGCTGCTCGGTCAGACCAAGAGCGGTCAGGTTCTTGTAGCGCATATAGGACGCGCCGTGGCAGTTGAGGCAGTAATTGACGAACAGCTTGGCACCGTTCTGCAGGGCAGCCGTGTCACTGACCGACCCCGGCCATTTGTCGAGATGGACGCTCGTACTCGCAATGGCCAGCAGGGGCGCAAACAGGAAGGCGATGAGAAGTTTTTTCATGTTGTTGATCCTCACTGCATCGTCACACGATCGGGAACCGGCTTGAACTTGTCCATCCGCGACCACCAGGGCATCGCGAAGAAGAAGCCGAAGTAGAACACCGTGCACACCTGGGAAATCCTTTCACCCCAGTAGGACGGCGACTGGGTACCCAGGTAACCGAGGATGACGAAGCAGATGACGAAAATGGTCAGCATGGTCTTGTAAATCGGGCCGCGGTAGCGGATCGACTTGACCGGACTGCGATCCAGCCAGGGCAGGAAGGCAAACACCACCACGGAAGCACCCATGGCCACCACGCCCCAGAACTTGGCATCGAGACCGAAGAAGTTCCACACCATGGCCCGCAGGATGGAGTAGTAGGGGGTGAAGTACCAGACCGGAGCAATGTGGGGCGGCGTCTTCAGGGGATCGGCCGGATAGAAGTTCGGCGTTTCCAGGAAGGCTCCACCCCCCTCAGGGGCGAAGAACATGATCGCCGAGAAGACCATCAGGAAGACCACGACGCCGACGATATCCTTCACCGTGTAGTACGGGTGGAAGGGGATGCCGTCGCGGGGGATGCCGTTCTCGTCCTTGTTGGCCTTGATCTCGATACCGTCCGGGTTGTTGGAGCCGGTTTCGTGCAGGGCCAGCACGTGCGCCGCCACCAAGCCAAGCAGAACCAGCGGGAAGGCGATGACGTGGAAGGAGAAGAAACGGTTAAGGGTCGCGTCGCCCACCACGAAGTCTCCGCGAATCAGGATGGACAGATCGTTGCCGACCACCGGAATGGCCCCGAAGAGGTTCACGATCACTTGGGCGCCCCAGTAGGACATCTGGCCCCAGGGGAGCAGATAGCCGAAGAAGGCTTCGCCCATCAGGCACAGGAATATCCCGACGCCAAACAACCAGGTCAGCTCACGCGGCTTGCGGTAGGAACCGTAGAGCAGGCCGCGGAACATGTGCAGATACACCACGATGAAGAAGGCGGATGCACCGGTGGAGTGCATGTAGCGGATGAGCCATCCCCCCGGCACGTCGCGCATGATGTACTCGACCGAGGCAAAGGCGACGGGAACGCCGAAGGCGTTGAGGGCAGCGTCCGGCTTGTAATGCATGACCAGGAAGATGCCGGTGACGATCTGGATGACCAGAACGAGCAGCGCCAGGGAGCCGAAGAAGTACCAGAAGTTGAAATTCTTCGGTGCGTAGTACTCGGACAGGTGGCCCTTCCACATGGAGGTCGCCGGGAAGCGGGCGTCAACCCACTCCATCAGGTTCCCGGCCAGGGTGCCGTCGGACTTGTACTTGTCGAAATTGCCAGCGGCCATTTGTTACGCTCCCTTCTTGTCTTCGCCGATCAGGATACGGCTGTCGGACATGTAGTAGTGCGGCGGAACTTCGAGGTTGGTTGGTGCGGGCTTGGCCTTATACACACGTCCGGCAAAGTCGAAGGTCGAACCGTGGCAGGGACACAGGAAGCCGCCGAGCCACTCCGTGGTCATACCCTCTTCGGCACCCTTCTTGAACTTCTGGGAAGGCGAGCAGCCGAGATGCGTACAGATGCCCACCACCACGAGGAGTTCGGGCTTGATCGAACGGGTATCGTTGCGAGCGTAATCCGGCTGCATGTCTTTTTCCGACTTGGGGTCGGCAACCGCATCGGCCAGCTTAGGCAGTGTTTCCAACATTTCCTTGCTGCGGTTGATGATCCAGACGGGCTTGCCGCGCCACTCCACGGTCATCATCTGGCCCGGCTCAAGTTTGCCGATGTCGACTTCGACAGGCGCACCGGCGGCTTTGGCGCGTTCCGACGGCAAAAGGCTGGACACGAACGGCACGAGCGCCGCAACGGCCCCCGCCCCGCCCACTGCCGCGGTGGCGACGATCAGGCGCCGCCTCCCGCAGTCCATTTTTCCTTCATTGCTCATTTGGCTGACCCCTAGACGGATAAGGTTGTTGGGTTTGAATCAAACCGTTGATTATACGCCACCCGGCCCCTTCTTTGAAGCCATCGGACGCTCTCAGGACATGCAGGCGCGCCGCTCGCGCAGTGCCTGCGCCAAGGTACCGCTATCCACGTACTCCAACTCCCCCCCCACCGGAACCCCACGGGCAATACGCGTCACACCTATCCCCGCAGGTTTGAGGAGGGCCGTAAGGTAGTGCGCCGTCGCTTCTCCCTCGTTGGTGAAATTGGTGGCGAGAATCACTTCCTGCACAATTCCATCCCGGACACGGTCAAGGAGCCGCTCAAGACCCAGATCCCGTGGGCCGATTCCGTCCATGGGCGAAATACGCCCCATGATGACGTAATATAGCCCCCTATAAGCATGGGTCTGCTCCATCATGTTCATGTCTACCGGGGACTCAACGACACAGAGCAGGCTCCCGTCGCGCCGTGGCGAAGCACAGAGCGCGCATACCGTCGTTTCGGCGAAATTGTTGCAACGCTCGCAGTGACGCAGGGTCTCCAGGGATGCAAGGAGCGCATCGCCAAGCGCCCGCGCCCCACTCCGATCCCGTTGCAGCAGGTGAAAAGCCATACGCTGGGCCGATTTCGGACCGACACCCGGCAAGCAGCGCAGGGCCTCGATCAAGCGCTCGAGGCTTGAGGGAACGCCCACGAATCAGAAGGGAAGCTTGAAACCCGGCGGGAGATTCAGCCCAGCAGTGAACCCGGCCATCTTTTCCTGGGTGAGCGCCTCGCCTCGGCGCACAGCGTCGTTGACGGCCGCAGCCACCAGATCTTCGAGCATCTCCCGGTCATCCAGAACCGACGCATCGATGCTCACCCGCCGGACATCGTGGGCACAGGTCATGACCACCTTGACCATGCCCGCGCCGGCTTGACCCTCGATCTCGGTCTGGGCCAACTGCTCCTGGGCCCGCTTCATGTTCTCCTGCATCATCTGGGCTTGCTTCATCAGCCCGGCGATTCCGCCTTTCATCATTTACTTGGCTCCGTCAGAAAAGGGGTTTGATTGAGGATTCCACCAGTGTCGCATCCAGGGTTTCGATAGCTTCACGGACAAAACTGTCGCTTTCGATGGCTGCCACCGCCCGCCCCTGGCGTTCTACCCGATCCCGCTGGGCACTGGCCGCGGGTGTTGCCGAGTCGACGGCTGCCACTTCGATCCGCAGGGCCATGGGCCGCGCGAGGTGCTCGCCAAGAGCTTGCTGAACCTTGTCCTGCGCAGGCTTCATGAGCAGATGCCGCTGCTCGGGCGGGAGGCGCAACAAGCAGGCAGTAGGACCCAGTTCACGGAGTTCGCACTGCTGTGCAAGTTCCTTTGCCATGCCGCTGATTGGCAATTGAGCCACGATCTGGGGCCACGAGGACTCGCCTTCGCCCCTCCCGACAGGCGGCAGGCCCCCGGAACCGCCCGGGGCAACCTGCACCACCTTCGCAAGCGCCGCCGGAGCCGGCACCGATGCGGCACTCCCACCGGCCGTCATCTCAGCGTTTCCGCCCCCCCGGGACACCGCAGCCTCGCGCCGAACGGCGGCCGTAACGGCGAGCACGCGATGTTCTGCGCTCTCGGGCCGAAAGGCGTAGAGGCGCAACAGGGTCATCAGAAATCCTGCTTGCTCGTCGGGCGCCAGACCCAATTCATTTCGCCCGACCACCACGATCTGGTAGGCCAATTGGACGAACTCGGGATCCAGTAAAGCCGCCAACTGAATCAGGCGCGCCCTTTCCGGCTCTTCGTCGGCCATGGCTCCCGGGGCAAGCTGGGCGACCTGGATACGGGTGAGCAGCGACGCCAGTTCATGCAGCGCTGATGCAAAAGAGAGGCTGCGCAGCCCCATCTCGTCAGCCACATGAATAAGGCCTTCGGCGTTGCCATCGGCAAGCAACTCGAGAATGCGGAAGAGATAGTCGAGGTCCACCGTACCGAGCATTTCACGTACCGGACCCGTTTCAACCTTACCTGCCCCGTGAGCGATCGCCTGGTCGAGCAAGGACAAGGCATCCCGCATGCTTCCCGAAGCCGAACGGGCAATCAACTGCAGGGCAGGAACATCGTGCGCGACCCCTTCGGCCTCGAGAATACGGGCGAGATGCCCGACGATAGCCGCCGGCGGCATCTGCTTGAGATTGAACTGAAGACAACGGGAGAGCACAGTCACCGGAATCTTCTGGGGATCGGTCGTTGCCAGAATGAATTTGACGTGCTCAGGGGGCTCCTCCAGGGTCTTCAACATGGCATTGAAGGCCGAGTTCGACAACATGTGCACTTCGTCGATCACATACACCTTGAAGCGTCCCCGGGTGGGCGCGTAAATCGCGTTCTCCAGCAACTGCCGCATCTCGTCAACCTTGGTATTGGTCGCTGCATCGACCTCCAACAGATCCACGAAACGCCCGCCGTCAATTTCCTCGCAGGCCGAACACCGACCGCAAGGCTGCGCGGTAATACCAGCTTCGCAGTTCAGGGATTTGGCCAGGATGCGTGCCAAAGTGGTCTTGCCGACCCCACGCGTACCGGTAAAGAGATAGGCGTGATGCAATCGGCCTTCGCCGAGGGCGTGCGAAAGCGCCCGTACAACATGCTCCTGCCCCACCAAGGTGGCGAAATTGCGCGGCCGCCACTTGCGGGCGAGAACCTGATAACTCATGTCCCTAGTCCGACGTCAAAGCGGGAAGCAGATTGAGAAATGGAAATGGCGAGCCTAACCCCCGGCACTTGCAGTCAATGGCTGTGGCTGCTTCCTTCCGGACCTGACCAGGTTCACCACCCTGCAATGCGGGGAGACCCGCCGGCGACGATTCTAGCACAGCATGGGGGTCGAATTTTCCTGGGCCCGTCGAATGCTTTTTGTCTTTCCCCAAAGCGAAACCCCCGCCTGAGTGTATCAGGAGGGGGTTTCTGAGGGGATGCCTGGCGATGACCTACTTTCTCACACGAGGTGTGCAATATCATCGGCGCGGTTTCGTTTCACGGTCCTGTTCGGGAAGGGAAGGGGTGGGTCCGAAACGCTATGGTCGCCAAGCGTAACTTGTGCGTTTGCTGCCGGATGGGCGTCAAACGTTAAACGGGGAAGGTTGTGTGATTGCTTTGAGTTGTCTTGGTGTTTCAAGGTTATAGGATCAAGCCGCACG